>Ga0210384_10008490_pt1 | contig 10698 bp, 8 predicted proteins | sample IncBWH2MmetaG_FD_160574 | JGI IMG/M metagenome (GOLD analysis project Ga0210384, IMG submission 160574) | Forest soil microbial communities from Barre Woods Harvard Forest LTER site, Petersham, Massachusetts, United States - Inc-BW-H-2-M | ecosystem: Environmental > Terrestrial > Soil >...
GAAAATACTCGAAGGTCCGTCGCTTGAGCGGGGTGGCGTCGGCCGCCCGGACCTGGACGGCGGTCAGCATGTTCTCCCAGATCCGGGGCGGAGCCAGGAGCGTGGTGGGTCCCAGCTCACGAAGGTCCCGCTGCACGGTCTCGGGACTCTCCGGACAGTTGGCGCAGAAGCCGACCGTGAGACTCGCGAACAGCGTGTAGACCGAGTCGCCCGCCCAGGCCATGGGCAGGTACGCGAGCGAGGTGTCCTCGGCGGTCAGGCTCGACTCCCGCCGGAAGCTGTCGGCGACCCCGATCGCATTGGCGTGGGTGATCATCGCCCCTTTGGGGTTGCCGGTGGTGCCGGAGGTATAGGAGATGATGGCCACGTCGTCGGCCTTGCCCTTCTCGATCTCGCCCTCGAAATAGCCCGGGTGCTCGGCCCCGAACTTCCGCCCGATCTCCTGCACGTCCTGGTAGGCCTTGAGCCAGTCGTGCCGGTAGCCGCCGAGGCCTCGAGGGTCGTCGTAGATCACGAGCCGCAGGGCGGGCAGGTCCGCGTGCAGCGCCAGGATCTTGTCGACCTGCTCCTGGTCCTCGGCGACGATCACGCTGACCTCGGCGTGCTGCCAGACGAAGGCGAGCTCCCGGGCGATGGAGTCCTGGTAGACCGGGACCGGCACCCCGCCCAGACACTGGGCCGCCACCTGGGCCCAGTACAGGCGCGGCCGGTTGTCCCCGATGACGGAGAGCCGGTCGCCGCGCCGGAAGCCCAGCGCGGCCAGACCGAGGGCGAGGTCGCGCACCTGCTCCTGATACTCGCGCCAGGTCCAGGTCTGCCAGATTCCGCGATCCTTCTCGCGGATCGCCGGCCGGTTTCCGAGCTCGCTCGCGTTGCGCCGCAGCAGGCGGGGGAGCGTCGTCAGATCAGCCACGTTGGCCTCCGTGATTCGTGCCCTTTGTGTCGCCCAGGTACGCCTTGATCACCTGCGGATTCGCCCGCACCTCGGCGGGGGTGCCTTCGGCGATCTTCTGTCCCATGTCCAGCACCGCGACCCGGTCCGAGATGTCCATGACCACGCCCATGTCGTGCTCGATCAGGATGATCGTCGTGCCCCACTCCTGGTTGACGTCCAGAATGAAGCGGGCCATGTCCTCCTTCTCCTCGTGGTTGCAGCCGCCCATCGGCTCGTCCAGCAGCAGGATCTTCGGGTCGAGCGCCAGGGCCCGGCCCAGCTCCACCCGCTTCTGCAGCCCGTAGGCCAGCGAGCCGGTCGGCCGCCGCCTCAGGTCCTGGATCCGGAGGAAGTCGATGATGTCCTCGACCCGGCGGCGATTGGCGACCTCTTCCCGCTGGGCGAACCCCCAGTAGACGAACGAGGCGAGAACGCCCGCCTTCATGCGAACGTGACGACCCAGCATCAGGTTGTCGAGCACGGTCATGCCCCGGAACAGGGCGATGTTCTGGAACGTGCGCGCGACGCCCAGCTCGGCCACGCGGCTGGGGGCGCTGTGGGTGACGTCGCCGCCCTCGAGGAGGATGCGACCGGTGTCCGGGTGATAGAACCCGCTGATCATGTTGAGCAGGGTGGTCTTGCCGGCCCCGTTGGGGCCGATCACGGACAGGATCTCCCCCTGCTGGACCTCGAGACTGACCCGTCCCACCGCCTGGACTCCTCCGAACGACTTGGAGACGTCCACGATCTCGAGCTGCGTGCTCATGCGGGCGCTCTCACGAAAGCCACCGCTTGCGACGCTTGTAGTGCTTCACGTCGCGGTAGCTCTTCCGCTGCCCGACGCCGGACAGTCCGAGGTAGAACTCCTTGATGTCCTCGTTCTCGCTGATGGTCTTGACGTCGCCGTCGAGCACCACGCGCCCGTTCTCCATGACGTACACGTACTGGGCGAAGCGCAGCGCCATGTTGGCGTTCTGCTCGGCGAGCAGCACCGCCACCCGCTCCTCGCGATTGAGGCGACCCACGATCTCGAAGATCTCCTGCACGAGCATCGGCGCGAGCCCCATCGAAGGCTCGTCCAGCAGCACCAGGCGCGGGTGCGCCATGAGGGCGCGCCCGATCGCCAGCATCTGCTGCTCGCCGCCCGAGATGTAGCCCGCGTTGACCGCGCGGCGCTCGCGCAGCCGCGGGAAGTAGTCGTAGACCCGGTCCAGGTCCTCGGCGAGCGAGTGCCCGTTGCGGCGGGTGTAGCCGCCGGTCAGCAGATTTTCCTCCACCGTCAGGTGCTCGAAGACGTGCCGGCCCTCCATCACCTGGACGATGCCCCGTCGCACGATCTCGGAGGCCTCGCGGCGGTGGATGGCCTCGCCGGAGAGCTCGACGCCGCCCTTGGTCACCTCGCCGCGCTCGGTCCGCAGGAGCCCGGAGATGGCCTTGAGCGTCGTCGACTTGCCCGCGCCGTTGGCCCCGAGGAGGGCCACGATGCCCTCCTCGGGAACCTGGAGCGACACGCCTTTCAACACGAGGATCACGTGATCGTAGATCACCTCGATGTTGTTGACCGAGAGGAGCGGGCGAGCGGCGTCGCTCACGACGGCAGCCCCCCGGCTAGTTCTCTTTGGAGCAGTCGCGGATGGTGTAGCCCAGCTTCTTGCCCTCTTCCGCGGCCGCCAGCTCGAGCTTCGGGCGCACGACCTCCTTCATCGGCTGGATCCAGTCGGACACGATGTTCCACTTCTGGCCGTCCCACTGCTGGATCAGCACCGGCCCGCTGCCCTCGTGGTCCTCGCAGGTCACCTTCACCGGGTGGGTGAAGCCCTTGAGCCCGATCTGGTCCAGCCGGGCCTCGGTGAGGCTCAGGTGCTCGTAGCCCCAGCGCACCTGCTCGGTGGTCAGCGGCTTGTTGCCGAACTTGGCCATCGCGGTCCGGAAGGCCTCGGTGAGGTACATCGCGTTGACGACACCCCGGTTGTAGAGCGCCTCGCCGATCTTGTCCTTGGGCCCGATGTTCTTTCCCTTGTCGTAGACGAACTTGACGATGTCGGTGTGCACCTTGAAGTTGGCGCCGGGGGCGTGGAAGGTCGCGCCCTTGTAGCCCTTGGCCCCGTCGCCGGCCGGGATCACGTCGGCCTCGCTGGCCGACCACCAGTTGCCGATGAAGTGGTCCATCGGGAAGTTGACGGCGGCCGCCTCCTTCACCGCCACCTGGTTCATCACGCCCCATCCCGACATGTATATCCAGTTCGGGTTGATGCGCCGCACCTGCAGCCAGGTGGCCTTCTGCTCCTGACCCGGATGGTCCACCGCGAGGAGCGTCAGCTCGAAGCCGTACTTGTGGGCCAGCTCCTCGAGGGTCGGGTTGGCCTCCTTGCCGTAGGGGCTGTTGTGGTAGATGTGGACGATCTTCTTGCCCTTGAGCTTGTCGAGCCCGCCCTCCTGCTGGCCGATGTAGCGGATGACCGAGGAGGCCTGGCTCCAGTAGGTGGTCGGGAAGGTGAACACCCACGGGAACCACCGCCCATCGGAGGCCGCGGTCATCCCGTAGCCCATCGAGTGCACGACGATCTTGTCGACCGCCGCCTTGGGGATGAGCTGGTAGGTGATGCCGGTGCTCAGCGGGTTGAACACCATCGCCCCGCCGTTCTTGCCCTTGAGCCGCTCGTAGCACTCCACCCCCTGCTTGGTGTCGTACTGCGTCTCGCACTCCTCGACCACCAGGCGGACGCCGTTCACGCCCCCGTCGCGCTCGTTGATCATGGTGAGGTAGTCCCACAGCCCGTTGGCAAACGGGGTGCCGCTGGGGGCGTAGGGACCGGTGCGATAGACGGTCGAGGGCACGAACATCTCCTTCGCCTGGGCCCAGGCGGCCCCCGCCAGCGGGAGCGCGATGACGCTCGCGGCCAGCAGCACGATCATGACGCGTCGTAGGGTCATGGGAACTCTCCTTTTCAGTAGGGGAACGGCCAGAGCCGCAGCTTTTCCTTGGCGATCTGCCAGAGCCGGGCGAGGCCGTTCGGCTCGACGATCAGGAACACGATGATGAGGCCGCCGAACACCATCAGCTCGATCTGCTTCTGCAGCGCCACCGGCATGGCGACCCCCAGCAAGTGGGGCACGTTGGTGAGGAAGATCGGGACCATCACGATGAAGGCCGAGCCCAGGAACGAGCCGAGGATGGACCCGAGCCCGCCGATGATGACCATGAACAGCACGAGGAACGAGACGTTGATGTCGAAGGCCAGCGTCTCCGCGCTCCCGAGATAGAGGAAGACGTACTCGGCCCCCGCCACCCCGCAGTAGAAGGAGCTGATCGCGAACGCGAGGAGCTTGGTGCGCAGGGGGCGCACGCCGATGATCTCGGCCGCGATGTCCCGGTCGCGGATGGCCATCCAGGACCGGCCCACCCGCCCCCGCACCAGATTCTTGGCGATCACCGCGAAGAGACCGACCAGGATCAGCGCGGTGAGATACCGGGCGGGCGCGGTCGCCTCCGGCCCCGTGACCATCACGCCCAGGACGGTGCGCGGCGGCGCGGTGATCGTGCCGGAAGACGCGTAATCGGTGAACCACGCCACCTTGTTGAAGAGCCAGAGCAGGAAGAACTGGGCCGCCAGCGTGGCGACGGCGAGGTAGAACCCTTTGATCCGCAGCGACGGGATCCCGAACAGCACCCCGACCAGGGCGGCCACGACGCCGGCCAGCACGAAGACCGCCACGATCGGCAGCCCGGGGAACGCGCTGGTGATCTTGAAGGCGGAGTAGGCGCCGACCGCCATGAACCCGCCGGTCCCGAGCGACACCTGCCCCGCGTAGCCGGTGAGCAGGTTGAGGCCGAGGGCGGCCAGGGAGTAGATCAGGAACGGGATGAGCACCGCCTGGAGCCAGTACTCGCTGGCCACGAGCGGCACCGCGACGACCGCCGCCGCCAGTGCGATCAGGGCCATGACCCGATCCTGGCGGATCGGGAACACCGCCTGATCGCTGGCGTAACTGCTCTTGAACTGCCCGGCCTCGCGGTAGATCACGCTCGCTCCGCTCGCCTAGAGCGATGAGAATGGCTCAGCTGCGAGGCGGCGCCCGACGGCCGCACGCGAGGCGTAGTCCCTCTACGCTGAGCGCGCGGCCGAGGGCGGCAACGAAGCAGATGGGCCGTTATCATCGCTCTAGACCCGCTCGATGATCCGTTCGCCGAAGAGCCCTTGCGGGCGGAAGAGGAGGAAGGCGAGGGCGAGCACGTAGGCGAACCAGTTCTCGATGGCGCCCCCCACCAGCGGCCCCCAGTAGACCTCGGCCAGCTTCTCCCCGAGCCCGATGATCAGCCCGCCCGCGACCGCCCCCGGCACCGACGTGAATCCGCCCAGGATCAGCACCGGCAGCGCCTTGAGCGCGATCAGGGAGAGGCTGAACTGCACGCCGCTCTTGGCCCCCCACATGATGCCGGCCACGATGGCCACCAGCCCCGCCACCGACCAGACCGTGATCCAGATCGTGTTGAGCGGGATGCCGATGGAGAGCGCGGCCTCGTGGTCGTCGGCCACCGCGCGGAGCGCGCGGCCGATGCGCGTGCGCTGGAAGAAGACCGCCATGATCGCCACCAGCACCGCGGCGGTGACCGCGGCGGTCAGCTCGAGCCGGTTGATCTGCACGCCCGCGACCATGAACGAGGTGTCCGGAATGCCCACGTCGAGCCTCTTGACGTTGCTGCCCCACACCAGCTCGCCGAACCCCTCCAGGAAGAAGTTGAGCCCGATGGTCGCCATGAACAGGATGATCTGCTCCTGGTTCACGAGCGGGCGCAGCACCACCCGCTCGATCGCGAAGGCGAGCGCGATCATCACCGCCATGGTCAGCCCGAGCGCGATGACCATCGGCACCCCGCGCTCCATCAGCCCCACCAGGGTGAGCGCGGCGAACAGCACCATGACGCCCTGGGCGAAGTTGAAGACCCCGGAGGCCTTGTAGATCAGCACGAATCCGAGCGCGACCAGCGAATACATGAGGCCGGCCGCGAGGCCGCCGATCATGACCTCCACCAGGAAGCTCGGAGCCCCGATCATGTCCTTGAAGGGCCCCACCAGCACCGCGTAGAGCACGTCAAGCATGGGCCACACCCAGGTAGGCGTCGATGACCGCCCGGTCGTCCCGGACGTCGTCGGGCCGGCCGTCGGCGATCTTCCGCCCGTAGTCGAGCGCGACCACCCGGTCCGAGATGTCCATGACCACGCTCATGTCGTGCTCGATCAGCGCGATCGTGGTACCGAACTCGTCGTTGACGCCGAGGATGAACCGGCACATGTCTTCCTTCTCCTCGACGTTCATGCCCGCCATCGGCTCGTCCAGCAGCAGTAGCTTGGGCTCGGCGGCCAGCGCCCGCGCCAGCTCCACGCGCTTCTGGAGCCCGTAGGGCAGCCGCCCCGCCGGAGTCTTGCGGATGGCCTCGATCTCCAGGAAGTCGATGATCTGTTCGACGAAGGCGCGGTGCTCGAGCTCCTGCTTCATGGCCGGGCCCCAGTAGAGCGCCTCCAGCAGGAAGCTCCCGCGCATCTTGAGCAGGCGGCCGGTCATGATGTTGTCGAGCACGCTCATGCCCTTGAAGAGGGCCACGTTCTGAAAGGTGCGGGCGACCCCGAGGGCGGCCACGTCGTAGGGTCGCAGGTGCGTCCGGTCCCGGCCCTCGAACCGGATTTGCCCCTCGGCGGGGTGGTAGAACCCGCTGATCACGTTGAGCAGGGTCGTCTTGCCCGCGCCGTTGGGGCCGATGATGGCCACGATCTCGCCGCGACGGATCTCGAGGCTCACCCGGTCCAGCGCCTGCACCGCGCCGAACCGCACGCTGATGCCATCCACCTGGAGCAGCGGCGTGGGCGGGCCCGGGGTCGCGGCGCTTCTCATCCCGACGCTCCCGCGCCCGCCCAGGAGAAGGTCTCGGCGTCGCAGAGGCGCACGCCCGCGCGCACGGTGGCGGTGCGCCCGTCCTCGTACGTGACCTGGGCCTCGACGTTGACGTGATCGCCGTCGCCGTGGAGCGCCTCGATGAGCGGCGCGTACTTCTGGGCGATGAAGCCGCGGCGCACCTTGCGCGTCCGGGTGATCTCCTGATCGTCCGGATCCAGCTCCTTGTGCAGGAGCAGGAAGCGCCGGATCTGGGCGCCGCGCAGCGCCTCGTCCGGGAGGAGGCTCCGGTTGACCCGCACCACCTCCTGCCGGATCAGCTCGTAGACCTCCGGCTTCTGGGCCAGGTCGGTGTAGCTCGTATAGGCGAGCCCGCGCCGTTCCGCCCAGTTGCCCACCGAGGCCAGGTCGATGTTGATCAGCGCGCCCACGAAGTCCCGGCCGTGGCCCACGCACACCGCTTCCTTCACGTAGGGCGAGAACTTGAGCTTGTTCTCGAGGTACTTGGGCGCGAAGATCGTGCCGTCCGAGAGGCGGCCCACGTCGCGGGCGCGGTCGATGATCTTCAGGTGGCCGTCTCCGTCGAAGAAGCCGGCGTCGCCCGAGTGCACCCAGCCGTCCTCGATCGTCTCCCGCGTGGCCTCCGGGTTCTTGTAATAGCCCTGGAAGACGCCCGGGCTCCGGTAGAGCACCTCCCCGCTCTCCCCGATGCGCACCTCCACGCCCGGCAGCGGCGGACCGACCGTATCGAGCTTGACGTCGCCGTCCTGCTGGATGCAGATCAGCGCGCTCGACTCGGTCATGCCGTAGAGCTGCTTCACGTTGATGCCGAGCGAGCGGTAGAACTCGAAGAGCTCGGGACCGATCGCCTCCCCCGCGGTGTAGGCCACGCGGATATGGCCCATGCCGAGGTTGTCGCGCAGCGGTCCGTACACGATGAGCCAGCCCAGCGGATAGAGGAGGCGGTCGCGCAGCGACGCGGGCCGGTGGGTGAGACGGGCCCGCTCCACCCGGCGCGCGACGTCCAGGAAGAAGTGCACCATGCGGCGCTTGATCCAGGAGGCGTCGTCGACCCGAATCATCACCGAGGTGAGGATGTTCTCCCAGATACGGGGCGGGGCAAAGAAGTAGGTGGGCCCGATCTCCTTGAGGTCCGCGAGCACGGTGCCCGCGCTCTCCGGACAGCTGATGGCGAAGCCGGCCACCATGGACTGGCCGAAGGAGAACATGTGGTCGCCGATCCAGGCCATCGGCAGGTAGGCCATGACCTCCTCGGACGCGCCGAGCCGCTCCCGCTCGACCGCGCTGCGCGCGGTCTCGATGAGATTGCGGTGCGAGAGCATCGTGCCCTTGGGCTGACCGGTCGTCCCCGAGGTGTAGCAGATGACCGCGAGGTCGTCGGCGCCCCCCTTGGCCACCTCCGCGTCAAAGTAGCCGGGATTGTCCTGGGCGAACTTTCGCCCGCGCTCCCGGAGCTCCTCGAGGCTGAGCAGGCACGGGTCCTGGTAGTGCCGGAGCCCGCGTGGGTCGTCGTAGATGATGTACTCGAGGCCGGGGTACTGCTCGCGCACGTGGAGCAGCTTGTCCACCTGCTCCTGGTCCTCGACCACCGCGAAGCGCGCCTCCGCGTGGTCGACGATGTACTGCATCTCCTTCTCGACCGAGTCCTGGTAGAGCGGCACCGGCACGCCGCCCAGCGCCTGCGTGGCCAGCATCGCCCAGTAGAGCTGGGGGCGGTTGTCGCCGACCACCGCGGTCTTGTCCCCGCGCGCGAAGCCGAGCGCGGCGAGCCCCAGCGCGATCAGCCGCGCCTGCTCGACGTACTGGCTCCAGGTGTACGACTGCCAGATCCCGAGATCCTTTTCACGGATGGCGACCTTCGTCGGAAGGCGCTGAGCGTTGCGGAGGGCCAGCTTCGGGAAGGTGTCGAGAGCCGGCTCGAGCATCACCGATGGCGCACGGTGGTGCGAGTCACGCGAGAGCGCGTGAAAGGAAGCGCACCTACACCGTTGGAGGAAGTCTCCACACTCGTCAGGCCCGAGCTCGATTCCTGGGAGGCACCCACTGGGGAGCACCCGCGCCGGGGGTGATAAAGTGGCGAGAGTCTAGCCCACGGCTCTGGAACTGTCAAGACTTTGCTCACCAAGACAAGGGTTTACGGGCTGTTGGCGGCCACGATCGGGTTCGGCTCCCCGGCCGGCCCGGCGGCGACCGATCCGGATCTCGACTGCGCCCGGCCGGCCGAGGCGCGCACGCTCCTCGGCCGCCTCATGCTGGCCGAGATCGAAGGGGCCGAGGACATCCGGCGTGAGGCGCTGTGGGATGCGTTCGGCGGCTGCCCGGCCGGCGGCGCCGGAGAGCCGTGCCGCGACGCGCTGCGTCGCGAGTTCGGGAGCCGGTGGGACCGGGAGAAGGCGGCGATCCAGGCGAAGTACCGCGAGATGCTCACGGACTTCGACGTCCGCTGCCGCGGCCAGATCGGCTAGGCGGCGCTCACAGCGGCTGGCGGAGGAGCCGGCCCAGCTCGCCCACCACACCCCGGCGGAAGGTCAGCACGCAGAACACGAAGATGGCACCCTGGACCACGGTGACCCAGGCGCCGAGCTGGGCCAGGTAGTTCTCCAGCGCGGCCACGATCAGCGCCCCCGCCACCGGGCCGAATACGGTGCCGAGCCCGCCCAGCAGCGTCATCAGCACCACCTCCCCGGACATGCTCCAGTGCACGTCGGTGAGCGAGGCGAGCTGGAAGACGAGGGCCTTGGTGGAGCCGGCCAGACCCGCCAGCGTGGCCGAGAGGACGAACGCGATGAGCTTGTACCGATCGGCCTCGTAGCCCAGCGAGAGCGCGCGCGGCTCGTTCTCGCGAATCGCCTTCAGCACCTGCCCGAACGGCGAATGGATCGTGCGATAGATCAGGAGGAATCCGACGAGGAAGACCGCGAGCACCACGAAGTACATGGCGAGCGTGGACTGCAGATCGAGGACCCCCAGGAGCACGCCGCGCGGCACCGCCTGGATGCCGTCCTCCCCGCCGGTGAACTTGGCCTGCACGCAGAAGAAATAGATCATCTGGGCGAGGGCCAGCGTGATCATCGCGAAGTAGATGCCCTGACGCCGGATCGCGAGGGCTCCGATCACGAGCCCGAGGATCGCGGCGGTCAACGTCCCGGCCAGGATGGCCACCTCCGGCGGCCCGCCCCACACCTTGGCGACGTGCGCGGACACGTAGCCGGCCGAGCCCAGGAAGACGGCGTGCCCGAAGGAGAGGAGACCCACGTAGCCGATCAGGAGGTTGAAGGCGCAGGCGAAGAGCGCGAAGCAGAGGGCCTTCATCAGGAACACCGGGTAGACGATGAACGGCGCGACCAGGAACACCGCCACCATGACGAAGAACGCGACGAGCTGCGCGCGGGGCCACGTCGGGGTGACCGCCGCGGGGCCGTCGATCCGGCCCTCGGAGGAGACGAGCTCGGGACGCTCCATCGACCGCGCCCGATTACTGCGTCCGGCCGAACAACCCGGCCGGCTTGATCAGGAGCACCACCGCCATGATGACGAAGATCACCGTGTTCGAGGCCTCCGGGTAGAAGACCTTGGTGAGGCCCTCGATGACCCCGAGGCCGAAGCCGGTGACGATGGAGCCCAGGATGGAGCCCATGCCGCCGATGACCACCACCGCGAAGACCACGATGATCAGATCGGCGCCCATCAGGGGGTTGACCTGATAGATCGGCGCGGCCAGCACGCCGGCCGCCGCCGCGAGGGCGACCCCGAAGCCGTAGGTCAGCGTGACCATGCGCGGGACGTTGATGCCGAAGGCCTGCACGAGCGCCGGGTTCTCGGTGGCCGCGCGGAGATAGGAGCCGAGCTTG
>Ga0210384_10008492_pt1 | contig 10698 bp, 3 predicted proteins | sample IncBWH2MmetaG_FD_160574 | JGI IMG/M metagenome (GOLD analysis project Ga0210384, IMG submission 160574) | Forest soil microbial communities from Barre Woods Harvard Forest LTER site, Petersham, Massachusetts, United States - Inc-BW-H-2-M | ecosystem: Environmental > Terrestrial > Soil >...
TGAGACGCGCGTCCGCGCAACACGAACTGATTCGCCCGACGGGCAATCGGTCGGGCGCATTGTGGTGTCGCCAAAACGCGCGCATAGAGGCGAGGTCGGGGTTCTTGAAAGGCGGACGGCCGTGGCAGGTGAACGCGATCTCGAGGCGTTGTTGAGGGATATGAAACCCGAAATGCAGGAAGGCATATTCGTGTTTTGCACGATCGCGGACGGCGAGAAAATTCCGGCCGCGATCAGTCCGCTGCTGACATTTCGTGAACGAGAAGGCACAACGCTCGTGATGCGGCGTGACGAGGCGGAAAGCGCCGGTCTGCGCCACCAGTTTGCGTCCCGTCTGATTACGCTGACCGTCCATTCCTCGCTGGACGCGGTGGGCTTTCTGGCGGCGATCACGGCGCGACTGGCCGAAGCCGGCATCGGCGTGAATGCGGTTTCGGCCTTCTACCACGATCATCTGTTCGTGCCCGATCACAGGGCCGCCGAAGCTCTGGGTCTTTTGCAAAAGATGTCCGCACCGGAGCGAGGGTGATCCGACCGGTCCGCGCGAGGCGGCCGTCGCTTTTCCTATCGATACTTGTCGACTCTCGGGTCGTCAGCGCTGATGTCCTCCCCGAAGTGTCGTACCGTGTTCTGCTCTGGGCGAAGCATCGGCCGGCAACGTCGACCCAGGAGCAGGTGCTCCGGGCGCAATCCTCCGGCCCGGACGCCGCCCCGCCGCGACAAATAACGGTCGCACAGTTGCTGGGTACTTCGATCACCAACTCGACCCCTTGTTGCGCTTGACTTGAAGTCTGGCCGGAAATACCTTTGCGCTCGGTCGAGCAGGCGACCGACGGACCGCGTAAAGGGTTGAACCCGCCTCCATCACCTCGCTGACATCTCCTTCTTTCTTGCCCGAGAATTGCGGTCGCCGGGCGCAGGGAAAGAAGGTTGCCATGCCGCAGGCGTTGCCCGCGAATCCCAATCTTGATTGGCTCAAGAAGACCGCCAAGCAGCGGCTCATTCAACTGCGCACCGGCCGGCCCGATGCCAAGCTGCATGAGGCCCAGTTCGCGGTCGCCCATGACTATGGTTTCAGGAGCTGGCGCGCGCTGAAGTCGCATGTCGACAGCATCAGTTCCACATTTCGTGACCGCGATCGCGTTTTCGAAGCCGCACGTGCCGGCGACGTCGAGGCCATCCGTCGCGCCTTTGCGTCAGGCTTTGATCCCGCAACGCCCGACCTCGATGGCCGCACGGTCCATCAGATCGCCAAGGACCGCGGACATGAGGCGATCGAGGTCCTGGCCCGCAATGTCCAGGGAGGCAAAACCCGTCCGGATGACGAGATGCAGGCAATCCAGACGATCATGCGGGCAGCGCAGTCCGGCGATCTCGACGCGCTCCGTGCTGGCCTCGACGCGCATCCCGAGTGGATCGACGCACTCGGCGGTGGATTCCAGAAGGCCACGGCGCTGCACCTGGCGGTTGTGCGCAATCAACATGCTGCCACGCGCTTATTGATCGAGCGTGGTGCGGATCTCAACCGTCGCGACTTTCCGGACAACGCCGCGCCGCTGCATTTCGCGGCAGCACATGGCGATCTGGAGACGATCAGGCTGCTGGTCGAGGCCGGCGCGGACATCGACGGCAAAGGCGACGACCACGAGGTCGGCGTGCTCGGCTGGGCAACCTGCTTCGGCGATGTGCGCCAGGAGGTCGCCACCTATCTGCTCGACCACGGCGCGAAGCTCGACCTGTGGACGGCGATCGCGCTCGATCGAGCAGACGACCTGCGCGCCATGGTGGCCGGAGATCGCGCTTTGCTGGCCGCCCGGATGACTCGCAACCAACATCGCCGCACGCCGCTCCACCATGCCGTCCGAAAGAACCGGCTGCGAATCGTGCGGCTTCTGCTCGAACTCGGTGCCGACCCGAACGCCCGCGATGCGACCGGCGCAACCGCGTTGACGACAGCGTCAGAGGCGGGCGCGGACCCAAGCATCGTTGCAGCCCTTCAGGACGTCGGGCTGATGCCCGACCTGCTGACGGCGGTGAATTTAGGGCGCTACGGCGAGGCTGAGACGATGTTGCGGGACGATCCGTCCCGGATCGGTCCCGACGGCGGCGATACCATCGCGCTGCATCTTTCCGTCAGCATGCGGAATCTGGCGACCATACGGTGGCTGCTGGCGCATGGCATCGACGTCAGTGCCAAGCGGCGGATGTGGGGCCTCAATCACACCGCACTCCACATGACGACCGAAAGCGGCGCCATCGAGATAGCCCGGCTCCTGCTCGATGCTGGCGCCGATCCGAATGTTCGTGACGACAGACATCACGCAACTGCATTGGGGTGGGCGGAGTTTTTTGGCCGTGACGATATGGCGGAACTCATCCGCGAGAAAGGCGGCGTCCGGTGAAACCGGGCCAAGCAAGTCGTCGCCATCAGGGCCAGCAGCAGCGCATTGAGCTCGGCCTCGGCGATAGCAAGCTGCGGGTCGCTGCAAGGCGCCGGCCGCGGAGCCGGAAGGCGCTGGTCTGCGCCACTGCTGCTGAGTTCGGGACGGCTCGCACGGACAAGCATACGCTCCGCACATGGTGGGACTGACTTGTATGGCTCGAACGAGGTGAAATCCGCCGCGCCCCTCTGATGGCTTTCGCTCCCGCCCGAGATATCCTAAGATTACGTCCTGGTCTGAGCAGTAGGCAGTCGACGAGCCGCGGCGCATGGATCCGCACAATCGCAAGACGCTCAACGATCGGGTGGTCAGGGCGGCCGAGGCGGCGCTCGCGGCGCAGAAATATGTGAGCTCCATCGACGTGCTGGTCGGGATCGGATGGCTCGATCCCGGCGCGGTCAAGCGCTGGCGGCAGGGGCAGGTCGGCTATCTCGAGGCCGCCGTGCAGACCAACCTGTCGCGCATTTCCGAAGCCATGAAGCTGTTCCGGTCATGGGCCGGCGCGAAGGGCCTGATCCCGAGCGAGACCGCCTATGTCGCGCGGGCGTCATCGCGGCCGCATTTGCGTTTCAGCAAGAGCGGGAATCCGGCCATCGAGAAGCTGTACCGCACGCACTGGGTCTCGCCCGAGCTTTCGGAGAACAAGCGCAAGCGGCTGGCCGAGAGCGCCAGCCGCCCGCCCGAACTGGTGGTGATCCAGCCCTTGCAGGATGCATGGACCTGTCACCGCTGCGGCGGCACGGGCGGCCTTCTGATCATGGAGACTCCGGGTCCGGCGTGTCTGCGCTGCGCGGGGCTCGGCGATCTGGAATTCCTGTCCGCCGGGGACGCGCTCCTCACGCGCCGCACCAAGGCGAAAAGCCCGCGGCACGCCGTGGTGGTGCGCTTCAGCAAGACCCGAGGCCGCTACGAACGCCGGGGGCTGCTGGTCGAGCCGCAGGCCCTGGCGGAGGCGCAACGCGAGCTCGGGGCGGGATCGTCGTAGGCATTTTGCGGGACAGATCAGACCTGAACCTGCAGCACTAATCCGAGACAGCGACGAGACCAGGCTCCGTCGGCAACTCGGTCCGCGTCATCGCTGGAGCGGCGCCTGTCGTGCTCGCCAGCAGCGGCACCTCGGAAAACTGCACGATCGAGGACTGGTCGATCGCAAACAGCGGCCGATAGTTTCGGACATTGGCGTCCTCGACCATCGCCATGCGCAGGTTGTCGAGCATCAGCCAGTGGCCGGCGAGACGGACTGATGTCACGGCGTGGTCCCCGCCATGGAAGATATCGTGCATGATGATGATCCGCAGGTCCTCGGCCGCGATCCCGGCAAGCTGCAGCGCCATGAATTTTGCGATCGCATAATCCTCGCAGTCGCCTGCGCCATGCGCGAACGTCTCGAGCGGTGAATTCCAGACGTCGATTTCGCCATATTGCGCGAGGTCGCTCATCGGCCGCAGCGCCAGGTTGATCGCGCGGTTGATCTCGCCGAGCCTGGCGCGCCCGTCGCGCCGCCTGGCGCCATCGACGATGGCCAGGAATTGCAGGGCTGCGTCGGAGGCGCAGTTGTCGCGGTCGCCGTCGCAGAGCGCGAGCTGCACCCGCTCATCGTCGAGGGCGCGCCTGAGTTTTTGCCATTTCTCGTTCACGGCGCCGGCCGACACGGCCAGGGTGGAAAGTCCGAACGGTTCTGCCGCGCTTGCGGCCGACAAGAACGGCATCGCGGGCTCGGGCTTGGTTGCCGCCAGCGCTGCCGCCGCCGTGGCGGCGAGGCCGCATGCGATGATGACCGCACGCAGCGTGTGCCAGAAAATTCCCATCCGACGCCCCATATCCGGGCATCGGCTTGCTCATGGCGCAGGCGCGTGACCGGGCGTTTCACGGGCGATGATCGGGACGCGGGGCTTTAATCTGCTTAAGATCGGTTTGTTGCGCCGCAAAAGCCTCAAAACAGCCTGAACCTTGACTTACCGAGTTCCGACAAATCCTGTGCTTTGCCGGTGTCACAGCCCGGAAATCGACATGCTCGGCCGCCCCTCACGCTCAGAGGTTGTGGAGGATGCGATTTCTGCAATTTATGGCTAATTCGTTGAGATTCGATGCTTTCTGTTATCCGGCTCACGGTTTTGGGACGGAACCCGGCGCAGTATCGTGGGAATTAATGCAAGATAAAATGGATCAAAGTATTCGCATTCAAATTCTAGACCGGTAATGACTTCATACCTCAGCGAGCTACCGCTCCAAAACTGATAAATACTTGGAATATACACCAAGATAACTTCCGAAACACGTGGATCTCGAAGAGCAGAGCCTGCGTCAACCCCATACCCATGGGGGGTTGCACAAGCCTGGGATGGTTTCACGATGCAACGCCCGATGATATGCAGGCCGAGGCCTTTGATTATTAAATAGATATTAACCTTTCGTGGTGGTTTCTTGAATTACGCTGGTAAATTCGAAGCGTTTTTCTCACAAGGCCAGGGTGCGGCTGCGCCCGCGCACGTGGTGCATGGCGATTCCCTGCATGCGCACGCGCCGGCCGATGCGGTTCTGATCCCCGATGCGCAGCTCCTGTTCAACGCGGACTTCCATCGGTCGGGCGTCGACCTGATCCTGTCCGAGGGCGAGCGCGAGTTCGTCGTCCACGATTACTTCAAGGGCGAGAAGCGGGCGCCGCTCGCCTCGCCTGACGGCGCCCATCTGACCGGCGATCTCGTCAATGCGCTGGCGGGCTCGGTCCAGGTCGGACAGGCCGGCGTGAATGCGGGCGCCGGCCAGGTCATCGGCCATGTCACCAAGCTCCAGGGCAATGCGACGGTGACCCGCAACGGCGTCTCGATCACCCTGCATCAGGGCGACAATGTCGAAAAGGGCGACGTCGTGCAGTCGGGCTCGGACTCGACGCTCGGCATCACCTTCATCGACGGCACCGTGTTCGGCCTCTCGTCGAACGCGCGGATGGTGCTGAACGAGATGGTCTACGACGCCGGCGGGTCGAGCAATTCGACGCTGTTCAGCCTGGTTGCGGGAACCATCTCCTTCGTGGCCGGCGAGACCGCCAAGCACGGCGACATGAAGATCGATACGCCGGTTGCCACCATGGGCATTCGCGGCACCGCGGTGCTGGTGGAGATCGACTTCACCGTGCCCGGTCAGAACGCCACGCCCAACGCCAAATTCCAGGTCCTGGTCGAGCCGGACGGCACCACCGGCTCCTACATCCTGTTCGACAAGACGACGCTGCAGCCGATCGCGGTGGTCAACCAGGCCGGCCAGCAGGTCAACATCACCAATGGCGTGGTCAGCCAGACCCAGAACCCGCTGTCGCCCGAACTCCAGAAGCTCATCAACGACGTCTTCACGCTGAAATTCACCGACAACACCAATCCGAATCCGAAGACGACGGTCACCCAGAACGACAGCATCACCCCGACGTTCGGGCCGACTATCAAGCTCGCCGACGGCACCACCGCGACTCCCCTTCTGCTGAACGTCAACGCGACCAACAATTCGCAGCAGAACTCCGGCCCGACCGGGCCGGACCTCACCATCCTGCACATCCCGGGAACGCTGAAGGCCTCGGTGTCGGGCGTGAGCGCTGTGGAACTCGCCGGCCTGACCAGCAGCCCGGATGTGCGCAGCATCTCCACCACGGTCGCCTTTGTCGATGCGAATCCCGGCGATGACCCGAGCGTGAGCGTGAGCTTCGTCGGCGCCAGCTACCAGGGCCATTCGACGCAGCCGCTCAACGCGCTGCAACTCGCTGATATCAAAGCGGCCGAAGTCCAGATCGCGGTTGTTCCGGGCCCCGGCAATAACAATAATGGCTCGGCGACGCTCACCTACAGCATTCCCGACAAGGCGTTCGACTTTCTGGCCCAGGGCGAAACCCTGACGCTGACTTACTCGGTTCGCGTCGACAGCAACTTCGCGCCCGCCAACGAAACCGCCTTGCAGCAATTCACGATCACGATCACCGGCACCAATGACAAGCCGGTCATCACGACCGCTGCGCAGACCGTCGCGTTTTCAGGCGGTACCAAGACATCAGGCGGCCCGCTGACGACCGACAGCCCGACAACGGGAACGCTGGCTTTCACCGATGTCGACCTGACGGACACCCACAAGGTTTCGGCGGCCCTGAACACGACGACCGTGACGCTCGACGGCAAGCCTTTCGACCTTCAGGACCTCGAGCCGACCCCGTTCAAGATCCTCAACACGGCGCTGTCCGCGCAGCTTGCGACCGACTCGACCGGGACCGGCACCGGCAGCGTGACTTGGACGCTCGCCGACCTGCCGGCCTATGTCGCCGACTTCATCCCCAAGGGAGAGACGCTGACCCTCACCTACCAGGTGACCGTCACCGATTCGCAAGGAGCGACGTCGACCCAGGACGTCACGGTGACCATCACCGGCACGGAGCCGGCTGCCGAAGTCTGGATCTCGAGCGGCGGCGAGGGCCAGGACGGAAACTGGACCAACGGGACGAACTGGGAGACCGGCAACGCCCCGACGGCGACCGATGACGTCATCATCATCACCGATCAACTGCATGGCCTGACGCCGTCGTTCCCGGTGACGATCGACGGCGAAACGCAGGCGCAGGCCAAATCGGTCTCGATGAACGATTTTGGCACGTCGCCGCCGAAACTCGTCAATGACGGGACCCTGACTGTCGGCGGCACGCTCAAACTGGAAGCCGACTCGATCGTTCAAAACTTCGGCACCATGACGCTCGGTGGCCTTGCCGAGATCCTCAACAAGAGCACGCTGACCAACAGCGGAACGCTGGTGCTCGGCGCTGGCGGCGACTTCCAGGACCAGAGCAGCGTCACCAATACCGGCACGATCGAGCTCAAGGGCGGCACGCTCAACGTATCCGTCGATATCGCCAATTCAGACGGCGAGGATGGCTCGGGCCAGATCACCGTGGATACCGGCGCAACGCTGGCGCTCGGCGCCGCGACCATCTACGGCGGTACGATCACGGTCAATGGCTTGCTCGTCATCGCGCCTTTCGGGCAGTCGGAGAGCACTGACACGTTCAACGACAACCCGGGTCAGGTTGTCCACATCGTCAGCGACGGCATATTCGACCTGCAGGGCTTCAGCGTCTTGAAAGGCGGGACGCTGAACAACACCGGTCAGATCAATGTCAGTGGCGCGGGTAATCTGCTGGATGGAGAGACGGTCGACAACAGCGTCCTGATCGACATCACGGGGTCGCTGACGCTCGACCATGGCACCACCGTCACCAATCTGGTCTCGCTCGCTGCTGTGACCGTGGAAAGCGGCGGCCTGCTGACGCTCAACGGCGCCAGCATCACCGGCGGCTTGCTGACCAACAAGGGCGGCGGCACCGTCGACCTTGCGGGCTCGGCGCTCATCGAGAATGCCACGCTCGACAATCATGGTCTGGTCAACGTCAGCGGCAGTGGCAACGCCCTCGATGGAGGCGAGCTCAGCAATTCCGATGTCGGCGCGATCTCGATCGCGGCCGCGGGGACGCTCATACTCGACGATGGCGCCGACATCTCCGGCGGCAAACTGAAGAATTCCGGCGTGCTCGATATCGAGAGCGCGTCGGGCGCCGTACTCGACGGTGTCAGCGTCGACAATTCGACAGGTAGCATCGAGGTCGATGGCTCCATCCAGCAGCCGGCGAGCACGCTGACGCTGATGGGGACGACGGCGATCACGGGCGGAAAGCTGACGGTCGGCGCGGAGAGCTCCAAGAGCCTGCTTGATGTTGCGACAGGCGCGGATGCGAAGCTGTCCTCGGTTTGCGTCGGCAATTTCGCCACCGTGCAGGTTGAAGACGATTCTATGCTGGAGCTGATCGGCGCCGAGATCGTGGGTGGCGCATTGATCATTCTCGGCACGCTGGAATCGAGCGGCGCGAGCGAGATCGACAAGGCCAACATCGTCACCAAGGGGACGGTCGAGGTCCTCGACGGCAAATTGGCTATCGATTACGGCTCACTCCTCAGTTCCGGGACCTTGAAAACGAGCGGCGAGCTCGATTTCTCGAACCTTTCGATCACCAACGGCGGCACGCTCGATGCGCTCGGCGGCGGCATCCTGAAGCTGACATCCTTGACGGTGACCAACAGCGGTGCCGGCAACGTGACGGTCGAGACGGGAGCGGAGCTCGATCTGGCGAGCGTTGCGATTTGCTACGGCAGCCTGACCAACAGCGGCACGGTCGACAACCAGTCCGGCGCCAGCACGATCCATGACGCCGTCATCGTCAACCAGGGCACGATCGAATCGACCAACGGTGTGCTGACCATCGATCCCGACGCGCCGGTGACCCTCACCAATGAAAAGGGCGGCATCATCGACGCCCATGGCGGCGAGATCGATATCAGCAGCGAAGGCGTCACGAACGCGGGCACGCTGGAGGCGACCAACGGTGGCACGTTGAGGCTGGAATCGCTGACGGTGGTCAACGATGGCGGCACCTTGTCGGCCGCGGCCAAATCGACGTTGGATCTGATGGATGCCGATATCAAGGGTGGCGACGTCACGATCGACGGGACGCTGGATTCGAGCGGAAAAAACACCGTCACGGGCGCCATCGTCAACGACGGCGTGATCGAAGTGAAGAGTGGCACGCTCGACCTGACCGGGCCGATCTCGGGCCATGGGACCTTCGTCATCGACAAGGGCGCCACCCTGGAGGTTAATTCGACCGACACGCCGACATACAGTTTCATGGGTACTGACGGCGAACTGGTGATCGACAAGGCAGGCTCCGGCGGGACGATCAATGGCCTGGCTCCGACCGACAAGCTTGATCTCAGAGCCATCAAATACGATGCCGCCACCACGGCGACCTATGATGCGGATTCGCACGTCCTGACGGTCAAGGACGGCACCGGCGACACAGTGAGCCTGACCCTGAGCGGGGCGGATTACGGCAGCGCTCATTTCGCCGGCAGCAGCGACGGACTTGGCGGCACGCTGATCACGCTGAACCAGAATGACGACGCGCCGGTCATCGCGCCAACCGACAAGTCTCAGTCTGTATCATTCAGCGAGGCGTCCAGCGTCACCGGTTCGCCCGCCTCCGACCCGCAGCCGCCCGCGGGCGGCTCGATCGCCTTCACCGATGTCGATCTCACCGATCGGCCGACAGCTACGATCTCGGCCCAGAGCGTGGCCTGGACGGCCGCCGACCATAAGGCGCTGCAGCTCGATCCGGACCAGATCGCAACTCTCGAACACGCGCTGTCATTGGCACAGAACGGCAACACCAACAACGGCACGATTGACTGGAGCTATGCGATCGCCGACAGCGCCCTCGACTTCCTGGGCGCCGGCCAGACCGCCACGATCACGTCGACCGTCACACTCGACGATCACCGGGGCGGCACGGACACCACGCAAATCACGGTCACGATCGCCGGCGCCAACGACGTTCCGCAAATCACCAGCGGCGCACAGGCCGGGAGCATCACCGAGATGCCCGGCAAGACGGGCTCCACGGCACAGGACAGTGCGAGCGGGACCATTACCTTCAAGGATGCGGACCAGACCGATACGCACGAGGTGACGGTGACCTCCGTTGCTGCTTCGGGTGACGTCTCCGGCCTGCCGAGCAACGATGCCCTGATGAAGTGGTTGTCGCTCGGACCCCTGAGCGACTCCACCTACGGCAAGACCGGATCCGAGACCTGGACCTTCTCGGCCCAGGACAAGAATTTCGACTATCTCGCCGCCGGCCACACCCTGGCGCTGACTTACACGGTCCAGGTCGACGATCACCACGGCGGCGTGGTCACGACGCCGGTGACGATCACGGTGACGGGAACCGACGATGCACCGGTGATCGTCGGCGAGACCGATCCGTCGGTTCAGACCGTCATCCTGGCGAAGCTGCCGATCGTGCTGGCGGACGGCGCCAACAACTCTGCGCTCGACCTGCCCACCGAGACGTTCGACGGCAAGGACGTGCATGTCGGCTCGGTGTCCGACAACGGCGAGGGCCACGGCAACTTCCACAGTTCGACGCTCAACGCCGACTTTACGGCGTCCGGCGACGCCGGCGTGGTCCACGGTTCCTCGTCGGTCTCGGCTGCGCCGTTCGAAGGCCCGGGGCAGGCGGACAGCACGAACTACCTGAGCATCGGTGCGCACGGGCAGGAGACCATATCGTTCAATGGCCTGCAAAACACCTTCGGCCTGTATTGGGGATCGGTGGATTCCTACAACAGTATCGATTTCTATAACGGCACCAAGCTGGTTGCCTCCTACGCCGGCT
>Ga0210384_10008495_pt1 | contig 10695 bp, 9 predicted proteins | sample IncBWH2MmetaG_FD_160574 | JGI IMG/M metagenome (GOLD analysis project Ga0210384, IMG submission 160574) | Forest soil microbial communities from Barre Woods Harvard Forest LTER site, Petersham, Massachusetts, United States - Inc-BW-H-2-M | ecosystem: Environmental > Terrestrial > Soil >...
CGGCGCACCGGCGCGAGGCGATCGATCGACGCCTGCACCAGCCGGTCGACGCCGTGCTGGACCTGCTCGACGCCGCTGTGCACCGCCCGCTCGCCCAGCCGCACCAGCTCGTGCAGGAGCTCGCTCGGCAGCGAGGAGGTGCCCCGGCGGCCCTCGTCCAGGATGATCTGGGTCAGCGTCTGCGAGGTGACGTCGCCGGAGGTGGCGTTGTCGAGCACCCGCACCTCCTGCCCCTGCCGAACCCAGCCCGCGATCTCCTCGAGCGAGACGTAGCGGCTCTCCTCGGTGTCGTAGAGCTTGCGGCTTTCGTAGCGCTTGATGAGCCGGATCATGGGCCCTCCTTGCATCGATGGCAGGCACCCCGGGGACCGTCGCGACGACCGCCTCCGAGAGCGTCCGGAGCCCGGCCGCGGACCCCTGGTCCGCCATCCAAGGAGGGCAGATTACCGCAGTGCGGCAAAGATGTCAAGAACTCTATGACGCGGTGCGGCAAGAGGCGCCCGGGACGCGTGGACGCCGAGGCGGGGAGCCGGGCTTCGAGACCGGGGCTTCAGGTTGGAGCGGGCTCGCCCGCGAGCGTCACGGCTGCGTTATCGCCGGTAGTGAGTAGTGGGTCAGTCTCCCGCGGTCTCCCTTTGGGCGAGGCCGCGGCTCCGCCTGTCGCCAGTCGCGGCACCCCGGCTGGGAGGGGCCAAAGTCATACGCCCCAGGTGCCCGGGCCCCTCGCCCAAAGGGAGGCCGAGGGAGACTGACCCACTACGCTATCGCCCTATCGCCGGTGGAGCCTCTGTCCCTTCAGCGGATTGGAGAACCCACAGGCACCGTTCCTCTCGACGATCTCCGAGGTCGCAAAGACCGTCTCGCCGCTCACCCCGTCGACGATCTCATTGACCGCGCAATAGCGGGTCGGATGGCTGGCGAGGGACGAGAAGTGGACGACGAAGCTCTTCCGCGTCCGCGGTGGTTCCGTCGGCTGCGAACCGCCGTGGGACAGTGCGGAATGCCAGATCAAGACATCGCCGCGCTTGGCACAGAAGTGCTCGACCGGGAGCTTGCTGCGCTCGAGCTCCTCCCGATAGAACGCGATCGCGGCTTCGACGTCGGCTGCAGCATGCGAGCTCGCATCGTAGAGATACTGGCCGTTGCGAAACTCGTAGAACGGGAGCCGGTGCGACCCTGGAACGTACATCAATGGACCGGACTCGGGGCTGATGTCCTCGAGCGCGATCCAGGCAGCGACCAGCCGGCCGAACTCCGGAGTGGGCACGAGGACGGAGTCGCGGTGCAGCGCCTGCTGGCTGCCGTACTCGAAGTAGAGCGACTGCGTGGCGACGGCCCTCGCGCCAAGGATGAGTGATGCATAGCGGTGCACCGTGGGCTCGAGGTACAGCCGCAGCGCGGCTTCCGAAGCCCACTGCAGCTCGTGAATGCGATAGCGCGGCTTGCGGTCCTGCTCGGCAATTGCCTCGCTGAACCGGCGCGGCGGTGACTCGTAGGCGAAGGCGATGTCCGCGGGACGGCTCTCCCACAGCGCGTCGACGTCGTGATCGATCGCCGCCGCATCTTCGGCGGAGACGTCGACGTGCGTGATGAAGTAGCCATCCTCGGAAAACTTGTCGAGGTTCGCTGCTTCCTCGGCGCTCAACTCGCCGGCGCTCGCTCGCGCCCTGATCTGGCGCTCCGCATCGCTGCCATCGAGCCAGATGAGACCCGGATTGGCGTCATTTCCCGTCGGCGACTGCACGCGCCTAGTGTATAGTCCGCGCCGATGTCGCGCAACCGGAACCTCGCCCTTCCGGCGCTTGCGGTCGCGGCCTATCTGGGCGCCGCCGCGGCCGCCGCGGCGGTGGGTTTCCAGTTCTGGATTCCGTGGGTCGTCGTGCAATTGCTCGGCCGGGGCGAGCTGCTACGCGCGCCGATCGCGTCTCTCCTCGGACTGCATGCGCAGCCCCCCCTCTTGAACGCGGTCCTGGCCGCCGCGCTCCGGTTCGGGGCTGTGATCGGTTGTGGTCCCGAGCTGCCGCTGTCGGTCCTCTTCTTCCTCTTGGGAGGGGCGGTCGTCGTCCTCCTCGCGCAGCTGATCGCGAGCGTCACCGGCTCACCGTGGCTCGCGATGGCGGCCGTGCTCCTTACCGTGGCCGACCCGGCTCTGCACGTTTACCGTACGGTCTTCTTCTACGAGCTGCCGCTTGCCGCCCTGCTCCTGGCCGGGCTCACCGCCGCCTCACGTTTCCTCGCCTCCGGCCGTGAACGACACCTGCTCCTCTTCGTCCTCGCTCTGGGTGGGATGGGGTTGCTGCGCAGCCTCTATCATCCGGTCTGGGCGGCCGGTATGTTCGCCGTGCTTGCCATCGGTCGGGCGCGGCTCGCGTCGGACCGGCTCGGAGGTGCCGCGTGGCTCCGGAGCACGGCGCTGCTCGCCGTCCTGCTCGCTCTGTGGCCGCTCAAGAACGCGTTGCTCTTTGGCGCCCCGATCACGAGCTCCTGGATCGGCTACAACCTCTCGCGCGGGACTCCGGTGCGAGAGCCGGCGTTCGAGACCTACCTCCAGACAGGAGCGGTCGAGGAGACGCTGCGCCGGCAATGGCTGCGGAGTGCGCCGGCCTTCCTGCGCGACGCGCCTGTCCTGGCAGCGCCGACGAAAGAAGACGGGGTACGGAATTGGAACCATTACATCTTCCTGCTCACCTACCGGAAGCTGGAAGGCGACGCCCTGGCCTGGCGGCGCGAGCACCCCGGTGAGTGGCTGCGCCAGAGCCTCGCGAACTATCTCCTCTGGGGGCGCCCGAGCTACGTCGACTCATACTGGTCGCGGCCGCGCGGCCCTGACAGCGCGCTCTACCGGAGCTACGCGGGCTGGCATCAGCGCTTGATGTTTCCCGATCTCCGCGGCGTGGTGGTCCGCTGGACGCCGGCGGCGGCGGTGCATCGTTCCACGGTCGTCTGGGGCGGGCCGGCGCCTTATACCCTCTTCACCCTCGTCGGCCTCCCCCTCCTCCTGGCTGCCCTCGCCCTGCTGCTGCCGGCGCGGCTTGGCCGGGGACCGGACGCGTGGGTCGCCTTGCTCGCCGCGATGACCCTGGTCTGGATCCTCGTGGTGCCGTGCTTGACGGATGGGACCGAAGGGAACCGCATGCGCTATCCCGTGAGCCCGTGCGTGCTGCTGCTCACCGCATGGGCGGGCACGGCGGCCTGGCAACGCGTTCGCGCTCGCCGTGCTCCCGCCCTGAGCCCCACCGCGACGGCCCCGCCAACTCGCTCGCAAGAAGGAGTCTTGGGTTAGCCCGGATTCTGCTTGCTCCATCCGGTCGCCGCTTGGTACCGGTGCGCCAGCCGCAGCACCGATCGGTCGTCCCAGGGCTTGCCGACGATCTGCAAACCCAAGGGGAGGCCGTGGCTGTCGCAGCCGCAGGGCACGCTGATGGCCGGCAGGCCGTAGTAGTTGGCGAACAGAGTGTTCCGCGGCGAGAGCGCCTGCGCGTTGGCGCCCACTGCCGCGATCGTCGGGGTGATCGCCGTCGTGGTCGGCAGGACCAGGACGTCGATGTCCTTGAAGAGCGATCCGGCAATCGCCTCCCGGTCCGCTGCGATGTTACGAATGTCGAAGCCGGGATTGTCGATCGGCGCCATGACGCCGTCCACCGTTCGACCGAGCGCGCGCAACGTGTCGACGGCCGCGTCGAAGGCAGCCGCGACCTCGTCGCTCGCCGCGAAGTTGGCGGCGATCCCGATCCGCGGCGGTTCGTTCTCTTCGCCTTCCCCGCTCTCCGCCAGCGCGGCGCGGAAATCGATCGGCTGCCGCGCTTCCGGCCGCGGCTCCGCCAGGACGTTCAACATCAGCGCCAGGTCCCCGGCGCTGCGGGTGGTGACGGCGGCATGCGCCAGCCACAGGACGGTCTCGTCGACCGGCTCGCCTGCCAGGACACCCTGGTTGTCGATCAGCCGGTAGGTGCCCTTGAAGCCGGTCGCGCCGCAGCAGGACGCCGGCAACCGGCAGGACCCGATCGCATCGGTGTCGAGCGTGGCATAGCACATGCCGGAGGCGACCGCCGCCGCCGACCCGCCGGAGGAGCCGCCGGCAATGTGATCAGGGTTCCATGGATTGTGCACCGGCCCGAAGTAGCTCACCGTGGACGTCGTGCCCATGGCCAGCTCGTGCATGTTCGTCTTGCCGAGGATGACCGCCCCGGCCTCTTTCAGCTTCTTCACCGCCGCCGCGTCCCTGGCCGGCACGCGATCCTTGAAGTGTTCGAAGGCCGCCGTGGTCCTGACGCCGGCGGTGTCGAACATGTCCTTGACGCCGATCGGAATGCCGTGCAGCGGCCCGCGCCACTGACCGGCCGCGATCTCGGCCTCGGCCGCCCGTGCCTGCTGCAGGGCCGCGTCCGCCAGGACGGTGATGAACGCGTTCAAGCGCGGTTGGAGCCTGGCGATCCGATCCAGGCATGCGCTCACCAGGTCGACGGGCGAGATGCGCCCCGCGCGGATGCTGCCGCTGATCTCGTCGATGTCCGCGTAATGGATCGGCGCTGGCGCTCGGGATTGCATGGGCTCCGATCCCTCGTCTCTCGTCCGCTCGACGACCGCTGCCCGCCTACTCCTGCCGCAGGGCCGCCACGGGATCGGCGTCCATGGCGCGGCGCGCGGGAAACCACGAGGCGGCAAGGGTGATCGCGAGGACCAGCGCGACGCCGGCGGCGAAGATCGCCGGGTCGGTCGGCGTGACGCCGAAGAGCAGGCCGCCGAGCAGCCGCGTCAGGGCGAGAGCGCCGGCGATCCCGGCCGCCACGCCGGCGAGCCCCAGGCGGCCGCCCTCGGAGAGTACCAGCCAGAGCAGGTCGCCGGGGCGCGCTCCGAGCGCCATTCGGATCCCCATCTCGTGCCGCCGCTGCGCCACCGAGGACGATGCGACGCCCCAGATGCCGATCGCGGTCAGGGCCACGGCGAGCAGGGCGAAGGCCCCGAGCAGCATCGCCTGGAAGCGGCGTGGCGCCAGCGAGCGCGCCAGCATCTGGTCGAGAGTCGTGACCGTGCCGACCGGCGTGTCGGGATCGAGGGCTCGCACCTGGGCGGCGACGGCGCCGGCGAGGGCCGCAGGCGGGACCGCGGTGTGGACCACGAGGTGCATCCAGAGGAAGGGGCACTGCTCGAACGGCAGGTACATCTCCGACCCCGCCGGCGCGTCGAGGCCCGCGTGCTGGACGTCGCCCACCACGCCCACGATCTCCGCCGCGATCCGTTCGTCGTCATGCACCAAGTCGGTGATCGTGAGCCGCTCGCCGAGGGCGCTCCGGCCGGGCCAGAAGCGCCGCGCCATCGTGCGGTTGACGACCGCGACCGGCGCCGCGTCGCCGCGGTCGCGCCCGCTGAAGTCGCGGCCGCTCACGACGGGGATGCCCATGGCCGCGAAGTAACCCGGGCTGACGGCGCGGAAGTACCCGCCACCGCGATCGGGAAGGCGACCCGCGAGGTGAGCGGCAGCGGACAGGGCGAGCGTCGCCACCGCCACGACGGTGAACCCCGGGCTCTTGCGCAGCGCCCGCGCGCCATGGCGCACCTCCTGGCCCACCGCCTCGAGCCACGCCCGCATGCCCGAGCTCCGCGTCCTCCAGGATGCGGCATACCTCCCCATGCGCTCTCCTCCGGCCTGTGCCGGCCAGGCCGATACCCTTCGCAACGCGCGAGACCGGAGAAAAGTTGCGCTTAAGGAGCCGAAGCGCCGGTAAGGACCGTGAGGAAATCCGTTATTCGGCGGCGAGTCCCGTCTTCCTCAGCTATGACCCGCGGTCGAAACCCACACCCTAACGAGAAGCTGAAGCGGGCACGGGAAAGGATTCTCGAGGGAGGCTCTTGCCGGCGCTTGACATAACCGAGCTGCTTACGTAGAATAGTGTCGCATGAACTTATAGTTCATTGAGAGGTGGCCATTTGTCTATCCCTCGAATCGTCGCTCTTCACGCTCAATGGAGGTAGAGACATGTTCGGTCATGGCTACTTGTACCTCATTTGCTATCCATGGTGGATGCATCATGTCTTCGCGGAGCTGAAGCCGGTGGCAGGTCGCCTCAGTGAGTCTTTGTTTTTATTTTTTCACCTACTAACGTATGCGGGCGCCCTTGCCGCAGTTTGGTTTGTAGAGAGGAAGCTTGCGCACGAGGGCAGACCGAATCTGAGGAGAAGAATGGAACTACTGCTAGCGCTGGTGGTCTTGATCGCTGTCTTCGTTGATACCTGTGTCGTGGCCCATCTAAGCCATCAGCTTGCCGCGGAGGAAGCGAGGCACTCGATTCAAGAGACCGATAGGCTGACAACCATTATTCTGAGTCAGCCGCACCAGACCTCCTCTTTGGTGATCTGCGACCAAGCTATTACCAAGATTGTGTCTCAAATATATTCAATAATTAAGAACGATTTCCCGGAGATTGGCCTAACGGCGGTGAGCTTGCACCTTCGGGTGAGCCATCGCCACGCGGGCAAAATATGGAACGTAGTACAAGTAGGTCGGGAAACCAAGAATAGAGAATTCTTGGACCTCAAGTCGGAGGGTGGCGGGCCTGGATCTCTGGTGGCGGCTGCATTACTCTCGCAGCCTCCGAGGAGAGTATATTGCCCGGACGTTAATCGAGCAAAGCAGTTGGGAGGTGACTGCACCTATTATTCGCCACCTACAACAGAAACAATAGATTACACCGAGCTAGCCTGCTTCCCGCTGAAGTCCGCAATTGGCGCACCTCCGTTCGCAGGAATCTGTATAGACGGGCAAAGCCAATACCCTTGGACCGAGCGTCTCAACGAGATAGAACAGGATCTGGATACCCAGGCTAGTTATCTATTCTCCCGGCTGACGGTTCTTGCCGCGGACGACCAATGCCTCTTCCAGAATTAAGACACAACGCTTTTGCGCCTTTGACTGGTCGCTAGGCCTCGGCCGGCCGGCCGAGGCCCAGGCATCGAGCGCCAGGGGCCACATCATGGCGAGCCGCTCGGCGGCCGTGGTCGTGGCGCTCAGATCTTCTCCCGGCTCCTGGCCCAGCCGCCAGGCTCGAACCGGCCACGTCCGGCGTAGGGCTGCCCGTGCGGCGCGCTGTTCTTCCGTATCAGCCACTCGCCAAGTATATCGTTGCACGCGGTCCGGAGCAGGCGCGGCAACGTGGCAATCGTACCGGGGTGGGCTCAGATCTCGAGACAACCTGTACGATACCCGGGCGGTCCTGGACGCCGGGTCCACGTCGACCCAGCTCTGGATACGCGACCCGTCATGATCAGCTTCCTGACCTCCTCCATGCTGCCATCGACGGCACTTCCCGGCGCCGTTGCCGCCGGCGCCTGCGTGCTGGCGGCCGTCGGTGCCGTCGCTTGGCTGGCGCCGGGCTTCCGCCGCGGGCTCTTCTTCTCGGTCGCCGTCCAGCCCTGGCTCCGCTCGACCCCGGAGGGGAGCCATGTGCTGTGGTGGTACCGGATGAAGGTTACGGTCCACACGCTGATCGGTTTCGTCCTGCTGGCCCTGCCCTATGTTGCGGGCACCCCGGTCCCCTGGTTCGTGGCGGCGCTGGCGGGTCTCGGCTGGCAGCTTGGCGGCTGCTGCTTCGCCTTCCAGGGGGCGCGCCGGCAGGTCCTGCCGCATGGCGTCGATCCTGGCTCCGTACAGGAGGCCGAGGTCCTGCGGCGGAGGGTGGAGCTGCCGGGTGGCTGGACCTTGCAGGCCGGGCCGTTCGCCGCGCTCGCCGGCGCCGCCCTCTACCTCCGCTCGCGCTGGGCTGGCCTGCCGGAGCGCTTCCCGATTCATTGGGGCCTCGACGGCCGTCCGAACGGCTGGGCGAACCGCAGCCTTGCCGGTGTCTTCGGCCCCCTGATCATCGCCGCGGTCATCGCCGCCGGCATGGTGCTCGTCGCCTGGTTGCGGCAACGGCAGGCGCGCACGGCCGGCGACGCGCATGCGCCGGCCGCCGCCGAGCGCCGCTTCCGCCACGCCATGCTCTGGGCGATGCTGGCAAGCGAGTACCTCCTGGTCCTGGTCTGCATCTGGCTGAGCCTCCTGCCGCTGGCGGCCGCCGTGCCGGGAGGGCCGGCAGGACCGCCCAGGATCGCACCGTTCGTCGCGCTGATCCTGAGCTTCGTCGTCATCGTGACGATCGTCCTGGCCCGCATCGGCCGCGGAGCCCGCCTGGAGGCAGCGAGGGATGCCGTCGCGAAGCAGCGGTCCGGTGGCTCCCCTGAGAGCTGCTGGAAAGCCGGGATCTTCTACGTCAACCCGGACGATCCCGCGATCTTCGTCGAGAAGCGCTTCGGCATCGGCTACACCCTCAACTTCGGTCACCCGCTGTCATGGCTCATCCTCGGCCTGAGCATCCTGGCGCCGCTCGCCGTGGCAGTCTGGATCGCGCACGCCGCGTCTTGAGCGGACGGAGGTCGGTCGCCATGGAAATCACCCAGCTGCCCTTCGGCGTGACGGACTGGTCGGCGGTCGAGCCGACGGAGCACCCCGGGGAAACCGGCCGGGCGCTCTGGCGCACCCGCCATTTCGGTGCGATGCGCGTGCGGATGGTCGAGTACTCGCCCGGCTACCTGGCCGATCGCTGGTGCAGCAAGGGCCACGTCGTGCTCTGCCTCGAAGGTCGGTTCGAGACCGAGCTGGCGGATGGCCGCGTCTTCGCGCTGACCCCTGGTATGAGCTACCAGGTCGCCGACGGCGCCGAGCCCCATCGCTCCTCCACCGCGACCGGCGCGAAGCTATTCATCGTCGACTGAGGGTGAATAGAAAGGTACCACCCCATTCACGGCTGGATTGGCCGGTCGACCGCTACCATCTTCCGCAGTGACTCAAAGGCCAACGCAAGCTCGTATGGCTCGACGACAGCGGCCAGTCGATACTCTCGACCGCTGGCCCGCACAATTACGTCCCCCACGTCGAAGTAGGCGCTCAAACCTGGTTCCTCGACCTTGACCAGCTCGATAGACCCGTACGGAATGACCTCGCGTTTCCTCCCCAGCAAGCCGGATGTCCTTTCGAGGCCTGCAGCGGTCAGGTAGTCCGTCCGGAAAACAGACTCCGAAAAAACGGCCGCGATGCCCACCAAGAGGGTCGTTGTGAGGCCAATGCCTATCCATCGATCGGATAGGTCCAGAATTGTGCTGACGAAAAGCCACCCACCGGAGAGAAGAATCGCGAGAGCGAACCCACGCCACGGTAATCCTGCGTAACCTGGCCCGAGTGGGAACAATCCACGCAATTCCGAGGATCGAATCCGATAGGGAAGGGCAACGGGGAGTCCCATCGCTTGTTGCTCGCTTTTCAAGCTCTGGGCACCCCGGGGTGAGGCTCGATCGAATGATAGCCTGCTGGGAAGGGCCGAACGGCTGGGCGCTTGGGACTTGGCGATCAGCCGCTCGCTTCTCGTGGGTTGCGCGCCGGTGTGCTTCAGGTGCGGTGGACGGCGAAGGGATTCTCGACGGTTACTCCGGCGTAGCTCTGTCCGTCGGCGAGGTCCTCCGACAACAGACGGCGACACCCGGCCTGGCGCGCAGCCTCGAGGATTGCGGCATCCCAGGTAGAGATCTTCGCTCGCTGGGCAAGGCCGAGCGCCGCCACGACCAGCTCGGGAGTCATGTCGACGACCGGCCACTCCGCGAACGCCCGTACATAGTCCAGGGCCTCGCTGGGAGGGAGCCCGACCCTGGCCTTCCGGGTGATGCTGACGTAGACCTCCAACATCACCTGGGTGCTGATCGAGAAGCACCCTTCTGCGAAGCCCCGCGCCACGATCTCGCGCGCGGTTCTCTGCTTGGCCGGCTCGTCGTCGCTGACGGCGTAGACGAGCACGTTGGAGTCCACGAAGGCCGCGAGCTCAGCGCTCATGAAGCTCGTCTCTGGAAGGCCGGGGCCGGCCAAGATGGACGGCCGGGCGGTCCAAGAGAGGCTGGATTCTTTCGAAGGCCGCCCGTCGCCGGCTCTCCCGACTCACGAGATCCTTCAGATAGACGCGCACCATCTCGTTGACCGAGGTTCGCCGCCGCGCCGCCACGGCCCGCGCCTCGCGAAGGAGGTCGTCCTCGACGACCAGGGTGAGGTTGAGACGCTTCATCGCCACTCCCCTCCAATCGTGCCTGGGGAATGCTAGCACGGAATCCGTGCAAGCGACGATCGGCCGGAATGTGACTTACCCCGACTCGCCAAGGGTCGCCCTCAGCCCTCGCGCCGCAGGTGCCGGCGCCAGTCGGCGAGGCGGTCCTCGAGGTCGGCGCCGAGGTCGGCCAGGGAAGGGAGATCGGTGGGCTCCTCGGCGCGCAGCGGGAGGTCGACCAGCGGCTGCGCGTCGGAGAGGAGCTGGGCCAGCTGCACCAGTCCCCGCCGGTCGCGGTCCCCGAGCCAGCTCAGGAGCTGGATCCCGTCCACGAGACCCGGCACGGATGCCGAGTCCGGCATCGAGCCTGACGCCGCGGGCGCGCCCGGGGCCGGCGCCCCGGGTGTCCCGAGGCGCAGGGGCTCGTCCGGCTCGGGATGGACGCGGTTGACGACGATCGGGCCCAGGTGGTAGCCGGCTTGCTGGAGGCGGCGGGCGAAGAAGAGAGTGTCCGGGATGCGCTCCTCGCCGGGGCCGGCGACGAGGACGAAGAGGGTCTTCGGGGAGCGCAGGAGCTCCTCGACCTGGCTGGCGCGCTCGCGGAAACCGGCATAGAGGGGCGAGAAGGCCTGGA
>Ga0210384_10008496_pt1 | contig 10695 bp, 8 predicted proteins | sample IncBWH2MmetaG_FD_160574 | JGI IMG/M metagenome (GOLD analysis project Ga0210384, IMG submission 160574) | Forest soil microbial communities from Barre Woods Harvard Forest LTER site, Petersham, Massachusetts, United States - Inc-BW-H-2-M | ecosystem: Environmental > Terrestrial > Soil >...
AGAAACAGTAGATGTTCGTTCGCCTGGTGTACGAATCCTTCCGGCGGCAGAAGCGGCGCAAATTTCTGGCGGGCGCGGCCATCACACTGGGCGTTACCGTGGCCACCGCCATGATTGCAGTCGCCACTGACATCGGCGACAAGATCAATCGTGAATTGCGCACCATCGGCGCCAACCTTCTGGTTACTCCCCAGGAAGATACGCTCGACGTGGAAATTGGCGGCGTCAATTTGAAGCCGCCCAGCGATGGCGCTTTCCTGAACGAAGCCGACCTGCCCAAGATCAAGGGTACTTTCTGGCACAACAACATCACCGGATTTGCCCCCATGCTCCCGGTGAACGTAACACTGCAGCGTGGCACGAAGACGGAGAATCTAACTCTGCTGGGCACGTATTTCGCCAAGCGGGTGGCCTTCGGAAAGGAAGAGTTCAAGACCGGGGTGCGCTCGACGCATGCCTGGTGGAAAGTTTTGGGCGCATGGCCGGATGACAACTCTCGTGATGTTCTGGTTGGAGAGCGGTTGGCGGCAAGGCTTTCGGTCAGACCCGGTGATGAGGTGATTCTCTCTGGCCGCAGCGTGCGCATGAGTGGAGTCCTCTCCAGCGGTGGCAGCGAAGACGATCAGATCGTTGGTCCGATTGCTCTTGCTCAGGAAATTCTGGGCAAACCGGGCGCGGTTCGCCGCGTTTATGTCAGCGCGCTCACCAAACCGGAAGATGCTTTTGCCCGCCGGGATCCTAAGAGTATGTCTGGGCCGGTATACGACCGTTGGTATTGTTCGCCATATCCGCAGTCGATTGCTTTTCAGTTGCAGGAAGCGATTCCGCACTCTCATGCGGAACAGATTCGCCAGGTGGCGCAGAACGAAGGCGCAGTGCTCACGCGCATTGAGGGCCTGATTTTTCTGATCACACTGGCTGCACTGTTTGCTTCAGCATTAGCCGTTTCTGCCGCCATGGCAACCGCCATCTTCGAGCGCCGTGCCGAGGTTGGCCTGATGAAAGCTTTAGGTGCGGGCAGGCTCGCGGTGGCATCCATCTTTTTTGCCGAGGCTACACTGTTGGCGCTAATTGGCGGTTTCGTAGGCTTTGTCGCCGGAGGATTGCTGGCGCGGCAGATCGGCCGCTCCATTTTTGATTCGCAGATCACGATTCCGCCTGTGCTCCTCCCGGTGATTCTGGTGATTGCTGTGATCGTTACGTTCGCAGGCAGTGCCGCCGCCATCCGCAAAGCGGTGGGGCTGGATCCCGTCTTCGCTTTACGAGGTGAACTGTGAGCGCCACCGTTTCCAATTCTGCCCGGCGAGTTGCCACAGGCCGTGCACAGGGGCAGCACACGTCCATGTTTCTACGGATGCTTCTGCGCGCGGCCGTACTTCGCCGCGGACGCGCCGCCGCTGCGCTGTTCGCCATGGTCATAGCTGCTGCGGTGGCCACGGCAATGCTGAACCTTTACGTCGATGTGCAGGCCAAGCTGCGACGCGAGTTCCGCAACTACGGCGCGAACATTATTCTCGTGGGCAAGGACGGCGCTTCTCTTCCTGCCGGCGCACTTACTCAGGTCGAATCCGTTCTCGGCAGCCGAGGTGTGGTTGCGCCGTTCGCGTTGTTAGTAGCGCGCACCAGCGATGGTCAGCCGGTGGTGGTTGTCGGCACAGACTTCGATCGCGTAAAACAACTCGACCGCTGGTGGTCAGTAAGCAGTTGGCCTTCGGCGCCGCAGCAAGCGCTAGTGGGCGTTAGAGCCTTGCCTGTTGTCTCTCCGAGAAACCAGCCCTTCGACCTGAGCTTTCAGGGACGTTCTATTCATCTAGCCGCTGCGGGAACAGTGCAGACTGGGGCAGCCGAAGACAGCCGGGTGTATCTGTCCCTGGCAGACTTTGTTTCGTGGACCGGAATACAACTCTCTACCCTGGAGATTGCGGTCACCGGGTCTCCGGAAGAGATCACCGCTATCATGCACCAGATACAAGATGCAATTCCAACGGCAGATGTGCGACCGGTCCGGCAAATTATGGAAGGTGAGGCCCGCGTGCTCGGGAAGACTCGCGCTACACTTCTCGCGGCAGCGGCGCTCATCATTCTTACTGCGGCCTTGTGTGTTCTGTCTACTCTGATGGGATGGGTGTTCGACCGTCGGCGCGATTTCGCCATCATGAAAGCGCTGGGGGCCTCCGACCGCTTGTTGAATGGATTCTTCGCAGCAGAAGCCGCGGCGCTGGGGGCAACCGGGGCTGTGATCGGATTTATCTTGGGCATCGGCATTGCTGCCTGGATTGGCCGGGTTAACTTTCACGCTCCCGTCATGCCGCGGTTCAGTGTGTTGCCGGTCGTTCTGGCTGGTAGCATGGTAGTGACGCTGCTTTCAGCGATTCTCCCGATTTCGCTGTTGCGCCGCGTGCAGCCGGCGGTCATCCTGAGGGGAGAGTGAAATGATTCAGATCAAAGACGTAACCAAACTCTACCCCGCCAAGGCTGGGGGCAATGAGAATGGCAAGGACGGTCTAAGCAAGGACGCGCAAAGCACCGCGATTCATGCGCTGGATCACATTTCTCTGCTTGTCGCGAAGGGCGAATGGCTCTCCATCATGGGGCCGTCGGGATCGGGTAAATCCACACTCGTCAACCTGATTGGATGCCTTGATCGCCCCACTTCTGGCGAGATCTGGCTTGATGGCCAGAATGTGGCGGGCATTTCCGCGGGCGAACTAAACCGGGTTCGCGCGGAGAAGATTGGATTTATCTTTCAGCAATTTCATCTCATTCCATTTCTTACCGCGGTCGAAAACGTCATGCTGGCGCAGTATTTTCACAGCATGACCGACGAAAAAGAAGCGATTGAGGCTCTCACGCGGGTAGGTCTGGGCGAGCGATCACACCACCTGCCCTCACAGCTTTCCGGCGGCGAGCAACAACGGGTCTGCATTGCCCGGGCTTTGATCAACGATCCCAAGATTATTCTGGCGGACGAACCCACGGGCAATCTCGACGCCTTTAATGAAGAACTGGTTCTGCGCCTGCTGCGCGAGTTTCATCAACAGGGACGAACCATCGTGATGGTGACGCACGATCCCGTGGTGGCGCGCCTCGCCGACCGGCGCATCGAGTTCCATCATGGCAAGATCGCTTCGCAGGAAGTTTTTGTGATGGCGGACGAAGAGCAGTTTGACGAGGTGCTGGAAGAGCTGTGGGCGCTGGATGAGCACGGCGAAATCGCCGAGGTCGAGCGCATGGAAGTCCACGGCGCGCTGCCCGTCAGCCTGGCAATCGAAAAAATGATTCAGATGGGGCTGGTAGTCTCCGCGCCGCATCCGCCTCACCCGCATGATCACAAACCCTTCGTAAATCCGTGTCACGATGCTCTCAAACCTGTGTCCACATCGATGGGTGATGGCACGCTGATAGTTGAATTGACCCCACGCGGCCGCGAGCGTGCGGGCGGCATCATCCGCCGCCACCGGCTGGCTGAGCGCCTTTTTACCGACAGCCTGGCCATGGACAGCGAATCGGAAATCGAGCAACAGGCCTGCAAGTTCGAACATATTCTCTCTCCGGAAGCGACCGACAAAATCTGCACTTTCCTTGGACACCCGCGCACCTGCCCGCATGGAGCGCCGATCCCACCTGGGGCGTGCTGCGGAAGAGTTTCTGAGCTCAATACCGCCGAGCTTTCGAGTGCGACAGCACACAAGCGCCCATAACTTCTTTAAGTAAAAATCTTGATTCCTATGGCATGCCGCGATCATGCGGCGCGCTGGTATTATCGGTATGCACTCATCAGACATGACCTCCGGGCGTCCCACCATCGGCGTATTCGATTCTGGCTTCGGCGGTCTTACCGTTCTTAAAGCTTTACTTGAACTCATCCCAGAAGCCGACTACCTCTACTTCGGAGATACAGCGCGTCTTCCCTACGGCTCCAAGTCGGTGGAAACGGTTGGGCGTTATGCGGTTGAAGCGGCTCACTATCTTGAAAGCCACGGAGCCGAGTTGCTGGTGATCGCCTGCAATACCGCCACTGCGCTGGCGCTTGACCGGATCACCGCCGCAGTTCATGTGGCGGTCGTAGGAGTAATTGAACCCGGGGCTGATGCCGCTTCCGTCGTCAGTAAGAATAAGAAAGTCGTGGTCGTTGGTACCGAGGCCACCGTTAGCAGCCATGCCTATCGCAGGGCCTTAGAGGCGCGGAGCTTGAACGCAAGGGAGAAGGCGTGTCCGCTGCTGGTTCCGCTGGTCGAAGAGGGGTGGGTGGAGCACTCCGTCACGGAAGAAGTTGCTCGTATTTATCTCAGCGAGGCATTCGCTGACGGTTTCCACGACGCAGACGTTCTTGTCCTTGGCTGCACGCACTATCCGTTGCTGAAGCCTCTGCTGCGCCGAGTGGCGCCATCGCATGTAAGCATCGTGGACTCTGCGGAGTCCACGGCACACGCTGTCGCTGCACACCTGCGGAATATTTTGCCGCCCATGCCGTCCGTCAGCGAAAAAGAAGAACGGCGATCTCTGCCGCGTCTGAAATTTTTCGCCACTGACTCGGTAGAAAAATTTCGCAAGCTGGGCGAACGTTTTCTCGGCCATACTATCGAAAATGTGCAGCACGTAGACTTAAAGGAGTAGAGGCAGGTCCAATCCATCCACTGCCTTTCTTGACCATTCGGTTTATGCGCAAGGTCCGGATAGCGCGCTTTCGCGGCGCAGAATTACTGTGTCCAAGTGCAGTCCTCACCAGTCCAATCAGAAATGGCAGGCGTAGGCTGATGCATCCTCTCGATAACGTGATTTGGCAGGCGCTGACCACGCGGCAAACCACGTTTGCCGAGTCTTGTGGACAGGCTCGCAGGTTTATGCCCGAGGTCACTGCACTGGGCGGTTTTTGCGAGCCCGCACCGGAAGGCTATGAGGCCCTTGCCGGATTGCTGGACGACCTTGGAACGGTTGCGGTCTTTCTGGACGAGCCTTACCAAGCTCGCAGCGGGTGGAGGTTTGTTGTTGGTGCTCCTCTGCTGCAGATGGTCTGCGAAAGCGGGAGCACATCCGCAACCTCGCTCCGTGAGCCTGATTCCAAACTCGTCGAACTCGGAGACGCGAACTCAACAGAAATGATCGAACTTACGGCGCTTACCAAGCCCGGCCCATTTGGAAAGCGCACCCATGAACTGGGCACCTACCTGGGAATTCGTCGCGAAGGAAAACTGGTAGCCATGGCGGGCGAACGGATGAAAGTGCCGGGTTGGACCGAAGTGAGCGCCGTTTGTACGCACCCCGCACACACCGGCCACGGCTACGCCGGCATCCTGATGTCGGAAGTGATGCAGCGTATCCGCAGCCGCGGAGAGACACCGATGCTACATGTCCGGGAAGACAACGTGCGGGCGATTGAATTGTACGAAAGGTTGGGGTTCAAAAAGCGAGTGCGGCTGCACTTCGCTGTGCTGCGGAAAAGCGCTTCTGAGCCGGCGTCTCAACGGGAGCTACGAACGTAGGTCTCAGTACAAGTGGAAGTCGACTTCCACGGCTATCTCTACCGACACGTCATGCCCATCCTTCTTGCCGGGCTCGAATTTCCAATTCTTGACTGACTCGATAGCTTTCTCGTCCAAGCCCATGCCGAGCGCATTGATCACGCGAATCGCGGTCGGGCGGCCATTGGCGTCTACAATTAGGCCGAGGACGCAGGTACCTTGATACTTCGCCTTGCGCGCTTCTTCGGAAAATTCAGGATCGGTCTGATAGATCACGCGTGGCGGAGTGACTCCTTTGCCGATACGGAAGACTCCGCCGCCCATACCCGCCTCATCGCCCGGTCCAACTCCGCGCCCATTGCCGGAACCGACGCCACCGCCGGATCCTGACCCGATGCCGCTGCCCGACCCAGTTCCGTTCGATGGAATCACGGCGCTGGACTTCGGATCGCCCAGGTTCGGCATATTATTCATGGCCGTGACCTTGATATCGGGCGGGACAATGACGGTCGGCTCAACCGCGAGCTTGGGATTCATATTTCGAATGACCGCAGATGGTGGAGCGAGTTGCGGCTTCAGCGAAAACTTGGGAAGCTTTCCTTGAGAGGCCTGTAAAATGTCGCGGTCACCACCACCACCGCCGCCCCCGGCCTGCGTCTTGGCGGGTTTCAGCGGGATGAAGTCGCCGGGGTCGATTAGCTTGGTCGAAACCTGCGGTTTAGCCTCGACTTTGGTCACCAACCGCCGTCCCAGAATCGTACCCCCGATAATCAAACCGATCACAATTACGTGCGCAACCGTCGAACCCAAAGCGCCATTCTTTTTGTAATTGTAGAACCCCCAAATATCCTTTACCGGCTCGGGCTTGGATTCCAGCTTGAGTGGAGGAAGCTTCTTGGGGAAAAAGAATTCGTCCAAGCCGCGGAACAATGACTTATACAACGGCTCAAAGGTGTCAGGAGCGAGCAGCAGGTGCAACTCCGGCTCATTGCCAGGGCTTGAAGGGACGTTCGGGTTGAGTTCTCCTGATGCCATTTATTTCGCGATTTTTTGGTTTTTCTGCCGATTGGTGGACGGGGCTAGATTGCCGGCGATCCCTCTCTTACACAGATGAGCAGTCTTTCCAACAAGTTGCCTTGCACCATCTTACTCTCTCTGCTTCCAATGTCTTGGATGCGGCGCTGGCCGCTCCTACAAGCAGAATCCCGCACTGAACCCATCCTTTTCTAAAATTGTACCCCTTCCGCCCCGCTTTACGAAGTGTATTTCAGGTTCCTGTGGACGTATGCCTTTCTATCTCTCCGGTCGCATGGACGTTCCCTGCGCCTCTCCCTATAATGAAGAGATTCAATCATTTGGGAGAGTCCAACCGGGTGCCGCTCGAACTGAAAGCCACTATCAATTTGCCAAAGACCGCCTTCCCCATGAAGGCCAATCTGCCCCACAACGAGCCGAAAATGCTGGCCCGATGGGAGGAGATGCGGATTTATGACCGCATCCGCGAGGACCGAAAAGGCTCGCCCACCTACATTCTGCACGACGGCCCGCCCTACACCAGCGGACCAATCCACATGGGAACGGCACTGAACAAGTGCCTGAAGGATTTCATCGTTAAATCGAAGACCATGTCTGGCTTCGATGCCCCTTACGTGCCGGGCTGGGATTGCCACGGCTTGCCCATTGAGATCAAAGTCGATAAAGAACTGGGCGGCAAGAAGCTGCAAATGCGTCCCACCGATGTGCGCGCCGAATGCCGCAAGTATGCGCAGAAGTTCCTTGATTTGCAACGTACCCAATTCAAGCGCATCGGCGTCTTCGGTCGCTTCGATCGTCCATACGCCACGATGAATCCGCAGTACGAGTCGGTGGTGCTCTCCACTTTCTTTTCTTTTTACGAAAACGGATTCGTCTACAAAGGCCTGCGCGCCGTTTATTGGTGCATGCACGACGAGACCGCATTAGCCGAGGCAGAGGTCGAGTACGAGAACCACACCAGCCCGACTGTGTGGGTGAAATATGGGCTGCTCGATGATCCGTCAAAGATCGATGCGGCGCTGGCAGGAAAGAAAGTTTCAACCATCATCTGGACCACTACCCCATGGACTCTGCCAGCGTCCATGGCGGTGGCGTTTCATCCAGATGAAGAATATGTGGGATTGGAATCCGGCGGCGAGGTTTATATTGTGGCCTCAAAGCTGGCGAAAGATGTCGTGGAGAAGTGCAATCTTTCAGGGCCGCGTGAACTCGCGCACTTTCCCGGGAGGAAATTAGAGCGACTGAATTTTCAGCATCCCTTTCTGGATCGCAAGATTCTCGGCGTGCTCGCCGACTACGTCACCATGGACACGGGAACCGGAGTAGTCCACACCGCGCCTTCCCACGGCGCTGAAGACTTCATCACTGGCGTTAAGTACGGCCTCGACGCTACCAGCAACGTCGACGAGAAAGGCATTCTGCGCAACGGCCTGCCGGAATACACCGGCAAACGCGTGTGGGAAGCGAATCAGCCGATCGTGGATCTACTGAAAAGCCGCGGCGCGCTTCTCCACGCGGAAAAAACCGAGCACTCGTATCCGCACTGCTGGCGCTGTCATAATCCCGTGATCTTTCGCGCGACCGAGCAGTGGTTTATTTCGATGGAAACGCCCATGTCGGGCAGGAAATCGAAGGACGACACTTTGCGTACTCGCACGCTCGAAGAAATCAAGCACGTGAAATGGGACCCAGCGTGGGGCGAAGAGCGGCTCTCGAATATGATCGCCACGCGTCCAGACTGGTGTATCTCACGCCAGCGGGTATGGGGCGTGCCCATTGCCGTATTTCTATGCGAGAGTTGCGGCAGGCCGCTCAATGATCATGCCGTAAATCAGAAGGTCGTCGAACTCTTCACGCGCTCCGGCGCCGATGCCTGGTTCACCCCAGAGTCCGACACAATTCTTAGAGCGGGAACTGAATGCCCGCACTGCGGCAGCACGAAATTCGAAAAAGAAACCGACATCTTCGACGTGTGGCTGGAATCGGGCGCAAGCTATCTCGCGCTGATTGCCGATGAGCCTGCGTATCCCTGGCCGTCAGATCTTTATCTCGAAGGCGGCGACCAATACCGCGGCTGGTTCCAGTCGTCGCTGCTTTGCGCCATGGGCACGCACGCTTCCCCGCCTTACAAAGGCGTAGTCACCCCTGGTTGGACGCTCGACGAAAAGGGCCAGGCCATGTCGAAGTCGCGGGGCAACGACGTCGACCCGGTGGATATCGCAAATCGCCTTGGCGGCGAGATCGTACGGCTGTGGGTTGCCTCGGTCGACTTTCGCGAAGATGTGGTGGGCTCCGAACTCTTGATGCAGCGCGTCGGTGAGACCTACCGCACCATCCGCAATAATTTATTCCGCTACGTGCTCAGCAACCTCTACGACTTCAATCCGCAAACCGACGCAGTGCCATTTGAAAAGCTCGAAGACATCGACCAGTACATGCTGCGCCTGACTGCCACGTTGTCCGCGGATGTGCAGCGCTGGTACGAGGAGTTCGCCTTCCACCGAATCTACCACCGGGTGAATTATTTCTGCGTTACTGAGCTCAGCGCTTTTTATTTCGATGTACTGAAAGACCGGCTTTACATTTCGGCGCCCAAGTCGCAGGCCCGCCGCAGCGCGCAAACCGCAATCTGGCGCATTGGCGAAGCGATGGCGCGGCTGCTCGCCCCCATCATGACCTTTACTTCCGAGGAAGTCTGGGGACATTTGCCCGCCGTCTCCGGCCGGGCGGAGAGCGTTCACCTGACGCAGTTTCCTTCTGCAGCCGAGTTACTCGGCGAAAATACGCCAGTTGACGATCCCGCTCAACGCCAGGACTGGAGTGCGTTGCTTGGAATCCGCGAAGAAGTGATGAAGGCTCTGGACACGGCGCGAAACGAAAAAATGATCGGCAAACCGCTGGAGGCCCAGCTAACCATCACGGCAGCCGACCCCGCCTACTCATTGCTCGCGCGCTATAAAGATCAGCTCCGCTATTTGTTCATTGTTTCCGCCGTGCAGCTACTACAGGGCTCCGGGAATGGAACCGGCAGTGTTCACCTCGAAGTGAAAAAAGCGGACGGAGCGAAGTGCGAGCGCTGCTGGAACTACTCGACTCACGTGGGCGAAGACAAGAATTACCCAACAGTTTGCGAGCGCTGCAGCGCCGTTTTGAAAGAGTTAGAAGCGTAATCGATTTGTAAGCGAGAGCACTGTGAACTGGCGAAAGCTGCGAACGTTCGTGGTCACGGCGCTGGTTCTCTGCCTGATCCCCCTCACGCGCTACTATCAGATCGACGAGCCGCTGATCCGTTTCTTGAGGGGTTCTCACCACGTTGACCCCTTGACGCTTCACCAAGCCGGGGAATTTGTCGAAAACAACCTTGGAACCCAGCAGGAGCCCGACGGCTCAGTCACGGTGCGCATGATCGCTCAGCAATATCTATTCATCCCACACTGCATTCTGATTCCTGCCGGAGTGCAGATTCATCTACGTATCACTAGTGCAGACGCGGTTCACTCGCTCACTTTCAACGGCATGGACTACGCCGTTAAAGTTCTGCCGGGCACGATCAGCGAGGCCCAACTCCAATTTCCGCGCCCCAGTGATTACAAGACCACCTGCCGCGAATTTTGCGGGGCCGGCCACTACGCTATGCGATCGGAGATGAAAGTAGTACCGCGAGATCAGTTCCCGGCTTTGCGTCCGGACGAGAGGGGGAACTGTGCCGCGCAATAATCAACCCACAACTCTCGCGAAGCTGAAGCTTCTTTCCCGTTTTCCTTCGGGTGCGGTACCGTGCGTTACTGTTTTGCTCGCTCTGGCCGCGAGTGCTTTGTTGCTACAAGCTGGAGATCGCCCTGACCACATTCCCTCCAATGTATCCTGGACACCTGAAACGGTCGCTGCCGCTTCTTCAGGTGAAGCATTTCAAGGAATGCTTCTCGCCAAACGCTGTGATCACTGTCATGGCAGCGAAGGCTTCAGTGCGACAGCTTCGATTCCAAACCTGGCAGGGATGGACAAACTTTCGCTCTGGAAACAGTTGGAGGATTTCCGAACTTCCAAGCGCTTGTCGCATGCCATGGTTCCGATTGCCCAATCGCTTTCGCCTCGGGAACAGGCTGATGTAGCCGCTTATTACTCGCGCCTTCCTGTTTTTGCTGATCCCCAGGACAACCGGGTTTTTCCCCAGTCGCGTCCCGACGCCCAACACGCG
>Ga0210384_10008498_pt1 | contig 10694 bp, 10 predicted proteins | sample IncBWH2MmetaG_FD_160574 | JGI IMG/M metagenome (GOLD analysis project Ga0210384, IMG submission 160574) | Forest soil microbial communities from Barre Woods Harvard Forest LTER site, Petersham, Massachusetts, United States - Inc-BW-H-2-M | ecosystem: Environmental > Terrestrial > Soil >...
GGACCCCCCAGGTTCGGAACGGCCTCAAGCCATGTTGCGACTTTCACTACTAGAATCCCGTGAACTAGGCAGTCCGTGGAGCGGGTAGGGGTCCCCTCGACTTCGCTCGGGGCAGGCTCTTCGACTCCGCGGTTGATTCGCGATGCGATGCAACTGCTGCGCTCAGGATGACAGGAAGCCTGATGTCCAACCAAAACGTCGGGTTTGCTGGAGGACGGGCCGCCCAGCCGGGTGGGACGCCCGGCCTCCAATTTCTGATTTCTGAAGCTTTACTCCACTCTTTCCGACACCCAGCGCGAAATAGCCGTAACCATCTTCCGAGGCGAGACGCGAATGGATTCTGCGACCAACCAGTTTCGGAATCCCGGAATCACCAGCGTCTTGCCTTTGAGCAAACCGCGGTAGCCGGCGCGAGCCACGGTCTTCGCGTCCATGGGGCGAAGCTTTTTGAACAAGCGCGACTCGTCGTTCCCCGCGCGGCCAGCAAAACCGGTTTCGGTGGCGCCGGGACAGAGGCAAGTCACGGTGACGCCCTTGCCATGCAGTTCATTGGCGAGCGCTTCGGAGAACGAAATCACATAGGCCTTGGTCGCATAGTAAACCGCCATCAACGGACCGGGTTGAAAGCCTGCGGTCGAAGCTACATTCATGATCTTGCCCGACTGGCGCTCCAGCATGGGCCCGAGAAAGAGTTTGGTCAGCTCGGTGAGCGCAGTGATGTTGAGCTGGATCTGTCCCAGGCTTTCTTCCACCGGGACATCTGCGAATTCTCCGAACCTGCCATAGCCGGCGTTGTTCACCAGAATGCCGATGTCAATGCCCCCACTCTGCAATTGCGTAAACAACGACTGTGAGGCGGCCGGCTCAGTCAGATCGAGCGCAAATGTCCTGACTGTGATTCCGAACTGACGTTGTAGCTCATCGGCGACCTGCGCCAGCCTGGGTAGGTTACGCGCGACCAGCACCAGGTTGTGATGGGCTTTGGCAAAGAGCTTTGCCAGTTCGTATCCAATGCCGCCGGAAGCACCGGTAATCAGGGCGGTCGAAGGAGGTGCGTTCATTCCAGGTGTGAATAGACTTTCGCGATGTAAAGAAGCCGCCGCAGCTCAACGGGCGTGTGCCCTCGGCGGTGCGGGCGGGACGCCCCCGCGACAGCCGCCGGGACGGCGGCGCTACTGTGAGTCAGAACCACTGTCTCGTCCAATCTTTCAGTTCGGCCCAGTAAACCTGCACGCGATTCCCCAGTGTTGCTGGTCGCGCCATATCATAGCCACCGTGCGGTGTGCTCAGAGCGGGAGAGTAACCCTTTGGCACCTGGAATAACGCGCCATCGAGAGGGGCTTCAGAAAACTCCAATAGTTCAAGCTTGCTGATCGCAGTCTTGCCCGCCTCTGTCCTGGTTACGGTCTCTTCGATAGGAAAACCGGCTGGGGCCTTGCCCAGTTGCTTGAAGTGAAAACGATCGAGATGATTGCCAGGCCTCAGCGTGGCGAATCCGATTCCATGGGTTGAATTCTGGCAACCGAGCCCGGGTAGATCGATATACCAGCCATCGCGCTCTTCCACACTCGACGGCCTTGAGGCGCCCGGCCCGGACTCCACGGTGATTTTGGTCTTAACGCGCCGAGCTGTATACGCTCCTTGTTGACGCCGTTCGCCGCTGTCTACCGAGTCGGCGGTGATAGTTATATCAGCGCCGGCCGTCTCATGCTCCTGGGTTGGCGGTGTCGTTCGGGTAAGCTTGCGCCGCTCCGACCAATCTATGATCGGAAGTTCTGCGTAGAGCCTGGCTTCGTCGTTCAGATCGATCCTCTTCTGCTCGTCGCAACGACTGATGCTTACAAAGCTCACTTTGGCCGGCGTGTCCTGCAAATATTCGCGCCGCTGCCTTGCTCCCTGCAAGTACAAAGTCTCCACCACAATGCTAGCTTGATCGCTGCGCCGCGTCTTGATTTTCAGATCGGAGAAATTTGAAACGACAGGACTCGCAAGGGTAACGGAGAGAAGGGCAATCAGCAGCGCGGATAAATTCAACGGGGAGGGCCTCACGATCGTTCCTCCGAGGAAAAGCGGCCAATGGAACCCAGCGGCGCCATTGGCCGAATTTGGACCTAGGCGCCAACCATCGCCGGCTCAACTCCGTAAATCGGATACCACGAAGTCGCAGCCTTCAAACGGGCGTTCACGTTGTTGATGTTGGTCACACCTTCAGTTTCCAGCCATTCGCGGAAGGCGTTGGCACCCTGCTTGGCGTAAATCGGAATACCTTCCTTCCAGGTGGCCCGGCCGCACAGCACGCCATTGAACTTGACGCCGGACTCAGCGGCCAGTTCCAGCGCCTCGGTAAACTCCGCATTGCTCACGCCTGCCGAAAGATAAATAAACGGCTTGGTGGTGGCCGTCGCGGCTTCCAGAAACAGGCCCATGGCTTCGATCTTGCTGTAGGCTTTCTGTCCTCCAAAAGCTTTAGTGCCGTCCACATATTTCATATTGATCGGCACTTCGACTTTCAGCACATCCACGCCGTAGCGGTCTTTGCTGAACTCTTTCATGCTGGCAGCAACAATCTTTGGCTTTTTCTTGGCGTAGTCCAGGCCCTTTTCGTCCGCGCCTTCTTCGTAGCCCACGAATTCAAGGAAGAATGGAATGTCATTGCCGCGGCATTCGTCCCCGATGCGCTCTACCCAGGCATGCTTCTTGTCGTTGACGTCCTTGGGGTCAAAGGGTGAGTAGTAAAGCAGGATCTTCAGGCAGTCCGCGCCCGCTTCTTTCAGACGGCGCACCGACCAAAAATCAAGCAGATCGCCCAGACGTCCGGGGCCAGTCTTGTCGTAGCCGGTCTTCTCGTAGGCCAACAGCAATCCTGCGTTCTTGGCCCGGCGCTTGGAAGCCGGAAGCCCCCACTCCGGATCGAGGAGGATGGCGCTGGCGTGGGGCGTGAGAACCTCAGTCACCAGGGTCTTGAATTCTTCCATCATAGCATCGCCCACATCGGCACCTTTTTCCTTGGCCAGCGATTTTTGTAACGAGCCTCGTTGGTCCATGGCGGCCGCGGCAATGACCCCGCGTTCGTTCGAAACGTTCCTAAGCCCAGCCAGTTTTCCTGGGGTAAGTTTCATAAATTCCTCCGACGGAAGCGTCAAATTCGCACCAATTGTAAACCATGGGGACGGCAACGGGCCCGGGGTGGGGGATTTTCTTGGTGGTGTAATTTGAAGATTTCCAAAGAATTGTCATTCTTACCGAAGCGCGGCAGTTTCGCGTTAGGAATCTGCTGCTTCGCTGCCGGCGACAAGCAGATTCCTCGCCGATAGACCTGGCTTCGGAATGACAAGGGGTGGGATTGTTTTGGGCGAGCTGCACCTGATTCGGCGCAGCTATCGCCCGGGAAATGCAGAGGTCCTTCGTCGGGATTGCAGCGATATCCCAGTCGCGGTCTAATGACCCATGCACAGCGACTGGATTCTTCTGCCAGTTCTTCTGGCGACGATGGCGGCATTGCTTTTTGTTCTCCGCCGCACTCGTTTTGGCGCTCTTCTGCGCGAGCACATTGCCGAGCGTCCACGGCGCCGGCTGTTTATCGCTTCGGTCAGCTTCTTTCTCACCTTTGCCATTGTGCGGGGCATGGTGTTTTGCATCGTGCACCATATTCCGCCGTTCCATTACGTCATCATGGAAGGGCGACACATCCATCACCTGGTGTTCGGGATTTTTATCCTTCTATTGGTCGGCTATGGCTGGCTGTGCGAGGTGGGAAATGGCAGCGACTCGTCGTCGATTTTCGCCAGTAGTTTGATGTCGTTGCTATATGGATTGGGCGCGGCGCTGACGCTCGATGAATTCGCTTTGTGGCTCAACTTGAAAGACGTCTACTTCGTTCGGGAGGGACGCTCCAGCTTCGACGCCATTATTCTGTTCGGCTCGCTGCTCGCCATCAGCACCTGGGGAGCTCCCCTGTTCTCGGCTTTGGCGAAGGGCAAGACGCGAGTGAATGGCTAGGACCAGATCGCTAACCACAAAGGGCACGAAGGTGCACGAAGGTGAACCCTGACGCTGAAGCCTTCCTGCCCCTGGTGGGTTATTGGCGCAGCGTCAGCGTCCCTAGCACCGCCTGCTGCTTGGCGATAAGCGCCTGTACTCCCTGGCTGGCCAGGCCGATCATCCTCCCCAGTTGTTCCTCGTCGAACACCTGATGCTCTGCCGTGGCCTGTACTTCGACCAGTTTGCGGCCGGCGGTCATGACGAAGTTCATGTCAACGTCGGCGCGCGAATCTTCCTCGTAAGCCAGGTCGAGCAGGATTTCTCCGTCCACAATGCCGACGCTCACCGCCGCCAGATAGTCGCGGAACGGAACGGAAGTCAGCGTGCCCGCCTCAACCAGTTTTTCCAGAGCCAGCCCGAGCGCGACGAAAGCGCCCGTCACGGACGCGGTGCGGGTGCCGCCGTCAGCCTGGATCACGTCGCAGTCAATCCAGATGGTGCGTTCGCCCAGACGTTCGAGATCGGTGACCGCACGTAGCGAACGACCAATCAGGCGTTGGATTTCGTGAGTGCGTCCGCTGGGACGCCCTTTGCTGACTTCCCGCGGGGTGCGGGTCAAAGTGGCCCTAGGCAGCATGCTGTACTCGCTCGAAATCCAGCCCTTGCCGCGGTTGCGCATGAACTGGGGAACGGTCTCTTCGACGGAGGCGGTGCAGATCACACGAGTATTGCCGAGTTCAATGAGGACCGACCCTTCGGCCGTGTTGATGAAATTGGGAATGATATTGACTGGCCGCAGTTGGTCCGGCGAGCGATTATCGGAACGATAGAACATGGGAAGATTCTAGCAGCAGGTATGGATCGAGAATTGGCACTTGACGCTTGCGCTTGGCAATTGCCAGTTGTCAGTTCGCAGTTGTCAGTTCTTAGTTGCCGATGGGCGGCTTTAGCTAATTGCTGTCTACTGCAGTCCCGCGACCATCTGATTCACCGCCGCAACATCATAGACACCGGACAAGTCCGCGTGACCTGCCAGCGTCTCGCGTTCTCTGCCTCCGACCAGGAACTTTACCCGATTAATTCCGGGGATACCCGTGGCCAAGGTCTGCACCAGCGATGCCATGGTGAGTTCTTCCACCAAGACGCCGGAACGATGACCGTCAGCGAACGCGTCGTTGAGGTCGATCACCGCGAGACCGGGATCAACCAGGTACACGTCGCGCACCTCGGCGCCCGGGCCCAGCGGATGGGAGGAAGATTTGTCGAGGTACAGCGCCAGCAGCGCGCGCAGCAACTCCTGGGCCCGTTCCTGCCGCCCCGCCGGCAGTGGGATGCTGGCCGACTGCGCCCGAAGGACGCCGGGATCGTCATAGGCGACATAAAGCGTCACCTGCTCCGTGGGTCCCTGGACCGGAGCCGAGACCGGGTGTGCGTATTCGGCGGGAATCTCGGTCTGGGCGACCCGGCCACGCATGCGCAAGGCGTAGAAGCTCATTCCCAGCGCCACGGCCAGCATGGCCGCAATGCCGATCATCAGATGGCGCGGGATCATTGTTTCGCTCCCAGTTGATCGCGTACCGCTTCGATTCCCGCCGTAACTGATTCGGCCACCAGTTGCTGATAGGTGGAAGAATTAAGCTCGGCAAGCTTTCCCGCGGGCGGTGCGACCTCGATGGCCACGGCGGCCGTAGTGATGCTGTTCAAAGGGCGCAAAGTCGCGAGCAGGGAGCGCGCCGCAATCTCCCTTTTGCCCAGTTCGGCTGCCACGCTCGTTTCGGCCGTCTGGCTGGCGGCGTGGAATCCCGACTGAGCCGTGTTCCAGTCAAGGAATGGTCCCCGGCCTTCGGCTCCGGCGGGAAGCAGTGCGGTGTAGAGCCGCACCCCACTGCCCTGAGACGCCGCATGCAGACAGACATAGATCGCCGGATGGGCTGCGTTAGTCATGTTGGCGCGCTGGTCCAGACTCATGGTGGTGTCTCCCTCTCGCAACATGAGCGTTGTCAGGCCGCGGGCTTGAAGCTGTTGGCGGAGGCGCAACGCGAAAGCGAGCGTAACGTCTTTTTCCGCCAGTTGGTCGCTGAGGGCTGCGCCGCGTTCATCGCCTCCATGGCTGGCGTCTACAACCACGAAATATTGCACCGCAGTTGAAGCCACTGCCGCAGCCGCCCCAGGCGAGACCGGTGGAGCAGGACTGCCGGCTGGAGCAGGAACTGCCGGCTGGGCGGCAGGGGCCGGCACATGCGCTGTGGCCTGCGGCGCTGGGGTAATCGTGATGGTGCGACCGTCGTTGCTAAAGCTGGCGAATAGTGGAACCGGCCCGCTGACGGCGATCTCCGCGGTCCCGTTGTTCTCCTGAAACATGGCCGAAGGGATGGCCGGGCTGTCAAAGGTCAAGGTTTGTGACACGGGTGGAAACACGGGCTCGCGGGTAAATACCATGCGCAGTTTGCCCGGCTCCGTGGCGATCATCGGATTGACCGGGGAGGTGAAGTTCATGACCAGGGTGGGCGGATTCGTCTTGTTCACCTGTGCAGTGAAGTGGATCGCCGCATTGCCGATGAACAATCGTCGCGAAGCTTCGTGAAAATTTATCGGGACTCGCAGGAACCGCTGCATGAGCGACGGCAATGAGCTCGCCGGGACAAGTCCGCGTCCGTTTTCCATCAGGAACATGGATGGAAGGTCGAGAGTTTGTCCCTGCACCCGCGCGCGAGTTTGCCCGGGAATGAATTCGCTGTCGGAACCGTTGTAATTCAGCCTCCACGTGCGGCCATCGGTCCGGGCGCTGGCCGAGCCCAGTGGTTGAAGGATTTCGAGCAGGCCGACGTAGTCGACGCCGTTTTTCTCGCGGACGCTGAGGGAGTAGCTGGTAGCGCCGGAGTACACCGTCAAACGCTTTTCGTCGGCGAAAGCGGAAAGTACCAGAACCAAAGCGAATAGAATCGCCAGGCCAGAAATCGCGGCCGAGGCTGCGCGCTGCGCTGGTCGATTACCCCAGCGCTGCTTAGCCCGGGGCCGGCTACTCCAGGGCATATATCGTCAAGCCGGTAAGTAGCTTGGGATAAAAGTCAGTGGACTTTTGGGGCATGACTTCGCCGAAAAAAGCAATATCGCGCACCTGCGCCATGCGAGCAGGATTCATCAGAAAAGCCACGTTGGCCGCACCGCTTCTCACCTGGGCCATGGCCTCCCCAATGTCCCGAATGTAGCGGACATTCTTCTGATCACGGATGGCTTCTTCCGAAATCCCCAGCACGCGCTCAAGCATGCACTTGTGCAGTTGCACGACGTCGAGAGCCTGTTGCCGCAGCGACCATCCCGCGAAGATCTCGGGCGAGACCAGCTTGGCCCGGTCGAGAAGAAAAACCCGGTCAGCGGTGACCGCCAGCAGAGCGGTACCCATACGCCCCGCTTCGCGCAGGATGACACTGGCGCGGGCGGCATCCACAGACGCATCCACTTCGTCTACGCTGAAAAGGGGGCATGCCCCGTCCCGAAACGCAGCCGCAGAAAACGAAGGCAAGCCGTGCACCACGCGGTGGGTCGGCAGAATGACCAGGCCCGGGCTGTCCATGTTAACCAGGGTCATCATGACTAAGTCGTAAGGAGCAGGGGCAGCGCCGGGAGACGGGGTTGGATTTCCGGCGGCGGCCCGGCGCTCATTGCGATAATTCAGCGCGGTTTCGTAGCGATGGTGGCCGTCGGCGATAACCAGTTTCTTGTCCCGCATCGTGGTCTGCACCTGATTGACCAAGCGGGGATCGGAGATTTTCCACATCTGGTGCAACACGCCGTACTCGTCCTTCGTTTCGAGATCGGGGTTACCGGTGGGCGCTAAAAGGCGGTCGATCTCGGTAGCCGGATCGCTGTACAACATGAAAAGCTGTCCAAAGTGGGCCCGCGTGGCGCGTAAGAGTTCCAGACGGTCAGCTTTGGGCTTGGCCAGGGTCTGCTCGTGGCGGAAAATCACGCCAGCTGAGTAGTCTTCGATCCGGCCCAGCGCGATGATCCCTCGCCGCTCCAGCTCACCGGCTCCACCCGGCGCTGTAAAGCGCTGCACATAAAGGTAGAGCGAGGGTTGGGCGTCCTGCAAAAAGATGCGCTGCTGGCGCCAATCCCGAAAGGACTGCGCCGCACGGGTGTACCGGTTGTCTCCGGTATGGTCGCTGGCGTGCTCTTTCCCCAGGATGACGCGCACCAGGTTGTGCGGGCTGGCGGCGTAGTAGCCATCTTGCATCTCGGGAGTGATCTTGTCGTAGGGTTGGGTGACAACTTGTGAAATCGAGACCCGAGCAGGGTCATAGCGGAGTGCACGAAAGGGTTCAATGTGGGCCATGGGTTAGGAAGTCGAGCTGAAATTGTACAAGAGCTTGCTTCCTGGCGGGCGGTTGGGATCTCTGCCAGATCGAGGACTGCCAACAATCAGGGACGAATATGGTCAGAAACTAGGCAAACCTTTGCAGTGTTCGGGTCATCGCAGTAAACGTGACAAAACATTACAGAAGCGTGACAAACCGATTAAAAGCTATGTTAGTATCAGCCGCAATGAGGTAATTATGGCCCGCCTTTATGGGCGCTGGTCATCCCGCCCATCGATCCAAGCTCGCTCGTCACGCTTGGGCCTACCCCGGACCCTGAGAACCCTTATGCTGTCCAAAGAGCAGGCTTTTACCGTTTCTTCAATTCTCTTTCTGATTCTGGCTGTGATTTTGATTGCCCCCGCCGTCCGGGCACAGAGCCCGGTGGACGATGTGCACGTCAGCCCCAGAATCCAACCTCCTCCGCCTGCTGAGAAACAGATCATGGATCCATCCTTGAGGACTCACACCAAGCCCCTCAAGGTGGACGTGGACCTGGTGCTGGTGCCGGTCACCATTACCGACCCCATGAATCGTCTGGTCACAGGGCTGGACAAGGAAAATTTCACGCTCTACGAAGGCAAGGATTTGCAGGATATCCGCCATTTTTCCAGTGAAGATGCTCCCGTCTCCCTAGGCGTGATCTTCGACATGAGCGGCAGCATGAGCAGCAAGATTGAGCGCGCACGCGAAGCTGTAATTGAGTTTTTCAAGGCGGCCAATCCGCAGGACGAGTTTTTCATGATCACCTTCGCCGACAAGCCGGAGGAGATTTCCGATTTCACGCAGTCGATTGAAGATATCCAGGGCAAACTGGTGTACACGGTGCCCAAGGGACGGACCGCACTGCTCGACGCTATTTATCTTGGTGTCAGCAAAATGAGGCAGGCCAAGTATCCCAAGAAGGCGCTGCTCGTTATCTCTGACGGCGGCGACAACCATAGCCGGTACACCGAAGGCGAGATCAAGTCCGTAGTGAAGGAAGCGGACCTATTGATCTATGCCATTGGTCTCTACGATCGTTACATGTCGACTCCGGAGGAGCAACTGGGTCCCGCCCTGTTGGCCGATCTCACTGAACTTACCGGAGGACGGGCTTTTACCATCGACAACCCGAATGACCTGGCAGACGTCTCGACAAAAATAGGGATAGAGCTACGCAACCAATATGTGCTCGGATACCGTCCAAAGAATCCAGCGCACGACGGCAAATGGCGTAAAATAAAGGTGAAGTTGGTTCCACCCAAGGGTTTGCCGCCGCTCCGCGTGTATGCCAGGACGGGTTACTATGCACCTACGGAATAGTCGGGTTGCGCCACGGCTCATCCTCTTCCTATTCTTGCTAAGTTTGGCAGTCGGGGCCCAGAATACTACTCCACCCGAGACGCCGCCGCGCAGCTCCCAGCCGGCACCGAGTCAGCCTCCAGCCGGGACCCCGCCTCTTGGTCAAGAAACGCCCCAGAGCCAGGAACCCGGCGGCTTCGTGTTTCATGCCGATGTGCAGGAGGTGCTGCTGCACGCCACAGTTATCGACGACAAGCAGCGTATGATCTCCAACCTCGACAAGAACGCTTTCACGGTGTTTGAGGATGGGAAACCGCAAGTGATCAAGTCATTCCGTTATGAAGACGTTCCGATCTCCCTGGGGATCGTGATCGACAATTCGGGTTCGATGCGGGAGAAACGCGCCAAGGTGAACAAGGCAGCCATAAACCTGGTGAGGGCCAGCAACCCCCAGGATGAAGTCTTTGTGGTGAACTTCAGTGACGAGTTTTTTCTCGATCAGCCCTTCACCAACAAGATCAACCTGCTGCAGAACGCGCTGGAGAAATACGAGACGCGCGGGGGAACCGCTCTCTACGACGCGGTGGTGGCTTCGGCTGACGAGTTAAAAAAGCATGGCAAGCTGCAGAAGAAAATCCTGTTCGTGGTGACCGACGGCGAAGACGATGCCAGCCGCGAATCGCTGGAGCAGGCAGTGCGCCAGTTGCAGGAAGAAAATGGCCCCACGGTCTACGCCATCGGTCTGTTGGGTGACGAAAGGGCGCGACGCGCCAAGCGCGCCCTGCAAACCATTTCTGAGCGCACTGGAGGCATCGCATTCTTTCCCCGCACCCTGGATGAAGTTGACCAGATCAGCAGCGCGGTAGCCCGTGACATTCGCAACCAGTACACCATCGGCTACAAGCCCACCACGCCCAAATCCGCAGGCGGATATCGCACTATCCGGGTCGAGGCCCGCGCTTCCGGGCACGGCAAACTCACAGTAAGAACCCGCAGCGGCTACTATGCCGGCCAGGAGCAGGCTGCGGGCGGGGGGAATTAGTGTGGGTCTGTCAAGATCTCAGTTATCAG
>Ga0210384_10008501_pt1 | contig 10693 bp, 11 predicted proteins | sample IncBWH2MmetaG_FD_160574 | JGI IMG/M metagenome (GOLD analysis project Ga0210384, IMG submission 160574) | Forest soil microbial communities from Barre Woods Harvard Forest LTER site, Petersham, Massachusetts, United States - Inc-BW-H-2-M | ecosystem: Environmental > Terrestrial > Soil >...
CGCCGCCTCCTGCACCTGGATCAACAGTTGGTCACTCTTCTTCAAAACGTCGAGCGTTTGCTGAATGTAGGCCAGGTGGGAATACACCATCTTGAGATTTCCGACCACGGAACTGCGGACCGAATCGGTTTGCGCTTCCATCGATTCAGCCCCGTTTTCCGCCACACGCGCGCGCAAATCCCGTTTGCCCGGAAATGGAATGTCCTGCGACGCGCCAAAACCGATGTAGGCGAAGTCACTGTTACTGTATCCGGCAAAGGGCCGTGGACTTCCAACACTGAACTGCTGTACCGACACCTGGGTTTCAGGAAATGCTGAAACCTGTTTGGCGATATGCCGCGCCGCCTGCGCGCCGTGATACGCAGCAGCAATCTGAGGATTCTTTTGTTCTGCTTCTTGCACCAAGTCATTCAGAGACGTGGGTGTTTCCTTGTGCTCCATGCCCGCGGATTGAGAACCAGGCAGCTGCGAAGTCTCAGTCAGCTGCGCTCTCGCGTTGGCAGCAATGAGCGTCGTTCCAACCAATAAGGCTGCACGAATCAATGAAATACGGGCACGCCCGAAGACACTTCGGGACAAGGCAATGGATCGCATCTTTCCTCCACATCACGAACATGAGTTTTTGCAGGCGCACCAACGTGCGAACGCACGAGTGCGCCAAATGCTCGGAAGGAAGAGGATCAGATTCGCAGAACGGAAATGGTGACCGGAGGAGAGCCTGGCGGCCCGTGCATATCAGAAGCCCATACTGCCGGGGCAAATTCCACTAAAGGCATGGCCACAGAAGTCTGCGGCAGAACATGCGCAAGAAGCAGAACCTGATGTGCGGAGTTGAAGTCCGAAGATGATTTGATCGCCGGTAGGTGATCCGGCATTGCAACGGTCTTGCAGCAAGAGTGAGACTGCGACATCTTTCCCTTGCCGCACTCCTGCGCCATACGTTTGCAGCAATCGCGCTCCGCCGCCGTCATCGCGTTCGCCTGCATGGTGCACGCCATGATCGGAGTCGCAAACAACAGCAGAGACAGGAGCGAGACACCGACTTTGCCAACCGGCTTCATGTACTGGAATCGAGTATAGAGACACCACTCTTTAGGCGCAAGACTTACCGGATTGTTACAGCCATTGTTTCGCGAGAACGTGTATTTTGTGGGCAACATTGTGGGCTGGGAACGCTCGAAGAACCGAAGCAAGTCCCACGAATGTCCAGGTTCGCATTTGATTTGACAGGGTCGACACCATCCCGCTCAGAGTTCAACTACACAGTATTTTCAACGACTTGGGACGCACGGACGACACCGTATGTCATTGATGCGCATACTTGCGGGCTGCCTCAGCTAACCTGAGCGTGGAACCCCAACGCACGACTCTCCATTGCCTCGATGCCCGCGGCACTACATCGATGTTCTGAACTGCGGTCCGTCTTCCCAACGCACTGCGTGATGGAGTTCAGGCAGAAATGCTGCGATCGGCTGGCCGATTAGATTTCCGTCCAGCGGGGCCATGAGCGCAGCAGCGGCGGCGTTAGCAAGTTCGATACATCACGCACTCGCCGCACGCGCCCCGTCTTCCAACGCTTTCATCGCCATGAGGTATGGCCGGGGGCCGTGGCTTACCCTTGCGACACCATGCTGCGCTAGCGCACGCACCGGTGGCGTGGTATCTCCGACCATGATATTGAGCGGGAGGGGCAACGCTTCAGCCAGGCGTGCGATCAGAGTGATGTCGGACAGACCAGGCGCGAAGAGCCCATCCGCGCCAGCATCCGCGTATGCACGTGCTCGCTCGGTCGCCTCAACAACCATGGCACCGTTGTGCTGCTCGGCCGCTCGCTGGAAAAAGACATCCGTCCGAGCATTGATGAAGAAACGGATATTGGCTGCGTCAGCAGTCTGCCGCGCGCGCCGGATACGATCGGCTTGGTCGACTGTTTCGCGGAGCCTTCCATTCGCCGGAAAGCTATCCTCTAGGTTGCAGCCCACTGCCCCTGCCTTGATCGCAAGACGGATACTCTCGACGACCGCTTCCGATGTATCGCCATAGCCGCTTTCCAGATCGATCGTCACCGGTAGGTCCGTTGCAGCGACGATCCGGCGCAGATTATCGATCATCAAGGCAAATGGGATATGCTCGCCATCGGTAAAGCCGTTAGCATTGGCGACCGACCAACTGCCCGTTGCGATCGCCTTGGCGCCGGCCGTTGCGACCGCCTTGGCGCTGCCTGCATCCCAGATGTTGAAAAGGACAAGCGGCTTTCCGGCGACATGCAATCCCCGGAATTGCTCAGCCCTGCGCGTTTGATCAGTCATTCTCTCCTCCTCTAGCGATCTCCGCCCTGAATGCTCGCCGCTGTCACGCCACCTCCTGTGGTGCCGCCTGCCAGTGTCCACGTAGTTGCTTATTGAATTCCTCCCAGCGTTCTTCCGGGAAAAAGATTCTGGCACCCTTAAGCTCGACGAGCTGGCGAGTGCCCGGGATGTTGTCAGCCAGCCAGCGCGACCATTTCACGTCGAAATACACATCGTCCGTTCCCCAGACGATCAGCGTCGGTGCCTTCAACGTCTTCAGCCGGTCTTCAATGGCAAGCGTATGCTTATTGTCGAAAGCTGCGAGGAATCGTTGCAGGTCCCGAGTGCGCTGCTCGCTCCTGACAAAAGGACGTAGATATTTTTCGATACTGTCGTCGCTGAGCTGCTCCGGATGTTCATACGCTGGTCCCAGAGCCTGCGGCGATCGGTAAACATGCTTGTTCGACAACATCGCATCCAGTGCTCCAGGTAAACCCCCGGCGGCCGCCATCGCAAGAAATGGCTTGAAGGCTTCGGGCGGCCAGTTGTCATGGGTGTCGCAATCGGTGAGGGTGAGGGTGCGCACGCGCTCCGGATACAACGCGGCGAAAATCTGCGCAATACCGCCGCCGCTGTCGTTGCCGACGAGATCCACCTCAGCGATGTTCAGCGCATCGAGAAATTCCTTGAGCATCTTGGCATTGGCCGTCACGGACACGTCCTGATCGGGCGCGATTTCGGTATCGCCATGCGCCAGCAGATCCACGGCAAGACAGCGCCGGATGTCAGCCAACTCTGCCAACTGATGACGCCACAGATGCCCGTTCAGCAGCACGCCATGCACGAACAACGCGACCGCTCCCCTGCCTTGCTCCGTGTAGCTGATTCGGCCCGATGCGGTTTGCACGCTTTGCCGGGCGGGCGATGGTTTGTTTCCATCCATGGCTCAGCCTCTCCTCGCCGCTGTCGCGGAAACATGCGCTTCCTTCAGCTTCTGCGCGCACTCGTCACAGCACACCTCAACGGTCTTGCCGCCAATCCTGACCTTAACAGGACTTATGTCGAGCATGCAGTCGCAAGCCGCGCAAGTTCTCCCAACCATGACAATGCTCTCCCATACCCGAAGTCCGGGTACGATTAGTAGGCCACGCAGGAAGAGAGGGCCGCTGTCAGAATCTTTAGCGATTTGCTTGGACAGTCGCTAACGATGCAGCGCCGACCGTCTGAACTCTGAGGGCGAGCGGCCGTAAGCCTGACGGAACACGGCGCTGAAATGACTGTGGCTAGAGAAGCCGAGGTCCAGGCCTAGAGCGGTGAGGTCGTCATATTGCGCGAGAAGGTCCAGTGCTCGCGCTAGACGTAATCGCAACTGATAGCGATACAACGGCAGGCCTTCCACTTGTTGGAAGACCTGGGTGAGATAAACCGGCGAGCCGCGCACTTCGGCCGCGATCTCGGCCAGGGTCCAGCGGCGAGCCAGATCGCTTGCCAGCACGAGCTTGACCCGGTCCACCAACAGCTGCCGTCCGATACTTGCGCTTGCTGCATGCGTGGTGCGGGGTCCTAGCACTCGCTGCACAAGGGTCAAAGCCAGACTCTCTGCTTCCAAAGGCTCCGCGATGTTCCTGTGCAGGCTGTGCCGCAGCAACGCCACCAGCAGTTGTGCCCGCGCATCAATCCGTAGACGGTGCTGACGAAATGCCAGCGTCGCGCCGTCGCGCAGAAAAGTAACTGGTGCCAGTTCACACAGCTGTGGTTCGCTGATGAGCAGCGTCAGGCTACCATCGCCACCTGTCACGGGGTGGCTGACCCGGTAGCTTTCAGTGGCGTTGAAAAACAACACTTGGTTCGCGTCGGCTACGGTCTGATCATGCCCAACATGCCGGACATAGACACCACGATACGGAAACACCAGTTGTGTGGTGGTCGTGCACTCTTCTGCACTCCTGTCCCGGCAACGGCCTTGACAGTACGTGTCCCGGATCGTAACGGTGGGAGATTTGAGCAAAGAATGAACGACAAATTCCGGAGTCCGTTCACTTGTGGTCGTTAGCGCCATACTTTTGACCGACAACGTATATAGGAAACATATCATTTATCACGTCGTTCGCCGTAAATCGCCAGACATGTGGGAATTTCTACTCTCTTAAAGCTTGCATTTCACTTCGAGTTCTCTGCGGCATGTCTTAAGACCTACCCGAATAACGGTCATCAGAGAATTTCCACCACGAGGTGCTCTGGACTTAGCGAATACCAAAAGTCTTGCGCGTCGAAGGCCTCGCCCGCGGCAACAACACCGCGCGTCTTGCATAGATCGTTAACGCGTTGTGTTGCGTGAACCACAATCGGTGGACTGATCGCATAGATGTCTGGCCCGCGCGACGATCCGGTGCTCCTCGCTGCCCCGCCGAACGATCACATCCATCAGAAAGACCTGAGACGAGCGTCCGCTCTCGTCTGCCGCCGTCGGCACTGGGGTACCGGATCGCGGAGGTCCGCAACTGGCGTGAGATTCATGAACACACGAATCTCAGGCGTGCGGAGGTGATGTGAGATGGTGATGGTTTCCGCCAGAGAGAGCGCCACGACATCTTGAGGTTTGTCCGTTGAATTAGCGCACTGGCATCTAACCGGCAACCTGTCTGGGAAATCGACCTCTAGCTCGCCGCAGGTATCGAGAGAGTCCGTTAGCCGACGATGGCGACGAACTCAAGGACATGTTCGGCAAGTGCGACATCGCCGGTTATTGTGACTTTGGCGCGAGCAAACTGTCGGTCGATGCCCTTTGTGAAAAGACGCCACGCAATGGATTGCGGGATGATGATGTGAGAAGCAATGGCAGATGGAAGTTCGCTAGTGTAGCTCCAGTTATCGTTCGAACCCAGCTCGAAGTTCCGCGAAGCCCTTCTGTTGATGGCTACCGGTTGGCCGACGATTCGGGAGTTGAGGCAGTAACTTATGGAATGGGTCCTCTTCCGCCGGTCGCGGCTGACATGCCATGTTAGTCGCGCATCGATTTTTCAGCATCCACTGCCATCGTACTACTCGTTAGGTAACGGGGCTTTTGAGTCTTGCGAAGACACCTCGTAGTGCCGGACGCGAGTTTCCTTTTCGATCAGGTAATCGGAATCGAAGTCGTAGTACTTGGCTATGCTGAAATTGTCCCCAGCGAACCGCTTGATGGCGTCGGTGTCGTCCCAAAAGGTCAGCATCTCGAAATGCGTTACACCTGCTTCTGTGCGGTGCAAACACCACGCGCCGCGATTTCCCCGCGTTGCCAGATATTCGGGCAGCGCAATCCTGCGCATGAGGCCCAGGTATTCATCGGCTTTCGAAATGGGAACCATCCCGTGCCATATTCGAGCGATCATGCAGCCCGCCCGACAAGCGAGGGAGATCCGAGGAGAAGATTCTCCAGCAACGACACTAGCCGCGTGGCACATGATCGGTCGGGGTCAAGTCCGGGATCGTAGATAGTAAGTTCAAGGCCGAGCGCTCGTGGATGGCGGACGAGCGGAGTCAAGAGATCCACCAGTTCCTCAATTGTCGGCCCGCCCGGTGTGGGCGAATCCACTGCTGGCATGACGGTGGGGTTGATGACATCGGCATCCAAGTGAATCCAAAACCCATGCGCTTCCGCGCTTGCTCCAGCTGATGTGAGCCGTTCGAGGGCTGCCGCGGCAACGTCGGCCACGCCGCGGTTCATGAGCGCAGCACCGGGAATGTCGAGAATCGGAGACGCGGCAAGTGCTGCATGACCGTACCACGGCTCGGCAGCGTCGCGGCGACCGATCAGAACGACATCCTTGCCATGCACCAGAGGCCGGTCCCCAGCGAGCCTAGCCAAAGGTGTATCGCCACGACCAACAGCAAGGGCGAGGCACATACTGGCCACTGAACCGGTGCGTGACTCTTCGGGCGTCCCGAAGTCAGCGTGGGCGTCGACATAGACAAGACCCGCGTACCCTTGCGCGGACCGTCGCGCACCCAAGAGGCAGCCGAGAACGATGCTGCAATCGCCGCCTAGCACGACTGCAAAGCGACGCTCGTTGGTGGCCGCCTCCACTCGTTCGCTGAGAGTCCGGCAATAGGCATCGACTTCGGTTTCGTTCCGAGCCCGGCCGGGTGGACGTACGTAGTCTCGATAGGCGGGCGGGATGACATCGCCCAGATCGCTGGCACGCAAGCGTTGCACTAGGCCAAGTTCGCGGAAAACCCCCGGGGCCCTATCAAGCTGCCTGGCTTCGCCGCTGTCGTAGGGTTTGATGCCGATGCTTGACGGTGCGCCCACGATTGCAATGCTACGGTCCATGGATAACTCCTCATTACCATCAAACCGTGTTTAGACGGTAAGACAACTTTGATCGTAGCAGCAGGAATACAACCTGTCAAAAGGCTTTTGATGGTGATAAACTCCTTGAGTGGATCAGACTAGGCGACGACATCAGTTTATGCTATTAGGAGGGCATCCGGCGCTCGACTTCATCAACACGGTGCACGACTGGACCGCATCCGCGCCACACGACTACCTCGGCGAATTCGCCGATGCAATCCGCTTTGGTGAGGCGGCCGGTCTCCTAACTCGGGCCGACTATGTGCGCCTCCGACGACGGACGCCACATCTTGAACTGACGCGATTGAGAGAGCTTCGCGCTTTGTTGAAACGGACCTTCCACATGCAACTCTCCGGCCAAGCGCCTGGCAACGTGGATCTTGGGAAACTCAGCGCTAACCTTGCTGAAACCGCCCACGCCACTCGGCTCATTGCAGCAACTCGACCTCGGCGCTCCCCTCAGGTTCCGATAAGACTTGAGATCAGTGTGGAAAGGGCCGGCGACGCACTCCTGCGTCTCAGAATCGTGGAATCGGCGATTGCGCTCCTCGTGTCCGATGCGATGCGGAGGGTCAAGTCATGCCCGACCTGCGGGTGGTTCTTTCTTGATCTCAGCAAGAACCGGTCGCGCCGCTGGTGCAGTATGGACGCATGTGGCGCGGTCGCAAAGGCTCGACGCTACTACCGTCGATTGAAGGAGCGAACCAATTCTTGACGCGGGCTGCTGCGCTTGCGAGCACGGCAAGGCAAATTCCAGTCTAGTGTGTCTCGTTTGATAAGCTACTGCGCGATGGCAAGCTCGCCCAAACACTTCCTGCGAAATTACGCGATCTACTTTTTCGTCTGGACGGTATTTGTGCTCTTCTTCTCCAGTCAGACCATCGCGCAGAAATGTATCACGGGCGAGAAGATTCCGGTTTCACACTACGTGGTAGTGTGGCTCGTCGGATCTTACATCTTCGCGTTGCTTACGCCGGTCGTGATCTGGCTCGGGAAACGGTAATGCGCTACGATTACGTACCTCGGCCCGCGCACATTAAATGGCTCCTCGATTCTGACCCGGCCATCCGTTGGCAAGTCATGATGGACCTCGCCGGTGAAGCCCCCAACGCAATTGCCGCCGAGCGGTCGCGCGTCGCAACCGAAGGCTGGGGAGCCCAACTTCTCGCCCGCCAATCTGCTGCCGGCAACTGGGGCGGAAGCCCGCGCGGCTGGAGAGACGATTTGCCGAAGGAGGACCGAGGCTTGCTTATTATCCTCTACAGTCTCGGCGTCTTGAAGGACCTCGGTCTCGACCCCGCCAGCAAACAGGCTCGCAAAATGATCGACCGGGTCGACAAGCGACTCGTGTTTAAGCGGCTCAACAACCGACCTTACCTTCACGGCGAAACCGAGCCCTGCATCAATGGCAGAATCCTCGGAATCGGTTCGTATTTCAAGAAACCGAATGACGCACTGGCCAATCAAATTCTGGGTGAGCAGCTTGAAGATGGCGGCTGGAACTGCGAAGCACCCAAGAGCCGGCGCTCTTCGTTCCATACAACCATCTGCGTGCTCGAAGGGCTGCTCGACTACGAACGAGCAGGGCGCAAATCGGCGGCCGTCACTAAAGCCCGCAAGAGGGCCGAAAACTATCTGCTGAAGCGCCGCATGTTCCGCTCGCTTCGAACTGGCAGAGTCATCGACAAACGCTGGCTGCGCTTCTCGTTCCCGACGTTCTGGCACTACGACGTCTTGCGTGGACTCGATTATCTGCGAAGTGCAGGAATCAAACCCGACAGCCGCGTCGCCGACGCCATCGAAGTCGTGATTGAACGCCGCCACCAGAACGGGCGCTGGCCGCTGAACCTCCTTCATCCTGAACATATTCCATTGGAGATGGAGACCGGTGTCGGCGGGGCAAGCCGCTGGAACACACTGCGCGCTCTCCGAGTCCTGCGTTGGTACAACAACTCAACGTGGTAGTTGTGACTTGGGTCTGCTCGCGCTGTGGCTTGGGTCAGAGAGTTGCCGCGATTTGCCAGTCGGGCGGATCACAGGCAAGCGGGAAGTAATCCCAAGGTAAGGGTTGCCGACCAACCAGGAATCAAGCGACGAGAAGGTCGGTTATCAGAAGAACGTACCGCAAAGGTACCGAGTACGAACGTTTCACAAAGGCTCTTCCGTAAACACTTGAAAGGATTTGGCGTCCCCGACGGTGCAACTTTGAACCGGTTTAGGCTGATGAGAAGCCGCGTGTATCACGCATGAGACATGTCTGGCCCTGGGAGAGGTGGCGGCTGGCATAGGGCGACAGGAAGCGCTGGATGACATTTATAGGAACAGCAAGCGCCGATAACAAGACGCTTCGGACATCCATGATGATGGCGACCACACCCAAACATTCCAAACATGATTGGGATTATTCCCTTGTATTCCACCGCATTCTAGTGCAGTTGCCTCGGTGAACCGACGCGCGCTCAGTAACTACCGAGCCGGCCGTGAACTGGAATTTCGGAAAGCATCGCCGAGCACCTCTTGTCTGCTTTGTCCACCATCGAGTCTTGCCCGTGTGTCCCCGATCTCCTCGCCCGTGATTTACGTGCTGCCCTCGCGCAAGGGTTGAAAGCGCCGACACTTCTCTTCCGGAAAACGTTTGCTGTACACTCTATCGAATGCCAGGGCAAGCCCATCTCTTTGAAATCTGGTTCTCTTTCTCTGGTTTCACGGGACGCTGTACCGAAGGAATGTAAAAGAGTAAATGCAGAGACGTAAAACCAAAATCGCCAGCCGATATCCAACGCCCGCCCTGGAGAAGGGTCTCGACATACTGGAACTCTTCGCCAGAGAGCCAGCTGGACTCACCAAGAGTGATGTGGCTCGGCGGCTCCGTCGCACCGTTTCGGAGATCTTTCGAATGTTGGTTTGTCTTGAAGAGCGCGGTTATATCTCTCCGTCGCGCGATGGTGAGCGCTTCCACCTCACGTTGCGTTTATTTGAGCTGGGACAGCAATACCCCCCAACCAAACGCCTGATTACTGAATCGCTGCCGATCATGCAGCAAGTCACCGACGAACTCAACCAGTCCTGCCACTTGGGGGTAGTCGACGGAGACCGCGTGGTGATTGTCGCCCACGTCGACCCGCCGCTCAGCGTCGGATTTTACGTTAAGGCGGGAGGCATCGGCGACCTCATGCGGTCAACCACAGGGCACGTGATTCTGGCGCACCAGAGCCCCGCAGTTTCGTCTCTCGCCATACAGCTTTGGTGCCAACACAACCAGGCTCGTCCTCCGCGCGACTTCAGCGCGCACCTGAGCAAGATTAAGCGGCGTGGTTACGAACAGACGAAGAGCTACGAGGTGGAGGGGGTAATCAATATTTCATTTCCTGTTCTGGATGATCGGGGACACGCTGTTGCTGCACTCAGTGTTCCATTTCTTCAACGAATCGGAGATCCGACGACTCCGGTCACTGTGATACGCGTTCTGAAAGAGGCCAGCTCTCTCCTCTCTGAACGGATTGGCGGGTCATTAGCGAAAGGGGGCGCACTTGACCCGGACTCACAGCCGAAGTAGGGCATGCCGAATCTGCACCTGACGCTTCAAATCGTGGCAAACCATCCGAATTTGCTCTAGATGCCATTTCGCACGGCGCAACCGAAGGCGGGCTCACTTGAGCTAAGGAAAATGCGGCGGGCTATAGGGCAGAGTTCACGCCAGAGCCACAGGATCAATAGCACCAGGCAGGTTGACGATCAGTTGAAGGTAAGTGTCAGACCAAACACATGGTTGACAGATTAAGTCCGCCGCCAGCGTGACTTCGCCACCTTACCAGACAGTTCTCGGCGGAACCCAAATTTCGTCGATTATGCTAATCTCGCCCGTTGGTAAAACCAGCTTTTGCTCCAAAGTTCCAAAGCCTAGTGAATTAGGGGTATTATCCGCTCTACTGATGTCGGGGTTTGCCTGATCTAATCTCTGTGGTGATTCAATGAGATTGCGGCCGCTTGAATTGTTACTCTTGGGTGTTCTGACGATCTGTCCACCCAGTGAACTGATCGCCCAGACCACGACGTCTGGGGCGCTCGTGAG
>Ga0210384_10008502_pt1 | contig 10692 bp, 7 predicted proteins | sample IncBWH2MmetaG_FD_160574 | JGI IMG/M metagenome (GOLD analysis project Ga0210384, IMG submission 160574) | Forest soil microbial communities from Barre Woods Harvard Forest LTER site, Petersham, Massachusetts, United States - Inc-BW-H-2-M | ecosystem: Environmental > Terrestrial > Soil >...
GCGGATGCGATCGGTCACTATCGGCGGGTGCTCGAGGCGCTCGAGCACGAGGACGACGTCGACACCGAGCGGCTCGCGGCCCGCGAGCGCATGGCGGACCTGCTCGGGCCGACCGGTCGGCGGGCGGCCGCGCTCGGCGAGTACGAGCTGGTCGAGGCCGCGTACCGCGCGGTGGGCGACGCGCCGGCGCAGGCGCGGATCCTGCGCAAGATGGGTGGCCTGCACTGGGACGCCGGCGCGCGCTCACGGGCCCTCGGGTGCTTCGAGGCCGGGCTCGCCCTGCTCGACGGCGATCGCGAGCACATCGAGCGCGCCCATCTCTACCAGGAGATGGGCCGGCTCGCCTTCCGCAGCGGCGACAGCCAGCGCGCCATCGAGTGGGCCGAGCAGGCCCGGGTCTACGCCGAGCGGCTCGTCGCCCACGACTCCGCCCCCGATCGCACGGAAGCGATGATCGCCGCCGCGCAGAGTCACAACACACTCGGCGTCGCGCTCGCTCGCCTGGGGCGCCTCGAGGAAGCGGTCGGGCACATCGAGCGCAGCGTCGCCCTCGCTGGGGAGACCGGCCTGCTGCAGGCGGCCTGTCGCGGACTCGCCAACCTGAGCGTGCTCTACAGCACGCTCGATCCGGCGCGCGCGATCGAGACCTGCGCCGCCGGGCTCGAGATGGCCAAGAAGATCGGCGACCTGGGCTTCCAGTCGCGCCTGTACGCGAACCTCGCGGTGGCCTACTGCGCGCTCACCAACCGCTGCGACGAGCAGGGCATCGGCGCGGCCCACGCCGCCATCGATCTCGACCGGCGCCTCGGGCAGCTCGATCACCTGGCGGTGCCGCTCATCGTGCTCGGCCAGATCTACCAGTGTCACGGCGATCCGACCCGGGCGATCGCGCACTACCGCGAGGCGCTCGCGCTCGCCGAAGAGGCCGACGAGCCGCAGCTCCTGTTCCCCTGCTACGATGGTCTCGCCACCGTGCACCTGGATCTGGGCGACGAGGGGCAGGCGGAAGAGTTCATGCAGAAGGCCCAGGCGGTGTGCGAGCGGGCCGGGCTCGAGCCCGACGCGCTCGTGGTGTTGCCATTCCTGGATTGACGCGAACACGACCCGAATAGAAAGGTACCCTGCTCATGGCGTCCATGCTCCTTCGTCCCGGTGATCCCGCCCCCGACTTCGCGCTGCCCGCGGTCAATCGAGAAGGTCAGGTCTCGCTCGACGACTATCGCGGGCGCAGTCCGGTCCTCGTCGCCCTCTTCCGCGGCCTGCACTGTCCCTTCTGCCGGCGCCAGCTCGTACAGCTAGGCACCACGCAGGACAAGCTCAAGGCGATGGGCGTGGAGACGATGGCGGTGGTCAATACCCCGCTGGAACGCGCGCGGCTCTACTTCAAGTATCGCCCCGCGCGGGTGCTCCTCGCCGCGGACCCGGAGGCGGCGACGCACCGGGCGTTTCGGGTGCCCGCGGGTACCCTCGTCCAGAACGAATCGGAAGCCTCGTGGTCCCAGGGGACGGTCACGATGGGTCAGATGCAGGCGGCCCGGATCAATCCCACCGGAGAGCTGCCGGAGCCGCAGAATCCCTTCGTGGCGATGGAGACGCTGAACAAGCGGGACGGGTTCGAGGTGACCGAGGTCGATCAGCAGATCGCGGCCACGCACGGCATGCAGCTGGGCGGCCACTTCCTCATCGGCCGGGACGGGATGGTCCGCTGGCTGCAGATCGAGGGGTTGGAGCGGGTCGAGGACATCTCCAAGTTCCCGAGCGACGAGGAGATCGTGGCCGCGGCCCGCGCGCTCTGAGTCAACCGGAGACATGGCCGATCCCCCGACGGACTTCCCGCTGCCGACGGACTTCCCGCTGGATGACGTCGAGGGATCGCTGCCCGCCCGCTTCGAGCGGATCGTCAGAGCGCAGCCGTCGGCTCCGGCGCTCGTCTTCGGCCCGCGGTGGCTCAGCTACGAGGAGGTAGATCGCCGATCCGATCGGCTCGCCGCGGCCGTCGCGACCCTCGCCCCGGCCGGCGAGGCGCCGGTGGCGGTCGTGGTCGGGGATCCGGGCTCCGCGATCCTCGCGATCCTCGCGACCTGGAAAGCCGGTCGGCTCTGTGTGCCGGTGAATCCGGATCACCCGCCTACGTACCTCGGGGCGATCGTGCGCGACGCGGAAGCCGGGCTGATCGTGACGGATCGGGACGGCCGCACCGACGTGCCGCCCGGGGCCTCCGCGCGCGAGCTGCGGATGGACGAGGTGGATCTGCTCGAGCGCGTCGAGGCGCCGCGCCCCGTCATTCTTCCGTCGCATCTCGCGTGTCTGCAGTACACGTCGGGCTCGACCGGCGAGCCCAAGGGCGTGGTGCGTAGCCACCGCAGCGTGCTGCACCGGGCTCGCTGCTCCGTCCTGTCTCTCGGCATCCGCCCGGACGATCGGGTCAGCGCGCTGCACTCCCCGAGCTTCGCGGCCGGTCTGCGCGACGTGCTGACCGCGCTGCTCGGCGGGGCGGCGCTGCTGCCCTTCGACATCAGACGGGCCGGACCACGTGGGCTGGCCGCCTGGATCGACCGGGAACGGATCTCGGTCCTGTGCGCGGTCGTGACCACGTTCCGACCCCTCCTCGCCGAGCCCGGAGCGTCGGCGGGCCACGAATCGGTCCGCGTGGTGCGCCTCGGCAGCGAGCCGCTCTACCGGCAGGACGTCGAGCGCTTCCGGGAGCGCTTCCGCCCCGACTGCCTGCTCGTGGCCGGCTACGGGGCGAGCGAGGCCAGCGGCATCGTCGAGTTTCCGATGCGTCCGGACACGCCGCTGCCGGCGGCCCGGGTGCCCGCGGGTTACCCGCTGCCGGGGGTGGAGATCCTGGTCCTCGACGACGATGGCCGTGCGGTCGGCGACGGGCAGGCCGGTGAGGTGGCGGTCCGCAGCCGGTATCTCGCGGACGGCTACTGGCGACAGCCGGACCTCACGCGGGCGACGTTCCTCGCCGATCCCGTCGATCCGGCCCTGCGCGTCTACCGGACCGGCGACGTCGGCCGCCTGCGCGCGGACGGCTGCCTCGAGCTGCTCGGGCGCAAGGACCATCAGGTCAAGGTGCGCGGATACCGCGTGCATCCGGGACAGATCGAAGCGGCCCTGGCCGAGCACGAGGCCATCCGCGACGTGGCGGTGATCGCTTCGACCGATGCGGACGGGGACTCGCGCCTGGTGGCCTACATCGTGGCGGTCGCGCCCGCCGCGCCGGCCCCGGACGAAATGCGCCGATTCCTGCGTGAGCGCCTGCCCGCATATCTGATCCCGTCCGCGTTCGTGGATCTCGCGGCGCTGCCGGTCAACGCCAACGGCAAGGTGGACCGGGCCGCGCTGCCTCCCCCGCCTCCGCTCGCCACCCGGCCCGCGGGCTTCGTGGCGCCTCGCAACCCGCTCGAGCACCAACTCGCCGCGATCTGGGAGGACCTCTTCGATCTGAAGCCGATCGGCGCGCACGACGACTTCTTCGACCTGGGCGGAGACTCGCTGCTCGCGGCCGGGCTGGCCGCCGCGGTCGAGGAGACCTGCGGCCTCACCTTCTCGCCCGCGCTCCTGCTGGACGCCCCGACGGTGGGCGCGCTCGCGACCGCGCTCCTCCGCGAGGACGGCGTCTTCGACGAGCCCCTGACCGCGCTGCGCGCTTCGGGCGGCCGCGCCCCGATCTTCTTCGTGCACAACTATCACGGGCGCGGGCTCTACACGCATGCGCTGAGCCGCGCGCTCGACCCAGACCGCCCGGTCTACGCGGTCCACCTGCACGGCCTCGCCACGCGTGCCCTGCCCGCGACGGTGGAGGCGATCGCGGCCGACCGGCTCCGGGCGGTACGCGCGGTGCGCCCGCACGGGCCTTACGTGCTGGGCGGGCACTGCTACGGCGGGATCGTCGCGCTGGAGATGGCCTGCCAGCTCGCGGCCCAGGGCGAGCGCGTCGACGCGGTGGTGATGGTGGACACGCCCGCGCCGCGCCGGCGGGTCCGCGTGGCGCACCGGGCATCCGAGACGCTGGGGCGGCTGGCCGGTCTCTCGCCCGCCGGGCGCGCCACCCTCTTCGCGGGCCTGGACCGCTTCGCGGAAGGGATCGCCGCGCAGACGCGCGCGGCCCGCGACCGGTTCCACCGCCTGGCTCGATCCGACATCCGCACCCAGGCTGGGGCGGTGGCGCGGCGGGTGGCCTGGGCCGCGCGCGGGATCGCCCACGCGCTGGGGGCCGGTCCCGCCCACGATCCTCACACGACGGCGGACGCATCCGGCGAGTCGTGGCAGGTCTATCGCCGCGCCATCCGGCGCTACGTGCCCGGCGCCTACGCGGGCCCGGTCGCCCTGTTCCGGGCCGAGCAGTTTCGCGCGGACCGCCCGGATCTGGGCTGGTCGCGCGTGCTGCCGCGCGTCGACGTCTCGGTGGTCCCCGGCGATCACCACACGTGCATCACCCGCCACGTCGGGGCGCTCGCGGCCCGACTCGAGGAGCGCCTGCAGCGGCCGGGCTAGCGGCCGCGCCCCAGGCTCGGGGTGGGCTCCTGATGGCAGGATTCGTCACATCATTGGCATTGCCGCCGACCGGCTCTTGCCGCATCCTGCCGTCATGCCGCGGCTCAGACCGGTCTGGATCCTGATCTTCCCCGACGTGCAGGTGCTGGACGTCACCGGTCCGCTCGAAGTCTTCGCGCTTGCCAACCGGCTCGGCGCCGGCCGAGGCCCGCGCTACGAGATCTCGGTCGTGGCGCCCGAGGCCGGCGCCGTCGTTACCTCGAGCGGCGTCCCGATCGTGGCCGGCCGGGGCATCCGCCAGGCGACCGGGCCGGTCGACACGCTGATGGTCGCGGGCGGGCTGGGCACGCAGAGCGCCATGCGAGACGCGCGGCTCGTGGGATGGATCCGGCGTACCGCGCTACGGGCCCGGCGGGTCACGTCGGTCTGCAGCGGCGCGTTCCTCCTCGGGGAGGCCGGCCTCCTCGACGGCCGTCGCGCCACCACGCACTGGGCGGTGTGCGACGCGCTCCAGCGACGCTATCCCCGGGCGCGGGTGGAGCGCGATCCGATCTTCGTGCGCGACGGCAAGGTCTCGACCTCCGCGGGCGTCACCGCGGGCATGGACCTGGCGCTGGAGCTGGTGGAGGAAGACGGCGGGCGGGACCTGGCGCTCTCGGTGGCCCGCTGGCTCGTGATGTTCCTGCGCCGACCGGGCGGCCAGTCGCAATTCAGCGTGCAGCTCTCCGCGCAGGTCGCCGAGCGCCGGGGGCTGCGTGACCTGCAGGGCTTCATCGCCGATCACCTGGGCGACGATCTTTCGGTGCCCGCGCTGGCACAGCGCGCCCGCATGAGCTCGCGCAACTTCGCCCGCGCCTTTCGGCGCGAGATCGGCGTCACCCCCGCGGCGTACGTGGAGGCGCAGCGCGTCGAAGGGGCGCGCCGCCTGCTCGAGACCGCCGACCGCAGCGTGGCCGAGATCGCGGCGGCCTGCGGATTCGGTCGCGTGGAGACGATGCACCGCGCCTTCCGGCGCGCCGTCCGCGTCAGCCCGGCCCAGTATCGCCGCCACTTCCGCGCCGTCCCCGGCCGCGCCACGGCCTCGTGACGGCATATCCAACGAGGAGAAATCCCATGGACATCGCGATCCCACTCTTCGAGGGCATCACCGCACTCGACGCTGTCGGTCCCTACGAGGTGCTCTCGCGCCTGCCCGGCGCCCGGGTGCGCTTCGTGGCGGTGACGCCCGGCCCCTATCGCACCGACAATCGCCAGCTCACCCTGATGGCGGACGAGCCGCTCTCCGCGGTCCCGCGTCCGGAGGTGCTGATGGTGCCGGGCGGCTTCGGCACGCGCGCGCTCGAGACGCCGAATCCGCTGCTGGACTGGATCCGCGCGGCCCACGAGACGAGCCAGTGGACCACGTCGGTCTGCACCGGCTCGATGCTGCTGGCCGCCGCGGGCATCCTGAAGGGGCTCGAGGCCACCACGCACTGGATGTCGCTCGACCGCCTGCCCGCGTACGGCGCGCGCCCCACGCTTCGGCGCGTGGTGGAGCAGGGCAAAGTGATCACCGCGGCGGGCGTGTCCTCGGGCATCGACATGGCGCTCACGCTGGCCGCCCGCATCGCGGGTGACGACGTGGCCCAGGCCATCCAGCTCGGGATCGAGTACGACCCGCAGCCCCCGTTCTCGGCGGGGTCACCCGCGACGGCTCCCGCGCACATCGTGGATAGTCTGCGCGCGCGGATGCGGGCCCGGATGGAGCGCGACGAGGCGGCGGCGCTCAGCCGATCTGGTAGCGCTTGACCGCGGCCTGGTCGAACGCGAGGCCGAGCCCGGGTTTGTCCAGCACCACGAGCTGACCCGCCTCGATCTTCGGCGTTTCCTCGAAGAGCCGGAGCGTCCACGGCATGTACTCGACGGTGAGCCCGTTGGGGATCGCCGCGATCAGGTGGACGTGGATCTCCGGGATCAGGTGGCTGACCACCGGCAGGTTGAAGGCCTCGGCCATGCCCGCCACCTTCATCCACTGGGTGATCCCGCCCACGCGGAGGAGATCGATCATCACGATGTCGATCGAGCGGGCCTCGAGCAGGTGGCGGAACGGCACGATGCCGTAGTGGTACTCGCCCGCCGCGATCGGGGTGGGGAGCGCGTCCGCGATGCGCGCGAGTCCCGCGAAGTCGTCGTGGGCGGTCGGATCTTCCAGCCAGTACAGACGATAGGGCTCGATGCGGCGGCCCACCTCGATAGCGTGGTGCACACTCCAGAGCTGGTTGATGTCGCACATCAGGTCCACGTCGGGGCCGACCGCCTCGCGCGTGACCCGCACGCGCTCGATCGAGGCCGTGATGGTCGGCTCGCTCCCGCACTGCATCTTCATCTGGCGGAAGCCCATGTCCCGCAGGCGCGGCCCCGCCTTGGCGAGGTAGTCCACCGGGTGCGGCCGCATGAGCGCGCCGCTCGCGTACGTGGGCGCGCGGTCGCGGAGGCCGCCGAGCAGCGCGCACACCGAGCGCCCCGCCGCCTTGCCGGCGAGATCCCAGCAGGCCATGTCCACCGCCGAGAGCGCGAGCGAGAAGATCCCGCCTGGCCCCGAGCTGCCCGCCGCGCGCCGGCACTTGGCCACGATGGCCTCGACCTGGCGCGGGTCCTCTCCGACCGCGAGGCGCGCCAGGCCGTCCACCGCGGCCCGCAGGGCCGGAGTCAGCGCGCCGCCGAAGAAGGTGAGCCCGATGCCGACCAGCCCCTGATCGGTGCCCAGCTCGAGGAGGACGAACTCCCGGGTGTCGGTGGACGCGGGCAGCCCCACCACGAGCGGATTGTCGGCGGGCGTGGAGATCGCGCGCGTGGTGACGTGGGTGATCTTCACGCCCGCCGCTCCTATTTCTTCGCGGGGGCGTGCTTGCCGGTGAGCTGAGGCGTGGTGCCCTCGAGCCCCTTCTCCTGCCGGTCGAGCCGCGTCTCGCGCGACCACGTGCGCTTCAAGTCGTCACGGATGTTGAACTGGAGCTTGCCGAGCCCCTCGGTCTCGAGCTCGATACGGTCGCCGTCCTGGAAGCCGGAGAGGCCGCGGTGGTTGGTGCCGGTGGCGAGCACGTCGCCCGGCTCGAGGGTGTGGATGCTGGTCACCCACTCGATGCAGCGTGGGATCTTGTGCGCCATGTCGCTGGTGTTGAACGACTGCTTCACCGTCCCGTTCACCGAGAGCCGGATCGCCAGGTGGTGGGGATCGCGGATCTCGTCGGCGGTCACCAGGTACGGGCCCATCGGGGCGAAGGTGTCGCGTGACTTCATCTGGTAGAACGTGTTGCCGGTGGGCAGGAGCCCGCGGGCGGAGCCGTCGATGAAGTTGCAGTAGCCGAACACGTACTCCATCGCGCGCGCGGCGGGCACCGCGGCGGCGCGCTTGCCGATGATCAGCGCCACCTCGGCCTCGCCCTCGAAGATGGTGGCGGGCACGTCGGGCAGCACCATGGTGTCGCCCTGGCCGATCACCGAGCCGGGCGATTTCATGAACGCGTTGATCGGGGCCGGCTCGCTTCGGGTGCCGTCCTCCATGTAGTTCACCGCCATGCAGACGATGTTGGTGGGCCTGGGCAGAGGCGGCCGGATGCGCACCCCGCCGAGCGGCACCGGCTTGCCGCGAGCGGCCGCCTCCTCGATCTTCTTGCGGTAGTCGGCGAAGCGGGCGATCAACCCGCTCATGAGGTCGCCGGGGCCGGTATGGGGGACGTCCTTCACGACGTCCGAGACGCCCACCACCTGATCGCCACGGAGCACGCCCAGCCGGAAATCGTCGAAGAGTAGCAGTTTCACGGTGTCCTCCTTTGTCGCGCGGAGCTTCGTCACCTGGAGCCGCGGGCCCGGCCCATCCTACCCGCGGCCCGGGGTGTTGACAACGGCCTCCGCCGCGGCGACCCTCTCGCTGAATCCACTCCAGGGAGGCGCCCAATGAAGGGACGCGTGGCGGTCCTGAAGGCGTACGGCGGCGAGTTCGATCTGCGCGAATACCCGGTGCCGGATCCGGAGCCCGGCGCGATCTTGATCAAGCTGACACGGGCCGGCGTGTGCGGCTCGGACCTGCACATCTGGCGCGGCGAGATGAAGGAGGTCTACGGCGCGCTGCCGAAGGACCTCACGTTCGGCCACGAGATGGCCGGGCGCGTGGAGCGGCTGGGCGCGGGCGTCACCACCGACTCGATGGGCCGGCCGCTGCGCGAGGGCGACCGGGTGACCTTCTGCTACTTCTTCCCGTGCGGGCGCTGTCCGGTGTGCCTGAACGACGAGATGGGGAGCTGCCCGCAGAAGGTGCGGCCGAACCGGGTCGCGGGGAGCGCGCCCTACTTCAACAACGCCTACGGCGACTACTACTACCTGCGGCCGAACCACTACGTGTTCAAGGTGCCGGATGAGATTCCGGAGGACATGGCCACTCCGGTCAACTGCGCGCTGTCCCAGGTGCTCTACGGCCTGCGCAAGGTCGGCTTCCGTGCCGGCCACTCGCTCGTGGTGCAGGGGGCGGGCGGCCTCGGGATCAACGCGGTCGCGGTGGCGCGCGACATGGGCGCCGAGACCGTCATCGTGGTCGACCGCCTCGCGCCGCGGCTCGCGCTGGCCAAGGCGTTCGGGGCCGACCACACCATCAACGCCTCCGAGATCACCTCCGCGGACAAGCGGGTGGACGCGGTGAAGGCGCTGACCGACGGCTTCGGGGCCGACGTGGTGGCCGACTTCGTGGGCTACGCCGACGTGATCCCGGAGGGTCTGCGCATGCTGCGCGGGGGCGGGTGCTACCTGGAAGTCGGCAGCATCTCGCCGGGCAACGTGTTTTCCTACGATGCCACCGCGCTGGTGCGGGGCAACGCGCGGCTTGTGGCCACCTCCAACTACTCGCCGTGGGCGCTCGAGCAGTCCCTCTCGTTCATGAAGCGCAACTTGAAGCGCTTCCCGTTCGAGCGGGTGATCTCCCACGTGTTCCCGCTCGAGCGCATCTCGGAGGCCTTCGCGCAGGCCGACTGGGCCCAGCGCGGCGGCGATCCCGCCGGCGTCTCCCGCGCCGCCATCTCCATGTAGCCGCAGGCAGGAAGGGGCGGCGGGGGGCCCGCGCCCGGTGAGTGGGGTATCGAACAAGGGCGTGGGTTCCCCGCCGCCCCTTCCTGCCTGCCGCCTCAGACGCGGTAGCGCTGGATCATCGCCTCGTCGAGGCGGAGGCCGAAGCCGGGGCCGTCGGGAATCGGGAAGAGCCCGTCCTTGACCGCGGGGCGGTTGGCCCAGAGGACCTGCCAGGCCGGGTCGCGCTCCGGATCGGCGAAGCACTCGACGTAGGTCCCATGCGGCACCGCGGCCAGGAGCTGGCCCGCGATCTGCGGCTCCTCGTGGTGGGCCATCTTCACGGAGGCGGCCTCGCACAGGGCCGCGGCCCGCCGCCACTCGGTGACTCCGCCGCCCTCGGAGGCGTCGAAGTTGACCAGGTCCACCGCACCCGCGTCGAGGAGCCGTCGCACCGCGTGGCTGGTGATCTCGGACTGGCCCGCGGTGATCGGGATCCGCGTGGCCCGCCGCACCTCCGCCATCATGCGGGCGTCGTCGTGCCAGTGGCACGGCTCCTCGAACCAGGCGATGTCCAACGGCTCGACCAGGCGCGCGAAGCGGACCGCGTCTTCCACCGACCACCCCCGATTGGCGTCCACCGCCAGTACGAAGTCGGGGCCGGCGGCGGCCCGCGCGGCCCGGACGCGCTCGGCGTCGGCCTCGGGGGCGAGCCCGCCCACCTTGAATTTGCAGCCGGCCATGCCGGCCTGGCGATAGCCCTCCATCTCGCGGCCGACGTCGGCCAGCGTCTTGCCCTCGCGGTAGTAGCCGCCGATCGAGATGATGGGCAGCCGTCTGCCCGGCCGGCCGCCGAGCATCGCGCACACGCTCTGGCCCCGGGCTCGGCCGACGAGATCCCAGATCGCGCAGTCCACGCAGGCGATCGCTTCCATCAAGAGCTTCCGGTCGCGGCTCGTGTGGGAGAGCGCGAAGAGGCGGCTCCAGATCCGCTCGACCTCGCTGGGGTCCTCGCCCCGGAGGACCGGGGCTAGCTCGTCCTGGATTAGCCGGACGATCTCGGGTCCGTGCTCGCGGTTGTCCCCGTTGTAGACCTCACCGGTCAGGCCGTCTTCGGTCTGTATGCGGGTGATGACGGTGGCCCGCTTGAGCACC
>Ga0210384_10008503_pt1 | contig 10691 bp, 9 predicted proteins | sample IncBWH2MmetaG_FD_160574 | JGI IMG/M metagenome (GOLD analysis project Ga0210384, IMG submission 160574) | Forest soil microbial communities from Barre Woods Harvard Forest LTER site, Petersham, Massachusetts, United States - Inc-BW-H-2-M | ecosystem: Environmental > Terrestrial > Soil >...
GGTTGGCTCCGCGAGCGATACGATTTTTGAGGAAGCGAATCATGGCCTGCTGTTCACTGCTCGCGGCCAGAAAAGGGCCGAAGGTCTCCGAGCTTCCAGCGCATCTTACCATCATTATTCCCAAAGCCGCGGACTGCCAGGACAACACCCGAGAGCCGGAACGTCGCGGAAAGGATGTCGTTGTTGCCAGCCGAACAGAGAGAGTCAGGAGCAGACCGTGTCCAGCAAAACCAGCAAAACGGTTGACAAACGCCGGGGAGAAGACTAGGTTGGCCTACACCTAGAGCAATATAGTCTATGTCAACAGGGGTCGGTGCATGAGGAACAATGAAACGCGGCTTTTTCCGGGCGGGATGATGGATTCTCCGGACGTTCTAGGCCCAGCCGCTGCAGGGGTGTGCGCTGGTAGCGTCTGGTAAGCGGATGTCGAAGGATTTGCTGCCAACGGAAGGCGGGTCGTGGTATCCGGCGCTCCAGCATCTGCTGCGGGAAGATCTGCGGAAGGCGGAATTGGGCTTGTTGCGAGCCAGCCGGCGATTGCGGATTTACGAATGGACGCCAGCGGGCGGGAAAGATCTGGAGCGCGAGGTGTCTCGTTTGAAGCAGATGCTCCGAGGCTCTAGAGGCGTGCTCGCGCCGGGTGAACTATGAAATGGATGAAACGGTTGTTCTCGCGGCGGCGAATGTTCGGGGAATTGTCCGACGAGATTCGCGCACACCTGGAAGAAAAGATCGAGGAGCTCGTAGGGGGCGGGATGTCAAGGAAGGAAGCTGAAGCGGCGGCGCGGCGGGGGTTTGGGAATGTGACCCTGGTGGAAGAGGACGGCCGGGACGTATGGCGGTGGCTGTCGATCGAAAATCTTTTCGCGGATGTTCGCTATGGTCTGCGGATGCTACGGCGCAACCCGGTGTTTACCGCGGTGGGCTTGTTGACGATTGCGATTGGAATTGGGGCTAACGCCGCGGTTTTTAGCGTTGTGAATAGCGTGCTGCTAAAGCCTCTGAACTATCCGAAGGCCGAAGAGCTGGTGTCGCTGCACCAGACCGCTCCGGGCGCGGCGGGGCTGGCGGATTTCGAGAATGGTTTGCTGCTCTCGCCCTCGATGTATTTCACGTATGCGGAGCAAAACCGGACGTTTCAATCGCTGGGTGTGTGGGACACGGGCACGGCGAGTGTCACCGGTCTGGCCGAACCGGAACAGGTGCGGATCGTGGAGGTGAGCGATGGCGTGCTTCAGGCACTTGGCGTTCCGCCCATAGTCGGCCGTTGGTTAACGCCGGCGGACCAGATCCCGCGCGGGCGCGAAACGGTGATGCTGAGCTACGGGTATTGGCAGCGGCGGTTCGGCGGGGACCGCACGGTGATTGGACGCAATCTTCTGGTGGATTCGCGTCCTCGCGAAATTATCGGCGTGATGCCGCCGGGGTTTCGAGCAGTCGATGCGGACTTCGACGTGATCGTCCCGTCGGCGTTCGAACGTGGCAAGCTGATCCTGGCGGGATTCGGATATCACGGAATCGCGCGGCTCAAGCCGGGCGTGAAGATTGCGGAAGCCAATCGGGACGTGACGCGGATGTTGCCGATCTGGATGGACTCGTGGTCGAACGGACCCGGATCGAATCCACATATTTATGAGACGTGGAAAATCACGCCGCTGATCCGTCCTCTCAAACAGGAAGTGATCGGCAACGTCGCTGAACTTCTCTGGGTGGTGATGGGAACCATCGGACTGGTGATGCTGATGGCCTGCGCCAACGTAACGAATCTGTTGCTGGTAAGGGTGGAATCGCGACAGCAGGAGTTGGCTGTTCGTGCGGCGCTCGGCGCGGGCTGGGGACAAATCGTGCGGGGACTCCTGGTGGAAAGCGTGCTGCTGGGGCTGATGGGCGGAGCGCTTGGCGTGGGCTTGGCTTATGCCGGCGTGCGCCTTCTAGTGGCCACCGGGCCGGTGAATCTGCCGCGCCTGAGCGAAATTTCGATGGATGCGCGAACGCTGGGTTTCACCTTGGTGCTTTCCGTGTTCGCCGGTTTGCTGTTCGGCATAATGCCAGCGCTGAAATACGCGGGGCCGCGGACTTCGTTGGCTCTTCGGAGTGCGGGGCGAACCATCAGCGCGAGCCGGGAACGACACCGCGCGCGCAATTTGCTGGCCGTGGGCCAGGTGGCGATGGCGCTGGTGTTGCTCGTGAGCGCGGGCTTGATGATTCGGACGTTCGAGGCGTTGCGAACCGTCGATCCGGGATTCACCGACGCGCGGCATCTTCAGATCCTACGAATCTCCATTCCGGATCTGCTAGTCCGCGAAACGGAGCGCGTCACGCGAACACAGAATGAAATTCTTGATGCCTTGTCGGCCATTCCCGGTGTGAAGTCGGCGGGGTTCGTGAGCGAAATGCCGATGGAAGGCTTCGACTCCGGCTGGGACACCATCTTTGTCGAGGGCAGGACTTATTCAAAAGCAGAACTTCCACCGCTCCGTCTCTACAAGCACGTTTCGCCTGGTCTCTTTGGAGCGGCAGGCACGCGAATCATTGCCGGCCGTGACTTAACATGGGCCGAGGTGTACGGGCTCAGGCCGGTGGTGATGGTTTCTGAGAATCTGGCGCGTGAAATGTGGGGCACGCCGTCAGCCGCCCTCGGCAAGCGATTGCGCGAGGATCCGGGGCTTCCGTGGCGCGAGGTGATCGGCGTGATTCAGGATGTGCGCGAGAAAGGCGTGCAGGAGAAGGCGCCGGAAATCGTGTACTGGCCGCCCGTGGTGGAAAACCTTTATGGGTCAGGTCCGCCACAGGCGATCCGAACGGCGACGTTCGTGATAGGAAGCGAGCGCGCGGGCACAGAGGGTTTTCTGAACGAGGTGCGGCTAGCGGTGTGGTCGGTGAATTCCAGTTTGCCGCTGGCGTCCGTGCGGACGATGGAGGAAGTGTATGACAAATCGGTGGCGCGCACTTCGTTCACGCTGGTGATGCTGGGAATTGCGGGGGCGATGGCCGTGGTGCTGGGGATCATCGGCCTCTACGGCGTGATCTCGTTCACCGTGTCACAGCGGAAGCGCGAAATTGGAATACGTTTGGCGCTTGGAGCGCAGCGTGGAGACGTGCTGCAGATGGTTTTGAGGCAAGGCGCGACGATGGCCCTGGTGGGAGTGGCAATGGGAATTGCCGCCGCTTTTGGATTGACGCGGTTGCTGACCAGCCTGCTGTTTGGGGTGACCGCGCATGATCCGCTGACGTTTGGGCTGGTTGCTGCGCTGCTCATGCTCGTCGCGCTCTTGGCATGCTATGTGCCTGCACGGCGTGCAATGAAAGTGGATCCGCTGGTGGCGCTGAGGTATGAGTGAAAGATGGGGCAGCGCTGGAAGCGACGAGATGTCTCGGGGTCGAGACTCGAAAGACTGTGCCCGGCAATCCGGCGGTCAACCCCGAGACAACGTGGCAGGTTTAAAAAATTCGGCCAACACCCGCTATTGGGGAGTGGGACGCACGGGAGGGCTGAGCGGTTTCACGAGACCGTCGGGAGGTCGCGATGCGCGCCCTCACTTCATGTGGGAGTCGAACCACGTCAGGGTGCGCTCGACTACGTCGTGGCGGTGCTTGGGGCTGACGAACAGGTGACCTTCGTGCTCGTAGACTACGAATTGGGTTTCAACGCCTAACGTTTTGAGGGCGTGCCAGAATTCGTAGGATTGTGGCGCGGGGACTTCGCCGTCGCTGTCGCCAACCAGGATGAGCGTGGGGGTTTTGGCTTTTTTGATGAAGTTGATGGGGGAGCTTTTGGCGTAGACGTCGGGGTCGTCGTAGACGGATTTGCCGAAGAACGGAATCATCCACTGGTCGATGAGATTCTCGCCGTAATAGCTTTGCCAGTTGGAGAGGCCTGCGCCTGCCATGGCTGCTTTGAAGCGGTTGGTTTGCGTGACGGCCCACATGGTCATGTACCCGCCGTAGCTCCAGCCGCAGATGCCCAATCGATTGTGGTCGATGGGGGCGACCTTGATGGCTTCGTCAACCCCGGCCATGATGTCTTTGAAGTCGCCATTGCCGAAATCTCTAACGTTGGCGCGGGTGAAGGCTTCGCCTTGGCCGAAGCTGCCGCGGGGATTTGGTTCGAAGACAAAATAGCCGGCGCCGGCTAGAGGCGAATAATAGTCGGACGAGCTTGGCCATTCGGAGAGGACAGCGGCTCCGGGGCCGCCGTGAACGCGGACAACGAGCGGATATTTCTTGTTGGGATCGAAATCTCGGGGGTAGAGGAGCCAGCCCTGGACCTCGAAACCGCCGTTTTTCCAGTGGACGCTTTTGGCTTCGCCCCAGCCGGGCTTGATGGACTGGTTGCGCTCGGTGATTGGCTTCCAGTTGGCGGTGGGGCCGGCCCAGACTTCCGGTGGGGCGCTGAAGGAACTGCGAATTACGGCGGAGGTTTTCGCGTCGCGAGAGAGCGAGAGATTGATGCCCCACGCACCTGCGGTCAGTTGGCCTGCCTCGCGAAATAGTTCGGTTTTGATGCCGTCGGCGGGATTGATCGTGGCTATGCCGGAATCGCCTTCGAGATATTCGCCGAAGACGATCGTGTTTTCTGGCGTCCACGCCAGCCAACTGGCGGAGGCCTTCATTTCCGGCGTGACGTTGGCGGCTTCGCCGCCCGTGGCTGCGATGGTGAAAATGTCGCCGCCGACTGAGGGTTCGTCGCTCATCAGGCCGCCGATGAAGGCGATGCGCTGGCCGTCAGGGGACCAGGCGGGATTGGCGATTTGGAGTGGGGGCTTGTAGATGGAATTCATCAGGCCGGTGGCGGCATCGAGAGTGAAAAGCTCGGCGATGTACCAATTGTTGTCGCCATTGCCGAGTGCGGCAGTGACGGCGAAGCGGAGTCCGTCGGGAGACCAATCGTATTCGTAGACGTAGGTGTCGGCGGGGGAGATTTGGCGGAGTTTGGTGGTGGCGACGTCGACCAGGGCCAGGCGCTGCTCGAAGAAAGAATCTTTGATTTCGCCAGTTTGGGGAGTTTCGGCGACGAGCGGGCCTGCGGCGCGGGTGGCGTTTTCGGTGAACAGGACAGCGATGGTTCTGCCGTCCGGGGACCAGCCGGGAGTGGAGAGGAAGCCTTTTACTTCGGTGATTTTTCGCGCGGAGCCTCGGCCAGCCACCTCGACGATGTAAAGTTGCAGCTGACCGGCTTTTGCAGCGTCGGAGAGGAAAGCAAGTTTTTTGCCGTCCGGGGACCAGGCCACGCTGCCTTCCGTGTGCATGGCGTCGGCGACGCCTGCGCTGATGCGCCTGGGCGGATTCTTTCTATCGACCTCCGAGACATAAATGACGGTGTCGCCGGTCAAGCCGCCCCGCTTGGTGAGGACGTCTTCAACCCAGGCGACCTTCCGGCCGTCGGGAGAGATCGCGGTTTGTTCGAAGCGGTGCGTGGCGGAGAGCGTTTTGATGACGTCTTCGGCCGTGGCAGACGCCTTGGGCTTGGCGCCGGCTGCTAGACGCGCTTCGGCGGATTGTTTGGTGCCGCTGGTTTGCTTGGCAGGGGCTTGCTGTGCGGAGGCTCGGTGCGCGGCGGAAAAAAGAAGCACGGAAGACGCGGCGATCGCTAGCCGTGGTCGAAGACGAGTCATGTTCGCTTCCTTTGGAGAGCTGTGATGGCGCGCGAGTACCTTAATCCGCTTGGCGATGGGCCGCAAGCGCTGGTTGTGGAATTTTTCGCTGCGAGATTTCAGGATTTCAGGAAGATGGGTTGTCGGCTTGCGGGCTGGCGAGTAGAATCCGCCGAGACTGGGCTGTGGAGGAAACGATGCTGGATCGCCGTGGATTTCTTTCTTCGCTTGTGGGAGTTGCCGGAGTCGCCGGGACTCTAGGCCCGGCGCCCGTGTGGTCGAAATGGCTCGAGCAGGCCCCCAGAGAACTGCCAGATCATGCGCTGTTTGATTCGAATGAAGAAGCCTACTGGGCCGCCATGCGCAAGCAGTTTCTGATTCCGGCGGAGGAGGTGTATTTGAATAACGGCACGGTGGGGTCTTCGCCGGCGCCCGTGCTGCGCGCGATTTTTGATGCGTACAACGACACGGAGAAGATGGCCGCGAGCGATCCGGAAGATTATCCGATTTGGGGCTATGCGTCGTGGAACGAATTCCGGGACCCGCTGGCCGCGTTTGTGGGATCGACGCGCGATGAGATCGCTTTGGTGCGGAACTCGACGGAGGCCAATAGTTACATTTGCAATGGGCTGGACTTCACCGCGGGTGACGAAGTGCTGATGACGGATCAGGAGCACCCCGGAGGGGAGCAGGGTTTTCTCTTGCGGGCGAAACGCCACGGCATCGTGGTGAAAAAAGTGGCGCTGCCCAAGCCGCTGCCCAACGCCGCCGCGGCGCTAAATTTATTCAACGAAGCAATTACGCCGCGCACGAAACTGATTTTTTTCAGTCACATCACAACAGCGACAGGCGTGGTGCTGCCGGTGAAAGAGATCTGCGCGCTGGCGCGTTCGAAGGGGATCCTGAGCGCGGTGGATGGGGCCCACGTGATTGGGATGATGAAGCTCAATGTGAAGGAATTGGGTTGCGACATGTATTCGTCGAGCCCGCACAAGTGGCTGCAAGCTCCGAAGGGCACGGGATTTTTGTATGTGCGTGACGAAGTCATGGACCGCCTGTGGAACACCATCGTGACCGCCGGATGGGATGAGCCGAAGTTACGCGCGGAACGATTCCAGCGGATTGGGAGCTCGAACCTGCCGACGCTGTGCGGCCTGCGCGCGGCGGTCGAGCTTGCGAATCACATCGGGATGGAGCGGATCGAGAAGCGCCACCGGACGATGGCGGACTATATTTTGAAGGAGATGGTGAAGCGCGGCGCGGAGTCGTGGACCTCTCCCGATCCAAGCCTGCGGTGCGCGATTGCGTCCGTGAACGTGCCGCCGATTCAGATTGGAGAGCTGGAGACTTGGATGTGGAAGGAGAAGAGGATACGGATTCGCGGAGGCGGGCCTTCAAAGATACGGCTGTCGACGCCGTACTATTTGCTGCCGAAGGATGTGGATCGGTACCTGGCGGCGTACGACGCCTACAAGAAGGTGAAGAACATTGCGTGAAGGGCTAGCTGCCGTTCTCTAGAGGTGGCGCGCAGCAGGAAATTCTGCGAACCGTTTACGCGGAATGAGAGAAAACCTCCCGCAAACCAATACCTACGAGTGAAGTGCGGTGAAGTGCACGCTTTCTTGACCCTGTGCGCGGGGGTCGACTACACTATTAAATTCGATACCTGTCGCTTATGCGGCTCGACGGTCGCTTTGTGTTTACAGGGAGGAACGGCCGCATCTTAAATCTGCGGCCACGCAGTTAAAGGGGGATTGCTTTGCCAAAGCGCACATTTCAACCGCGGAAACGACGCCGCGCGAAGACGCACGGATTCCGCGCGCGCATGAAGACCGTAGGCGGCCGCAGGGTTCTGGCGGCCCGCCGCAAGAAGGGACGCCATCGCCTCACGCCCGAGTAGTCCTGTGCGTTTGGAGTTTCCGCGCGAGGCACGGCTGGTGCGGCGCGGAGAGTTTGACGCCGTGTACTGTGCCGGGAAGCGCCGATCCAGTTCCCATTTCACAGCTTTCTTTCGCGCCAACCAATTGCCGGTGAGCCGCTTCGGCTTCAGCATCAAAAAGGCCCTGGGCGGGGCGGTGGTGCGCAATCGCATCCGGCGGCGAATGCGAGAAATCGTGCGTTGCCATCGCTTGGAGATTCCTGTGGGATGGGACATCGTGATTCATCCGAAGAGCAGCGTGGAGCGGGCGGAGTTCGCGGGGCTGGCGGGGGATTTAGTGCGGTTGATGAAGAGCGTGTGAATCCAGCGATGAATATAAGCAGCAGGGACGAAGCGAGAGAAGAGAACAGACAGAAGTCTCTCCCACCGGGAGCGGCGGTCGCCAGCGGTATCGGAAGGGCCGGGGCCAGCCGCGCCCCTCGAGCCACCGGGCAGCAATCCGTCGGTGTGAAAGCGGCGCTCGCGGCGCTGCGTATTTATAAGGTGTATTTCTCGATTTTGTTTGCAGGGAGTTGCCGGTTCGAGCCGACGTGCTCAAGGTATGCGTATGAGGCCATCGAGCGGTTTGGCGTGATGCGGGGGTCGTGGATGGGGTTCAAGCGGTTGCTGCGGTGCCAGCCTTTGTCGCGGAAGTTTGGTTACGATCCGGTGCCGGAGAAGACAGACGCGGCGGGGTCAGAGACCGGCGGAGCTCGGCAAGAAGCGGGCCGCGACGCGGTCATTGGCAGAGAGGCACGTTCTTGAGCGAGCCGCAAAAGAAAAAAGAACTTTCTTCAGAGATGCGTATTCTGATTGCGTCGATCCTTTCGATGGCGGTAATTTTGCTGTGGGCCAAGTTTTTCGCACCGAAGCCGCCGGTGAATTTGCCGCAAGCCAACAAGACGGCGATAACCGCGCCGGCAGCGGCAAGTCCAGCGACGACTTCCGTTCCTTCCGCCAGTAGAACGAACGCGTCGACGCTCGCGGGAGCCGCTACGGGGATGGCACCCGCAAACGCAGCAGCGATGCCGCCGAAGGCCGATGCGCAGGAGCGCACGATTGTTGTGGAAAACGGACTCTACCGCGTGGAGATTTCGAACCGCGGCGGTGTGGTGAAGAGCTGGCAGCTGAAGAAGTATATGGACGACTCGAAGCCGCAGCGCGTGCTGGATGTGGTGCATCCGGAAGCGGCGGCACAGGTCGGTGGGTGGCCGTTCGCGCTGGTGCTGGATGACGGGCAACTTGAAGCTCAGGCCAATTCCGCTTTGTACGTGGCCGGGATGCCAGAGCCGGGTGCGCATGCGGGAGACTTGCCAGCGCGTTCTGCAGGTCTTCCGGCGGGTCCGCTGTCGGCTCCGGCGGATCTGCAGTTGAGCTGGAGCGATGGACATTTGGAGGTCACCAAGAATTTTCAATTTGATCATTCCTATGTGGTGCGCGTGGAAACGACTGTCAAGTTCAACGGCATGCCGATCAAAGCAGGCTTGGCGTGGCTGGGGGGGTTCGGGGATTTGACGGTGCAAAACCCGGTGCCTGTCGAGACGGTGTTCACGTTTTACTCGGAAGGCGGCAAGCTGACGGATTTGCCCTACAAAAAACTTGAAGGTCCCGAGAAATGGGGTCCGGGCGTTTGGATGGGCAGCAAGGATTTTGCAGGCATTGAAGACCGTTATTTTGCGGCAGCATTTCTGCCGGCCAACGGCATCGCTTCCGGGTCGATGGAAACGCGTTACTGGAAAGTGATGCGCCCGGTCCAGAAGGAAGGGAAAGAAGAGCAAGAACCGGTTTCCGAGGTGGCCGCGGCAACGTCATCCCAGCCGATGGCCTTGCGTGTTTACGTCGGGCCGAAAGATTACGACGACTTGAAAGCGATGAGGCCGCCGCTGCAATCCTTGGTGAACTTTGGATTTCTCGAGTTCATCGCCGAGCCGCTGTTCCACGGGCTTAAGTGGCTGCACAAATACATCCACGGCTATGGCTGGGCCATCATCGTTTTGACCCTGGTCATTAACATGCTGCTTTTCCCATTGCGAATTTCGAGCTACAAAACGACGCTGAAGATGCAGCGAGTCGCGCCGGAAATCAAAGCGATTCAGGAAAGATACAAGAAGTACAAGCTGAACGACCCGAAGAAGCAGGAGATGAACAAGGAAGTGATGGCGATTTACAGCCGGGAAGGGATCAACCCCGTGGGCGGGTGTTTCCAGATGTTTCTGCAGATGCCCATCTGGTTCGGGCTGAATAGTGCGCTTCGCGGAGCCATCGAATTGCGGCATGCGCAGTGGCTGTGGATTAGTGACCTGGCGGCGAAAGATCCTTATTACATTTTGCCGGTCGTGGTGGGCGTTTCGATGTACCTGGTATCCAAGATGACGCCCATGACGGCGGCCGATCCGCAGCAGCAACAGATGATGAAGATCATGCCTATCATGTTCGCGGGCAGCTTCATTATTTTCCCGTTTTCGAGCGGACTCGCGTTGTATATTCTCACCAGCAGCCTGGTCGGTATCGCGCAGCAGTGGTATTTGAACCGCACGCATCCGGCGCCGGCAGCCGCGAAACAGATCACGCGCGGGAAGAGATAGGAAGTCTTCGAACGATCGCCACTGGCAGGCGAGCAGCACCGGGGTGCGACGGAGATCCATGGGACAGGACCTTATCCGAGATGGCAAGCTCGACCGCCAGGCGGCGGCAGCGGCTTTGCGGCGGTTTCTGGAAGAGATCGTGCGCGTATCCGGGCTGGACCTGAAGATCGCCGTTCGAGCGGTCGAGCCCTCCGCGGTGGACGCCTCGGGCGGCGCAGAAGTGATTGCCGATCTCGACGGGCGGGACAAAGAGATCTTGCTGGAGCGTAACGGAGAAGTTCTAAAGGCCTTTGAGCACCTGGCCTTTCGCGCGCTGCGGCTCGAACCTACCTATCACGAAAAAATTCATCTGGACAGCGGCGGGTATCGCGCTTTGCGCTTTGAAGAGTTGCGTATGACCGCGCGGGTGGCGGCGGAACGCGTGCAAAGCTCGCACCAGCCGTTCCGCTTGAACCCGATGTCCTCGCGCGAGCGGCGTATTGTGCATTTGGCGCTGAAAGAAATGCCCGGAGTGCGCACCGAAAGCGTGGGCATGGGCGAAGAGCGCCAAGTGGTGATCCATCCGGCCAAAGCCAAGTAGTTTCACTTCCCTCT
>Ga0210384_10008504_pt1 | contig 10691 bp, 9 predicted proteins | sample IncBWH2MmetaG_FD_160574 | JGI IMG/M metagenome (GOLD analysis project Ga0210384, IMG submission 160574) | Forest soil microbial communities from Barre Woods Harvard Forest LTER site, Petersham, Massachusetts, United States - Inc-BW-H-2-M | ecosystem: Environmental > Terrestrial > Soil >...
ATGGCGCAGCTACGGACTTTAGGAGTGAAGCTGAGTATTGACGATTTTGGCACCGGATATTCCTCTCTGAGCTATCTCCGTCGTTTTCCGGTCGACACCCTGAAAATCGATCAGTCGTTCGTTAAGACGATGGATGCGGAAAATTATGCCATCGTTAAGACTATCGTCGGGCTGGCGCGTAATCTAGATCTTAGAGTGGTCGCCGAAGGGGTTGAAACAACTGACCAACTCAGGCTGTTGGCGTTGGCGGGTTGTGGGTCAGCCCAGGGATACTTGTTTGCGGAACCCATGCCAGCGAACAGGGTTGGCGTTTTCATTGAGTCCAACCGTCGAAACTCCGGGCAAACTAGACAGATAGGCTTGGCACGCTCGACAGCGGGACTTTGATACCACGGAGTTGTGCGTGTAAACCAGATTTAGTGTCAGCGCCGCCAGCATCTATTCACCGTGGACGCAGAACCTGGTAGCGAGTGATGGTATAGCCAAGGGCCGCGCCAAGAAACACATCAGACGGGAAATGAGACCTATTGGTTATGCGGGAAAGGCTGACCGCCGTCGCGAAGCCGTATACCGCCCACGGCACCCAGCGGTGAGTGTGGTAGCGCGTGGCAACGACCGTGGCTACGGCAAAAGCACCCGCGGCGTGCCCGGACGGGAAACTGCTTCCTTTGAATGGTGATTTTCCGCCACTAAAGAACGTGTCATTGAATGACGCTCCGGGCGCCACATCAGAAGGGCGCTTCCTGCGGGTAATTGCCTTAACAGCGAGATCAACGACAGCACTGTCAGCGTAAGCCTCGCCTGCGAGCAATGCCGTCTCTACCTGATACGAGTCGTGCCGGGCATAGCCTGCAACCAGCAGCGAGGCAGGCAACGCTATAACCTCCGCGGTGGTAATCGGGGCATCGAATGTGTCATTTACATCGTCTAGATTTCGCGAGTGGGAGCGAAAGTACGGCATCGCGTGGGGATCGGCAACGATCAGCCCGACGGTCCCTGCGGCGACGGCGAGTGTGGGTAGCCAATAGTGTCCCTTCGCCAGTTGAGCAGGGAACGCCACCCAAATACCTTTTTGGTCATGAAGGAAATCCTTTGGCAGGCTGCGCCACGAAACCTCCCGGTTCGAGGGCGAGTCCGCGCCGTCCCCGCTGGCCTCTCTTGTATGGGACGGACTATCAGGCCACTGCGGACTTGCGGTCTGCGAATTGGCCCTTTCCCGTGTGCATGCAACCACGAGAACAAGCATGACGAGAATTCGCGATAGCCTGGTCATAGCAGGCTTTGGATGTGGTTCTGCGACTAAAGGTAGGCTGCGCGGCCTGTCTCTAAGGCGAATTATTACTGCTTCGTCTGGTCCGCGAGGGGGGGTGTATGCACTTTCGCGTTCTGATTTCTATTGTTGGCTCGATCACCGAGGTCCAAGCCAAATTCGGGGTGGTCGTAGGTACCGGTGATCTTGACCGGAGCCAGGTAGCCTCTGGGCTTATTTTTGAAAAAAGGATCCAGGACCTTTAACATTAGCGATTTGATACCGTGCGTTGTCTTGGAAACCTCGGCATCGGTTTTCAACGTTCCGTGCAGGTCGATTTTCTCGCTGACTAAGTTGTAAGTCCCCCGCATCTGCGCCAATGCTCCCGGCACGCCGAAGGAAAGATTGGAAAACGTGGCGATACCGTTTCTAAGAAGAATGTGGCCTTTCAGGTCAGAAAGCACGTTCTGCGAATCAGTGTCTTCGTTTTCGCTTTTATGATCTTTGTCTCCCAGGGCGCCCTGGCTAAGGCGGTTGACTCCGCGTTGGGTATCGGGCTTGGTAAAACTTCCGGCGTCAACTCCGAAGTCGCCCTGCAACTCCACTTTTTCCAGGAATGGCCTTTTTTCCGGCGGGAGAGAGATTTTCGCTGTGAAACTTACGATACCGGACATCGGTGCCTGCGGTGACCTGGTGAAGAGTAGCAGAAGATCTTGAATTCGCCCGTCTTTGCTGGCCATTGTGAGCGAGGTAGTTTTGCCGCTCTGACCAGCTATGCCCACAACTCTGCCCTGGGTCGATATGGTTGTCTGGCGAAAATGCGCGTCTGCATTTTGCCAGAAAACATCTCCGCTTTCAGCGTTCACAATTGCATCGAACTGAGTCCGGAGTTGGACGTGCTGTGAACTGCGCGCTACGGCAAAAAGTGGGACATCCGTACTTCCTTGAACCGCAATACGTTCAAGCGTGCCGCTGTATGTTCCTGACGAAGCGAGTTCTCCTCTGATTCCACGGAAGGCACCCAGATCCGCGTGTTCGAAGCGATAATGCCCGGAAACCGCAGTCTTGCCTACCTCGTCTGCGTTCCACGGACCGAATTTCCCAGTGGTACTGATTTCTCCCGACGGTTCCGGACTTGAGAGCGTCGCCTTAAACGCTGCCGGAGCGCTGCTGCCCACATCGCTGATGTCGAATTCACGGAACGAGAACTCGAGCGGCGGTTTGCCCGCTTCGCGCGACGCCACCTCCAGAACCGTTCCGTCTGCTACTAAATCATCAATCACAACCGACGACCTTTGGGGGGTTTTGAAATGCTCACTTCCCAGCGGCGGGATCAGAATATGCATGCCCTCTACCAGGGCCAGTTTTACGTGTCTGGCAAAAATGCCTGTGAAGGTACCTCTAATCGTTATCCGTTTAACGGAGATGAGCGGCGGAGTTCCGTTTTTTGGATTGTGTTGGAAAATCACCTGCTCCAGGACGCATCCTGGATGGGGGAAATATGTAGCGTGAAAGGAGCCCGCAGTCACCTTGCTATCGCTCTCGTCCGCCAACTCCTTTGCGACCGTATCAAGCCGGAAGGGCCAAAAGAACGCAAATAAAAAGACGGTCGCAAGACCCAGTCCCAGCGCGGACAGCGCCCCAACTTTAAGCCATCGTGACCGGCGCACCGGGATTTCTGTGAGCATTGGAGACATCGAACACCGAAACTGCTTGGAGGCGTACTGTTTGTTCCGGGTTGTCAGTTAACCGTGTTCGCGGATCTTCGGGGGTGCGGACAGCCACAAGAATGCACCAGCATTGATGCAATTGTGACCGTTGGAAGTCCGCACTCGGCATTCCCGGGTACGTCCTGTTTCGGGTCTGCCAGCATCCAAACCATGCACGATTCTGGGGAGTAAGACCACAGCGAGGGGCAGAATGGGACACATCAGGGGAATCTTCTCTGTGAGAACCGTTGCCATCATCATGACGCTGGTCCTGGCGGTGGGCTATCCCAGCGAGACCGAAGCCTATGCCGTTCTTGCGCACGAGGCCATCGTTGACAGCGTCTGGGATACCAACATACGCCAGCTGCTGTTGAAGCGCTTTCCCGGTGCGACCGCAACGGCAATTAAAGAAGCGCACGGCTACGCATACGGCGGCGCCATTATCCAGGACCTGGGTTATTATCCGCACGGAAGTTTTTTCTTCAGCGACTTGACGCACTACGTGCGCAGCGGAGATTTTGTCCTGGCTCTGATCCGCGATTCCAAAGACATTAACGGCTTCGCATTTGCGCTAGGCGCTCTCGCTCACTATGCCGCCGACAATGAAGGTCATCCCCTCGGCACCAATCGCGCGGTTCCGATCTTGTACCCCAAGTTGAAAAAGAAATATGGCAACTCCGTTACGTACGAAGAGGACAAACTGGCGCACGTAAAGACGGAATTCGGATTCGACGTGCTGGAAGTAGCGCGCGGACGATACGCTCCGGATAGCTACCATGACTTCATTGGCTTCGGAGTCGCAGCTCCTCTACTGGAACAGGCCTTCCAGGAAACGTACGGCTTAGATCTGAAAACGGTTCTGTCAAACGAAGACAAGGTGATCGGTTCGTACCGTCACGATGTCAGCCAACTTCTTCCCAAAGCGACTCGGGTTGCCTGGAGTCTGAAGAAGGCCGACATTATGAAGGATCAGCCGGGCATGACGAAAAGAAAGTTTCTCTTCAATCTTTCTCGCGCGAGTTACCAAAAGAGCTGGGGAACGGACTATCAGCCGCCCACTTTTGGCGAAAGATTTCTCGGCTTCCTCGTCCGTATTCTTCCCAAATTCGGGCCCCTAAAGGTGCTGCGACTCAAGACACCTACGCCTGAGACCGAACGAATGTTCGAAGCGAGCTTCAACGCGACTCTGGACCGCTACCGGCAGCTGCTGAGCCAGGTAGGTACCGATCGGGTGCAATTGCCGAATGACAATTTTGACACCGGTGAAATAACCGGACCAGGAAAATATCGCCTGAATGACGAGACGCATGCAAAGTTGCTCGAAGCACTGGCGAAGCAGGATTTCCGTGGTGCGTCGCCGGAAGTTCAGGCCGAGCTGCTGGAATTCTTCGGGCATCCGGACGCGCCTTACGCGATCAAACGCAAGCCAAGAGACTGGGTGAAGGTTCAGGACGAACTTGAACAACTGAAAAACGCAGCTCCCCCCGCAGTGACGAGGAGACTACCCTAAGATCCGTTCATTTCGGCACACTCGGGAGCTTCTGGCACGCCGTGCGCGCCCGTCGAACGTCCATAAGAGGTTGCACTCCGCGGTAGGGATGTAGCCGGCGTCTTGGCGTAACCAAATACGGAAGGTCACCATCCTTGGCCTGTTCCGAAGGCGATCGATCAGACTACGTCACACTGTGGCCGATGGAGATCCATGCCTTCGGGGCCGAATAGCCGCAGCGTCAGGTCTCAATGGTTCTACACCTCGACGGCAGACGCAAAGAGTGCATGGAGTTACTGGAAACGGTGCCGCTGCTCATCATCGACGACCTCGGGATGCGCAAGCTGCCACTGACGGCCGCTGAAGAACCGCTGGAGATCATCATGCGACGCTACGAACGCGCCAGCACATAGCTGACCTCCAACCGTCCTGTCGAAGGCTGGGGAAGACTGCTAGGAGACGTCGCCGCAGTCAGCGCTATGCTCGACCGTCTCCTTCATCATGGGCATGTGCTCAAGTGTGGCCCGCGAAGTTGGAGAACCAACCTGGACGCGCCAGAACAATAGGGCGTAGTTGATTTGACTGCAGAGATGCACGCGTATTCATTCTCGCAATCGGCAATAATATAGCAATGACAAGAACCTCTCTGTTTCTGTTGTCCCTTTGCTGCTTTGCCACGCTCTCGTCCGCGTTCGGTCAAGCAGGTGGGCGCTCTGCTAACGGATTGGCATTTGGAGCCGGGGGTCTCGACTTGAGTGGGCGCGACACGGCGGTCCGACCTGGAGATAACTTCTTCCGCTATGCCAACGGAGGTTACCTGGATCGGCTGGTAATTCCCCCAGATCGGTCTGGCTATTCGACGGGCTCAGTTTTGACGGATGCCGCACAGGCGAAGGTACGCACGTTGCTGGAAGATGCGGCGCTGCGGGGTAAACTTGGATCCCTTGGGCGCCTGGCTGGGGATTACTACGCGGCCTTCATGGACGACGCGCGGATTGAGCATCTCGGCATCACGCCGCTGTGGCCGGAGTTGAAGTCGATTCAGACGGCGAGTTCGCGAAAAGCTCTGGTTCCTCTGATGGGGCGAGAGAATGCTAGCTTCCTGGGCAGTATATTTCATCTGGATATTTCGGCCGATATCATGGACCCTAAGCACTATGCCATTCAAATCAGCCAGCCCGGCCTGGGCCTGCCTGATCGCAGCTACTATCTCGATGCCAGTTTCGCGACGCAGCGTAGCGACTATAAGACTTACATTACGGAGCTTCTTGAGCTAGCAGACTGGCCTGAGCCACACGAGCGCGCGGAAGAGATCATGCAATTTGAAACCAGCATTGCCGAGGTTAATTGGGATCGGGAGCAGGAGCGGGATTCTGCGAAGACGTACAATCCTGTGACTCTGCGACAGCTCGAGGCCAGCGTGCCGGACTTCGCGTGGAGCGAGTTTCTAACAGCCGCGGGACTCAGTCACGAAGAGAAGTTCATCGTCGTCGAAAAGACTGCAATTCCCCAGATCGCCGCTTTGTATGGGCAGACACCACTGGCGACACTTCAGGCATGGGAGGTGTTTACGCTTCTTGATCATGCGGCACCTTATCTGTCAAAACCATTTGCCAACGCCGCATTTGAGCTGCGCGGCAAATCGTTAAAGGGCCAAAAGCAACCATCGGCGCGATGGAAGCAAGGCCTAAACCTTGTGAGCGGCGGCAACGACATGACCCAAGTCGAGAGCGCTGCCAACCTTGGGGATGCGGTCGGACAGCTTTATGTGTCGGCGTATTTCCAGCCAGAAGCGCGCGTACAGATGGAAGCGCTAGTTGCCGAGGTCAAGGAAGCTTTGCATGCGCGCATCGAGTCACTGACATGGATGGCACCAATAACAAAGACTGAGGCCTTCCATAAGCTGGAGAAGTACGCGATTCAAATTGGCTATCCAGATCAGTGGCGCAATTACAGCGGACTGCAGATTCAAGAAGACGATCTCGTCGGAGATATTGAGCATGCGTCGGCTTTCAACTGGCAGTTCCGCGTCAATAGGCTTCATGCGCAGGTAGATCGGCAGGAGTGGGCGATGGAACCGCAAACCGTGAATGCGTATAACGACGGTGCTCTCCATCAGATCGTCTTTTCGGCAGCACTTCTGCAGCCTCCAGCATTTGATCCCCAGGCAGATTCCGCAGTGAACTACGGTGCCATTGGAGCAATCATCGGGCATGAACTAACCCATGGTTTCGACGATCAAGGCCGCCGATTCGATAGTGACGGACGCATGCGAGACTGGTGGGCGGCTGACGATGCCAAGAAATTCTTGGCCAAGGCCGCAAATCTCGGCGCGCAGTTTGATGCTTGTGAGTCACTTCCGGGAATACACGTGAACGGCAAGTTAACAATGGGCGAAAACATCGCGGACTTAGGCGGACTAGTCCTGGCATTGGACGCCTACCACGCCTCGTTGAAAAGCAAGCCGGCTCCGGTGATCGATGGACTGACTGGTGATCAGCGCCTCTTTCTCTCATTTGCCCAGGTGCGACGCAGCAAAAAGACCGAGCAGGCGCTTAAAGAGCAAGTCCTGATCGATCCTCATTCCCCTGATGAGTGCCGCGTGAACATCGAAGTGCGGAACTTGGATAGGTGGTATTCAGCTTTTCATGTAAGGGCGGAGGAGAAACTCTACCTCAATCCTGAGAGCCGGGTAAGCATTTGGTGAATTAATTAGGCTTGCCTGACCCGATGCTGGCAAGGTAGAACTGTTAAGTTCTCGGCGTCCCCCGTTGGTTTTGAAGTGATAATCGATGGCCGCTTTTGAAGTGATCACTGAGGCGTGCACACGCAAGGAACGCATTGCATGGGTGCGACCTACCGATGACGGTCGGATTTGTTAGCCTCCTTGACCGCGGCCGCCGCAGTGTATCGAACTGCGTCCTTTTCATCGGACATCAATGAAAATCCTGGGAAGGAGTCGAGACAGCGCTTGTCCCTGACCGGTAACGCAACCGTAATGAACCAGGATCAGTCCACTATCTGCGGGCTCAAATGCGGTTAGCCAGCGAAGGCCGAGATTTTCCTCGGCCTCGCTGCTTTGACATTGTCCAGGGACTTGCTATTTACAGGACTCGCTGACCATCTTCACCGCTGTGACCTTTAAATGCCCGTGTTCGCTGTCGTCTTTCTTCATCCCGCTGTCCTTAGCGGCATCCTTCGCGTCTTCTTTCATGTTGTGCATTGTGGCATTAGAGACGACCCCAGTCGCAATCACGGTGTGTCCTACATGCTCAGCGAGATCCACGTTACTGCTACGTACTTCCCAGGTACTGCCGTCGTTTCCCGTGAGCACGAACTCCTTCGCGCTATCGCCTTTTGCCAGACAACCAGTCACGTCCCTTACATCCGCTTTTTCCTTCGCAAACCCAAACGTGCAGGCTGCGAGAATTACGCACAAAACCAGTTTGATTTTCATAGTTCCTCCTCTCAGGGTGAGACCTTCAGATTCTTGCCTGCACTAAGATGGCTAAAATCGCAGGAGGCGATGTATCGTGGAAAGAAGGGTTTGCCGAGTGTGGCACGACGTAACAACAGCGCCTTTACAATCAATAACTTCGCGTTCTTTCCTTCGCTGGCGACAAGCTTCGTACCGATGACAATGTCCGCTTTCCTATTCGGGAGCGGTCTCGCGAATCTTGAGGCTGGGAGGCGAGATTCTTCCACTCAGAACTAGTCCATGATCGGCACAAGGTCAACGTGCCCGAACGATTGTTTGTTTTCCGCACAGGCTTACTCCGAAACAGAGAGCCTTTTCCGGAACGGGAATCCGGACGAAATGGTTCGCTGTTGCCACAAGAAAGTCGCGGGCAGCAATCTTTCCTGCAAGCGCAACACTAATCGAGAAACACGAGAGACAGAAGAATAGACTGCAACGGCAGAGTCCGTGAGTTTGGACGCAACCGGTTCAGCAATCGGCAGCATCGGCCTCGGAGCTTTCCCCTCGGTCGTTTGGCGGGCGCTACCCAACCACCCCGCATCTTTAGTCCTCACTGGGGCCACGCTCGTGTGGTTAGCAGGTTCGATCCTGCTAGTTCCTATCTGGGCTAGCTCTGCCTTCGTAATCTCCTCCGAGTACACAACTCCCTCGGATTCGCACAGGACGAGACCATCCACCAGTTTGCAGATGCGGTAGACGCCGAACATGAGGTCTTGATGGACATCTGTGCGGGTCTCAGTGTCAAAAATCAGAACGCGCACCGGCCTTCGGTGTCTGTCATCCTTAGTGGTGTTCCTGGCGCGGCGCGGGCAGGGACCCAGGTGTCCGCCCCGCGCACATACAAAATTACTCCAGTGATTTCGGGTCGGAATGGTTCTTGGGGCTTTTCTTGTCGAGATGCGTTACCAACTCCTGGGCACAGGCAGGAGTCTTCACCTTCCCTAGTCGAATGATGTCTTCCGCACTTACCCTTTGACCGTACAGCTTTTCGTTGGCGCCGCCGTCAGAGCGCAGGGTAGAACCTTCGAGCGAGATACCGGCGAACAACCCTTTGGCGCGGGAATAGGAGAGAATCTCGGCGTTCATGACGACGTCGGTGGCGGCTTCGCCGGAGCGTCCCTTGGGGCCTGCAGCAGCAGAGGCATCGGCGCCAAGCTTGACTTTACTGCTCAGCAGCGAGCGCGCTCCTTTGGGATTCATTACCAGCAGGACGTAATCGGTCGCTTCGCCACCCAACTGGAAGCCGATATTAATGCCTTCAAGAGCGTACATGGCGGGCGGTCCCCAGAGGCCCGTATAGTGCTGTCCGCTGCGGCAGATCATAACGCCACGGCCAAAGCTGCCGCCGATTCCGAGCGCGCCCTTCTTAACTGAGGGCAGAATGAGCAGACACTCGGCCTTGTCAAGCAGATCCTGAGGAATGTCGTCGGGGATATTGAGGATTTCCTTGAGGACTTCCCCAGACTCTTTCACCCGCCCTTGTTCTTTCTGGTTGTCGGCAAAGGCTGGAAGCAAAAAAGCACTCACCAAGAGTAATGCTAGAAATGTTTTCATGAACCGTCTCCTCTTTGGAGGCTACTACAGCTGATTTCTTGCCTAATTAATCTGTAAGTGGAAAACATCTGCGATCTGGAAGTTCACCCGATTCAGCAGAACCAAATTGCCGCCGATCACGACGTGCGCGTAATTAGGAGGCGGAGGCGGAAGCATTCTCTCCAAGTCCGGCGGGCAGGGCTGCATTTTCTTCTGAAGCCCCGGCGGCAGAGTTCCGCGAACCGCTAATTGGCGCTCCAATCCAGGAGGGAGACGATCACGCTTGGCCAAGCCAGGCGGGAGACTTGAGTAATGAGTACGGTACCAGCTGCGGATCTGCTCGCGGTCATGATCGGAATAGCGGTCATGGTCATGGCCGTGTCCGCGTCCATGGCCTCGATCATCATCACCATCGTCGCGGTCGTGTTTGTCGTGGCCATGTCCCTGTCCCTGGGCCACGGCGATTGTCGTAGACAGCGCCAGCGACAGAACTGCGGTCGCACCGGCGCGAAGCCAGGTCTTGAATGACATTGCACTCCTCCGATTCGAATCGCAAAGATCCAGCGTAAAAGAACACACGCGTCATCGGCAGATTACGGTAGGCCACCGTCGCAGGTATCCGCCTTCTTTCGTGTGCCTTAGCGTCTCTTGTGGTTTCTGCGTTTCAAACAGTAGTCTGTGCCAGCCGGGGGTGCACAGCCTTGCGGTCCATTGCGAGGGTGAGGGTTAACTGTCGTAATTAGGCCATTACACGTTTTGACCGCTGGTCATTGAGTGTAACGGCGATTTTACGCCAACTAACCCACTCGTTCAGTTGTCGACGTTTGACCCAAACCCGTGAACCAGCGCCAAGCCAAGTACATGCACAGTTCCTTCCACCAGCTTGCGCTCGCTGCTAATGCCGTACAGATAACCCAGGAGCAAAATGCGCAGCAGGAACTCGGGATACCCACGGTACGAGCGTACATGGACGCTCGGTTCTTTACATTCAATCCCGGTAGGCGGAAGATTACGGTCGAAATAAGATGTCTATCAAATCGAAATTGCGCGGGCCATTTGCGCGGGTAGGCGCGAACTTAGTTATTGGTGTGGTTGGTCTGGCGATTGTCCGGTTGATCGCCCAAGGTCTGCCCATGTTTCAGGACGCGGGATGGATCGTGGAAGACAAGATGACCGTATTGGCCGGCACGTTGATCGCGATCGATGCGATGCTGCTCTCAGTCCTGGTTCGGT
>Ga0210384_10008505_pt1 | contig 10690 bp, 9 predicted proteins | sample IncBWH2MmetaG_FD_160574 | JGI IMG/M metagenome (GOLD analysis project Ga0210384, IMG submission 160574) | Forest soil microbial communities from Barre Woods Harvard Forest LTER site, Petersham, Massachusetts, United States - Inc-BW-H-2-M | ecosystem: Environmental > Terrestrial > Soil >...
ATCGAAGTCGTTGCAGTATAGGAACCAGAGAACATCATCATAAAAAGCAGTGAAAGGACATTATGAATCGAAGAGAATTGCTCAAGAGATCGGCGGCACTCGGTTTGGCAGCTGGAATTCCATCCCTGGTGGCGTGCAAGTTGCTTGGCGGGACAGGCGCAACCCAGGCCGATAGTGCTACAGACAAAGCTAAACTCATCTCCAACCCGCTGACACCTCCCGCCCAAGGCAGCATTCCCGTTGCCTTTCCCATTTCCAAAGGCGCGGTGATCATCGATTTCTGCGGACCCTGGGAGGTGTTCTCCGGAGTCGAGATCCACGGCCGCAAGGATCCTGCATTCCATCTCTATACCGTGGCCGAGACGAAAGAACCGATTCTTGCAAGCGGGGGAATGGAGATCGTTCCCGGCTACACCTTTCAGACGGCTCCCGCGCCTAAGGTGATCGTTATCCCGGCGCAGTCAGGAGCTAAAGAGCCGATGCTGGAATGGATTCGCACGTCGACAAAGAGCACGGACGTAACTATGTCGGTTTGCACAGGCGCATATGTGCTCGCTAAAACCGGCGTATTGTCCGGTAAATCGGCGACCACGTTTCACCGGGCCTATGAGGACTTTGCCATGGAGTTCCCAGATATCCACCTGAAACGCGGAGCCAGATTCGTGGAAGACGGCAATCTGGCGTCCTCGGGCGGACTTACTTCCGGCATGGATCTTGCTTTTCGCGTGGTTGAGCGCTATTTCGGCCGCGAGGTAGCCGAGGAAACGGCCTACAACATCGAATACCAAGGGCGCGGCTGGACGAACCCGGATTCGAACCTGGTCTACACCAAACCACCCCGTTTCACCGCGGACAAAAGTCTCTGCCCGGTATGCGGCATGGACAGCGACCCCACGATCACCTCCGTCTATAAAGGCAAGACTTATTTGTTCTGTAACAGGAACCACAAGGAGGCCTTCGACAGAGATCCTGCTAGGTTTGTCAGCACCTCTCAAAGCCTGTGACCTGCTTCGTGCAGAGTTCAGTTCGTGAGCAACGTACACGCGTCCAGCCAAGATACGGACTTCTTGGCGGTTGTTCCCGAGTGACGTTAGTGCTTTTTCGAACGCGCCCCAACCTTCTGTTGCACTTCAAGCGCACACCCGGGCGCGCCTCCGAAAAAGCACTGACGTCATACGTTCAGGATCAATGCCAAGCGTGGCGGTCGCTTCCTGCTGGCTCCGGTCGCGCTCGCCAGAAAGCGAGCGTGGCCGGAGTACACCGTCTCAGCCACTGCGGGTTTCCTCCCAATTGCGCCTTTCGGAAGGTCCTCCAGTTGGGAGTCGTAAGACGGCAAGAATTCTTCACTGCCGTGCGACTTTTTGCGAATTGATCCATCCGCGGCATTGGTTATCCAGGCGCAGTGACTGTAGCCTCTCGGTGGCTGTTGGGTTGGGCTTTCGCTTCACCCGCCTGAAGAATCCTTCCAAAAATGTGACAAACCCTTTACAGCAAAGCGACATCCACGAGTGAGCTATTGCGTTTAAATCAAATCGCGACGCAGACAGCATTCTTGTCGCAATCCAATTCTCAAGGAAAAATGATTGTCATGAAAACCGTTACTGTTCTGAACCGCGCCTCGGATGCGCACAACCTGCGGATACAAACCAGTACTTGGATTATGCGAAACATTTTGGCGGTTTTCGCCATAACATTAGCTTTGGCCGTTAGCAGTTGGGCGGTCGGCAAAGAGAAGGTCCTTAATACATTTCAAGGCACTGGGGACGGAGTGGAACCGATTGGCGGCGTAGTCAGAGATGCGAAGGGAAATCTGTATGGGACGACTCGGTTCAACTTTCAAGGTTCGGGTGCGCCTAGCGGGTTTGGTCTGGTGTATCAGTTGACGCCCACCAAAACCGGTGAGTTCACGGAAAAGGTAATTTACACATTTCAAGGAGAAGTCGTCGATGGACAATCGCCCCAGAGCAGCGTGGTGTTTGATGTGCTTGGCAATCTGTATGGGACGGCGGATGGTGGTCTTTTTGGATGTGGCATCGTTTACAAACTTTCACCCACGCCGACAGGTCCCTGGACTGAAACGATTATTCATCAGTTCGACGCATTTAACGGCCAGAACGACGGATGTGAGCCCATTGGTTCCCTGATCTTTGATACGGCCGGCAACCTCTATGGCACTACTAGCCAGGGCGGTGGCGGCACAACCGACACGTTTTGCACGAACGGATGCGGAACGGTCTTCAAGTTGGTGCCGAACAAGGATGGTAGTTGGACGGAGAGTATACTCCATGCGTTGCACCAGGGTGGCGGCGGTAGTCCCGACGGGCAGAACCCATTCGATGGCGTGGTGTTCGATAACACGGGAAACCTATACGGCACGACATTGGCCGGCGGCCCCGACGACTTGGGGACTGTATTTAAGTTGACCCCTGCGACCCGCGGCAAGTGGACTGAGACCTTGCTGTTCAAGTTCCATGACTTGGACTTGGTTAACAATCCACCAGGTGGCGCCAGTCCTGTGGCTGGTGTAGTGCTGGACCCATCGGGCAATTTATATGGCACCACCACTGGGGGCGGAGGTGCTTTGGGTGAAGGCGGCACAGTCTTCAAGCTTGCTTCCAGCGCGAACGGGAAATTCAAGGAGAGCGTAATCCACCGATTTTCCTTAAGTGAGAGTGGATTTCAGGACCGAATGCTTCCCCAAGGCGGTTTAATCATGGATTCGGCAGGCAATCTCTTCGGGTCGTTCCATAGAGACTCCCAGCTGGGTCGAACACTAACCCGCCTTGAGGATTCGCTCCGTCAGCACCACCTGTGAACCTATGCAGCACCTTGTACTTGCTGGCCGCCACAGCCAGCGCTGGCAGCATTAGTGCCATCACGAGCAATGCCAGAATTTCGCCGATCGTGAACCAAAATTTCTTTTGCCTCATGGAATTAACCTCCTCTTCTCGGCGACATAGTCGAATTTGTCCTTGCAAGAACCCCAGGGATCGGTCGATACAAAGCGTGTATCTTTCAGAAGCCAGAGCCTTGGAAGGAACAACGTGCGGCTAGGGAAGGCTTCCCACACCTGAGCCAAAAAGTTACACCCAGTAAGAACCGGTGTCAATGTAAGTGCTTTTGCGCCTCGGGATACGCATTGTTGACGATAGATTACGCTCAAAACCCCTCAATGAGCGCAATGACCTGTGGCTGTTGAAAAACTCCGTTTTCCTCGAAACAGCGAAAATTTCGAGGATAGAAAATGTCTAGGAAAATCGAGAACGTCGTTTATAGGGCGTCCTGACGCGATTTTATTTGGCGAGTTTTGCGGGAAGGAGTTTTTCAACAGCCACACCTGTTCTCGACAGTTATCCCCTGACAAGTGTTGCGACCGGGTTGAACAACCAAAGGTTGAAGTCCGTCTCCTACGAGGTCGGCCACAGCAGCACGCCACGTCAAATCCGAATCGTGACAGTCGCCTGACAAGCGATATAACGAACCGCTCGATAGGAGCCTAGCGCGAAATAATCGTAGCAGCGACGCGCCTCTTCGATGCGTGGACCAGTCCTACGTTGTCAGTGCTGTGAACAACTATGGAGTGATTCGGTACACCGTGCCATAACCTGAGCTGTCATATGACGCGCCGCCAAGGGTGGCGCCATACAGGTGACCCGCAGCATCAAGAATGAGGGTGCCACTATTCGGAAACTCCCCGTCGCTCCCTCCAGTAAAGTTGTGGAGGGTGGTCTTGTGCCACTTGCCATCCGTAGCACGGTTGAGTTTGAACACAGTGCCACAGCCGGGGTACTGCTAGAACTGGCACGTTCCAGTTCCTCCCACAAGTGTTGTTCCGTAGAGGTTTCCGGCGTTGTCGAACACCAAACCCGCAGACGGAGCATACCCATCGCTGCCGCCTACAAACTCGTACAGAATATAGGCACTGAACGCCAGCACGGGTGCCAAGCTCTGGAGCTATCGCACCGGCGACGTAGTGTTTTCCTCGCCCGTAGTAGTGAATGGGTTGGTGTATGTTGGCTCGTACGACGGCTCTGTTTACGGCTTCAGCCTGAAGCATGGTCGCGAGGAGGCGGCGGCACCTTCCAGACGCCTCGAACTGAAGATGCTTCGGCTCGACCTCAACCTGAAGATGCCCCAGCCGGGCGCAACCTCGTCGGGCGCGCAACTCTGAGAATTGCAGGCATAGGTGTTGATAAGGCGATAGCGGTCAAAATCCCTCAATGAGCGATATCGCGATTTTGCAACAGTCAATAAGGGCAAGTCCGACCGTTGGGTTACACTGATGCGTCCTGAAAAGGTCACCACCCATGACCAAAGACGAGAAGAAACGTCTTTCTATTGTCCTTCGTGCGACCGAGTTCCTATTCCTTGAAAACATCGCCCTGAAGCTGGTACTCGAACATCGTGGGGTTGCAAATTGGCAGAAGCTGCTCGACCACCTTCTATCGGACAAAGAGATGCTGGCAGGGGTGCGTCTGAAGTTTAGTGATCTTTACCGTGAAATCGAAAAATCAGCAGATCCGTCCTCGGTACTTGAATCTTTCATCGCGGGGCTTCCAGCGTCAAAGAGGACGCACTAATCCTCAATAAGCGTAATCGAGGTTTTGCGCCAACGATGATTTATTCGAGCAGTTCTAAGGGGTAATCTTGAACACGGTTCCGCAATCGCCACATCCGGGGCTTCCGCCTTCGCTGGTCGTACCATATAAGTTGCCTGCTTTATCCAAGATCACGCCCCCTTGGGGTGCTCGGCCCCGGTTCCCTTTTCCGAAGTTCGTCAGCACAGTCAATTTATTGTCGATATCCAGTTTCCATATGGTTCCGCAACCTTGAAACTTTTGACAGCCGCTTCCGCCGTCAACATTGGCACCGTAGAGGTTGCCCACTGCATCCCGCGCCAGTGTTCCGTCCGGCCCTTCCCCTTCGATCGTTTTTCCACTCTCGAAGGTGTGCAGGAGGGTAAACGCGCCGTTCGTTTTCGTCACGCGGAATACGGTTCCCCCGTTGTTGGTACCGCCTAGTGAGGTCGTGCCATAGAGGTTTCCCGCTGAGTCCGCGATTAAGCCTCCGTACGGACCCCCGTCGCTCCCACGGAAAGTGTGCAGTACCGTTAACGCCCCAGTCGTATCCAATTTGTACACTGTTCCGCTTTGACAGGTTCCGTAAAGGCTACCGGCGGCATCCCGAACCAGTTTTCCACTCGGCCCCGATCCGTCCCCCGTGTTAGTGAACTCGTACAGCGTGGTTAATTTGCCAGTTGTATCCAACTTGAAAATTGTGCCGAAGTTGCCAGATGATCCGCCTTCAAGGGTCGTGCCGTAAAAATTACCGGCTTTATCCCGAACCAGGTCTCCATGCGGTAACCTGCCATCAGTGTTATTAAAGCTGTGCAGTGTCGTCTTAGTTCCAGAAGGATCTATTTTGAACACAGTTCCGACGACGCCAGGAGAGCCACCTTCCGATGTGGTGCCATAAAGGTTACCCGAAGAATCCCGGAGCAAAGATGAGTAGGGATAAGATCCGTCGTGTCCCCCGATGAAAGTGTAGAGCACGGTCAGTGTGTGAGCCTTGTCGAGTTTGAAAACCGTCCCAGCTCGAAAGCCGCCACCCTGGAGGGTAGTACCGTAGAGGTTGCCACCCGAATCCCGTATCAAAGAGGTTTGGGAACTTGCACCCTCCCCCGAATTGAACGCATGGAGAAGATGGAGAGTCTGAGATTGCATGGATTTAGCCGAAACGACTGCTAACACCAGCGCAGCCATTGTCAGCCTTGAGAATAGCCTTGAAATCAAGAAGGATTGGGGCATCTGTCTTCACTCAAAGACCTGGGCCATTTTACTCCTCCGGCGAGCTGTACCTAATGAAACCAGGTCAGCATGACCGGACTCCGGTCACAACGAAGCATGAAAAGAGGCTCTGCGCCAGCCCCCTGTTTGCAGTGAGTAAGGGCTCTTTTCAAAGGAGGTCATAGCACTCAAAATCCCTTCCAAGGGTCAATCGGCGTTGTAGAGATTTATCAAAGTAATCTAGTGGTGGGAGTGCATTTCGGTCTCAAGCCGCACGGCCACAGCGATGCCATCTTTCGTTGCGGGTTGAAATTTCCACTTGCTTACCGCATTGACAGCGTAGTTGTCGAATTCGGGCGTAGACCGTTTCAGCAGCTTTAAATCCGCTACAGAGCCGTCCGGTGCAACCACGAAAGAGATTTTTACTTTGAGTTGCTTGTCTGTTGGCGTGGAGTCTGGTGGGGCTGGTACGGGCGTCGAAATTGGCCGAGGCGCTTTCACATCGCCACGAACTTCATAGACCGTGTAATTCGATTTCGCGGGTTGCGTTTGTCCCACTGCAAGGCACACAGCGACGAATACGAACACGTCAGTGGCGATGGTCTTTTTCACAGCGTTGATTCTATCGTTTCGCGGCCAGTTGTTGTAATCAGGCGTGGTTTCCAAGGAACTGCCGCCACAAGTTCCTTGGAAGCCACAGGCGATTTCACTCAGAACGGGTTGCGGCGTCGGTGCTATCCAGCAGAATTTCGAGGTCTACGTTTTCTCTTCCGAAAGTATGCCCATATCGGAGCGGCCACGAAAAGAAGTCCGAGGCCCAAGAGTTTGCCAATGCCGTATGCTCCGATAAGGCCGGGTGGGTGGAAGTAGTAATAGTAAAGACAAGCAGCTACCAGCAAGGTTCCAGCCAGAAAGCACAGAAGTAGTTGAAACCAGCTCCGCTCTTTTTCGTAGCTCTTGTGCTGACCCATGCTCGAATTATGCACCCGATTCGCGGCGTTAATTGTTCAAATCAGGCGGTTACACTCAAATCCCCGGCTGAGTCTCAATGAGCGTAATCGGGATGTTTCAACAGCTAGCTTTCCTGTTCCGCCAGAAAGCACGCATGAGAGGATGAAAGCTGCAGGATTTTGCGTATGCCACCATTTATCGATGACAGTCCATTACCCGAGAACGGTATAATGCAAGCCGCATTAGGAGGTTCGCATGGAGGTCTCTCTTGGGTGCCTTCGTTCTCCTTCAAGGTTGTCCGCGTCCCTGAATCAACATCTCAACCTGTACGCCCTTGCCGCCAGCGCCGCGGGTGTGAGTCTTCTGACGCTACCGCAGCCGTCCGAAGCCAAAGTCGTCTACACCAAAACTCACCAAATAATTGGAGCCAGCGGCATTTACCCTCTTGATCTCAATCACGATGGTATCCTCGACTTTGTCATACAGGAAATAGGAGCGCCGGGGGCTGGGTCCGGTGGTAACACACTTTGGGCAAAGGAGGCGTTTGGTAACGGTATCGAAGGGAGTAAGCACGGACTGTTCGGCTTCGCTGCTGCCCTCAGGAAGGGTGCACCCATCAGCTCGGGTCAAGCCTTCGTAAGCAGCAGCCGTTCTTACGGGGAAATAATGATCAACGTCGGTTGTAGCACGTTAGGCTGCCAGACCAGCGGCCAATGGATCAACGTTACCGGTCTCTACCTCGGCCTGAAGGTTCAAATCAACGGACAAACTCACTATGGGTGGGCGCGGCTGAATGTTCAACATCAGGCACACACTATCACCGCCACGTTGACGGGCTACGCTTATGAAACTGTCCCGAATAAGGGAATCCTGGCCGGCGCAATTCACGAGACCGGTGGCGCAAGCTCGAGCCCATATTCGGTAGAGTCAACAAGCGCCGGACCCGCCTCATCTCTGGGCCAACTTGCACTCGGGGCCCGAGGGCTTTCTCTCTGGAGGCAGCCATGATCTTCACAAGAGTAGAATTTCGTGGTTTGAATTGGCTGGCGCCCTTCCGCGCAGACGCGGACACCTTGCCGCCGAGTCTCCAGCTTATTTTCTTCCTGCTGTTCGCGGTACTATCGGCACACGCTCAGACATTCAACGTACTTCACCGCTTCGCGGGAAAAGGAGATGGAGAATTCCCTTGGGCAGGTGTGATGCGAGACTCTAGAGGCAACCTGTACGGCACTACTCAACATGGCGGTTCGTTCGACTTCGGGACACTTTTCAAGCTCGATGCTCATGGCAAGCCCGCCATTTTGCATAGCTTCTGGGGTGGCGACGGATTATGGCCTTACGCGACTTTGATCCGGGATCAGGCTGGTAACTTCTACGGCACCGCAACCGGGGGTGGAACTCTTGAAGGAGGCGGATGCCGGCACGGCTGCGGATCGGTGGTCAAGCTGGATTCTGCTGGCAAAGAAACCGTGCTCTATGCTTTCGCCGGCGGCGCCGATGGAAGTGAACCTAACGCGGGTGTGATCCGGGATGACGCTGGCAACCTTTATGGCACTACTGCCGGCTGTGGATATTCGTCCTGCGGCGGCGTGGTCTTCAAGGTGGATAAGAACGGTAAGGAAACCGTGCTTCACACCTTTACCGATACTCCCGATGGCGCCGGACCAACAGGAACTCTGATCCGAGATAGGATGGGTAACCTCTATGGCATGACCTACCGTGGTGGGTCCTTTGGACGGGGACTAGTGTTCAAGATCGATCCGTTTGGCAAGGAAACCATGCTGTACAACTTCACCGCCGGAAAAGACGGTGGAGAACCGCAGGGAACGTTGCTACGGGACGCAAAGGGTAATCTCTATGGTGTCACGTTTGTTGGCGGCGATCTGTCCTGCGGGTACGACGGAGAGGGTTGCGGCGCGATCTTTAGGCTCGATCACCACGGGAAGGAAACTGTTTTGTATGCCTTCAAGGGAACGCCCGATGCAGCTTTCCCCAATGGAGGTTTGGTTCGAGACAAATCTGGCAACCTTTACGGCGTCACCCAGCAGGGTGGTTCCGGATCATGTGGCAACTCAAGCTGTGGAACCGTTTATAAGCTGGAGCCAAACGGCAAGGAGACGTTGCTTCATAGCTTCACCGGAGGTAGTGACGGCTCCGCCCCCATCGGAAGCCTGACCATAGACGAATCAGGAAACCTCTACGGCACTACCAATGTTGGTGGGGATTTCTCATGCCTCTGCGGGGCGGTCTTCAAGATAACGCCCTTGAATTAAGAATTGGCCGACCCCATCCGGGGTCAATAAGTGTAACGGGGATTTTACAACAGGCGACATGTGCCTCCGGCGCACCACGCAGCATGAAAATAACGATCTGCTCGTAGGTCTTTGATTTTTCGTGCGCAGACTCGCCATTTTCATGGCAGCAATCTTCCGAGGCCGCCTTATTGACGCCAGACCTCCATCTATTGCTGCATTGACAAACCTGCGTAAGACGAACAGAATGGTCCGCACGTTTCAAGTGCGCTGTCTCGGCCCGGAAACCCAATCGCGGCTTGAACGAGGAGGGAACAATGTTCGACCCTCGGGAACCCTCTCAGCCAATCACCTCGTGTGCCTTTTTGTTCATTGCTGGTTTGGTGCTGTGTGGGCTAGCCAGCGCCGCGCCTTCCATCACTCTCTCCAAGAGAACTGCACCGCCGACAAGCCGGATTCTGGTGACGGGCCATGGATTCAAACCGAACGTGGGAGTCGATATCTATTTCGATTCCCAAGACGAGGCTCTGGCCATTGCCGACGACGCGGGGTCATTTTCCCCGATCGCCATTCCGGCGCCCGCCTCAGCGCTGCCGGGGACCCATTGGGTGAGTGCGGTGGAACGTCCGGGGCATGCGGGCGCGCAGGCAGCATTTCTGGTCCGCACCGAGTGGAGGCGGTTCCACAGGCAGAACATGGAGCGCCACAACCCCTATGAGAATGTGCTGAACGTCAACAATGTTGGAAGCCTCCAGCGGAAGTGGAGCCACACACACCCCGGCTTCTATGTGGATTCATCGCCCGCCGTTGCGAGGGGAACGGTTTATGTCGGCTCCTACGATAGCAATGTTTACGCGTTGAAGGCCGACACTGGCGCTGAGGTGTGGAGCTATTCAACCGGTTACGCTGTGGTTTCATCGCCCGCCGTCGTGAAGGGTGTGGTTTATGTCGGCTCGTACGATCGCAATGTTTACGCGCTGAAGGCCAGCACTGGCGCCAAGTTGTGGAGTTACCCGACAGGTAACGAGGTCTCTTCGTCGCCTGCCGTGGCCGACGGGGTGGTTTATGTCGGTTCACGGGACAACAACGTGTACGCGCTGGAAGCCAGCACTGGTGCCCTGCTGTGGAGTTACGTCACCGGCAGTTGGGTGGACTCCTCGCCCGCCGTGGCGAAGGGGGTAGCGTATGTCGGCTCCGACGACGGCAATGTGTACGCGCTAAACGCTGGAACCGGTGCCAAGTTATGGAGCTACGCCACCGGCGGCGCGGTGGGTTCTTCGCCCGCCGTGGCGCATGGGATAGTCTATGTCGGCTCCGTCGACGGCAATGTTTACGCGCTGAAGGCCAGCACTGGCGCCAAGTTATGGAGTTACACAACTGGCCTCTATGTGAGCTCTTCGCCAGCCGTGGCAAATGGGGTGGTTTATGTTGGTTCGTGGAACGGCAATGTGTACGCGTTGAAGGCCCGCACCGGAACCCTGCTATGGAGCTGCGAAACCGGGGGCGGGGTGGATTCCTCGCCCGCCGTGGCAAATGGGGTGGTTTACGTCGGCTCACAGAACAACAGCGTATACGCACTGAACGCCAGCACGGGTGCCAAGCTCTGGAGCTATCGCACCGGCGACGTAGTGTTTTCCTCGCCCGTAGTAGTGAATGGGTTGGTGTATGTTGGCTCGTACGACGGCTCTGTTTACGGCTTCA
>Ga0210384_10008507_pt1 | contig 10685 bp, 4 predicted proteins | sample IncBWH2MmetaG_FD_160574 | JGI IMG/M metagenome (GOLD analysis project Ga0210384, IMG submission 160574) | Forest soil microbial communities from Barre Woods Harvard Forest LTER site, Petersham, Massachusetts, United States - Inc-BW-H-2-M | ecosystem: Environmental > Terrestrial > Soil >...
GGCCGCCCCGCGCGCCGGGGGCGCGCTAGCGGGTGCTCGCGGCGAGCGCCACCTGCACGGTGCGGTGCAGCTCCTGGGGCGGCACCGGCTTGAACAGCAGCGCGGAGATGCCGAGGCGTCGGCAGCGGGCCTGATCCTCCTCCTGGAGGCCCCAGCCGGTGATGAAGATCACCGGCACGTTCGGATCTTTGGTCCGCAGCCGCTCGGCCACGTCCCAGCCGCTCATCTCCGGCATGCCCACGTTGGTGATGATCAGGTCGAAGCCACTCGGGACGAAGACGCGCAGGGCCTCCGATCCGCTCGGGACGGGCAGCACGTGGTGGCCCGCGTCCTTCAGCATCTCGCCGAGGATCGACAGGACCTGAGGGTCGTTGTCCACCAGCAGGATCCGGCCCTTGCGCTCGCCGCCCGTCTCCGGGCCCGCGGTGCTCTCGCCGGCCGGGCCCATGCCGATGGGCAGGGTGATGGTGAAGGTCGTGCCCTCGCCCGGGCGGCTGTCGACCCGCAGGTCGCCGCCGTGCCGCTCGATGATCGAGTGCGAGACCGAGAGGCCGAGCCCGGTGCCCTCCTCGCCCTTCGTGGTGAAGAAGGGATCGAAGACGCGCTTGCGCACCTCCTCGGTCATGCCCATGCCGGTATCGGCCACCGTGATGACCGCGTGCCGATGATCGCCCAGGCGCGTGCGGAGCCGCAGGGTCCCGCCGCGAGGCATCGCGTCGATCGCGTTGAGCACGAGGTTGGTGATGACCTCGTTGAGCTCGGCGGGTCGGCCCATCACCACCGGCACCGGCCCCAGCTCCAGCTCGAGCTGGAGCGGCACGCCGCCCTTGACCTTCTTCTCTTCCCAGCGCGGCCGGGTGATGGCGAGTGAGTCGCGCACCACCTGGTTGAGGTCCATCGACACGAACGGCTCGTCGGGCCGGAGCCGGGCGAACTTCTGGATGCGCCGGACGGTCTCCGCGCCCCCGTTGGCCGCCTTCTCGATGACGTCGATGCCGCGGCGGACCACGTCGGTGTTGCCCGGGCTGCGGGCCATGAGCTGGGCGTAGCCGAGGATGGCCTGCAGGAGGTTGTTGAAGTCGTGCGCGATGCCGCCCGCCATCTGGCCGAGCGCGGTGAGCCGCTCGGACTGGTGCATCTGGGCCTCGATCTCCCGCTGCGTGGTCATGTCGCGCACGATGGCGAGCAAGCCCTCGGAGCCGCCGTTGCGCCCCGGCAGGTAGGAGAGCGTGACCGCGAGGTTCAGCGGCCGCCCGTCCGCCCGCTTGGCGCTCGCGTCGAAGGCGCGCACCGGATTCTCGCGGGACAGGCCGCCGCGCGCGGCGCGGTACGGCTCCTGGGGTAGGAGGTTCGCGAAGGGCTGGCCGATCGCCTGGACCGAGGTGAAACCGAAGATCCGATCGGCGGCCGGGTTCCAGCTGCGGACCTGCCCCTCGCCGTCGACCGAGATGATCGCGTCGCCCGCGGAGACGATCAGCTGCTCGAGGTACTGCTTGGTCTCGGCCACCTCGCCGTAGAGACGCGAGTTGCGGATGGCCACCGCGAGATAGTCGGACAGCATCTCGAGGAGCTGTCGCTCGCCCGGGTCGATCGGCCGGGTGGCGGAGCGGTTGGCCACCAGCAGGTAGCCCAGGATGTTGCCCTCCTCGCGGATCGGGCAGACGATGCGGGTCTCGCCCGGGGTGTCCGCGGGAACGGCCGAGCCCAGGCGCACGGCGGCCTCGTCGTAGCCGAGGGCCTCCTTGAGCAGGGTGGTGATCGCGGTGGTCAGCTGCCGGAAGTCGAGCTGGCCGAGCAGGCTACGGGAGATCTCCCGCAGGATCGAGAGCTGGGCCACGCGCAGCGACTGGTGGGTGTCCTCGCGGCGCGCTTCCTCCTCCAGGCTCCGGGCCTTGGTGGCGAGGCCGCGCATCTCCTCCACGAGAGCGCTGAGCTGGTTGCGCGTGCCGATGCCGTCCTGCCGCCGGGCGAGGGCCCGCTTGGCGGTCTCCTCCAGGTCCTGCCGGCTGAACGGCTTGATGAGGTACTCGAACGCGCCGTGGGTGAGGGCGTTCTTCACCGTCTCGAGCGAGGCGTAGGCGGTGATCATCACCACCTCGATGCTCGGATCGGTCCCTTTGATCCGGCGCAGCAGCTCGATGCCGTCCATCTGCGGCATCTTGATGTCCATGAAGATCAGGTCGGGATGGAAGGTGCCGAGCGTCTTCAGCGCGGCCTCGCCGCTCTCCGCGGTGGCGATCTCGTAGCGCGGCTTGAGGATCATGCGCAGGGACTCGCGCGGTCCCATCTCGTCGTCGACCACCAGGACCCGTGGACGGTCGCTCATGGCTGCCCCGATGCCGGGAGCGAGGCGGTGAAGCTGACCTCGCCCCGGGCTTGTTTGGCCTCGAGCCGGCCTCCCTGGCTCTCGAGGATTCGCTGGCTGACGCTCGGTCCCACGTCGATGAGATTCTCCTGGACGACCTGGATCGGGTCGAAGATCCCCTGCAGCTCCTCGGCGCGGACCTCCGCGCTGCGGGAGGCCACCGTGAGGCGCACGCGGTCCTCGCTCGCCAGGTGCGAGATCGACGCCGAGATCTTGGCCTCCGGGCCCGGCGTCTTGCGCAGCAGGTACCAGATCAGGTACGACATCGCCTTCTTGAACATGGTGTGATCGCCGCGCACCAGCAGGGAGGAGCCCTCGTAGGAGAGGGTGGCGGTCACGTGCTTCTGGGTCGACTCGTCGGTGAAGGTGAGCAGGCGCGCCTCATTGGCCGCCGCGGGCAGGACCTGCGCGCCCAGCTCGGCGAGGCACTCCTCCGCGACCTGGCGCAGGTCGAGGGTCTCCCGCTTGTAGTCGCCGTCGTTCACCAGGGCCGCGAGCTTGTCGAAGATCTGCACCAGGCGACGCACGTCGCGCCCGACCACCGAGGAGAACTGGTTGCGGAAGGTCGCGTCGTCGTAGCGCTCGCCGATGAGCTCCATGAAGGCGTTGATCGAGACGAGCGGGTTCTTGATCTCGTCCGCGATGCGGGCCACCACCTGGGTGAGGAGCTGGAGCTGCTCGGCGCTGCGCTTCTCCTGGGCGAGCTGCCGCTGAGCGGTAAGGTCCTCGAACATTAGCACCGCGCCCATCGGCTCGGTCCGGTCGCCCATCACCGGATAGGTCGAGACCTCGAGCGGCAGGTTGTGGAAGGCGAGGTGCACCTCGGCGCGGGTGACCGACCGGCCCTTGGTGAGGGCCTCGAAGAGCATGTCCCCGAGGGGCGAGGGCAGCACGCGCAGGTCGCGGTTCAGGATCTCGCGCGCCGAGAGCCCGAGGATCTCGGCGGCGCGGCCGTTGATGGCGACGACCTTCTCGTCGGGATCGATTGTGATCACCCCGCTCGACATGCGGGCGAGGATGCGCTCGTTGAACTCCTTCTCGTACTGGAGCAGGTGGTGCACCCGGATCTCGCGGATCGCGGTGGCCAGGTGGGTGCCGAGGCTGAAGAGGGTCTCGGTCTCGTCCCGCCCGTAGCCGCCGCCGCTGATGCGCTGCCCGAGGGTGAGGATGCCGACCAGCTCACCGTGCGAGCTCAGCGGGATGGCCACCACCGACTGCAGCGCGGCGAGCTCGCGCGCGATCTCGCGGGCGGCCGACTCCGCGGAGTGGCTGCGCGCGTGCTCGATGTGGATGAGGCGGCCTTCGGTCGCCAGCCAGAGCGGCAGGCCGCTGTCGGCGGCGAGGCTCAGCGACTCCACCACGTGCGGGGCCAGGCCCCGGTAGGCGACCACCCGGTAGAGGTGGCTCTCGGGTGCGGCGAGCAGGATCGCGGAGCGGCTCGGGCGGACGAGCTCTCCGACGCCGTCGAGGAACTGGTCCAGGACGCGCGGGAGATCGAAGCCGGCCGCGAGGGCCTTCGCGAACTCCTTGGCCATCTGGGTCGCGGCCTGCGGAGAGGGCGCGGGCGTGTCGGCCGGGCTCCCGGCGGCGCCGGCCACGCCCGGATTCCGGGCCGCGCGGAGGGCGGCGACCTCCTGCAGGAGGCGCAGCTTCTCGTCGGCCTGCTTGAGTAGGCTCTGGAGCTGTCGACCCGTGAACGGCTCGAGGAGCACGAAGTCGGCGGTCTCGGTGTCGTTCTCCCCGTCGGGGTCGATTCCGGGAGTCAGTATGCACACCACCACCGCGGTCGGGCAGAGGTGACGAGCGCTCGCGATGAACCCGGCGAGACCTCGCGACGGGCTCACGACCTCCTTCACGATCAGCTCCATCTCGGTGAGCCGCAGGGTCCGCAGCGCCTCATCGTCGGTCGCGGCGGTGAACATCGAGTGGGGGTACTCGAGGCCGCGCAGCAGGCGGTTGCGAAGGGTTTCCCTCGCCGAGACGAGGAGGATGGTCTTCACGGCGCGACGCGGGCCGGTCGGCCCGACGGGACGGGGAACTCCACGGTGAAGGTGCACCCGGGCCGCCCCACGTTGTTGCGCGCGCCGAGCCGCGCGTGGTGCGCGTCCGCGATGCCGCGGCAGATCGCCAGACCCAGGCCGGTGCCGTGCGGCTTGGTGGTCACGAACGGATCGAAGACGGTGGCCAGCAAATCCTCGGGGATACCCGGGCCGGTATCCGCCACCTCCACGATGAGCGTCCTCCCGCCACCTTCCGACAGATCGGCCACGCGCACGGTCAATTCCCCGCCCGGTTCCATCGCCTGGATGGCATTTAAGCACAGGTTCAGGAAAAGCTGCTGCAACTGAGACGCGTTGGCGAGCACCGAGCTGTGCGCCCCGTCGCCGACCTGACGCAGGCGGATCTGGCGGTCCTCCATCTGGGCGTGCAGCGTCTCGAGCGTGTCGCGCAGGGGTACCGAGACGTCCACCGTCTCCATGGGGTAGTGCGAGGCCCGGGACATCGTCCGGAACCGGTTGAGCAGGTCGTCGATCCGGCCGATCTCCCGGCCGGCGGAGCGCGAGAACATGTCCCGGAACTCCTCGCTCGTCCCGCGCGACGGGAGGAGCTGGGCGTAGGCCTTGATGCTCACGAGCGGGTTCCGGATCTCGTGGATCAGGCCCGAGGTGATCGCCTCGATGGAGGCGAGACGCTCGGCTCGGCGCTTCTCCTGTTCGAGCTCCTTCAGCCGCGTGATGTCGTTCAGCACCGCCACCGCGCCGAGGATCGCCTGACCCGGACCGCGGAGCGGAGAGGTGGAGCACATGAGCGGCACGAGCTGGCCCGCCGCGCTCGGCAGGGAGAACTCGATGTGCGAGCGCGGCTGCCCGTCCGCCGCGGTCGACGTCAGGAGCTCGGCGAGGGGAGCGGGTAGGCACTCCGGCGACCGCCCGTGGGCCAGCTTCGTGGCCGTCCCGGTCAGCTGCTCGGCGGCCCGGTTGAAGAGCGTGATTCGGCCCCGCGGCCCGACCGCCACCACGCCGCTCTCGATCGTCTCGAGCACCTTGTTCATCTGCTCGTTCATGTGCACCACGCGCGCGTGGGTCTGCGCGTTCCGCACCGCCACCGCTGCCTGGTTCGCGAGGGTCGTGAGCAGATCGACGTCGTTGCTGAAGTACGGGTCCCCCGACCGCTTTGCCCCGAGCACGACGAAGCCGATAAGGTCCCCTTCCTCGCGGAGAGGGATCAGAACCTCAGCACGTAGGTTGTGGAGGGCGTCACGCAGATCGGAACTCGGAGTGGATGGTTCTGCAGACGTCACTTCGTCGGAGAAAAGAAGTGCACGAACGACCAATGCTTGGACGGCCACTGAATCACGGCCAATTGTCTGTGGAAGTTGAGGTGCAGACAGATTCCACGACAGAACGTACTCGCTATCCTCAGAATCAAAGAGATAGATGCCGACGCCGTCCGGATGGAATGTGGATTCGATCACTAGCCCGGTATGACCCAGCAGGGATGGGAGGTCGATCGTGCCCGTAAGAGCATGACTGGCTTCGCGAAGGGTATGAGCGTAGTCGTACGGGTTCCGATATAGGTATCGATCGAACAGGCTTTGCACGCCCGCTCTGGCTGGCGTAAAAAAAAGGACCGCCATGGCTGCCAGCAGGATCTCGCGCAGAGAAAAATCATGCTCATCGGGGAGGAGAATGTTTGCTGCGAACAGAGCCAGTGTAAGGATCCCGACTGTCATCAGAAGGGCAGCTAGATATGTTGCGCCTCGATGTATGACCAGACGAATGTCCATCAGGCGGTGCCTGATGATGGCGTGGCCGATTATTCCCAACAAGAGAAGAGAGAACAGGGGGCCGTATCGGCCGTAGGCGGAGGTCTTAAGGAGAACAGGTAGCACAACATTGGTGGTGGTGATTAGCGCGCCTGACAACACAAACGCAAGGATCACATAGCGAACCTGGACTGCTTCGAGTCCTTCTGAGAGCCGGTACTTCTTCCACAGGAGATATGCCGTCGCAGCCAAACCAACTACCGAGTAGGCGGCGAACAACGGATGCAGGGGGCCGTACGTGACCTGCAACCCCTCATCCAGGGACCGAGCCGAGGAGACGATCCACGGCGAAAACGACGCCACAAAGAATAGTGCTCCGATCGGAATGAGGCAGTAGCGCACAGCCACATGCGCGCGTTCCGTGGCCGAAGCGAAGCGATCTATGAAGAGCAAGAACGAAATGGCAAAGAGACTTCCCGCCGCAAAGGCGAATCGGATAATAAGCGTAGTTTGGGCGAGGGTAGCTGGCTGAGGGTCAGCATGGTAGCCGACAGCAAGGGCAGCAGCCCAACAACTCGTGGCGAGAGCGAGGAGCCCAAAGGCTCTGTTGAGAGGGGATCTAGGGGCCCGCGTGAATACATAGGCGCCGACGCAGAGATTCGCCGCGGCGGTAGCCATCAGCAAGAACCAATTGACTGCAATGGTGGTCATTCGCCCGGATGTCTCGAGGTGCGAGCCGGAAGGTTAAGCGGCGAATCTTTGACCGCCGCGACCTGGAAGGTATCGATGCCACCTTCAGCGGCTGGAAGCTCAACTATGATGGTTGTCCCAACTTGGCCGCGATTGTTCTCGGCTCGGATTGATCCTCTGTGCGCGTCGACGATGCTCCGACAGATCGCTAGTCCAAGACCAGATCCAGTAGGTTTCGTAGTGAAGAACGGTTCAAATATGTGACTTCTTACTGAATCGGGCATCCCAGGGCCGGTATCAGCGACCTCGATTTGGATCGACGACGCACCGGTGGAAGGGGTTCGTCCGACTCGGACGGTGAGTTCGCCTCCGTGGTCCATTGCTTCGAGCGAATTCTGGAAGATGTTTAGGAAGAGTTGCTTGAGTTGCGAGTCGTCAATCGTGACAAAGGGAGCGTCGTCCTCTGAACGGAAGTGAACGACGGTCCGGCTCTGCTCAAGCTGGCCACGCAGTAGCTTAAGCGTATCGGATATGGGTTGGCGGACATCCACGCACCCCATTTGCGGCTGAGGAGCGCTTGCTATGCCCCGAAGGCGCGCAACAAGGTTGTCAATTCGGTCAATTTCTCGGACTACGACTTTTGAGAAATCTTCTCGGAAATCGACATCTGAGAAGCGTTCGGGAAGAAGCTCAGCAAACGTTCTGATCGCCACCAGAGGATTCTTGATCTCATGAGCCACGCCAGATGCCAGAGCACCGAAAGAGGCAAGCCGTTCCGCTCGTTGCTTTTCGTGCTCGAGTTCCTTGAGGCGACTGAGATCACTGAAGACGATCAGCGCGCCGTGGGTCGAACCATCCTTGTCCTTGAGGGGGGCGGTCGAGTACACCAGAGGAACAATCAGCTCGTCTCCAACGCGGATTGAGGTTTCGAGCTGAGCATACGCGTTCCCCTCGACCAACGTCTCTCGCAACGGGCCAGCCAGGGCGATCGGCAGCTCGTTATATGAAGTATGACGAGTTTTAAGACTCATACCGGTGAGAGACTCAGCGGCGGGGTTGGACAAGGAGATGTCACCGGAGGCATCGACGGCAATGACGCCACTGGCCATCGTCGAAAGTATGTTGTCGACGTACTCATTGACACGAACAACTTCCCGATACAGATGGGCGTTCTTTACCGCGACGGCCGCCTGGCTAACGAGCGTGGACAGGAAGTCGACGTCCTCGCTGAAATATGGATCACCCGATCGCTTGGGTCCGACGACAAGCATTCCAGCGAGTGCGAACTCGTCAATGAGCGGGAATGCGACGTCTCCTCCGAGAGCCCGCAAATCCAGAGCGGCGGACGCAATAAGTGAGCCGCTGGGCTCGAGGATTGCCTCCTCATGAACGAGAGGACGTCGCGTCTGTTGCAGAAGGCGTACGATCGGAGCGTGTTCCGAGACTGCAGGTGCGGATTCGTGGCCTGCCCAGTGCGGCGACCTTGAACCACGCCGTGCAACATAACGAAGCTCTCGCGGGTCGCGGAGGTAGAGAGTGACCGCCTCGGCCTTGAAGGTGTGCTCGATTACGGCGGCGAGGTAGTCAAGGAGCGATTGTATGTCGAGCATGCTACTGAGCTGAGTGCTCGCCTCCCGGATGGTGCGTTGATAGTCATACGACTCGCGGTAGACATAGCGATTGAATGACCGTTCGAGCCAGCTCTTAAACGGCTGAAAGAGGACTGCCGCGATTCCCGCGAGTATCATCGCCTCGGGAAGGGAGATCCTGTCGGTATCGTAAGCGGACAGGCGTTTCGCAACGTTGGCGAGGATGAGAAAAACTGACACCGCGGCAACCATGGCCGAGACGTAAACGACACCTTTCCGAATGACCACACGAATGTCCATGAGGCGATGGCGGATGATTGCGTGCGCCGAGAAGGACACCATCAAGAGCGTGAAGTACGGGCCGAAGGCGCTGTAGGCCGAGGTTCTCCAGATGAGAGGCACCACGAGATTGGTGGTGGTGCCTCCGGCCCCGCCGAGGACGATCCCGATCAAGAGATATCGTAACTGGAGACGCCGCAGCCCTGATGCCGACCGGAGAGCGGCCCAGAGCGTATAGAGCGCGAAGACAAAACTCCCGAGAAAATAAAATCCGAAGAACCGGTGAGCGGGCCCGTAGATGAAATTCTGATGACCTTCTACTAACCGTGCGCCGGCGACGATCCACGGCGAAAGAGAGAGGAGGACAAATAGCAAGCAGAATAGCCCAAGGGCGACAACGCGCCGTCGGCGAACCGGCGCCCGCTCGTCCGAGAAGGCAGCGAACATACAGAGGAGGGCGAAGGGAATGCTACTCGCAAAACCAAAGCCAAGACGGCCAAGCCATACGACCGCCAGGGAGTTGGAGGCCGAAAGAGCGAAGGTGATGGTTGATATCCACCCGACAATGGTCAGGACTGAGAGACCGAACAGGCGGTTGACGATCCCGCGTGGATTGTTGAGGACTACCACGGCCGCCAGGATGACCTGAGCGGTGCAGACTAGCAGGGCCCCGGCAGTGGTTGGATCCATTAGGCGCAGGAATCAGTTTGGGCGAGTGGGTGACGCAATGACCAGCGCGGAGACACTCCCGCCGAAACTGTGGGCATTGATCAGGACGTGTTTGATTCGCGCGACGCGTGCGAGGTTTGGGACGTAGTCAAGGTCACACTGAGGATCTGGGACCTCTTGATTTATCGTAGGGGGCGCACATTGTGTTTGGAGGGACATGCACGCGGATGCGGTCTGAAGGGTCCCGGCGGCGGATACGGGCTGGCCTATCATCGATTTGATTGAAGTGATGGGGATGTGGTAAGCATGCTTGCCCAGCGCGTCCTTGAACGCGTTCGAGTCACAGATATCGTAGTCAGCGAGTGAGCTGCCGTGGGCATTGATGTAGTCAATATCCGCTAGTGAAAGACCAGACCGTGCGATGGCACCTCTGATGGCGTCTGCCATCACTTTCCCTGAGAGATCCCCCTTGCGCATTCCAATGGCTTCACTGCCGGCTTGGAATCCGAGCACTTCAGCGTATATGGTCGCGCCGCGATCCCGAGCAAAGTCGTAGTCTTCGAGCACAAGAGTGGCAGCACCTTCGGAGATGACTAGGCCATCACGCAGCAGATCATACGGACGCGATGCCTTTTCCGGCGCGTCACTGCGCTTGCTCAAGGCGCCCAACGCACAGAACGCACTGAAGGACGCCGGAAAGATCGGCGCGTCGCCGCTTCCGGCGAGGGCGACCGTTGAGTGGCCACTCGCGATGTGGGCTCTTGCGGTCTCGATCGCGTCGAGCCCCGTGCAACAGTTTGAGGAGATCGTTACGGCCTGACCTCGAATGCCGAACTCGATGGCCAAGTGACTAGCCACGGCATGGGGCGGGAACTCAAGCGCGGACCAGGGTTTCACAGCCGAGACCCCTCGGTTGGTCAGGCCGTCAATCGCGTCAGCGGCAATATCCCCGATGCCATTCGCAGAGTTACCAAAGCATGCGAACGCTTGGGCGGATAGCGTAGGGGAAATCGAGAGCTTGGCGTCGTCGAGGGCCAACCGCGCCGAGGCGACCCCCAACTGCGTAAAGCGTCCCGTGGTCTTTGCCGTACGACCGCGCATGAAATCCGTTGCGACAAAGTCCTGCACCTGACCCGCGATGCGGCAGGGATATGCAGACGCATCGAAGGCGGTGATGTAGTCGATGGCGGACTTGCCCAAGATCAGGTTCTGCCAGAAGGTCTCTTTGCCGATCCCGTTGGGGGCGACGACGCCCAACCCAGTAACAACTACGCGCCGGGAGTTCCTCATCAGAGCGTGCCCCCTAAGGGTGCGTCCGTAAAGGTGG
>Ga0210384_10008508_pt1 | contig 10684 bp, 7 predicted proteins | sample IncBWH2MmetaG_FD_160574 | JGI IMG/M metagenome (GOLD analysis project Ga0210384, IMG submission 160574) | Forest soil microbial communities from Barre Woods Harvard Forest LTER site, Petersham, Massachusetts, United States - Inc-BW-H-2-M | ecosystem: Environmental > Terrestrial > Soil >...
CCGAACTGGTTGGCTCGATGAATCCCTCGAGGCTTGCGTCGTAAATGGATGAATCCAGCCCGTGGCCGATTACACTAGCTCGAACATTCGCCACGACCCTCTGAAACCAATTGCTCCCTGGCGCGGTCAGAGGCTGCTGTCTGCACAGGCAGTCTGCACCGATTCCATCAAAGTAACGAGCTGTGTTCAGCAGGAGCTGATGACTTGGGATGTGGCAATGCCCATCAATGAAAACAATTAGCTCACCAGAGCTGTGGCGAACGCCGACGTTCCGGCCAGCGCTTGATAGCTGCCTTGGATTGCTGAGCAGTTTGATGGGCGTCGTAGATTGTCGCGCCGCTTCTCCCACAACGCGCGCGGTATTATCAGTGGAGTTCCCGTCTACGACCAGAATCTCAAAGCGGTCAGGTGGATATTCTTGCGCTAACAAATTCTCAATTACAGCCCCGAGATGTTTCTCTTCGTTACGCACAGGGATTACAACAGAAATGACTGGGACCCCGTTGGCCCCGAGTGCCTCAACACACGCAGATTCGCGGACGAATTTCACGGGAACCGCGACATTTTCTGTTTCCATTCCTTTCGCGACGGAAGCGCCCGAGCGAAGGCCAGGATTTAAGACTTGGCTGTAGATGGCCAGTAAAGAATCGCGCTGGCGAGTAGCCGAAAATTTAGTCTTGACGCTCAACTGTCCAGCCCGGCTCACCTCAGACGCGAATTGCGGATCTTGAACAAGCGATATTATCCGGTGGGCTATCGCGTCAGAGTCAGCAGGCCTTATCAGAAGGCCTGTCACCCGATCTTCGATCAATTCCGGCACGCCCCCAACAGCGGTTGCAACCACTGGTGTGCCCGCAGCGAGTGCTTCCAAGATCACATTGGGCATGCCTTCGGTCATCGAGCAGTTGACTATTACATCGAGCGCTCCCATCCACGTCGCCACGTCCTTCTGAAAGCCAGGCATCAGAACCGCTTCCTGCAGGCCAAGTTCCCTCACTTGGCCTTCCAGGCGGGAGCGCTCGCGCCCTTCTCCGAGAAGCACAACTTTCACGTTCTTGATTTTGCGGACAAGCTCTAAGGATGCTTGGACTAAATATTTCTGTCCCTTTTCTTCGCTAAGGCGTCCAATGGCTCCGATCAAGGGAGTATCAGGGGCAAATCCTAGGCGCGTTTTGCAAATTTCCCGGTTCTTTTCAGGAGCGGTCTGCACATTGTCCAGTACCGCATTGTGGACGACGGACAATTTTGATTTCATTCTGCCACGACGTGCCAGCACTTCTGCTTGTGCTTCAGAAACGCAGACGACGTGATCGGAAAACTGAAGGAGGCTGCGATCGAAAAATTCAAATACTTTAATCAGGCTGGTTTCTGCCGTCCACCCTCGGCAGAACGCAATCTGGGGCACACCGGCAAGTCGTTTAGCGAAAGTTCCAAACGTGTTGGCCTTGTATCCGTGCGTGCAGAGGAGCTGTATTCCCTCTCGCTTAAGGAATGAGGCCAAAGATCGGATGGGCCTAAGATCAAAGCGTCCCGACGACGCGAACTCGCAAGTTCGCAGCCCCGCCCGCTCTGCATGTTCAAGTATTTCCGCACGCTGCGGTTGGTCTCGAAATGAGCCAACCCACACCTCAAAGCCAGCGCCTTGAAGGTCATGGGCGTGGTGCAGAATTTGCTTCTCGGGCCCGCCCACGAAATTGCTGGCAATGAGGTGGAGAATCCGGATGGGCTTGGCAGTCATTGAGGGTTACCGGGCCGTTCGGACCCAAACGTCGCGCCGCAATCCCACTGCGGCAGCGATGTGGATGAGAAGCATCCAGCATGTGTACAGCGGCAAGGCTACCAGGGGCTTGAGTCGGCTGCCGTTGGTTTTGGGAATCTGAGAAAAAACCGTACCCAGATAAATCGCGAGGAGTAGAAACGAGGCGATTACCGTGAAGCGAAGATATAGCGCGACGCCGTTGGCTCCCAGCGCAACAGATCCGAGCGAAGCAACCAGTAGGAGATATACGGCGAGAAAACGACTGGTCAGAATAAGTGCCATCGCCATCTCAACTAACTGAAGAGACCTTTGTCTGACGCCTGCTCGCACCAGTTTCGGCACATTTTGACGCATTACCTGAAACGTTCCCGACGCCCAGCGCAGTCGCTGAGGTCCAGCATCCGCCACTCGGCGAGTCGGGCGGGAAGACACCCTTGCGGTTTCGATAAAACGAACCGGAAAATTCCGCAATGCCAGTTGAATGGAATACTCCACATCCTCAACGATCGAATACGCCGCCCACGGTACGGACTCAATCGTCTGGCGGCTCAGGCAAAAGCCGTTTCCAACGATAAAACCCGGCCACCCGAATCTCTGCCGGGGCCGCCAAAATAAGTTGTTCTCCGATTGTTTGCTGGCGAACATGAGCATTGAAAAATTTGAGGAATCGGCAAGGTCGAACTCATATTGTCCTTGCAATGCCGCCGCGCCTTCCTGAATCCCGCGATCCATTTCCAGCAGGAACTGAGTATCTACGCGCGAATCAGCGTCAACGAACGCCACAGCGTCGACGGACTCTGGTGGCAGCCGTTCGAGAGCCCATCGAAGAGCTTGTCCTTTTCCAGGGGCGCTCAACGCGGTCCTTTCCCAACATTCGGTGCCCATGCCTCGCACCACATCGGCCGTACGATCGGAGCAGTTGTCCGCGACTACGATTACGCGAAGAAGGTCCGGTGGATAATTCAGAGCTCTTACACTCTCCAGCGTTGGGCCTATGCCGTGCTCCTCGTTATGCGCGGGAATAAGCATTACGAATCGCGTTCGGGGAAATTTCTTTATTGAAGGCGAATCGCACTGTCTTTTCCCGGCTGAGCCCACTAGCGCCAGAAAGACAACGTACAACAGGGATATAAATGCCACAGTTGATACCAAAGCGGTAAGGGCAAATAAGCAGGTATGTAAAATCATCTGCCATTCCGTGCAGCGCGCCGACCACGTCGCAAAACAGTCAGGGGTTGCGCTGCACCCTCTCTCGAGATCATCGGGCGCCCCGGCCAAAAATAACGGTCTTGATCGTCTGGAAAATGATCAGCAAATCTAAAGTAAGCGACATATTCTTCGTGTAGTACAAGTCGTACCGCATCTTCTCTTTGGACTGCTCCACGGAAGCGCCGTATCCGCAGTTGATCTGTGCCCAGCCTGTAATTCCGGGACGAATAACGCGGCGCAAGTAGTAATACGGAATTTCCTTCGCCAGCGGTGTCTCGAATTCCGGCCTTTCCGGCCGCGGGCCTACAAAATTCATATCGCCACGCAGCACATTCCATAACTGAGGAATTTCATCCAGCCGCACAATGCGAAGGAAATGGCCAACTGCGGTGATGCGCGGATCGCTGTCGCTTGCCCAGGTTGGACCGCTATCGGCCTCTGCATCCGCCCGCATCGTCCTGAACTTATAGCAATTGAAAACCACTCCGTTCTTTCCAACGCGCTTTTGCCGGTAAAATGCGGGTCCCGGTGAAGTCAGTTTTACAGCAAGCGCAACCAAAGGAATAATGGGCAGCATAAGTAGCAGCAAAAGGACCGATGCGACGATGCCCATCAGGCGCTGAATCACCAGCACCCTCGGGTGCAATCGAAATCCTTCAGAGAAAATCAACCAACTTGGATGCAGCTGATCGACTTCGATTTTCCCGGAAATCCTTTCGAGCAGGCTTCCCCCGTCATCAACCTGAAGTCCTTTCAGCCGCAGATCCAGCAATTGTCGGACAGGCAGCGTACTCCGCCGGTCTTGCAGGGCAACCACAACTCGTTTGATTTGCTTTGTCGCCACCAATTCAAGCAGGCTATCTAGCCGCCCCACGCTGGGAAGCCCGTTAAACTCCTGGCCTGAATTGACTGGCGTTCCAATGTACCCGACGAGCCGCATACCAAGCTCATGTCGATTCTGGATTTCCCTTGCCAGGGAACGTGCCAACGGTCCGTCGCCTAGTAAGATCGTCGGGTCGGCGAAAAGAGCGGAGCGATTTAATGCAAAAAATAGCTCTCGCGAACCTGTCAGGGCGAAGCCGACGAGAACTATCCCCAGCAGGAATATTCCGCGCCCTAACTGAAGTGGCGGATAGATGTAATACAGAATCGAAGTAACCAGACAAACGACTCCCAGCACGATGATGAGGCGCGTTATAACTTCGCCCGTATTGCTGATTACCAAGGAGTCATAAAGATCGCAATAATACAGACAGATAATGCAGACCGCCGCGATAACGGCTACCTTCAAGAAGCCTTGTTGGTAGGTCAAAGTTAACTCTGCGTCCGCCCCGGATCTCAAAAAGACGGCCGCGACCATCGTCGAGAAGATAAGGAAGCTCTCGGCCAACACGAGAAACAGCGTCCTCGCGGGTATGTAGGCGTCGAATAACTTAACCATTCCCGGAATCCTCTTTATCCGTATTGACAGCGGCCACATCCTGCTGATCGTCAGAGTAACTGTAATATCCGTAGTGCTGGATCCCGCGCTCTGTTTCCCCGTTCAATACCATCCCAGCAATGAAGCTACCCTCCAGCGCCCCGAGTGCTTGCTGCACCGTATCGACGGGGGTAACGCCTAACCGCACTACCAGCAGCGAGGCGTCAACGAGTGTTGACAGGTGGGGTGTGTCAGCAAACAGAGTAATCGGTGCGCTATCCACCACTACCCAGTCAAACGCTTCTCCAGCTTTTTTCAGGAACTCGCGAAATCGCCCTCCACCTAGCAATTCGCTAACTGCTGATGACGGGCGCCCTGCCGGCAAATAAAACAGGTTTACGGGATCCAATCGTCGAATTGCCGTGCGTTCGTCGTTCTCGCCTTGCAGAAATTCGGCTAGGCCCGACATCTCTTCCAGACCAAGTACCTGATGCACCCCCGGTCGACGCAGGTCTGCATCGACGAGCAGCACTCGCTTGGATGTTTTGGCAAAACTGAAAGCCAAGTTGACCGCGACCAGTGTCTTACCTTCGCGAGGCACGGCACTAGAAACCAATAGCCGCGTGAGCGGACGATCGGCACGAATTTTTTGCAGACGGTGACGCAGCACTCTGAATTTTTCCGCTCCGGGAGCGTGACTTTCTCCGCAGGCTACGATGTGCTTTTCCGGCTTGATACGGACCGCAACATGTTCCGCATCCTCAAATCCGGTCTGCACCACCTCCAGGGGAACCTTAGTGACCTTGACTTTGGAACTGGTCGCCCATGGCGTTGCCGGGGTCTTGCCCGTTGCCTCGCGCTCGGACTTCCGCAGCATGTCAAATATGCGGCTCACTTTTTCTCCTCGTCCAGGGCTACTCGCGTTGCGACGCTTAGCTCATCCGATATGTGTAAACGGCAACCGCTAGGGAAACTAAAAACATCACGGCTACTGCCGCAATTTCAATCATGCCGTGTAGTTTTCGAGACCGTCGTTCTTGCACTGTGTATAAAATCGGAATGCGAGCCAGGATAGGTATTTTCGTCTCTGCCTGAAGCTCACTTTCACTGCGAAGACTGCTATCCGCAAATTCCCTGGCAGCTAGTGCGCCGAGCCCCACACAGAAACCCAGAATCCACCCACCCAGTAATATGAGCGGCCGGTTCGGTTTGGCAGGCTTGTCCGGAAAATTCGGGGGGTCGATAATTCGAAACTGCTCTCCTTGCTGGCGCTTTTCCAGATTCGAAGCGAGCTCTGACTCAAGCTCTTTTTGAAGCAGCGATTGATAGTTTTCGCGAGAGTTCTGATAATTACGCGTGACTTCCGCCAGTTGCTGCTCGCGCACAGGTGTCAAGCTCAGGCGAGACTGGACATCTGCGCTCTGTTTGCGGATTTTATCGGCCTGTTGTTTGGAATTTGCTATTTCCGCCTCGATCGCTTTAAGCCTGCTGTCTACTTCGGCGAGAGCGGGTTGATTGACCGAATCTGCTGTCGCTGAGCTATCGCCAGTTCCCGCCTGCGCTGCCGACGCGGAATCTTCTGTGCGCTTTTTAACCTTCTCCCATTGCGCAATTTGCTCCTTCGTTCTGAGCACGTCGGGATGGTGCGGTGTGTATTTCGCCTGGAGTTCGGCCAATTGTCTCCGAAGGTCATGAAGTGCGTTGTCCGCTATACTCCCACCCCGCTCTGGAACGCTCGAAGTGCCACTCGCGGCCGCCTGCGCCATCGCCTGATATTCGGAACGGAGCGATTGAAGATAGATTCTCTGTTGTTCAGCGCGCGCGATCGATTCCGTTATCGATTGCAGTTGACCTTCCAAGCTATTAAGAATTTGCAGGTTGCTCTGCTCCTGCTGTGGAAGTTCACCGAGGTAGCGCATCTTGTATTGACGCAATTGTTCTTCCTGGCTGGTCAGATCCTTTCGCGCTTGCTCCAGCTGGCTCTGCAGAAAATTTGTGGTGCTGATCGATTGCTGAGCACGCGTTTCCAGGCTCTTTTCGATGAACAGCGAAGTCAGCTCTGTGTTCACTTGCTGGGCAAGATGCGGATCTTCCGCCGAGAAAAATATGCGGAACGCCGTAGTCTGATCGTCGCGCCCCACAGCTTGAGCCTGCTGAATGGTAATATCTCCACGCATCTTGTCCACCAGCTCGTCCATCATCAAGTGAGAGCGTTGCCGAGAGTACAGATTGAATTGCTTGATCAGGCTCTCCAGACGCGTGCGGCTCAAAATCTGCTGGGTCATGCTTTGCAAGCGGCTGTCGACATCCGATACAACGTTCGGCGTGACATACTTTGTAGGGACTTTCTGCTGTTCAACCAAAATCAGAGCCGCGGACTGATACACCGGGGGCCACAACAGTGCAATTCCGAAAGCAATCAGGCCGAATGCGAACAGCGGACCAAGCAGCCACCAGCGCCGGCGAGCAGCAATTTCCACGTACTTCTTGATCTCTATTGGCTTCTCTTCGTTCAGGTCATCCATCATTTTTTGTTGCCTCAATAACACCCTATGGAACTGCTTTCGATGCGGCGCATCCACGAATACAGGGCGTCGCGTCGTTAATCTTCAAACGAAACGGGCACAGGCGGTCGCGAGGAAACGCTCCTCTTCGGCGGCATGCCACCCTGCTTGATCTTGTAGAGCAATGCGCGATAGCTGATGTTCAAGCTGCGCGCAGCCAGTTTCCGATTCCATCCGTTCACTTCCAGAGCTCGCAGAATGATCCGGCGCTCCACTTCACGAGCTGCTTGCCGACTCAATTTCTTTAGCGATACGCTTTCGCCTGAAAGCTGTTCAGGATTGAACTCAGTGGGAACTTTGGCCAGCAACTCGCTTCCGATGACTTGCTCCGAACCGAGAATTACGTAGCGCCGGATCAGATTTTCGAGTTCCCGAATATTTCCCGGCCAGTGATACCTCTGCATCAAACGTATAAGTTCGTCCGAAATGGGCCGGCATTCTGTCGCCTTCTTGCTTCCGTGGAACTTCAATAGATGAGTCACCAGGTCTGGTATGTCTTCAGCCCTTTGCCGCAGAGGAGGGAGATAGATTCGGAAGGCGTCGACCCGGTCAAATAGATCCCGCCGGAAATTACCGGCCTCGGCTTCATTTTCCAAGTCGCGATTGGTTGCGCAGATGAGTCGCACTCTCCACGGCTCGCCGGCCTGATTCTCATTCCAGGCCAGCGGTCCGTCCTTCAACAATTGCAAGAACTTGGCTTGCGACGTCGCATCCAATTCGGCGACCGCGTCCAAAAACAAGGTCGCTCTGCCCGCTAATCTAAGAAGTTTTTCTTCAAGCAAAGAATCGGGCACTGTGGGGCACACAACTTTAATGAAATCTTGATCCTGCCCCCCACAGTGGCGGTGAATTGCCAATCCCAGTGATTCCTTTCCAGTTCCACTTTCTCCTTCGATTAATACCGGGATATTCGTTGCCCCCAGTTTCTCCACATTGCGACGGATCGCCTGCATCGCCGCGGATTTGCCATAAATCACCGATTCGGGCAAAGCCTCTCGTAAACTACTGTGAGAACGGCCATTTAGAGATAAGTGCAACGTTGTGTCTCCGGATCAGGGCAACGGCGGCGGACACGGAGAGTAAGGCACTCGGGGTACCAACTTTTTGCGCGTTCCGAACAATCGGGGCCGGCTGGATATAATTGGATAAATACCGTAAGTCATTCATATTAATAGACATAACTAGATACAAGGTCCGGGCTGTGCCTTGAGGGTTCCCCCCTCACACTCCTTTTCGAGCATGCTTTTAAGGAAAAAATTTTCACATGCCAAGAATTGGTGTTCCCCCAACCCAAGCCCCAGACCCGTCTCCAGCCCCGTTCGGCCGCTTCTAGGCCAGATGCACCACTCTTAAGCAGTTGTGGTCAAGGGGACACACGCATTGCAGCCCTTTAGGTTATTGATTATAAATACTTTGCTACACGATTCGTTGGGCGAGCGCTAGGTCAATAATCCAAACCTTGCCGCCCTGAAGGGGGCCGTGGCAAACAAAATGCAGAGCTCAGGTCGAAACCGTCGCATCCCGTCGTCTATGGAGAGTAAGCATTGAACGTCTGCGAGGAAAGATTGTTTGAGAAACCACTTGCTGTTCGGCCTGCTGAAAACGCAGTCGCGACGTATTTTGGCAACAACGCCCCCACTTGGAATGCGATGTACACCCGGCGGGACTTGTGGGGCGATATCCATCAGCAACGGCTTGCCAGGTTTCTTGCTTGGGTCGACCGCTTAAATGTCCCTGTGGAAACAGTTGTAGCAGATATCGGGTGCGGCGCAGGCCTAGCGACTCTCGCTTTAGCCCAACGCGGTTTTTGTGTTGAAGCGACCGATGTAGCTAACGCGATGATAGAAATTGCGCGCCAAAACGCAGTCGCAGCGGGTGTACAGGCAAGAGTCCGCGCGAACGTCGGTGACATTTACCATCTGGGTTTTCCCGAAGCAGCGTTCGGTCTAGTCCTTTCCATAGGCGTGATCCCTTGGCTGCAGTCACCCGGGGAAGCAATCGCGGAGCTCGCTCGAATTGTCAAACCCGGCGGCTATCTATTGTTTACGGCAGACAATCGCTCCCGGCTCACGCACTTGCTCGATCCTGCGACTTCTCCAGCCCTCGGCTGGGCTCGAAGAGGCTTGAAGACCATCCTGCGGCGTTCAAATCCTACGGTATCTTCGCAAGGATCCGTGCGTTCCTATAGGCACTCGCTGGGGGAAGTCGATGCATTTCTAAACCAAGCTGGTCTGGAACGAGTGCACAGCGAAACGCTGGGGTTTGGTCCATTTACGATATTTCACCGAAAGCTTCTTCCCACGAACATGGAAGTGGCCGTAAACCACGGGCTTCAACGGTTAGCGGACATGCGCTGGCCCTTGTTCCGGGCTACCGGCGCACAATTTTTGGTGTTAGCGAAGAAACGTTCCTAAACTATTGGTTTTGAGAATTAGAGCGAGATAAGCACAATGCTGCACAATGAGCTTTGAGCCCCAGTTGAGGACTGCCGCATGGCACGGGGATGCTGCAATTCGCTTGGAGTTTCCATCCGGATGGAACATAACCACGCATTGGCCCAGAACGCCAGCGCCTCTGACCGATGGACAAATTCTCGAACGCCTGGAGAACCCTGTCGGGCAACCTCGGATACGTGAACTTTGCAAGGGCAAAAAGCGACCAGTTATTTTGGTCGATGATGTGAACCGCCCCACACCCGCCGCTCGCATCATTCCCTCCGTACTCAAAGAATTCTCGGCTTCCGGCATACCAAGTTCTAGCGTCACCATTGTGATAGCGCGCGGCTCGCACGGTGCCCCAGCTTCGGAGTCGATGCTCCTCAAAGTCGGTCAAGAGGCAGCCACTTCTTGCCGTCTAACGCTGCATGATCCATACCGCAATACCGCGAGAATTGGCCGAACATCGTTTGGCACGCCCGTTCACGTAAATCGTGACGTTCTCAATTCAGATTTCGTCATGGGGATTAGCGGAGTGTACCCGAACAACACCGCGGGCTTCGGCGGGGGCGTGAAACTCGCCCTCGGCGTCCTCGATATCAGGGTAATTTCTCAGTTGCACCGAAAGCACAAAGGCGCGGGTTGGGGTGCCCAGGATGGCGAGAATAATTTTCGCAAGGATTTAGACGAAATAGCGCGAATGATTGGTTTGCAAACAATGATTACTGGGCACGTCGACGCGAATCGCGAGCTGGTGCGGGCGACAAGCGGCGATTTCCGTTTGTACTACAAGAGTGAAGTAGCCTTCGCGCGTGAGGCTTTTCGAGCGCCCAAACCCACCGGCGCCGACGTTGTAATCTCCAATGCCTTCCCAAACGATCTCTCGCTTACTTTTGTCCACATGAAGGGCGTCTATCCACTGCGTCACGCCCCTCCCGAAGCCTCGCGTATCGTATTGGGCGCCTGCAGTGAAGGAGAAGGTTTTCACGGCGTCTACCCGATCGTTCGTATGCCCCTGCTTCACGAACAGCGCGACCGGCTGCGGCGGATATCTCTAATGACTACCGGGGAAATGGCGAAAAAAATAGCGGGAAAGCTGACGAGAGTATTTCGCCCAACTCGGCCCGAAATATCTGATCCTTCCGTGGCCGGAAAAACGATGGCGAGGAAAGCGAAAAATCCTATTTGGATGTATCGAACAGGAGTCCACCGAAACGGATTGCCCCCGACCCTGCGAGGAATGCGCATTCTCCACAATTGGGACGAAATTCTCAATCGAGTGCGCGAAGAGCAGGGC
>Ga0210384_10008509_pt1 | contig 10683 bp, 8 predicted proteins | sample IncBWH2MmetaG_FD_160574 | JGI IMG/M metagenome (GOLD analysis project Ga0210384, IMG submission 160574) | Forest soil microbial communities from Barre Woods Harvard Forest LTER site, Petersham, Massachusetts, United States - Inc-BW-H-2-M | ecosystem: Environmental > Terrestrial > Soil >...
GGTGTGGGGGCGCCAGGGGGGGGCCGTAGCGCAGCAGCTGGATGCGGGTGGTGGTCGGCGTCACCCCTTCGGCGAGCAGCGGGCTGCCGACCAGGGCGTTGATGAAGGCGCTCTTGCCCGAGTTGAACTCACCGGCCACGACGAGCAGGAAGAGCTCGTCGAGCTGGAGTGCCGCGCGCCGCAGGATCTTGCGGTCGTCGGCGGCCTCCTCGAAGCGCGCCAGCGCCTCGTCGAGAGCGGCCAGCAGCCGCCGCTCCTCGGCCAGCAACTCCTCCTGTGCGTCGTCGAGGACTCGCCTCAGCATGGCGCCAGCGCGCTCTCCGCGGGGACGTTAGCACAGGGGGTGCCATAGCCCGCAGGCGGGGGCCTTCAAGGTGCTACTCGGCGATGAGGCGGCGCCTCGTGGCCTCGGTCACGGCGGCCTCACAGAGCTGGAGGAAGATCGCCCGCTTGAAGGGTTCGTCGCGGCGAAAATCGCGCTGAGCCTTAGCTGCTACCAGGGCGAGTCTCCTTGCCATGGACACGAGCCGTCTGAGCGGTGGCGCTCCGCCAGGACTGTCGAAGCAATCGAGAAGACCGCCGAGAATTCCTTCCGTTGTCCCGCCATGGATGATGGGGTCGCTTTGTGCCTCCAGCGCGCAGCGCGGAATGCGCCCGAGCGCCACCAAGCCCGCGATCAGCGCGGTGAATAGCGGGGCATACTCCTTGTCGTAAGGCACATTGAGGAAGACCGACTTTCCGATCGCCGGTTCATCAGGCACGGGCGAGTCTTCGGTCGCTAAGGAGAGAAATCAAGATCTCGTCGTGCGGGTTCTGGCCGAGCGAGGCGCGCCGCGCTTTCCCGGCGCTTTCTTGGTCGCACGCGCGGTGGACTTCGCGACGGCCGCGGCCTGGGAGCTGCGGATCTCGTCCTTCCCGGCGGTGAGGCGGAGCAGCCGGCGGGCGGCTGCCATCTCGTCTTCGGTGATCCCGAGCAGGCGGCGCATCTCGGTCGCGGTCGCCGGGGGGGCGACGTGCTTGGTGTGTTCCATGAACTGATGATAGCGCCGGCCTGGTCACGCCTGCAATGGCCGCGAGGCGCAGATCGATCGAAGTGCGATCAGCTCATGCCCAGAGGATCTCGACTTCATACGGTTCCAGGACGCGATCGTGGGTGACCAAGGTCAAGTCTTCGGCTTGCGCCTGGGCGACCAGCATGCGGTCGAACGGGTCGCGGTGGTGGGGAGGAAGGGCCGCGGCACGCTCGGCGTGGGAGAAGCTGATGAGGAGCTGTTGAAAGCCGCTGGCGAGCACTCCGGCTTCCACGGTGTCGGGTAGATCCAGGCGACCCAAGGAGCGCTTGATCGCGGCCTCCCAGGCCGACGCCACGCTGACGAAGACCAGATCCGCCGTCGCGACGCGGCTCGCCACGGTAGGGATCAGCCGGGAGGGCTCGCCGCGCCACCAGAGAAAGATGTGGGTATCGAGCAGCAGATGGCGCGCCGCACGCGCGCGGGTCACTCGCGCCCCTCGAAGGCAGATTGGATCTCCGGCGGCAGCGGAGCGTCGAAGTCTTCCGAGATGCGCACGCGCCCCTCCCATCCGCCAGGCTGGCGAGGCAGGGAAGGCTGATGGAACGGTACCAGCTTGGCGAGAGGCTTGCCCGCCTTGGCCAGGATGATCTCCTCGCCGCGAGCGGCGCGATCGACCAGCCGCGACAAGGAAGTCTTCGCTTCGTACAGGTTGTAGATGGTCTCGGACATCGACGCGGCTCTCGGTTGACCAACATTGGTCAACATTGGTCGAGGATACCCGAGGTGGCGTTTGCCGTCAAGGGCGGGCGATGCGCGGTAGTGGGTCCGTTTCCCGCGGCCTCCCTTTGGGCGAGGAGCCAAAGTCATACGCCCCAGGAGCCTGGGCCCCTCGCCCAAAGGGAGACCGCGGGAGACGGACCCACTACCCGATGCGCCGAATCAGCGTTTCCAGCCGGCGAGTCTCCCTACCGGCGCGATTTGGCGGTGCGCCGCGACGGCTACACTGCGCTCCCCAGCTCGGGGCGATTCACGTCGCCTGGCGTAGCGCGGCGGAGCAGGCTTGCACAGCTTGCTCGACGCGTTGCATCTCGGAGCGGTCGGCGGGCTTGATGCCGCCGTGCTGCTGGATTTCGGTCCAGAGCGACAGCGCGTGCTGGTAGAGCCCGAGCGCTTCGCGCCAGTGGGCGCGGCGGTCGGCGGGTGCGGTGCCGGGGGCCTGCGCCAGGCGCTGGTGGACTTCCCCGAGATTGGCGTAGGAGATGGCGGGATCGCGGCGGGCGAAGACGTCCTGGGGATCGCGGGCGACCAGCCACTCGCGCAGGCGCAGGCCCTGGCCGAGGCTCTCCGCGGCGGCTCCGGGACGGCCCTCGGCGAGCAGCGCCTCGCCGATGCGGTTGTAGGTGTTGGCGAGGTCGCGGCGGTACTCGATATTGGCCGGATCGCGGTCGGCGAGCGCGCCTTGCAGGGCGAGCGCGGCGCGGTAGCGGGCCTGCGCCTCGGCGAAGCGCCGCTGGGTGGCCAGGGCGTCGCCGAGCTTGTTGTGCGCGATGGAGAGGGTGCGCTGGGCGAGCGCGTTGCGCGGGTCGGCGGCCAGCAGCCGCTCGGCGACGGCCAGGGTCTTCTCGCCGGCCGCGAGGCGGCCGCCGGCGTCGCCCAGGCCCTCCATCGCCTCTCCCAGCTTGAGGTAGGCGGTGAGCAGCGCGTGCAGCGTGTCGGCGTCGTTCGGATGGGCGCTCGACTGAGACTCGAGGGCGGCGATCGCCCGGGTGTGCCAGGCCAGCGCTTCCCGGCAGCGGTCCTGCCAGCAGAGGGCGTCGCCGGTCTTGGTCTCGGTCATGGCCAGCTCGCGCTCGATCTCGACGCCGCCACGGCCGGGCGGCGTGGCTTCCCGCGGGAGCAGGCCCACGAGGATGCGGCGCGCGGCGGCGAACTCGGCGAGGCCGCCTGCCAGGTCGCTGTTCCAGGCTTGCAGGTCGCCGAGCGAGACGTGGCTGCGGGCGAGCTCGAGCGCCCGTCCGGGATCGCCGGGCGCCTCGGCGGCGAGCGCGGCCTGCAGCGCCACCGCATTCCGGTAGTGCTGGAGGGCCGCGCCGACGGTGCCGCTCGAGTCGAGGACGTTGGCGATGCGGCGCTCGCAGCGCGCCGTCTCGGCGCGCACGGACGGGCTCGCCGGCGACCGCAGCAGCAGCCGGCCGAGGATGTGACGCGCCTTCTGGTAGGCCGCGAGCGCGCCGGCGATGTCGCCCAGGTTGGGCTGGTTCGGGTTGCCCTGCACGTCGCCTACCCTCTGGTAGGCCGCCGCCAGGTCCAGCTCGAGCGCGGGGTCGCCGCCGGTCTCGGCGGCCAGGCGGTCGAGGTAGGCCAGGCCGTTGCGCACCAGCAGCTGCCGCGCGGGGGTCGAGCCGGGGAGCGGCGCGATGGCGTCGTGGACCTCGAACAACAGAGAGTCGGCGAGCGCGCGCACGTCCTGGAACCGCCGCTCGGCGATGCGCGCCTGGCGCGCCGTCGCGAGCAGGCCGCCGAGCAGGCTGGCGGCGATCAGGGCCGCCGCGGCGAGGCCGAGCCGGTGGCGGCGCGCGAACTTGGCGGCGCGGTAGCCCGGCGTGTCCGGGCGCGCCCGCACCGGCAGCTGCTCGAGGTAGCGGCGCAGGTCCTCGGCGAGCGCTTCCACCGAAGCGTAGCGGCGCTCCGGCTCTTTGCGCAGCGCTTTCAGGACGATGTTGTCGAGGTCCCCGCGCAGGCGGCGGCGCAGTGCCGGCAAGCCGAGTCCCGCCGTCCCGGCGGAGGCGGCGACGCTCGGCCGCGGCGGCGGCTGGTCGCAGATCACGCGCACTACCTCGACCGGGCTCTCGGTCGCGAACCGGTACGGATGCGCGCCCACCAGCAGCCTGAAGAGCAGCAGCCCCAGCGCGTAGACGTCGGTGGCGGTGGTGACGGGCTCGCCGCGGACCTGCTCGGGACTGGCGAAGAGCGGCGTCAGCAGCAGCCTGCCGGCGAGGGTGAGCGGCAGGGTCTCGTCGGTCTCGCCCCCGGGCAGCAGCTTGGCGATGCCGAAGTCGAGCAGCTTCACGGCGCCGTCGGCGGTGACCAGGATGTTGCCCGGCTTCAGGTCGCGGTGGACGACCAGGTTGCGGTGCGCGTGCGCGACCGCGCCGCAGACCTCGCGGAAGAGCCGCAGGCGCCGCACGAGATCGAGGTCCTGCCGCTGGCAGAACTGATCGATCGGCTCGCCGTCCACGTACTCCATGACCAGGTAGGGGAGGCCGTCCGCGGTCTCGCCGCCGTCGAGCAGGCGGGCGATGTGGGGATGCTCGAGCCTGGCCAGGGTCTGGCGCTCGAGCTGGAATCGATGGCGGGCCTCGGCCGTCGCCAGGGCCCAGGGCAGCAGCTTGATCGCGACGCGCTGGCGGAAGGCCTCGTCGGCGCGCTCCGCCAGGTAGACCGCGCCCATGCCGCCGCGCCCCAGCAGCCGCACCAGCCGGTAGGCGCCGATGCGCCTGCCCAGGAGCTCGGGCTCCGGCCCGCCGCCCATTGCCCGCTCGGCCTGCTCCACCGCCGCTTGCAGGAAGTCGCCGCCGCGGTCGTGCGCGGCCAGCAGCGAGCGCAGCTCGGCGGCCAGCGGCTGGTCCTCGGCCGGCAGGGCGTGCAGCCACTCCTCGCGGTCCGGCGCGGGGAGCTCGCTGGCCTCGCCGAAGAGCTGGTCGAGACGCCGCCAGAGCCGGGCGGCGCGGTCGGAGTCAGGAGCGCTCGAGCTCACGGAACAGCCAGGCCTTGGCCATGGCCGCGTCGCGCTTGACGGTCGGCACGGACAGGCCGAGGACCTCGGCCACCTCCTCGAGGGTGAGGCCGGCGAGATAGCGCATCTCGACGATGCGCACCTTGCGCTCGTCGTACGCGGCCAGGCGGTCGAGCGCCGCGTGCAGCGCCAGCAGGTCGACAGCCGGCGGCGGCGTGGCGCCAAGGTCGTCGGCGAGCTCGACGCGGATGCCGCCGTCGCCGCGCTTCACCGCCGCCTTGCCGCGCGCGTGGTCGACCAGGATCTGGCGCATCGCGCGGGCTGCCAGGCCGAGGAACCGCGCCTGGTCGCTGGCGTCGAGACCCGGCGAGCGCGACAGCTTGAGGTAGGCCTCGTGGACCAGCGCCGTGGGCTCGAGGGTGTGTTCCGGGCCCTGGCCGCGCATCGAGCGGCGCGCCAGCCGGCGCAGCTCCTCGTAGACCTGCGGCCAGAGGGCGTCGAGCGCGCCGGCATCCGGCGGTACCGCCGGATGTTCGCTGTCCTCCCGGGATGAATCCATGTCGACGATCAGTATACCGTGCGCGGATGGCTTGCGCGCGGTGCGCACGTCGGCTGACGGCACGCGGCGAGAATGGATCATTGCTCATCATGATCGCAGTCGCTGGTACGCCGAATACTCGGAAAAACTGATCAATTGAGCGCTCGCGGCAGGCCGTGCGCGGAGGAGGCTGGTCCGCGGTACCCCGCGTCCCGCCGCCTCCCGCGTCCCGGCCGCGGCTCCGACCAGCGACTAGTGCCGCGACTGGCGACAACCGGAGCCGCGGCCGCCTGTCGCCAGTCGCGGCACTTCTTGCTGGACGCGGCGTTGAAACACGAAGGCGCCTCGCGGCGTAATCTCGCTCGGGAGCGGAGCGCGCCGCGTGGCCCGCCGCCTGCCGCCCGCCCGCCGCCCGCCGTCAGCCGCCATTGCGGCGGGGGCATGAAGAAACCGCGAGGAGAGCCGCCATGCTGAGCCTGCGTGCGCTGATCAAGATCTACCCGGGACCGGTCACCGCCCTGGCCGGCATCGACCTGGACGTGCCGCCCGGGATGTTCGGGCTGCTCGGGCCGAACGGCGCCGGGAAGACGACGCTGATGCGCATCCTGGCGGGTCTGCTCGAGCCCACCTCGGGCAGCGTCACCCTGGACGGCGAGGACGTCGTGGCCGACCCGCGCCGCGTGCGCCGGCGGCTGGGCTACCTGCCGCAGGAGTTCGGCTTCTACCCCCATCTCACCGGGGAGAAGATGCTGATCTACCTGCTGCGCCTCAAGGGTGTGGAGGCCCCCGGCGGCCTCGACCGGCTGGCCGCCGAGCTGCTCGAGCGGGTCAACTTGGCCGGCGCCGCGAAGCGCAAGCTCAAGGGCTACTCGGGGGGGATGCGGCAGCGCCTGGGCATCGCGCAGGCGATCGCCGGCGATCCGCGCATCCTCATCGTCGACGAGCCCACCGCCGGCCTCGACCCGGAGGAGCGCATGCGTTTCTACCGGCTGCTCGCCGAGCTCGCGGCGGACCGCATCGTGCTGCTCTCGACCCATATCGTCGAGGACGTGGCCGTGCTCTGCCCGCGCTTCGCGATCATCCGCGCCGGACGGCTGGTGGCGGAGACCTCTCCCAGCGCGGCGCGCGCCGCCATCGAAGGCAGGATCTTCGAGGGGCGGGTGGCGAGCGGCGAGCTCGCGGCGCTGCGCCGGGAGCGGCAGGTCATCCAGGCGGTGCTGGTCGAGGGCGAGAACCGGGTGCGGGTCCACCTGCCGGAGGGGGAGCCGCCGGCCGGCTTCCGGCCGGTCGCCGCCACTCTCGAGGACGCCTACCTGCTGCGGATGGGTCAGGGACTGGCAGCATGAAGCGGGGGAGTGGGTCACTTTCCTCTGCCTCACTTTGGGCGAGGGGCCAGAGTCCTCTGGCTCCGCTGCAGCCACGGCCCTTGCCCATAGGCAGGCAGAGAGAGTGACCCTTTACCCCAGGCGGGCGGCGGCCGTCTTCCGCCTGGAGCTCGCGCACACCCTGTCGCGGCCGCTGTTCCTGTTCCTGGTGGCCCTGCTGCTGCTGCTGAGCTTCGGCCTGTCCCGGGGCAACGTCACGATCGTCTCCGGCGACGCCTCGGTGGGCGGCACCAAGGCCTGGATCACCTCCGAGTTCGCGTTCGCGTTCGTGCTGTCGACCCTGGTGGGCGTGATCTACGCCTTCTTTCTCGCCATCGCCAGCGGCCTCGCCGTCGTCCAGGACGACGAATGGAACGTCTCCGAGCTGCTCCGATCGACGCCGCTGTCGCCGCGCGAGTACGCCTGGGGGAAGTTCCTGGCGGTGCTCTGTGGCTTCGGCGTCGCGCTCGGCCTCCACCTGCTGTTCGCGATGTTCTGGAACCAGCTGGTGCCGAACCCGCACACGGCGGAGATCCGCGGACCCTTCGAGCTCGCCAACTACCTGCGCCCGGCGCTGGTCTTCGCGGCGCCGGCGCTGGTCTTCTTCGGCGGCGTGGCCTTCTACCTGGGCGAGCGAACGCGGCGGCCGCTGCTGGTGTTCCTGTTCCCGCTGGCGCTCTTCCTGCTGTCGATCTTCTTCCTCTGGGAGTGGTCGCCGAGCTGGCTCGACCCGCGGCTGAACCGCGCCCTGATGCTGGTCGATCCCAGCGGCTTCCGCTGGCTCAACGAGACCTGGCTCAGGCAGGACCGCGGCGCCCGCTTCTACAACACGGCGCGCATCTCCCTGGACGCCGGCTTCCTGGCCAGCCGCGCGGTGTTCCTCGGGCTCGGCTTGGGCGCGGTCTGGCTCGCCGAGCGCGGCCTGGCGCGGCGCTGGCGCGGCGCGGAGGCGGTGGCGCGGCGCACGTCGATGCCGGATGCGGCGACGGCAGACTTGGCGACGGTGGGCGCAGCGACGGTGGGCGCAGCGACGGCGGATGCGGCACAGGTGGACCCGGCCGCCGCGCTCCCGGGCGCCGGCGGCCGCCCGGTGCCGCCCCTCGCCCGCCTCGGCATGCGCAGCCGGCAACCCGGGCTGTGGTCCGGCAGCCTGCCGGTGGCGCGCGCCGAGCTGCGCAACCTGTTCGGAAGCCCCGGGATCTACGTCTTCGGCGTGCTCATCCTGCTGCAGACGGTCCTCGACAGCGCCGTGGCCCTGGGCCCCTTCGACACCGAGGTGCTGGTCACGCCCGGGTACCTGGCGGCGAAGACGCTGGGGTACCTGAGCGCCCTGCTCTGTCCGTTGCTGATGTTCTACACCGTCGAGTCGATCGAGCGCGACCGCTCGACCGGGCTGGCCGCGATCGCGCTGGCGACGCCGACCTCCACCTCCTCGCTGCTGCTCGGCAAGGGGGCGGCCAATGGCGTGCTGGCGGCCGCGGTGATGGCGATCACCTTCGCCGGTTGCGCCGCCGTGCTGCTGGTCCAGCGGACGGTGCCGCTGGCGGTGGGCCCCTTCCTGGAGGTCTGGGGCCTGCTGCTGGTGCCGACGCTGCTGGCATGGACCGCTTTCGTCGTCGCCTTGCAGACCCTGTTCGCGCGGCGGGCGGTGACCTACGGCGTCTGCCTGGCGGCGCTCGCCTACACCGGCTATCGCGCCGCCACCGGGAGGATCAACTGGCTCGGCAACTGGCCGCTGTGGAACGCGATCCGTTGGAGCGACCTCGGCGCCTTCGAGATCGACCGGCGGGCGCTCGTCCTGTCGCGCCTGGGAGCGGTCGGGCTGGCGGCATTCTGCGCCGCCGTCGCGGTGCGCGCCTCGCGGCGGCGCGAGCCGGACGCCATCGGCACCCTCCATGGCCTGGCGCCGCGGCCGCTGGCGTGGCAGGCCGTGCGGCTGGCGCCCTTCGCGGCGGCGCCGCTCCTCGCCGGCGTGCTGCTCTGGTCCGCGGTGCTCCACGGCTTCGAGGGCGGGGTGACCCAGAAGCGGCAGAAGGACTACTGGAAGCAGAATCTCGGCACCTGGAAGGACGCGCCCATCCCGGCGCTCGAGGCGGTCGACCTCGACGTCATCCTCGAGCCCGAGCGGCACTGGTTCCACACCCGCGGCAGCTACCGGCTGTGGAACGACCGCGACGCCGCGCTGGCCCGCTTCGCCCTGACCGCGGGCCCGCACTGGCGGACGGTGACCTGGACCCTCGACGGCAGACCCTACAAGCCCGAGAACCGCACGGGTCTCTACGTGATCGCGCCGCCCAGGCCGTTCGCGCCCGGCGGACGCCTGACGGTCGGCTTCGACTGCGAGGGCGTGCTGCCGGAGGGGATCTCGAAGAATGGCGGCCCGGTGCGCGAGTTCATCCTGCCGTCGGGCGTCGTCCTCACCAGCTTCACCCCGGCCTTCACGCCCATGCTCGGCTACGTCGAGGAGATCGGCGTCGACAAGGACAACCGCTACGAGCCCCGCGTCTACCCGCCGGACTTCTACCTGGGGAGGACCGACGCCGCTTTCGGCAGCAACTCGCCGTTCACCACCCGCATCCGGGTCACCGCGCCCGCCGCCTTCACCGTCAACTCGGTCGGCGTGCTGGAGAGCGACCAGGTGGCGGCGGGCCGGCGCACCGTCGTCTGGCGCAGCGACCAGCCGGTGCGCTTCTTCAACATCGTCGCCGGCACGTGGCTAGTGAAGCGCGGCCACGGGACGGCGATCTACTACGACCGGCGGCACGCCTACAACATCGCGGCCATGAGCCGCGCCCTCGACGCGGCGCGTCGCTACTACTCGGAGTGGTTCTATCCCTACCCCTGGCGCGAGCTGAAGATCTCCGAGTTCGCGGCGCATGCCTTCTACGCGCAGGGCTTCCCGACCGACATCAGCTTCTCCGAGGGCATCGGCTTCCTCACCAAGTCCGACGTCGCGACCGACGCTGTCTTCGTGGTCGCCACGCACGAGTCGGCGCACCAGTGGTGGGGCAACCTGATCACGCCTGGCAAGGGTCCGGGGGGCGACCTGCTGGCCGAGGGCATGGCCCACTTCTCGACCCTCCTGCTGATCGAGCAGGTGAAGGGCGTCGCCGGCCGCATCGAGCTCGCCAAGCGGTTGGAGGAGCGGTACGGCCGCAACCGCCACCCCGATGCCGAGCACCCCCTGGTGGAGATCGACGGCTCGCGGTCCGGCGACACGACCGTGACCTACGACAAGGGCGGCTGGGTGTTCTGGATGCTCCTCCAGCACCTGGGTCGAGACCGTGCCCTCGCTGGCCTCCGCCACTTCATCGCCGCCTGGAAGGACGGCCCGGACCACCCGGTGCTGCAAGACTTCGTCGCCGCGATGCGCCCGTTCGCCGCGGACGGGGCGGCCTACGACGAGTTCGTGCGGCAGTGGTTCTTCTCGGTGGTCGTGCCGGAGTACCAGCTGCGCGATGCAGTGCGGCGGAGAGCGGTGGGCAACGGCGGCAGCCCCGGCGGCTCCGGCAGCCCCGGCGGCACCGGAGGCGAGGCCGCCGGCGCAGCCGGCGCGTGGGAGGTCTCCGTGAAGGTCAAGAACGCCGGCAGCGGCCGCATGCCGGTCGAGGTAGCGGCGTTGCGCGGGAGGCGTTTCGACGCGGCGGGGAAGCCGGAGCCCGCCTATCGCGATGCGCGCACGACGGTCGTGCTTGGCGCCGGCGAGGAGCGGCAGGTCAGCCTGCGCTGCCCCTTCGAGCCCGACACGGTGCTAGTCGATCCCGACGCCCGGGTGCTGCAGCTGCGGCGCAAGGCGGCGGCGGTGAAGCTGTAGCTGGCGACGCGATCCTGAATGTTCTTCGCCGTGCGACAGGATGCGGGCTATGCCTGGCAGGGCGGCGGCCGGTCAGGAAGCCAAGTGCTGAAGACCGGCCGCCGGTGCGTCCCGGTCAGCCGTGGTCGCGGTGGTCGCGACGCTCGCCGCGGTCCCAGTGGCCGGGGTGGTAGTAGTGATGGCCGCCGCGGAACTCGTAGTGCGGGCCGATCCAGTGG
>Ga0210384_10008510_pt1 | contig 10683 bp, 10 predicted proteins | sample IncBWH2MmetaG_FD_160574 | JGI IMG/M metagenome (GOLD analysis project Ga0210384, IMG submission 160574) | Forest soil microbial communities from Barre Woods Harvard Forest LTER site, Petersham, Massachusetts, United States - Inc-BW-H-2-M | ecosystem: Environmental > Terrestrial > Soil >...
CCCGCAGCCAGTACGGGAGCCACCGCGGATTCGACGCAGGCCGCTTCGCTCTCGAGCTTGAACGAGTAGCGCAACAGCATCGCAGCCGCCAGAATCGCGGCCACGGGATTGGCGATGCCCTGTCCGGCGATGTCAGGCGCGGAGCCATGCACCGGCTCGTAGAGGCCGACTGATCCCCCAATGCTGGCGGAACCCAGCATCCCCAGCGATCCCACGACCGCCCCCGCCTGGTCGGAAAGAATGTCGCCAAACATGTTTTCCGTGAGCAGAACATCGAACTCCGCGGGACGCGCCACCAGTGCCATGGCCGCCGAGTCCACGTACATGTGGTTCAGCTTGACGTCGGAATACTGCTGTCCCACCTGGGTCACCACCTCGCGCCACAGGCGAGAGCAGTCCAGAACATTGGCTTTGTCCACGGAAGTTACTTTGCGGCGGCGCGACCGCGCCAGCTCGAAACCCACTTTCGCGATGCGTTCAATTTCGGCCTCGCCATAGCGCATGGTGTCGATCGCCACTCGATTGCCGGGAGTGCCCTGTGTGCTCCGTGGCTCGCCAAAGTAGATGCCGCCCAGTAATTCCCGCACGATCATGACATCGGTGTCGCGCACCACTTCCGCGCGCAGCGGAGAAGAAGCTTCCAACCCGGCGAAGCACACCGCCGGCCGCAGATTGGCAAACACCCCCAATTCGCGCCGCAACCGCAGCAGCCCGCTCTCCGGCCTCAGATGGCTGGGAAAACTGTCGAACGAAGGGCCGCCGACCGCCCCGAGCAACACTGCTCCCGAGGCCAGGCAGGCCTGAAGCGTCTCCGCGGGGAGCGGGTCTTTGCTGACAAGCAGGGCGGCGCCCCCGACCGGTTGGCGCGTGATGATGAGCTTATGGCCAAAGGTTTCAGCAATCGTTTCCAGAACGCGGACGGCTTCGTCGGTAACTTCGGGTCCGACACCGTCGCCGGGAAGGGCAGTGAGGTTGAGGAACATTGGGCTTTATTGTATGGCGGAAGGGGCCACGAGGAAAACCTGTCATCCTGAGCGGAGCAGCAGCTTCGCAACGCGAAGCTGCCACGCAGCCGAAGGACCCCTATAATCTTTGCGGGTGTGCTGCCGAAAATTAGCAGAGGAAAACGCCCTAAACATTCCAGCAATAGTTAAGCTTATAGGGGTCCTTCGATTGCAGCGGCCCTTTGCAAGCGAACGGGTCGCTTCAGCTCAGGATGACAACTGGTTTAGAAGTGGGGAACTTGTTCCCTGGAACGTCATCGCCCCACGCACCTGCTGAATTAACTCCAGCAGATGATGTTCCTCGACGTGCTTGATCTTGTCTGCCAGCACCACGAACCTGCGATAGATTTCATCCAGCTCGCGACGATTGAACTGAAATCCCAGCTGTTCGCAGCGCAGTCCCAGCGCATGACGCCCGGAGTGCTTACCCAGCACCAGTTTGGAATCAGGCACTCCCACCGATTGCGGGGTCATGATTTCGTAAGTCAGCGGGTTCTTCAGCATCCCGTCCTGATGGATGCCGGCTTCGTGCGCGAAAGCATTGCGGCCGGTCACCGCCTTGTTGGGCTGGACGGGCACGCCAGTTACTTCGCTGAGCATCTGGCTGGCAGGGAAGAGTTGCTCGCTGACGATCCCCGTGTCATACGCACACCGGTCTGGCCGAACTCGCATCGCCATCACGATTTCTTCTAGTGATGCGTTGCCGGCCCGTTCTCCAATGCCGTTGATGGTGCATTCCACCTGCCGAGCACCGGCGGCCAGCGCGGCCAGGGAATTCGCGACTGCCAATCCAAGGTCGTTGTGACAGTGGGCCGAGATGGTCACATTCTCGATGCCCCGCACTCGCCGGCGAATGCTTTGAATGAGCTCGCCGAACTCCGCCGGCATGCTGTAGCCCACCGTGTCCGGAATGTTGAGTGTCGTGGCCCCAGCCTCCACTACGGCATTGAGGACTTGGTACAAAAATTCGTGATCGGTCCGGGTGGCGTCCTCGGGAGAAAACTCAACGTCGGCGCACAACGATTTCGCCAGGCGAACCGAATCGCGCGCCTGTTCCAGGCACTGCTGGCGCGAAATCTTGAGTTTGTACTGCAGGTGAATGTCGGAGGTAGCGAGGAACACATGGATACGGGGCCGGGCGGCTCCTTTAATCGCTTGCCATGCGCGCTCGATGTCCGGCGCGCAGGCCCGGGCCAAGCCAGCGATGATCGGCCGCCGAATGGTCGCCGCAATCGCCTGCACCGCGGCAAAATCGCCTTCTGAAGCGATGGGGAAGCCGGCTTCGATCACGTCAACGCCTAGGCGGTCGAGTTGGTGCGCCAGACGCAGCTTTTCCTGCACGTTCATGCTGCATCCCGGAGATTGCTCGCCATCGCGAAGCGTGGTGTCGAATACCTTGATCCGTGCTCGTTCCATGCCCAAACCCTCCTGACAGGTACGAGCCGTATGCTACGTGGAATGTGGCTCATAGCAAATCTTATAATTATTAAATTAGTATTAGGTATACTTACTAAATAAGATATATTAATAGTAATTGCAGTTGGCTTAAGGCGGAGCAAATGGACCTGGGACAGCTCGAGGTGTTTCTGGCAGTGGTGCGGGAGGGGAAGTTTTCCCGGGCAGCGGAGAAGCTGCATCGCACCCAATCGGCAGTAAGCCAGTCGGTCCACAAGCTGGAAGAGGATGTAGGCGAGCCGCTCTTCGACCGCTCATCGCGCGACGGCCTGCTCACTGACGCCGGGCGCGTCCTGCAGGAGTATGCCGAACGACTGCTTAACCTTCGTGACGACGCTACCGGCGCGCTGGGGGAATTGCGCCAGTTGAACCGCGGCAAGCTGACGATCGCCGCTAATGAATTCACCGCCCTTTACCTGCTGCCGGTGTTGGCCAAGTTTCGCCGCCTGCATCCCATGATCCGTATCGCGGTACAGCGCTCGCTGGGCAGCCACATTCCGGGAGACGTGCTGCGCCACAACTCTGAACTCGGCGTCCTCACCTATGATCCGCAGGAGCCGCAACTGCATTCCATCGTCGCCTATCTGGATGAATTGCTGTTTGTCGTGCCTCCCACGCACCCGCTGGCGGGAGAAACTCAGGTCAGTATCCGGCAATTGGGCGCGGAGTCGTTCGTCGCCCACATCGTCTCCTCGCCCTATCGCGAGAAAGTGATCCAGGCGTTCAAGCGCCACAAAACCCCGCTGCACATGGATATCGAGCTGCCCACGCTGCAGGCAATTAAACGCTTCGTGGCCATGGGAAATGGCGTCGCCCTGCTGCCCGCAATCAGCGTGGAAAGCGAATTGGCTCGCGGCGAACTGGTCCACATTCCGGTACGCGAGCTTCGTCTGCACCGGAAACTGAGACTGGTCTATCGCCAGGCTGCCAGCCTGTCCCACGCGGCCCGCGCTTTTCTGAAGGTGGCGGAGGCATTTTCGCTCGAGCACCGCGGCCCCTACCGCTTTCAACGCGAGCATTAATACCGCAATGTGGGCGCGAGCGCCCCGCTCGTGCGGCAGCGCTCCGAACTGCGTGGGGGATAGCCGCCCACGGCTGTCCGGCGGAGCGCGCTCCGCTATTGCCGGTTGCGGCAAGATCTGTCGAGCTTTGCTCGACCGGACAGCCGAGGGCGGCCGTCCCCACGTGGCTGCTGCTAGCTCCTGCACGAGCGAGAGGCTCGCGCCTACACAACCACACTTCCCTGCCCGTCATCTAAAACGCATGAGGATTACTGTGTCCAAACTCACCACGATTGCATTTATTCTCTTGCTGTTGCCGACCGCCGCCTTGGCTCAAATCCCGACTCGAGGGAACGTCTTCTTCGGATACTCCTATGGCAGCGCCGACTTTTCCTCTGCCGGACGAACCAACCTGAATGGATGGAACGGATCTCTGGAAGGCAAAGTCCTTCCCTGGGTCGGGTTCGTAGCCGATTTGAGCGGCCTTTATGGCTCACAGAATGTCTCTGCTATTTCGGCCTTCAAGGTCAATACAAACATGAATTCCGTGGTGCTGGGCCCGCGGGTGTCGGTATCGGTGGGGAAATTGACTCCCTTTGCGGAAGCCTTGTTCGGTGCTTCCCACAGACACGATAGTGCCTCCGGTTTTTCCGAGTCTGATACCTCGTTTGCCACGGCTCTGGGTGGTGGGATCGACTATCGCCTGATTCACGGCATTGGCTGGAGGGTGCAGGCTGACCTGCTGCAAACCCGTTTCTTCAGCGGCACACAGAATAATTTTCGGCTGTCCACTGGAATCGTCCTGCATTTTTGAGGGCATCCGATGAAGCTGCGGCGTGAGGCCGATACCTCAACCAACGTTCTCATATTCAGGTTCTTCAAGGAAATCTGAGTCGTCGGCCAATTCAGCCAGCTTGGGCTCGTTCGCCGCGTGGGCGCGAACCTCAGACTGTTCGTGGTATTCGTGAATGCGAACTCCCCCCGAATCAATCGTCAGGTAGGTCGGCGGAAAGTCTGTCCAACTGCCGGAGTTATAGTAGGCGACTCCGTCGCGTTCGATGAATTGCGCCTGGTGGGTGTGACCGCAGAATACCCGATCCGCCTGGCGCGTGCGGGCGTGCAGGATGGCGCCCGAAGCCACCTTCGCGGAAAGCCGCAACCAGCGGGCATTCAAGCGGTCCAGAAAACGCGAGAAGGTCTTGCCTTTGAAATCGAGCTTCTGCAGTTGCAGATGGATAAGCGTTCCCACGCTGCTCAACAGCAGATTGTTCACCGCGAACCGGTCAAACTGATGACCGTGGATGGCAATGTGGCGGCGGCCTGCAAACTCCCACTCGTATTCCTCGTAAACCTTCACGCCGACCAGGTGCGACATGACGTCGCTCAGTCCGCGATCATGATTTCCCTCGACCCAGACCACCTCAATGCCACGCTTCGGGTTCGAAAGCTTGCGAATGTAGCTGAGAAACTTCCAATGAGGTTTGGTCAGGCGGCCAAAGTTGAGGTCGGAAAAAATGTCGCCCAGAAGGATCAGTCGTCGGAAACGGTTCTCCCGCAGCATCCGCGTGGCCTGCTCCGCGCGGCTGATCTCCGACCCCAAGTGCAGGTCGGAGAGGATGAGCGTGTCATAGACGGCGGAACTCATCACCCTAAGTTGTAACAATTGAATGTTACGAGGTGATGAAAATTGCACAAAAAATAGTGCAATGTGTGGGGCGGACACTCCTGTCCGCCGCTTTTGACTTGGACTTGTTTTTCGAAATCTGAAGCAAGATCACCTTCAAGGGCGGCGGACAAGAGTGTCCGCCCCACACGATTCATTCAGAGCTTACTTCGAGGCGGGGGGTACGTACTCTTTCGGCGGGGCTGCGCCCTCCCCGAAAAAGTATTGTTCCATCTGCTTGACGATCGCGGTCTGGTCCTCGCGGCGGGCGGGGTTAAGCCGGTACTCGTTCAGCAACATCTTGCAGAATTCCGTCCATCCCTTCCAGGCCTCGAGGGAGACGTTGTCGTACACCTTCTGACCCAGTTCCGTGTCGAACGGAGGCTCATCCAGCCCCGGAAGCTCTTTCTTCAACTTGACGCAAAAGACCTTATGTTCAGCCATGAAATTCCTCGCAATCCGTGTAAGAAAATTATCTCACACAGTCGTCAGTCGTCGGTTGTTAGCTAGAACACTAGACTTCCGCAGCGCTCCATTTGTTCCGACGGATGAAGGCCGTCGCTGACGACTGAAGACCGACGACTGACGACTGGCCTCACACATCGCACAAATCCACCGCTTCGCGCAGCGAGGTCAGGGGATCGCGCGTGGGCACGAACTCATGGGCCACATAGCCCTGGAAATTGGTGGCGGCGATGCCGCGCATCACCCCATCCCACTGCACTTCCTGGGTCCCGTCGAGTTCGTGCCGGCCGGGAACCCCTCCGGTATGAAAGTGGGCCAGCCACTGGATATGCGCCTGGATGGTCGCGACCAGGTCCCCTTCCATGATTTGCATATGGTAAATATCGTAGAGCAGCTTGACGTGGGGTGAATTGACGGCCTGCACCACCTGCACTCCCCAGGCGGTGTGGTCGCACATGTAGTCTTTGTGATTCACTTTGCTGTTGAGCAGTTCCAGGCAGATGACGACGCCGTTGTCCTCGGCAATTTTCTTCACGCGGTTGAGCCCTGCGATGGTGTTCCTGGCGCCTTCTTCGTCAGACATCCCGTTGCGGTTGCCGGAAAAAGTGATCACGTTCGGAATCTTGGCCTTCGCCGCCAGCGGGATATTCTTGCGGAACCCTTCTTCAATCCTGACGTGATTTTCGGTCCGGTTCAGGGCATTGGGCAGCTCACCGCCGCCGGCGTAAGCCATGCTGCATACCAGGCCGTAGCGTCCCGGCACTTCGTATTCCTCCGGATTGAGCAGGTCGACACCTTTCAATCCAATTTGCGCCGAGTAGGCGCAAAGCTTATCCAGCGGAATTTCCTTGTAGCACCAGCGGGAGACCGATTGCTTGATCCGCCCTTTGCGCTGCACCGGCGCGGTCTGCTCCGACCAGGACAGGGACGGGAGCGAAGCCGCTGCAACTCCTGTGAGAGCACCCTTCAGCATCGTGCGTCGCGATAGTTTGTCCATAGACCGCAGAGTGTACATCCGAATGGCAGAAAATGGGGAGTCCTTAGGCCATAACCGTTGCAGTCCCGCTCTCTGCGGGCTAGACTTCGCTTTCCATTCAGGTCGTCGAAAGGGGATATCGTGGGCCGTCTTCGTTCGAGCGGTTCATCAGCTTGCGGGCTCCGGATGAAAGCGCTGGTGACCGGCGCCGTGCTGACCGTTCTCCCGTTTTTAGCTGCGCAGAGCAGAACGAGTAGACCTGCCGCGCAGTCTGTTCCACCCGCGCTGGTGGAGCGTGGCAAAACGCTGTTTGGCCAGAACTGCGCCTTTTGTCACGGCCGCGAAGGTTTCGGCGGCGAAAGCGGGCCGAACCTGATGGATTCAGATCTGGTTACGAGCGACGTGGGCGGCAGCAAGATCGGCCCAGTCGTGCGCAACGGACGCCCCGACAACGGGATGCCGGCGTTCACGCTATCAGCCCCGCAGATTGTGGAGTTGGCCGCTTTCCTTCACGCGCAGAAGAAGAAGTCCGAATCGCGCCCCGGCGGACGCCGCGGTGTGTCGGTCAGCGATCTTCAGACCGGCAACGTCGACGCTGGCAGACAATATTTCAACGGCGCAGGGACCTGCTCGTCCTGCCATTCTCCGACTGGCGATCTGGCCGGCGTAGCCAGGCGTTATCGGGGGCTGGAATTGGAAAAGCGGATGCTCTATCCCCCCAAGGCTACCGCGACTGTCACCGTTACTCTTCCGTCCGGTCAGACTGTTTCCGGCACACTCTCCTATCAGGATGAGTTCACTATCGGAATGACCGACGCGGCCGGATGGTATCAGTCCTGGCCGACTACCCAGATCAAGTACACGATCAACGCACCCGCCGAAGCTCATGTCGAGTTACTGGGAAAGTACACCGACGACGACGTACACAACCTGATGGCTTACCTGCAAACCCTGCGCTAGGAGAGAACCGGATTGCGAAACATAGATCACGTCCATAAGGCTCTTCAGTTTTTCTTGTTCATGTTGACCGTCCTGTTTTCCGGCCGCCTTCCGGCGCAGGGTCTCGATCCGGCCACGATTGCCAATCCTCCCGCCGACAGCTGGCCGACTTATCACGGCGATTATTCCGGCAAGCGCCACAGCGGCCTGACGCAAATCACTCCTCAGAATGTCTCGGGCCTTACACTGGCCTGGGCCTTCCAGACCGGCCAAGAAGCGACTCTGAAATCTTCTCCTCTGATGGTGAATGGCATACTGTATTTCACCGTGCCGGACAACGTCTGGGCAATGGATGCGCGCTCCGGCCGTCAGATCTGGCGCTACACCTATCCTCCGAACAAAGGCCTCCACATCGGACATCGTGGTGTTGCCATATACAAGGAGTGGCTGTACTTCATCACTCCCGATGCCCACCTGATTTGTTTGAACGCGAAGAACGGCAAGGTCCGCTGGAACGTCCAGATCGCCGATGTCGAAAAGGGCTACTGGTCCACCATGTCTCCGCTGGTAGTGCGCGATCACGTAATCGTTGGTGTCTCCGGCGATATGGATAACTTGCCGGGTTTTCTAAGATCCATCGATCCTGAAACCGGGAAGACGCAGTGGCAGTGGGACAGCACGCCTCCCCTCGGGACTCCGAATGCCCCCTCGGGAGGCATGACCTGGATGACGGGCACCTACGACCCCGGCCTCAACCTGATTTTCTGGGGTACAGGCAATCCGACGCCGGTCTTAACCGGCAAGACCCGGCCCGGCGATAATCTCTATACCTGCAGCATCGTGGCCCTCAACGCCGATACCGGGAAGCTGGCCTGGGCCTTCCAACCCTCCCCTCATGACACTCATGATTGGGACGCGGTCGAGACTCCCGTCCTGGTGGACGCCGACTTTGGCGGAGAGCCGCGAAAAATGTTGATGCAGACGTCGCGCAACGGCTACTTCTTCGTGCTGGATCGGACCAGCGGAAAGAATCTCCTGACGATGCCTTACGGGCCGGTGAACTGGGCTCTCGGCGTGGACAAAGAAGGACGGCCGATTCCTAATCCGGAGAAAGAACCGGCTCCGGACGGCCGGTTGATTGCCCCCGACGAGGCCGGTCTCACCAACTACCGCTCCCCCAGTTTCGATCCCAAGACCGGACTGTTCATCGTCGCCGCTCACCCCAGTTGGTCGATTTACTTCGCCAAGCCCGCGGACGGCACCTACGGTTGGGCCGGCGCGGACTATTCCGTCTGGGGCAAAGGGGTCATCGAAGCCATTGACTACCAGACCGGCAAAATCAGATGGAGCCACGAAGTAGGAGGCGAGGCCCGCGCGGGCGTCCTCACCACCGACTCGGGCCTCACTTTCACTGGCGACAATACCGGCAATGTTCTCGCTCTCGATAGCGGTAACGGCAAGACTCTGTGGCACGCCGGCACCAGCGTCCGCATGGAGAGTTCTCCCATTACCTACGAACTGGATGGACGACAATACGTGGTGACCGGAAGTGGCGGGGTGGTCTTTGCCTGGGCTTTGCCGGGAACTGGCCAGTAGTTTGGCCTGCGCGAAAGACTCAAGTGGTGGGCCACCCAGTACGGCTTTGAACCGAATTGCCAAGATTCGGGCGTTCCTGCTCGTGCTTCGTAGCAAAGTATGAAACGGCAGCTAGTTCCGCGCGATGCAAGTGATCAAATCGTCTCACTGCGTGCCACCGCCTTCAAATCCCTGGTTGGGGGTGCATTCAAGGTGGAAGACGCATTGGGAAACTTTCACACGTACCACCTACCCTCCGTCGGAACCGCACCGTTCGATGCGGGATGTAAGTAATCCAGGCAAAAACCGACCCATCCCTAGCTCAACACGCGGTCTCTGCGAAGCGTGTCATGCTGGTGCACGGCTTGCAAGTCCTCTATCATCAGTAGATTACGTCTGCCTAGCTTCTTGCCATGCCGCGTAGCAAAGAGCAACGCTTGGCGGTCTGCTGCGTACCGGAACGGCACTCGATGCAACCCACACGAGAACGGAATACGCCGGCGCTTGCTGCCCTTGCCAGCGACCACAAGCAGGCCGTGAAGCACGGGTCACCCGTCATGCTGCCTTGGGGTCGAACCCAAGATTCTTGATTGCTTCGTCGCTTTCTAGGCTCAGGGGAAAACGGATTTCTTCGCCCCTTTCGTACGCGGCAAAACGTTCGTGTAATTGTTCGTGGGTAACTCCCGCTTCACGCTTGAGCAAAACTGCAACTTCACGGAACTCACTCAAATAACGCGGAAGGCCGTATTCTTTGCCGTCTTCGTTGAGAACGGAGAGGGAAGCATGGTAAGCCTTTTCGTTCGGCCTCTTGGGGTCAACCTTGATTTCTTTCTTGACTACGGCGGTCGCGTCGATGCTCATGAGCCTCCCAGTCTTGAAGCGGTCCACAGTGTTTCGTATTCGACTCTGGTTATCGTGCTTACCGGATCGACGAAGAGCGGCAGGTCGGCAAGAAGAGAGATGTCAAAAGCACCATACTTGTTCAGCGCCGATTTGCCCACGCCGAAGAAGTCGGAAAAATACATTCTCATTCTGTGCTGACTTGGTTTGCTCTCCGCATTTTGTCCCGACTCCACGTCCTTCGCCGCTCTCAAGCTTGAAAGTTCGCACAGTCGTCAAAATCAAATAACGACAGCTGTGTGGATTCTCAGGGGCACCTTCGCATACAAATCGCGCGCTCAGAACGTTGCGGAGCATGCTTCACAAGGCAGAAGAGTGGAAGCTGATTCGTCACGCTCCCAAACTAAAGCTAATGAGGAATACGGGCGAAAGCGCGCAACGCATCCTGCCCACGCGCACTCGTTCTCCAAGCGCGCTTCCGATAAGACACTAGCGTCACTCGGGCGCAATTCTCAAGAGCAAGGACCGAATAATTAGGCTTTGGCCTCTTTCGTGCCGGGTCTCATGCGCCGATATCCGGGGTGAACGCCAGGAGAAAGTCCCTGCTCGGTCGCGATCTTCTGAAGGAGCTCGCCCAGATGTTCACGTTCGACAGCGGTCAACGCGGCGCATAGCGATTCTATGTGCTCGCGACCGATGCGGCCTATCTCGCTGAGCATCCCTTGGCCTTTCTCGGTCAAGTGCAGTGCATATTGTCGGCGATCG
>Ga0210384_10008512_pt1 | contig 10682 bp, 9 predicted proteins | sample IncBWH2MmetaG_FD_160574 | JGI IMG/M metagenome (GOLD analysis project Ga0210384, IMG submission 160574) | Forest soil microbial communities from Barre Woods Harvard Forest LTER site, Petersham, Massachusetts, United States - Inc-BW-H-2-M | ecosystem: Environmental > Terrestrial > Soil >...
GATACGAGGACGCTCAGGCCACGTTGCAAAAAGCTCTGGACCTGAACCCGCAGGCTACCTATGTCCATCTCACCATGGGCGAAGCTCTCATCGTGGAGGGAAAGCCGCAGCAGGCGCTCGCAGAAATTGAGAAGGAACCAATCGAGTGGGGTAAACTCACGGGTCAGGCGCTGGCTTATCACGCGCTCGGGCGTGAACAGGATTCGAATGCTGCCCTGGCAAGCCTCATTGAGAAGTATGGTTCTGAGGGGGCCTTTCAGATCGCTCAGGTGTATGCCTATCGCGGGGAGTCCGACAAATCGTTTGAATGGCTGGAGAGTGCCTACAAACAGCGAGACCCCGGACTGCCCGAGATCAAGACTGACCCGCTGTTCAAAAATCTCCGTGGCCACCCGGGATACGCCGAACTTCTCAAGACAATGCGCCTGCCGACCTAGAGCGGATGTGTGCCAGGAGTGCTGGCGGCGGCACGGGCTATCAGTACGGCGGTGTAGGCTGCGCCGAAACCGTTGTCGATGTTGACTACGGTTACGTTGGGTGAGCAGGAGTTGAGCATGCCTAAGAGGGCGGCGGCGCCGTCGAAGCTGGCACCGTAACCGACCGATGTGGGGACGGCGATGACGGGGACGCCGACCAGGCCGCCGACGACGGAGGGGAGGGCGCCTTCCATTCCGGCGCAGACGATGACGACGTTGGCCTGGGTGAGTTGGTCGCGGACGGAGAGCAGGCGGTGAATGCCGGCTACGCCGATATCGTAGAGGCGGGTGACGTTGGTGTTGAAGAGCTCGGCGGTGATGGCGGCCTCTTCGGCTATGAGCTGGTCGCTGGTGCCGGCGCTGAGGATGGCGATGTGGCCGGTGGGTTCGTGGGGAGTCTGCTTGAGGGTGAGGGCGCGTCCGTTCGGGTGGTAGATGGCGGCGGGGACGGCGGCGAGTACGGATTTGGCAGTGGGTTCGTCGACGCGGGTGGCGAGGACGTCGGAGCCGGCGGCGGCCATGCGGGCGAAGATTTCGGCGGTCTGTTCGGGAGATTTGCCTTTGGCGTAGATGACTTCGGGGAGGCCGGTGCGGAGGGTGCGGTGATGATCGATGCGGGCGTGGCCGAGGTCTTCGTAGGGGAGGTTGGCGAGGCGCTCGGTGGCGGCGGCGGGAGTGAGATTTCCGGATTGAACGGCGGCGAGAAGTTCGAGGAGGGTGATTTTGTTCATGGTGAGGACGTACTGTGTGACTTTATCCTAACCACTTTGGATTTTGCGCTGTGCCGTCGTAGTGCGAGGTGGTTTTGAAGAGTTCGAATTTGCCTTCTGCGGCGGCTGTTGCGGTTCGGGCGAGCAAGGAATTGATCTGGGCCTGGTCGAGGGGCTTGAAGGTGCGTGCGGCCTCGAAGGCCTGGTCGAGGACCTGCGTGTTGTCGATGCCGGTAATGACGACGGAGACAGGCAGGGTGAGGCTGTATTGAAGGGCTTCGATGGGCTGGACGGTGTTGCTTCTGAGGATGTACGGGTCGCCGAAGGTCTTCATGGCGAGGACGCCGATGCCCTGCTTGAGTGCGACGGGCATGACTTCTTTGGTGAAGGAGCGGAAGTGTGCGTCCATGACGTTGATGGGCATCTGGACGGTGTCGAAGTGGAAGTTGTGTTTTTGCGCGGTTTCGAGCATGCGGAGGTGGACGGCGGGATCTTTGTGGCCGGTGAAGCCAATGTAACGGATTTTACCGGCTTGGCGTGCGGCTATGGCGGCTTCGATGGCTCCGCCGGGAGCGAAGATTCGGTCGGGGTCTTCCATGCGGATGACTTCGTGGAACTGGACGAGGTCGATCATGTCGGTTTGCAGGCGGCCGAGAGACTGCTCGAGTTGTTTGTTGTACTCGACTGCGGTGCGGCCATCCATCTTGGTCATGAGAAAAACTTTTTGCCGGTAGCCGTTGCGCAGGGCCTGTCCCATGCGGACTTCGGAGATGCCGTCGTTGTAGTCCCAGCAGTTGTCGAGGAAGGTGATGCCGCGATCGATGCCGGCGTGCATGAGCTGGATGCTCTCGGTGGCTTCGGGCTGCTTGCCGAGATGGTAGCCACCCATGCCGATGGCGGAGACGCGCTCGCCGGTGGTGCCGAGTTCGCGATAGATCATGTTGGGGGATTCGGGGCGTTTGATGGGAGCGATGGAGGGCTGGGCGACCTGTGCGCTTGCTGGAACTGCTGCGCCGACGGTAGCGGCTGTGGCGGTTTTGAGAAAGTCTCTTCGTTCCATGGCTCAACTCCTGAGCGGCTGTGGTTTGAACTTGCCGGTTCTCTATTTGATGCAGCTGAGGTGTGAAGGGAGTACTGCAGGGATTGGCTTCGCGCGTTGAAAGGCTAGCGGCGATAGGCTGCGATGGCTTCCTGTTGCACCAGCTTGAGCGGGACGTTGTGTTTGGCGGCGGCGGTGCGGCAGTCTTCGAATTCGGGTGCGGCGTTGAGGACTTCGCCATTGCGTGAGCCGAGTTTGATTCGGATTTCGCCATAGGGCGTGGCTACGGTAGTGTGGGCCCGGTGGAGGCAGGAGCGGCGCTCGTGATGGATGCGGACGCCGAGGGTGCTGGTCTCGCGAAGGAGGAGATCTTCGAGGGCGGGGACCTGCGCGTCGTCGGCCAGGATGGTGAGGAGGGTGCCGAGGCGGCCCTTTTTCATTTGAACCGCGGTGGACATGACGTCGAGAGCGCCGAGGGTGAGGGCTCGTTCAGTGACGTAGGCGAGGATCTGAGGGGAGAGATCGTCGATGGCGGTTTCGAGGACGGTGACGGTGTCAGTGTTGGGGCTGGTTGTGGCTTCGTCGGATTCGCCGATGCTGAGGCGGAGGACGTTGGGGAAGTCTTTGGGGTTGCGGGTGCCGGCGCCGTAGCCGATGTGCTGGACGCGCATGGCGGGCTGCGGGCCGAATGTTGGTGCGAGAGCTCGGATGAGGGCTGCGCCGGTGGGGGTGACGAGTTCCTTTTCGATGTGGGCGGAGTAGGTGGGGAGGCCGCGGAGAAGGTCGGCGGTGGCGGGGGCGGGAACGGGGAAGCGTCCGTGGGCGCAGTCGACCATGCCGCCGCCAACGTTGATGGCGGAGCAGAACCACTGGTCGATGGTGAGGGCGTGTATGCCGGCGGAGGCGGCGACGATGTCGACGATGGCGTCGACGGCGCCGACTTCGTGGAAGTGGATTTCTTCTATGGGGACGTTGTGAATTTTGGCTTCGCTTGCGCCGAGAAGTTCGAAGGCGTGAATGGCGGTCTGTTTGACGGTGGTGGGGAGGGTTGCGGCGTTGATCAGGTCGCGGATTACTGTGAGCGAGCGGCCGTGGGTGTGTTCGAGAGCATGGTCGTGGGCGTGCCCTTCGTGGGGATGATCGTGGGCGTGGCCGGTTTTGTGCTGGTGTTGTGTTTTGGGTAGGTGTTGGTGGATGTGGGTTTGCTGGTGGTTTGAGGAGTTGTCCGCGGGGGAAGGGACGTTCGGTTGGTCGGCTAGCTTTGCGCCTTCGTAGACGTGCACTTTTGTGCAGGAGATTCCGCTGCGGTTGACTCTTTCGATTTTTAGGGTTGCGTTCAGGTTCAGGGCTGCGGTGGCTTCGTGGAGGATGGCGGGATCGACGCCGGCGTCTAGGAGGGCTCCGAGGAACATGTCACCGCTGATGCCAGCGAAACAGTCGAGATAGGCGATGCGCATGGGGCTATTGTTTCATGGGCCAGGGGAGAGGGTGCATAGATTGGAGGGCGCGGCGCTGGCTGGGCAGAAGTCGAGGTAGAGAAGCGGATTTCTCCACTGCGCGGCTCACAAATGCGTGAGCCGCTTCGGTCGAAATGACGGTGTATTTCCGATTCAAGAAATAACCGACGGCAGGACAGGATCAATGCAAAGGAGAGGTGGCCGGCGGGGGCGAGGGAAAGGCCATGTTTGCGCAAAAGATTTTCATGTCATGAAAGATGCTTGCAGGTATAGACTGCTCGCGTTCCCGATTCCATCGAACTCCCGGCCCACGCTTTGAGCGCTCTCCCAGCGCCTTATCGAGGACTTGACGCGTATGCCGCAAATCTCCGTACCTGAACTGGTTTCAAAAAGCCATGGAGGGCTTGCACGATGAAAAAGTTAACAGGTTTATTGGCAGGTGGTTGTCTTGTTTTCCTGGGTCTGGTTAGTTGTCCTAATGTTGCGGCGGCGCAGGATGGCGCTGGAGTGCCTCCTCCGCCGAAGGTGTTGGTGATACAACGCGAGGTGCTGAAGCCTGGAAGAGCCGGCAATACGCACCTGAAGACCGAGGGCGCGTTTGTTCAGGCGATGACTGCGGCGAAGTGGCCGACGCACTACTTTGCGGTGGAGTCGCTGTCGGGCGTCTCACGGGCACTGTTCCTTCTCGGCTATCCGTCGTTCGCGGCATGGGAGAAGGACAACGCGGACATGGCGAAGAACGCAACGCTGACGGCTGCGTTCGATCACGCGTCGTTGGTGGATGGCGAACAGTTGAGTGAGTTTAGTTCGGGGGTCTTCCTCTACAACGAGGAGGACAGCCTTCGCGCGAACGTCGATATCGCTCACATGCGTTACTTCGAGATCTCCCAGTTCAGGGTGAAGGCAGGACATCAAAAGGATTGGAACGATCTCGTGAAGATGTATAAGAGCGGCTACGAAAAAGTGCCCAACGCGAAATGGGCCGTCTTTGAAAGCATGTATGGCATGGACAACGGCGGCCTCTACCTGGTCTTCAACCCGATGCGTTCCCTGGCGGAGGTTGATGAGGCTCTGGGAGACTCGAAGAAGTTCGAGGCTGCGCTGGGACCGGATGGAATGAAGAAGCTGTCAGAGCTGACGGCGTTATGCATTGAATCGTCCCAGACGAACCTGTTCCAGTTCAACCCGAAGATGAGTTATCCGGCGGAGGAGTGGATCAAGGCAGATCCAAGTTTCTGGGCGCCGAAGATGGCGGTTGCAGCGAAGAAGACGACTGCGCCGTAGTGTCTGATGTGTTTTCTGGTCGATTTGACGATCTACCCCTCTGTTGCTTTGCGATGGAGGGGATTTATTTTGCGACTGGATTAGCGGGCGGCGGGTGTGATGGCGGAGGTGGGGAGGACGTCGTTCATGCTGCCGGAGCGGTAGCCTTCGGTGTCGAGGGTGACGTAGAGGAAGCCGAGAGGCTTGATGGCGGCGGTGATCTTTTCGAGAACCGGGAGAGTGAGGGCGCGGGAGAGGTCCTCGCGGGCGATTTCGATGCGGGCGAGGTCGCCGTGGTGGCGGACGCGGACCTGGGGGAAGCCGAGGGCGTGAAGTGCGGCTTCGGCCTGCTCGACTTGTGACAGATTTTCGCGGGTGACGGAGCGGCCGTATTCGATGCGCGAGGCGAGGCAGGCGGAGGCGGGTTTGTCGGCGAGGGAGAGGTTGGCTTCGCGGGCGAGTTGGCGGATCTCTGCTTTGGTCAGCTGCGCGGTGACGAGGGGTGCGACGGCATGGTGTTGCGTCGCGGCTTGTTGGCCGGGACGAAATTCGCCATCGTCGTCGAGGTTTCTGCCGTAGGCGATGTGGGCGAAGCCGCTGGCGGCGCGAGCTTGCTCCATCTGGGTGAAGAGCTCGTCTTTGCAGTGAAAGCAACGACGGGCGTCGTTGCGCTGGTAGTCGGGGTTTTCTAGCTCGTTGGTCTGGAGAATTTGCGTGGGGATGTTGTGTTCGGCGGTGAAGGCGAGAGCGGCGGCCAGTTCAGCTCGGGGGAGGGAGGCGGAGTCTGCGATGACTGCTTGCATTTTGTCGCCGAGGATCTGATGAGCGGCGTAGGCGAGGTAGGCGGAGTCGGTGCCGCCAGAGTAGGCGACGAGGATGCTGCCCAATTCTTGCAGAGTGGTTTTGAGGAGCGCGGATTTGGCGGCTAAATCCATCTCGTTTGATTGTAGATTAGACGGGCTTTGCGGGTATGGGATGCGATTGAGGGTGCTCTTTTCCGTTTGCGTGGGAGTGGATGGGAAAAAGCAACAGCAAAAATGCGAGGTTCTTCGCTCACACCAACTTCAACAGACAACAGCAACAGTGGATTGGGAGAGTTCATACATCCCACCCTTCGCGATGAAACTGCGAAGGATGGGGCACCCGCGCATTTGAGCCAGCGAGTAGGAAGGCGAAAGAAACGGCCGGATTCTTCGTGCGTCGGCGTTGGTGGCGGTTCAGTCGGGGACCTGCCAGCCTACGGGGGTCTGGGCGAGGGTGGCCTTGGCGGTGACCTGACTTGTGGTGGCGCGGGCCATCTCCGGGAAGGCGGCCTGGACGTCGTGGCTGATGGCCCAGACGGGAACTTCCTTCATGGTGTAGGTGTAGGTAACGGTTGTCTCTTTGAAACCGTCGTTGATGGCGATGGGAGTGGAGCTGTCGATGCTGGTGACCTCGCGGTGTCCGTAGCAGAAGCGGGGAGCGTAGCGGGTTCCGGCCGGGGCGACGGTGTAGCGACTGACGTGGATGCTCTGCTCGATCGACTTGTCGAGAAGGAGGGACTTGACCAGGGTGTCCATTTGTTTGGTTTTTGCGGAGTCGCTGGTCTCGAAGGGGAAGCGGGTGTCGGAGAAGAGGCAGTCGGGATGGTCGAGGAAGTGGTTGTTGATGGCCAGGGCGAAGTTGGCCGGGGTGGGTGCGGCCTTACCAGTGTTGTTGCAGCCGGAGGTGAGGCTGGCAAAGGCCAGCAGGAGCAGGATCACTGGACCGCTTGGGATTGTCGTGGCGGGTGCTGGTGAGGCCTGAGTTGTTCGAACCGTCTTCATCGCTTCTCCTGTCGATTTCGGTCGATCTTGAATTGTTGGATGCAGCGAAGGGTAACAGGCGAAGTGCGACTGGTTCTAATTCCGGGCTGATTTAATTCCCGTCCTGGATTTCCAGGGGCAAGGGATCGAGTTCTCCGATGGTCTTCATGGTTTTGAGGGTTGTGAGGTTTTCCTGGACCTTGGCCCACTTTTCAGGATCTTTTTTGGTGAGGATAGGGGCTTCCGGATCGGCATAGTAAGCGAGGAGATCGTGTTTGAGCTGGTTGGGGACGACTTTGTCTGGATGCTTCGTGATCATGTCGAGGAGCGTGGCGTAGGTTTTGTCGGTGAGAGGGTAGCCGCCCGGTTTGACGACGAGTCCGGTATCGAGATCACGGTTGGGAAGGTAGCGTTCAATGGTATCGAAGTGGGTCAGGACGAAGCGCATGGACTTGATGGAGCGATTGACGCTCTTGATGTAGAGATCTTCGGTCTGCTGGGTAGGGCCCTTGATGGAGAGCATTTTGAGCGTGCCGACCTTGGGCAGGATAAAGATAAAACCGGCGTAGAGATGGCTGGTGAAGCCGGGGGTCTTGCGGTAGGCCTCCCAGTTGTTGTCCGTCGATGCCTGAATGAGGTCCTTCCTTAGATCGTCGAGATCGGGGCTGGGGACGTCTTCTGGAAAGTTCTTCTTATGGAGGAGGGTTTCGGCTCGCGCGATGTTGGGAAGGAAGCGGCGGACGGCGTAGCGGTAGACGCGGATGGATGTTTCTTTGGTGCCGATGATGTCGGGCAGGTTGAGGCCGTAGGTCTCGAAGAACGCCTTACGCAGGAGCTCTCTTGGTACTTCGAGGCCGACGAATTTCATGTAGTCGGAGGGGGCGAAGCGACGCTTGCTGAGCTGGTTGATGTCGAAGGCGAACTCGGTCTGGACGTGAGCGTGAGGAGCTTCGGCGTAGTTGACGTTTGGGCCATATCTTTTCTCGAGTTTGGGAAATTCGACGGGGACGGAGAGATTGACCGCAATGCTGTGGCCGACGGTGTCACCTATGTAGTGAGAGAGAGAACCGATGGCGAAGGCTAGCTCGTCGGCGGTGTGCGCGTTGCGGAGGAGGCTGACGACGAAGTCTCCGGAGCGGACGTAGTGGGTTAGGTCGGAGAAGAATTTGTTGCCGAAGGGATAATAGCCGAAGTCCTGGATGGCGCAGCCGCCGTAGGCGTAGGCGTGGGCCTCCTGGAGCTGGGCTTCGGTGAGGGAGGGGTATTGCTTGAGGAGAATGGGCCGGATGGACTGCTTCCAGGCGAGATCGATCAGCTCCTGATGGCTTTGGACGGAGTAAGGGACGGCAGGCGTTGCCGTTAGGACCAGTCCGAGGATGGCTGTCGTTTTAAGGAGGGTGGTGCGGCGGGGGGTGGGAATCGCTTGGCCTCGTTCTTGGTCTGATTCGACTCTACACACTGTACATAGGATGAAGAGGATAGGAAAAGGGTAGGCTGGCAGGGGGAGTTGGAATGCGGGGGACTGGGCAGCGTTGGGTTCGATGGGCGGTGGGGGTTGTGGCGTTTGTGGTGGTGGCGTGGGCTTGGCACTATGGGACGCGGCAGTCGGGTGGGATTCGGCCGGTGGGCGAGCGGAGGACGATGCCGGAGATGGTGATGGCACAGCTTGATGGTGGGACGTGGCGGACGGTGGACCATCGCGGCCAGGTGGTGCTGGTGAACTATTGGGCGACGTGGTGCGGGCCTTGCTGGGAGGAAACGCCGGGATTGATACGGTTGTCGCGGGAGATGGGGCCGAAGGGGCTTGCTGTGGTTGGGGTGACGATCGATGAGGGTGGAAGAGAGAAGGTACAGAAGTTTGTGGATGCGTTTCGGGTGCCGTACCCGGTGGTGATGCCGGAGAGGCTTTCGCAGGTGGAGTATGGGCTGGAGGGTGTGCCGACTACGATTCTGCTGGATAGGCAGGGGCGGGTGGCGAAGACTTATGTTGGAGCGGTGCGGCAGCGGGATTTTGCGGAGGACGTGGGCGTGCTGCTGGCGGAGGCGCCTTAGGAAAGCGGGTTGACGCAGCCGGCAGAGAAACCAAATGCGGAAGGAGATTTCTCCGCTGCGCAGCGGACGATGAGACTATGCACTGCTTCGGCCAAAATGACGATACCTTTCCGGAGCTGAGAGACAACAACAATAACGTCACACGCCGCGGGAAAAAGTATACATCCGACCCATCGCAAGAATCGCGATGGATGGGGCACTCGATGATTCGTGACTGGTTGAACAGCGAAGCGGACAGGGTTCATCAGGTTTGGCCGACTTTGGTGGGATCGCCTGGGTGGAGGATGGGAGTGAAGGGGAGATGGAATTCGGATTCGGGGTCGGGGTGCGCGGGGTTCAAGTCGGGGATTCTGGGGTCGAGGAATTTTGTGAGGGGCAGGTTGGCTTCGCGGATGCCGTGGACGATGCAGCGGACGAGCTCGTAGGCGCCGTAGCTGTTGAAGTGGGTGTCGTCGCTGATGGCTTCGGTTTGGCCGGGGAAGGAATCTGCGGGGTAGTGCATGAAGGCTTTGAGGGTGCCTTGGGGACCCATCGCGTCGAAGAGAGTTTTGCTCATGGCGTTGAGATCGATGAGGGCGACTTTCTGTTGCGCTGCGATCTCGCGCATGGCGTCGGGATAGCCGGCTAAGGAGTTGGTGATCTTGCCGGCTTCGTCAAAGGTGCGGCGGTTCATGGAGGTGACGAGAACCGGAGTTGCGCCTTTGGCGCGGCTTTGGGCGATGTAATTGGTGAGGAGTTTTTTGTAGTCGTCGAGAGAGACGGCGCCGGGCTTCATGTCGTTGTGCGCGAACTGGATGAATAGGTAGTCGCCGGGCTTGATGGTGGTCATGATTTTTGCGAGGCGATGTTCGTTGACGAAGCTCTTTGTGGTTTCGCCGGATTCGGCGTGGTTGGCGATGACGATGCCGGGGAGGAAGAAGCGGGGAAGCATCTGGCCCCAGGCGGCCCAGGGTTCGTAGTACTGATCGACGACGGTGGAGTCGCCGGCGAGGTAGACAACGGGCTCGTTGGGGATGGGTTCGATGTTGATGGAGCGGAAGCTGGGGTGGTCGCCGTTGAACTCGAGGGTGAGTTTGTGGTCCCAGTTGAGGATGCCCAGTTCGCGGGGTTTGAGTTTTACCTGCGTTGCGGGAGTACCGGCGGGCTGGCCCTGAATCTCGGGATAGCGGACGTTGGTGTCGAAGCTGAGACTGACGGAGGCGTCCGCCTGAGTGGCGATCTTTTCGAGCATGAGGCGGCGGCCTTCGGCGCGCACGGTGGTGACGGAGGCCTGGGGGCCACCGAGGACCACAGTGATGCGGTAGTTGCCTTCGGGGACGGGGACAGAAAAGAAGAAGGGCTCGTTGCTGGTGCAGGCTTTGCCGGTGACCTCGGGTGAGGGGAGGAGGTCGAAGCCGGCGGTGGTGTCGGTGAAGCGGGTGGTGGGGGAGAGGGTGGCGAACATGCGGTTAGCTGGGCCGCAGGCGTACTTCATCAGGTTGGGATTGAGTTGGGCGTGAGTGGTGAGGAGTGTGGAGAAATAAAGTGCGGCGAGTGACAAAAGTATGCGATGGAAGCGAAGGCGCGGCGATTTGGGGAACCTCTGCTGGCTCGCCTTTCGGTGATGCATCGGCGTACTCCCCTCCCCGTCAAAAAGAGTGCAAAGTCTTCGAAACAAAGGATATAAGGTTGGACTTCGACCAACTCTCCTATGCTAAATCAAAAGCCCGGCTTTGACCGGGCTTAAGCTTTTCTCTGATTTAAGTTTATCAGCGGTGTCAAGAGTTTCGATGACTAGGTGGTGTCTCAGTTTGAATTTTCGCGAGGACGACCGAAGAATAAGACGTAGCCGTCAGCATCTTTCAGCTCGAATCCACGCAGGCCGTCAGTGGTGTCCTTTAGCGGAACGGAAAAGATGACAC
>Ga0210384_10008514_pt1 | contig 10681 bp, 11 predicted proteins | sample IncBWH2MmetaG_FD_160574 | JGI IMG/M metagenome (GOLD analysis project Ga0210384, IMG submission 160574) | Forest soil microbial communities from Barre Woods Harvard Forest LTER site, Petersham, Massachusetts, United States - Inc-BW-H-2-M | ecosystem: Environmental > Terrestrial > Soil >...
AATACGAGCCCAAACATCGAAAGCGTGTTGATCGAGAAGCCGAACAACGGGAAGAACACGAATGTGCCAACGAGCGATACCGGCACCGCCAGCAACGGGATGAGAGTCGAGCGCCAATCCTGCAGGAACAGATAGACGACGATAATGACGAGCACGATCGCGATGAGAAGGGTCTGAACGATTTCTCTCATGCCTTCGGTAACGGCGCTCGTTTGATCCAGCGCTATTGTGTATTCCACGTCTTGCGGAAGGCGCTGCTTCATCTGCGCCATCATTGTTCTGACGGAGGCGGCCGTTTCAACTGCGTTGGAACCCGGCAGCTGATAAACGGCGACAACGGCGCAGGGCTTCCCATTCAGGCGGCTGATCATGCTGTAATCCTGCGCGCCGAGTTCGACCCTGGCGACATCCCTCACGCGAACAACCCCGCCATTGGGAGCCGCGCGCACCACGATGTTTCCAAATTGCTCGGGCGAGGTCAGACGGCCTTGCGCGAGAACAGAATAAGTAAACTTCTGCTCCTTCGGTGCCGGGTTGCCGCCGATCTGGCCAGCGGGATTGACGGTGTTTTGCGACTGGATCGCATTGACGATATCCGCAACCGTGATGCCAAGCTCTGCTAGATGGTCCGGCTTGACCCAGAGCCTCATCGCATACTGCGCTGCGCCGAATACCTGCGCGTGTCCGACGCCGGGCAAGCGCCCGATAGGATCGTTCAGATTGATGTAGGCGTAGTTGGCGAGAAACTCGGCATTCCGGGAGCCCTTCGGGGAATACAAGCCGACAAGCATGAGTGGCGCGGTTGCGGATTTCTGCACCGTTACGCCGTAGTTATTTACATCGGCGGGAAGCTGCGAAGCGGCCTGGGTTTGCCGTGATTGCGTGAGGATGAGATCGTTGTTCGGGTCGGTCGAAACGTCGAAATTCACGATGAGGGTGGTTTGTGAATTACCCGTGGCGTTCAACGAATACATGTAGTTCATCCGGTCGACGCCATTGATTTGCTGCTCGATCGGTGTTGCGACCGATTGTTCCAATGTCTGGGCATCTGCGCCAACGTAGGTGGCCAGAAGCTGGATCTCGGGAGGCACGATATTCGGAAACTGCGAGACGGGTAAACGGGCGATCGAAACTGCGCCCACGATCACCGTCAGGATCGCGATAACCATGGCAACAATCGGCCGCTTGATAAAGAAGTTCGACATGATCGTCCCTCAGTTGCCCGGCACGGGCGTCTGGCGTGCCGCTTTCGGTTTCACGTGGATGCCAGGTCCGACCTTTTGAACCCCGTCGACGATCACGCGCTCACCCGGATTCAACCCGTCTCGGACCACCCACAAGGACCCAACTTGGTCGCCAACGTGTATCGATTTGATGCTCACGACGTCATTACTGTCCACAGCGGCTACTTGATAGCTGCCCTGCAACTCCGAAACGGCCTGCTGAGGAACAAGCAGGGCGCCATGGAGGGTTTCAACGGCAACATGCACCTTACCGTACTGTCCGGGGCGCAGAATGTTACCCGGATTCGGGAACAGGCCTGTGGCCTCGATGGCGCCGGTGCTTTGGTTGATCTGGCGCCCGGCGAAGGCGTACTTACCCTGGTGTGGATAGACTGATCCGTCGGCGAGGATCAACTCCAGCGGCGGCGTGGGGTCAGTCGGTTTGTATTGTTTCGAGAGCCTGAGATATTCCTGCTCGCTTACCGCGAAAGTGACCTTGATCGGGTCAACAGTAGAAACGGCGGTTACGGGGTTTGGAGACGACGGGCTCACTAGATTGCCGATCTGAATCTCCGCATTGCCTGCGATGCCGTCGATGGGTGAGTACAATTTGGTAAAGCCGAGGTTGACGTTTGCCGCCTCTAATGCGGCCTTCGCCGCCTCCACGGCCGCGCTTGCGGCCTGTATCTGGGCCTTGGCCGCTTCGACTTGCGACGTGGCTACCTTCACCTGGGCTTTTGCCGAAATATTGTTCTGTACGGCGTTGTCAAGATCCTGCTGGGTGACTGCATGCTCCTTGGCGAGCGGTGTATAGCGGTCTTCGTCGAACTGCGCCTTGCGTTGGTTCGCCTCGGCGCTCGCCAACTGCGCTTCAGATTGCTGATATTGCGCCTGAGCCTGCGCCAACTGGCCGTTCGCTTGGGCGAGTTGTCCCCGCGCCTGGTCCGCCGCAGCTTGAAGTGGGCGCGGATCGATCTGGAAAAGCAACTGGCCTTTCTTGACGAAAGAGCCTTCCGAATAGTCTTGCGTGAGGAGGTAACCGGTGACTTGGGCGCGGATGGCGGCGTTCACCATGCCGTCCAGGGTTCCGATCCACTCGCGGTAGACCGGGATGTCCCTTTGCTCGACGGTAACGACTTCAACCTCCGGCGCCGTCGGCTCGGCTGCCCCGGCCGAGCTTCGGCCGCAGCTCGTCAGTTGAAAAGAGATAGCGCCCAGCAATAGAGCCACGCATAGTTCAGAGATGCGTCGGTCGGGCCTGTTCCTCATCGGATATCTCCTTCAGAACTCGTGTCGTGGCTCTTTGTGGCCAGAGACAAACTCATGTTACTGGGGGGACGGGCCGACGCGATATTACATATTTTGTGTAGTGCGGCGGACTCGGCGATCGCAGGTGAAATTGCTGTCGGCCATTTCCGCCGTCTCAGGCAAGAGCCCAATCCGTATTTCTTCGCATGCCTACTGAAAATATGTAATGGACCCAAGATTGCGCTGCCAATAAGATCAGCCTGTGAGCTCCGCATGTAGGGAGCGCGAGCCAAGCGATTTGGACGCACGTCGCCTTTGTGGGATTGCCGTCCATGAGGAGCTGAATTCGGCATGATCAATTCGAAAATCGCAAGTGACCGCCCTCGCCGGGAACTTCGAGTGACCGATGACTTTCTTGAATCGCCCAACGACGAATCCTTCACCGAAGTATTCCTGGTGTTCACGCCACAACTCGTGTCCTTCTTCCGCTCGCACGGTTGTGGACCGGATTTGAGTGAAGACCTCAGCCAGGAGGTGATGCTAACGGTATATCGGAAATCGAGGCAGATTCGCGATCGTACGCGTTTCCGTTCCTGGCTATTTACGATTGGACGCCACGCGCTTTATCGGCATTGCAGAAAGCAATGGCCCGAAGCGGACGGGGTTGATTTGGAAAACGTGATTGACGCGAACACGAAACCAGCAGGGCCGCCAGCGTTCGAGTTTCATCGTTGGATGTCATTCCTGGAGTCGCGCGAGCGCGAAGCGTTAACCTTGCGCTTCGTTGAGGAATGGGAATACCACGAGATCGCCGCTGCAAAGGCTATCCCGATCGGGACGGTCCAGTGGCGAGTGTTCAACGCCAAGAAAAAGCTCGCTGCATACCTGAAAGCGCCTGAGCTTTCCAGAAGGAAGGCGGCTTGAACACCGGAAAGGAGGTTGCTATGCACCAAAGCCACAATGCTCAGGGAACGTCTCGCACGTTCTCTTTACCCAGTCCGGAGACCGACTCATATAAGGAGACAGATGTCTATGAACACAATCACGAAGCACTACATCGATGGCGCATTTGTTGAATCACATGGCCGCGAGGTCATGGAGATTATCAACCCGACGAACCGCAAAGTTATCGCCCAGGTAACGCTCGGCGACGAGGATGACGCACGGCGCGCCATCGCCGCCGCCAAGCGAGCATTCGCGACGTACGGCCGTTCAATGATGGAGGAGCGCGCGAAGATTTTGCGCCGGCTGCACGAGGTGGTCTCGGCGCGAATCGACGATCTGACCGCCGCGATGGTTGAGGAGTACGGTGGCCCGGCCGGGTTCTCTCGCGTTATTGTTGAGGCGGGAGCGAATGTGTTCCTGGCGGCCGAAAAGGCCCTCCAAGAACTGCCACTGACCCGGAGCTGGGGCAAAACGACAGTTACCCTGGAGCCGGTCGGCGTTGCAGGCTTGATTACCCCTTGGAACGCGAACTCGTTTTTTCTTTCCGTGAAGCTTGCATCCGCCCTCGCCGCCGGCTGTACGGCGGTCATTAAGCCCAGTGAGTTAAGCGCATTGCAAACCCAAGCGTGGCTCGAATGCGTGCACGAGGCAAAACTCCCGGAGGGGCTTTGCAACGTCGTGACAGGCCGCGGCGAGCTGGTCGGCGCGGAGCTTGTGCGCAATCCTGACGTGGCCAAGATCTCGTTTACGGGCTCGGTTGCTGTTGGCAAGTCGATCATGCGCGACGGTGCCGCGACAATGAAGCGCGTCACGCTAGAACTGGGCGGCAAGTCACCCAACATCCTGCTCGACGATGCCGACCTCAAGAAGGCTATCCCGACCGCCCTCGTCATCGCGTTCTTGAACAGCGGGCAAGCGTGCGTAGCAGGAACTCGGCTCCTCGTGCCGAAGAGTCGGCTCGACGAAATCATGCGAGCAATCGTGGACGCGATTCCCGACTTTCCAGTAGGCGATCCGTCCGACCCCAAGACGGCAATCGGACCCATGGTGACGCGGAAGCAGTACGAGCGGGTACAATCATACATCCGCAAAGGCATTGAGGAGGGCGCGGACGTGCTCGTCGGCGGTGAGGGCCATCCAAAAGGTCTTGAGGCAGGTCACTTCGTAAAGCCCACGGTGTTTGTCAACGTAAAGAACGACATGACGATTGCCCGAGAAGAGATTTTCGGCCCCGTCCTGTCCGTCATCGCCTATGAAGACGAGGAAGATGCGATCCGAATCGCCAATGACACGGACTTCGGTCTTCACGCCTACGTAAGCGGTACCGACGTAAAGCGCGCGCGTCGTGTGGCGTCTAAGCTCCTCGCCGGGCGCGTAGCGATCAACGGCATGCTTGACGACCAGCAAGCGCCATTTGGCGGTTTCAAGCATTCAGGCGTCGGCCGCGAATTCGGTACGTTCGGGATCGAGGCGTTTTTGGAACCGAGAGCCATCCTTGAGGCTGCCTGAACGAATCGATATGAGCAAGCACGATACTATCTCCCAGCCAGAAGCTGCCGATCGCCTCGCGATCCGGGAACTCGTCGAAGCCTACGCGCACTGCGCTGACCATCGCGACGCGAAGGGTCAGATGGCTCTCTTTACCGAAGACACACACTTCGTGGTGTACATGAACGCCAAAGATCCAAAGCCCTCGATGGATTTGCACGCGCGCGATGCTCTTGCGCCGGTTTTTGCAGACCTGAACAAGTACGACACCACCACGCACTTCGTCGGACAGAGCACCATCTTCACCCTCACAGCCGACCAAGCCACCGGGGAAGCCTATTGCCTGGCGCATCACGTCACGGTAAACGGTGAGAAGCGCCGATTGATGGTCGCCTCACTTCGTTACTACGATACCTTCGTGAAGAGGGACGGCTCATGGCTTTTTGCGGAGCGCCAGCTCTATGTGGACTGGGTTGACGAGCGCGCACTGTCATGAACGCGACCGCGACGAACCAGACACGTCTTGTCATCGTGGCGGCGACCGGCATGGTTGGCGGCTATGCCCTTCGCTACGCGCTCGACCACCCCGCGGTTTGCCGCGTGACGGCAATCGGCCGCAGGAGCCTTAGCATCTCGCACCCCAAGCTGAAAGAAGTCTTGCATAAGGACTTCGCTGACTGCTCCGCACTCGCGGAGGCGCTCTCGGATCAGGACGCAGCGATCTTTTGCCTCGGTACGTATACGGGGGCGGTATCGGACGCGGAACTCCGCAAAACAACCGTGGACTGCACAATCGAGTTCGCGCGTGTTCTCCACGGCAGCAGTCCCAATGCGGTGTTCTCATTCTTAAGCGGAAGCGGCGCGGACCAGACGGGACGAAGCCGGATGGCCTTCGCCCGCTACAAGGGAGAGGCCGAGAAAGCGCTGATCGCGGCAGGGTTCCCGCGCGTTTACATGTTTCGGCCTGCGTACATCTATCCCGTCGAGCCGCGCAAGGAGCCGAATCTCAATTACCGGCTGTTGCGCATGATCTACCCCGTATTTCGGGTGCTGTTTCCCAACCAGGTGATTCCCGCCGACGACTTGGCCCGTGCCATGGTGGATGTTGCCGTCCGTGAAGCCGCAGAGCGCGGAGGCGTGGTTTTAGAAAACCGTGACATTCGCGCGATGGTTAAGTCCCTGTGATTGCCGGTTCCCCCCCGCGAGGGGCAATCGTGCGCCCGAGGCCAACTCAGGGCAGCTTGTCGAAAAAGAGATAAACAGCGGCAATCCGGCCGTCCCGGGAAACGATGAAATCAGTACCGGCGTGAGCCGGCGCTTCTCCAGGACGGCCCTCCAGCCATTGGACCCGCCCTCCATTGCCCACTTCGTGTGGGTCAGCATTGGCTGATATCGGAAGTCAATGTGGGTAGCCCTAACAGCGCCCGCGATTCGATCTCGTCTTACGTGGAAAGCGGCCCTGAGCTTTTTACTGCCCGCGCAGAATTCCATAACACGGCGGGATTCACTCGATCGGGATAGATCGCGAGCATCTGGCCGTACAATTCCTTCGCGGTCTGCGTAGTGACTGCGATCCTGTCGAAGTCGCGAATGTATCGTCTTGTTTCCCCGATAATGCTCGGCGCATCCGGGCGGCCAGGCCTCTTGTGCCCCGCAATGACGGCGCGCGGCTTCAGCGAGTCGATCATGTCGAGCGCAGCGATCCACTCTTGCCTTGAATCGGCATTCGACTCGCCGAGGTGAATATGAACATCGTTATACACAGCGTCTCCCGCCACGACCAAACCGATCGAAGGGACATGGAGGCAAGTCGTACCTAGAGTATCGGTATGGCCCGTTGGAATGCTTACGAGTTCCTCACCTTCGAGTCGAATCACGGGTTCAGCGAGTTCCTCCGCCACCGCAAGTGTCGGGTCGATCTGCCCAGGGAAGCGCGACTTCCAAAATGCGTCAAGAACGGGCGCCGAAACCTGACCTCGCATTACCGAGATTGCATCTCGCGAAGCCACAAACCGGGCGCCGGGAAAGCGCTGTTGAATCGTGTTGACGCCAAAGAAATGATCTCCATGGCCATGCGTCGCATAGATGGCAATCAGATTCTTTCCACTTGCGCCGACCCATTCTGTGAGCGCGCGGTTTTGCTCGATCGTGATGAAGGTGTCGACCAACACGGCATCTCGTTCACCCGAGATCAGCGTTGACGATATCGGTGACCATTTCATCTCAGTTGCGCCGGGCGGCAAGTCGCCGGTGACAGCAGGGATCTGAGAACTGACAAAGACGTCCCACTTCAACAGACGATTCATATCTTTTCCTCCGTTTCAATCTGCAGCATGCCGCAACAGGTCTTCGACTTTAGCGTCCAGATCGCGAGCTACGTTCAGCGCGTCACTATTCCCATAAGGCGCTAAGAGACTGGCCATCCGGTCATATGAAAGATGCACGCCATCGGCACGCTCATCCACAAGGACGGTAACCGGAGCATACGAGCCGGCGTCCGGAACATGCTTCGCCATTTCTTTCATGATGAGAGGATTCCCAAGGACGAGCCGAACGATTCTCGCGGTGTGGCGCTCGGTGCCCTTACGGACGATCGTCCCGTGATCGAACTCGACGAACAGCATCAATCCTGTTCTGCCCAAGACAGGCTGGATTGCGGCACTTAATTCGGTGGCGGATTTGGCTTCTTGCGTCGACTTCCAGAACTCGGCCATATTTGGGTTTCCGATCGAAGCCTTGATCGCCGCAACAACCTCATCGAACGGTCTTGCGGAGATCACAGTCAGCCGTTCCATTTCCACTTTTCTGATCATTTGGACTCCTTTCCGTTCATTGGTGAGTGAAATCCAGGAGAATCCGGGCTCGTAACGCTGATCAGGTTTTGTCCAGCAGTGTGCCGAGAGCAGTTGGCCACTCCTTCTCGAAGTCGACGTCCTTCTGAAGTCCGCGTTTTATCAGAGCCCCAATCCGCTGTTGCGCTTCAGTCCATCCGAGGGCCGTGTGAAACGAATTAAGCGCTTCGAGGAGCTGATCGCTCGACGGCAACGAAACCTGGTTAATAAGACTCTTTGCCGCCGCGATGGCGCGGCGGTCGAAAGAAGCGATTCGGCGTGCGAGCGCATCGACGAAACCGTCCAGTTCCGCGTCCGCGAGGGCACGATTGATGTACCCGTAGCGTTCGGCTGTGTCCCCGTCGAAATCATTTCCGCCGAGAACGATTTCGAGCGCGCGACCACGGCCGACCAAATGCGGGAGACGTTCTGCGCCGCCACCACCCGGATGCAGTCCCACTGCGACTTCAGGTTGCCCAAGGCGCATATTCTCGCGCGATGCGAAGCGCATGTCGCACGCGAGGACGAACTCGCTGCTCGCGCCGCGCACGCATCCGCGGATTTTCGCAATACTCACGACCGGCGACTTAGTGATACGCACGAACGTATCCAAAAGTATTGGAAGACCGGAAGGGCCGACGCTGGACATGACATTGCCCAACTTGCCGGTTAGGTCGAAGTGGGCAAGGTAAAAATCAAGAATTGCGCTTTCAAACACGACGACGCGAAGAGTCTCGCTTGCGTCCATTCGCGCGAGCAAATCCTGAAGGCTTTGAAACATCGTGCCGTCCATGACGTTGAACGGCGGGTAATCAAAAACGACCCTCCAGTAGGCGGGCGTTTCCTCGACGACACGCAATGGTGAATGTGACTCAGCCATGGTTCACCACCTTTTCATCAACCTCAAACCCGCGAGAGGGCTCGGTAATTTTCTTTTCGTCATAATTGCGCATACGCGCAAGCGCGGTGTCGGAAGTGCAGAGTCTTAAGAAAAGATTTCGTTCGAGAGCCAGCCCGTCCGCCAAAGGCGTTTCGTTGGCGCTGCGGACGAGACGCTTAATGTAGGCGGCCGATTCAGGCGGATGCTTCGACAAATGCCTCGCAATCTCCATCGCGCGATCGAGGGCCTTACCCTTGACCGTTTCGTGGACAAACCCTCTTGCTTCGGCTTCACGTGGGCTGAGAGGCTTGCCCATAAGAATGTGCCAAAGCGCGGCCGCCATGCCGACGGTCCGTGGTAGCCTTTGCGTTCCGCTTGCTCCGGGCAGAAGACCGAGTTCCGTTTCCGGTAATCCGATCAGATAATCGCCGTCTTCGGCGATGCGGATGTCGCAGGCCAGAGTAAATTCAAAAGCGCCGGCAAGAGCGGTGCCGGAAATGGCGGCAATAACCGGCTTCGGCATAGTCTCGCAGATCGCCATCGCCTTGTCGAAAAATCCGCCATGGTAGCTCGCGTTATCCGGCCATTGGCGGCCCGAAGCGCGAATTTGCTCGGCAATATCAATGAGCGCGGGAATATCAAAATGGCGATTAAAATATCCGGGCGTTCCGCCGGTTATGACGACGACACGAACGTCAGGATCGCCGGCAAAAGCCTGTAGCTCCTCCGTAAGCACGTCACCCATCGCCATATCGAAATACATTTTCTTTGGACTTCCCAGGGTGACGACGGCAATTTTGTCTATGACTTCTGTCGTAAGTACGTCGGTTTTCATCGGAGATCCTTCTTGAGTTCCACGATCTGTTTTCTGATAGAGCCGTCAGGCTTTTGCGGATGATCCCTGAACAGCTCTTGCGGCGGCACGGATAACGTCAACGACGAAGCCTGGATGAGACAGCATCGGGACGTGACTGCTGTCGATGGCGTGGGTGCTTGCCTTCATCCGTTTCGCCAGAAACCGTTCCAGTTCCGGCTGCACGGTCCGGTCGTTGTTTGCCACGATGTACCAGCTAGGCTTCGACTTCCAAGCGACGCCAGGCGCATTCCGGCTGAAGAGATCAAGAGCCGGGGCATAATGGGTCGCCCACACAAGCTTTTGCTCTTCCTCCGAGAGGTCTCCCGCGAAGCACGTGACGCCTTCCGGCTTCATCCACAGGCGCCCATCCCCCGGTTCGACGTATTTGAAGACATCGGTGGGTGGGTACGGGGCCTGCTGGCTTTGCGACGTCTCGCCGGCATCGACGTCGGGAGCAAGAGCGGCGATGTAAACGAGTCCGACAACCCGGTCATCGGTCCCTGCGGCCGTAATCACGCTTCCGCCATAGGAGTGGCCGACTAGAATCGTTGGGCCGCTGACCCGTCCGAGCGTCCTTTTAACCGTGGCGACGTCACCTTCGGGTGTATCGAGCCCGTATTGAGCGGCCATTACTTCGTATCCGTCCGCTTGTAGCGGGGGAATCACCTTGCTGAAGCTCGAACCATCTGCCCATATTCCGTGGCAGAAGACGATGCTGGGTTTCTTTGTGTTCATCTCGAGTCTCCCTTCTTTTTGTCTTCATTACCGTTAACGCGCCGGCCGCTCGCGTTCCTGCACCATCCACTTTTTGATATAGGCCGAGGCGTTCAACACCGATACTCCCTGCTCCTCGCACGAATTCAGGAAGTGAATGGCCTCAACATCAACAAGGTCTACTTCCTCCAGATCCAAAACGCTTGGTGATCCGCACTGGTCTATTTCAGTCTTTACCTGATGCACATGCCCGGATCGAAACTCACCACTGAGCCGAACCCGATCACCGACGCGATCGATCCTTAGCGTCATAGTTCTCCCGCTCGAGAGCTGTCCGTGCTATTGCAATGCGTTTGCCATGACCGATCCACTGAAACGAAGGAGGTTGGAAGTTTTGACGATCCTGAACTCTCAGGAATTCCTGTTACATGAGGAGGCAGGATGAGCTTATAATCCGGTGATGGCTTCCATGGACGAATTGCCTGGCATAGCTGGG
>Ga0210384_10008515_pt1 | contig 10681 bp, 10 predicted proteins | sample IncBWH2MmetaG_FD_160574 | JGI IMG/M metagenome (GOLD analysis project Ga0210384, IMG submission 160574) | Forest soil microbial communities from Barre Woods Harvard Forest LTER site, Petersham, Massachusetts, United States - Inc-BW-H-2-M | ecosystem: Environmental > Terrestrial > Soil >...
TCCTTGGCGTTAGAGAACCTTCTCTCCGTTCGCCGAAACTACAAACGCGCTTACGCCGCTCAAGAACGGTTCCGTCTTGCGCGTGCTGAGTTCAAATTTCGAAACGGAAACGGGCGTTGGTTCTGTCAAACTCGGCACACCGGGAATTTCACTCAGAAACAGTACGCCGGTCTTGCCCACGTCCAGGCCCACATAGTTCGAAGCCTTGACGGGCATGGCAACGATTCTTTGACCGATTCCGTCGAGGTCGATGGTGACCTTTACTTCTTCTTTCTTTTCGCCTTCCTTTTTCTCGCCCTCTTTGCCTTTGTCGCTACTCTTATCGGCATCCTTAGCTTTATCCTTATCCTTATCCTTATCCTTGTCCTTGTCCTTGTCCTTATCCGCGTCTTTGCCTTTCTCGTCAGTCGCGGCTTTCTCCTCGTCGCTTTGCGGCTCGACGGGAGAGGGGTCACCCTTCTTCAAAACAATCGCGTAGACGCTTCGCGAGATCGGGTGCTGGAAGCTCGAAAGATCGAGCCAGCCGATCGAGAGCCCCAGGTCCGTACTGGCCGCGAAGTAGAGGGACTTCCCGTTCTTGTCGAAGACCGGATAGCGCGCGTCGCTGGTTCCATCGGTGATCTCCGACTCCTTGCCCGTTTCGAGCGAATAGACAAAAATGCTGCGCATATGATTTTCGAGATACTTCGCATACGTCAGCCATTTGCTGTCGGGCGACCACGTTTCGCTGATCGTGGAGCTCGGGTCTTCATAGCGATCCGAAGTGACTTTTACAGGCGTTCCCTTCTCCACATCGACGTACCAAAGATTGAGGCGCTTGTCGGTGTAGGCGATTTTTTTGCTGTCCGGTGACCAGGTCGGCCCATAAAAGAAGGACGGAGGATTGCCCAGATTGATTTTCTTCACCGCGCCCAATCCCGTTTGATCCACGACGTGCAGCGCATATTCGCCGGATTCGTCGGAGAAGAACGCGATTGATTTTCCATCAGGCGACCACGCCGGATCGCGTTCCGCTACGGCTGTCGTGCGCGTAAGGTTTCGTGCATCGCCCTTTTCCGCAGGCACGGTCAGGATTTCGCCGCGCGCTTCGAACACCGCGCGAACTCCCGTCGGCGATATGGCGGCATTTTGAATCTTGTCCCCTACTTTTTCGTAGTGCGGCCGCGTGGCCGGCAAGTCGCCGGAAATGTGAATGCTTACCCTCGTCGCTTTTTCGCTCTTCAGATCGAGGGTGTAGATACCGCCGAACTGCTCGTACACCAATGCGTCGGGTCCTGCAGAAAGCGATTTGACGTCGAGGCCTTTGTTGTCAAGCACTTGCTTCACGGCTTTTGTTTTTGTGTCGTACGCAAAAATTGTCACCGTTCCCTTGCGATCTGACAGGAAATAAACTGTGTCGCCGATCCAGACTGGATCGTCGTCGTTCGAGTTTTCACGAGGGACTTTCTCGAGTTGCAAGTCGCTCAGGCGCAACAAATAGACTGGAGTGGTCTGTCCACCGTGATACCGCTTCCAGGCGTTTTGCCACTTGAGATTGGGCACATAAGCGATGCGCGTGGCATCCGGCGAATAGGACGCTGCTTCACCGCGCCACATCGGCAGAACTTCCGGAACGCCGCCTTCGACTGGTATGGCATACAAACGGTCAAAGTCCGCGTAGGCTTCGCGCGGCGAGCTGACCAGGACCTTCTTGCCGTCCGGGGTCCACCCGACAACGACGTCGGCGTCGGGATGCCAGGTAAGGCGCTTTGGTTCACCGCCATCGGCGGGCATGACGTAGGCGTCGACATTGCCGTCGTACTGGCCGGTGAAGGCAATCCAACTTCCATCTGGAGAGAATTTCGGCCTGGCCTCGTGGCCGCCAGTCGTAAGCTGGCGCGCTTCGCCACCTTCTCGCGGTACAGTCCACAGATATCCCCCGTAAGCGAATACGATTTGCGTCTTGCTCATCGTGGGCGCCTGCACGAGCAACGGATTCTCTTCCGCCGCGGCAGGCCAGCTAGCGGCGCACGACATCGCGAACAGCAACCCCGCTATCATCGTCAAGTTTCGAAAACGCATCATTCCTCCTGAAGAACTCCCAACAAATCTCTCTTGCCGCATGGCTTGCGCCGCGAGCCTGTTATTTCGGAGCGGCGGGTGGCGGCCAGAATCCTGGCTCCGTGATGGAACGTCCGTCCACTTTATCCGCATACTTTTTTACGGCCGGGCCGACGGCGGAGGCCTTTCCAATGAGCACGAAAACTAAATTATCGAGCGGAAAATGCTTCTCGATGACCTGCTTGGCGATCGCCGGTGTCACCGCGTCCACGCGAGCTTCCAGTTGGTTCACTTCATCGTCGTTCAGCCCGTAAAATTCGTTGACCACGATTCGCCGCGCGAGCTGGCCTGAGGTTTCGATGGTCGGCGGAAATTGTCCCTTGATGTAACTCTTCGCCGATTTGAGTTGTTCCTCGGTCACACCGTTTTTGTGGAGCTTCTCCAAAACCTGAAGTGCCAGGTCGATCGCTGGAGTCGTGGTTTCATTTTTTGTGAAACTGAAAATACCAAACGGACCCGGCGCCTTGCGCGAATCAAAAAAAGAGCTGGCGCCATAGGTATAACCGGATTCGACTCGCAGGGCTTCATTCAGCTCGGATGTGAATCGGCCGCCAAAAATAGTGTTGACCACGCGAATCGCGACGCGATCCGGATCATTCGCGGCGGTGCCGATGTTCCCGATGGCGAAGTAGGTCTGCGTTGCGTCGGGCTTGTCGATCAGCAGAAGTTTTTTTCCTTTTGCCGGGGCCGCGGCGGGAATGGCCATGTTTGGTACGGACCGTGCCGGCCAGGCACCGAGTGTTTCTTCGAGCTTCTTCCGCATTTCGGCGGCATCGAACTCGCCGGCGACTCCTAGGATGGTATCTCCCGGTGCGTAGTTCGCTTCGTAACATTTCGTGATGGCGTCTCGCTGGATGCGCTTGAGCGAAACTTCATCGCCATCCGAAGGGCGCCCGTAGGAGTGCGCGCCGTAAAGATAGCCTGCGTAGTACAAACCCAGGACGGAATTTGGCTCGTCCTTTGCGGCCTTAACGCCGTCCAGACTTTGCGCGAGGATCTTGTCGGTTTCGCTTTGAGGAAAAGTCGGATGGAGAACAGCATCCGAGAATAGCTCCAGGCCGCGCGCCAAGTCCTTGGTCAGGAACTCCGCGCTGATGGCAGTGAAATCAGCGCCAGCGTCGGCGCTAAAAGACCCGCCGATGTAGTCGAGGTCGGCCGAAAATTGTTGGGCGGTGCGGTTCTTGGTTCCCTTGCGCAGCAGGGCGGCGGTAACCGACGCGAGCCCTTCCTCCCCGGTGGGATCCGCGGCCGCCCCGGTTTTTACGATGGCAAAAATACTGATCAGCGGCACGCCGCGTTTCTCCAGAAGCAACACCGTCAGCCCGTTCTTGAGCACGAATTTCTCATGCGGCGGCAGGCGCAGCGATTGCCCGGGCGCCGCTGGACAAAGGAGGAACAGCAACATCAGGAATGCAAGAAGCCGCAATTCGTTTCTCGCGCGCGTCATTGTTTTGCCTTCTCTTCATCCGCGGGAAGGAGCGTTGCCACGGTGCGGTTGTTTGCGCCAAAGTATTTTTTTGCGACGCGCTCGACATCTTCTTTCGTCACCGCAGAGTAACTTTTTGCCGCGTCGAACAACTTGTGGTAATCGCCCATAAACACTTCGTATGTGCCGATGGTGTTGGCCCGCCCGTTGATTGTCCGCATCTGCCGGTAGAATTCCACCAGCCGGTTATTCTTGGCTTTCTCGAGTTCCTGATCGCTGATCGGCGCGCCTTTTACTTTCTCGAGTTCTTCATAAATCGCTTTTTCGCAGGCCTGCGGGTCTACACCTTGCCGCGGCTGAGCGGTGATGATGGCCAGCGTGGGATCGAAGGCCGGCTCCACGTCGGCGGAAACGTCGAGCGCCAGCTGATCCTTGTCCACCAGCCGCTGATACATCCGTGAACTTTCTCCCTGAAACAGCACGCTCCGAAGAATGTTGAGCGCATAGAAATCCGCGTTGTTTGTTTCGGAGACGTGATAACCGATCATCACGATGGGCAATTCAGCGGGCTTGTGCACGACCAGTCGGCGTTCACCGAGCTGTTCGGGTTCGACGGTTGTTACCGGTGGAGGTGGGGCATGCGTGGGAATCGGTTCGATATATTTTTCGCAGAGCTGAAAAATCTCCTCCGACGAAACGTCGCCGACCACCACCATCGTCGCATTGCCGGGCGAATAGCCCATTTCGAAGTGGTGCTTCAGGTCGTCCATCGTCCAATGCTCGATGTCGCTCATCCACCCCAGAACAGGCCATTGATAGGTGTGCGCGATGAACGCGCTGGCCCAGAGCTGCTCGTCGAGCAAGCCGAAATTATTGTTGTCGACGCTTAGCCGCCTCTCAGAAGCGACCACCTCGCGTTCGGAGGCAATCTTCTTCGGATCGAATGTCAGATCGCGGATGCGGTCGGATTCGATGTCGTAAATCAACGAAAGCGCCGAACGTGGAAACCAGTCCTGGTAAACGGTCACATTTTGCGTCGTATAAGCGTTGTTCGAGCCGCCGTTTGCTTCCATTACCTTGTCCAGATCGCCCGGTCCGTATTTCTTTGCGCCGTTGAACATCATGTGCTCGAAAAAATGCGAGAGACCGGTCGTTCCAGGGCGCTCGTTTCGCGATCCGATGCGGTAGAAAATATAAAGCGCGACATTCGGGATGCTATGGTCTGGCTGCACCAGCACCTTCATGCCATTTTTCAGCGTGCGGGTGGTGACCGGAAACTCTTGCGATTGCGCGCGCACCTCGGACGAAGCAAGGCCCCAGGCGCACAACAGCAGCAGTGCGGTCCTGCCGTACCTGATTGTTTTCATGAGCCCCACCCTTACCCGAACTCTTTATCTAAGACGTATTTACCCGCGGAAATGTTTGCGTCTATCTGCCTTGCTTAGGGCAGAAGCGCGAATACCCGCACCGGCCCGCCCGAACCACCTTCCAGCTTGATGGGCGCCACAACAAGAAAAGCTCCCGTTTCTGGCAACTCGCTCAAATCGGAGAGATTCTCCAGATGATAGAGTCCCGCCCCCAGCGCCAAATGATGTACCGCAAACTCTTGCGACGCGCCGTAGTCGACGCTCATTGTGTCACATCCGATGCCGCTGATCTTTCGACCAATCAGCCATTCCACCGCGTCGACGGAAAATCCGGGGAAATGCATGCGCCCTGCCGCGTCCTGATTCCGGTAGCTTTCGGCATCGGGCCAGCGTGACGACCAGCCGGTCCTAAGCAACGCGATGGCTCCCTCGGGAATTCGCGCGTGCCGCTTCTCCCACTCCGCAACTCGCGCGGCGGGAAGCTGGTAGTCTGCGTCGGCGGCACATTCGGCCCGAACATCGAATACTGCGGCCATTCCAAAGAACTGTCTAGCCGGGATCCGGTCTACCGGTGTTTTTCCCTGCGAAAAATGAATCGGAGCATCCAGATGTGTCCCGTAATGCTCTAACATCCAAAAGCTGCGCGTAAAATAACCGTTTTTCTCAAAGCTGGCGTTGACCTTGGCCTCGAACCACCGCTCGTCCCCCGGCCAGGGAACCAGTCGGTCATTGATGGCGTACGCGAGGTCCAGGATTCGCGTCTTCCCGGAAGCTATCCCGTCGAACATAGCGTCAGGGGAGCGGAATTCCCGGTGAAGCGACAATTCCAGCCATGCGCAGGATTTCCTGATACTCCGCTTCGGTAATCTGCGAAACCAGCACCCTCACGTTCTTCAACAGTTTCATCTTTTTCAATAAGGGGTTGGCACGGAGCTCTGCGAGTGTAACTTGCCTCGGCAAACGGTCAAATGCTCTCAGGTCCGCGACAAGGTTTTTTTCCTTGTGATCGTGAGGGTCGGGGTAAGGGTCGCGGGTGATTTCCGCGATCGAGTAGAGCGTCCTCTCCGGGGCGGAGTGATAACAAAGCACACGGTCACCTTTACGGACCTGCTTGAGTGCACGAATGGCATCGGGCTTCGACTCCGCGCCGTGCCACATTTCCTTGCCCTTCACAAAGAGCGTATCCCAATGGTAGTGGTGCGGGTCGGCGCTAAATATCCAGTAGTGTCGTTGCGAGGTCGGAGTTGCCATCGAGAACGTCGAGTCGGCAGCAATATACACGGGGAAGACCAAAAAGCGAAACAAAATATGGGGGTTAACTGCGATTCGGCCGGCGTTGAGGAAAAAGGCCGCGAATGGCCCGGAGACTTAAGGTATCCCGTATGTCGTTTATTTTTATTGAGTTAGGTCAATTTTCAAGCGACGTCCACAAAAACTTCTTCACCCCGGAGCTCGGTCGGGTAACAAGCAACTCCCATATTTTGGTTCTGAGCGAGCTTCCCTGTGGTTACGTCGTATTGCCAGCCGTGCCAAGGACAAGTCACAATTTTATCCTGGAGCGACCCTTGTCCCAGAGGCCCTCCGCGGTGCAGGCAAGTATTATTGATAGCGTAGAATTTGCCGCCCACATTGGCGATCGCCACGGTTTTGCCCGACGGCCGAAACTCGCGGATAGTACCCGCCGGAATTTCGGCGATCTTGGCGGCTAGCACGAACGGCATACGCACCTCTTGCCAAACAAAAACGCGACAACCTACGGACCTATTGCGTGCGCAGTATAGTCCTCGGTCGTATTCTCGTCAAAGCGGGTCATGCACGAAACAAGGAACCACGCCTCGTAACCCTGCTTCGACCTCGCCAAGCCCAAATCTTCCTGCGAACGAAAAGGAAAGCCGCCAGTCCAACTAGAATCCAGCCACTCCAAATGAACCACTCGCGCCAGACTCCAAGCTGTGTGGGAAAAATTTCGGCAAAGAGAATAAGCCATACCCCTCCAATCAAGAGGCTGCCAACAAGTTTGGAATTGTCCTTAAGGTCGCGCTCGACATTCAGCAGGAGCTTAACCAGCAACTGCAGGAGATGGACCATGTTCGTTGACCTCAGACCTTTTGTTGATTCTAGCGATGCACAGGTAGCGCACTAAAGACCGTACCAGGTCACTCGTCAGCGATGCCTCATTGAGCTCTTTTCGCCATCATTTTCCAATAGGTGGCGGGGCGAAACCTTTGCACGATGTCAATCTGGCGAGCATCGCGCCCAATTAGAATTCGCGGTTCGCGACGCTCGACGCCTTTCAGGATGCGTGCCGCGGCGGCTTCCGGCGAAGTGGGAGTCAGCTGCTCAAACCGTGCGATAGCCTCTTGATGCTTGTTTGGGGGAGCATTCGCACCTAGGCGCGCGTGCTTCGCAATCGGCGTGTGAATCCCCCCTGGGTGAACGCAGGACACAAAAACCGAGGTGCCTTCCAGTTCGTGCCTCAGCGACTCGGTGAATCCCCGCACCGCGAACTTGCTCGCCGAATAGGCACTCTGCCCGACGGGAGCGATAATTCCGAAGACGCTCGACAAATTTACTATGTGGGCGCGGGGCTGTTGCTTCAAGATCGGGAGAAAATACTTCACTCCGTAAACCACGCCCCAAAAATTGATACCCATCAGCCATCGCAGATCGTCGAGAGATAATTCTTCAAAGGTGCCGATCAGCGCGACGCCGGCGTTGTTAATTAGCAACGTCACGCGGCCGTGCCGTGCAGCTACGGCCTCGGCAAAGCTGCTCACGCGGTGCTCATCGGAAACATCCAGCACGTGCGTTGAGACTGCGGCTTGCGTAGACGTAAGCGAGGCAGAGGTTTCGGTTAGCCCCTTCTCATCGATGTCCGCAATCGCCACCGCGGAACCTCCGGCGGCAAGCTGTTGCGCCAACGCGCGCCCGATGCCGCTCCCAGCGCCGGTAACTACTGCCACGCCACCTTCGAAGAATCCCATTTGAAGAACCCCCTCGCCCTCCCTTGACGTTTGAATTCCTCTCGAACCTGGCAGCTGCATTCTACGATGCGCGCGTATCCCAGGCGCAAAAAAGCAACCGTCAAGCGCTCTAGCTCATCCTGCAAAAGTCCAGGCACGGCGGCAGCGTCCACTTCGATCAGATCGGCGTTTCGACAGGGCTTGTCGGCCGCCGCCCGCTTTTTCAGCGATTTCCTGGCGCTTTTTCCTGCGTACTTCATTCTTCTGATTCTTGAATAGGAAGTATAGGACAAACCACACCGATGCAACCGACAAGAAGATGAGCCAATCCAGTCTTATAGTAAGAGGGGTGATGCGCTCGAGTTCAGCTTCAATCTGCAGCGCTCTCGCGCTAGGTGCCCTGCACTCTGGCTAGGAGTTCGACGAACTTTTGTTTGCGCTCGGCCTGGTCGTGGCCGCCTTCGGCTTCGGCAAGCTGCGTGATGTTCATCGAGCAGAATTTTGGCCCGCACATTGAGCAGAACTTGGCTTCCTTGTAGAAATCGTCGGGCAAGTTTTCGTCGTGCATGGCTCTGGCAGTCGGTGGGTCAAGCGACAGCTCAAATTGTTTGTTCCAGTCAAACAAAAATCGCGCGTAGCTCAAGGCATCGTCGCGGTCTCGCGCTCCGGGCCGGTGACGGGCCACGTCTGCCGCGTGCGCCGCAATCTTGTAGGCAATCACTCCTTGCTTTACGTCTTCCGGGTTGGGCAGACCGAGATGCTCCTTCGGCGTGACGTAACACAGCATCGATGCGCCATGCCAGCCGATCATCGCTGCGCCAATCGCACTGGTAATGTGGTCGTAGCCTGGAGCGATGTCGATCACTAGCGGGCCCAGTGTGTAGAACGGTGCCTCGTGGCACCATTCCATCTCCTTGTCGACCTGCTCCTTGATTTTGTCCAGCGGCACGTGGCCTGGGCCTTCGATCATCACCTGCACGTCGTGCTCCCAGGCCTTCTTGGTCAGCTCGCCGAGCACTTTCAACTCGGCGAACTGCGCTTCATCGCTGGCGTCCGCAATACATCCCGGCCGTAGCCCGTCGCCAAAGGAAAAGCTGACGTCATGCTTTTTGAAAATCTTGCAAATCTTCTCGATGTTCTCGTAGAGGAAATTCTGCTTCTTGTGGTGCTCCATCCAGTGCGCCATCAGCGATCCGCCGCGGCTGACGATTCCCGTGATCCGCTTGCGCACCAGGGGCACATGCTCGCGCAGCACGCCAGCATGAATGGTCATGTAATCGACGCCCTGCTCGGCTTGCTCCTCGATCACTTCGAGCATCAGGTCAATCGTCAAGTCCTCAGGGCGTCGCACTCTGGAAATCGCTTCATACACAGGGACGGTGCCCACCGGCACGGGCGACGCATCAATAATTGCCCTGCGGATCACCGGAATATCTCCCCCCGTCGAAAGATCCATCACGGTGTCGGCGCCGTAGTGAACGGCGTGGTGGAGCTTCTTCAACTCTTCGTCAATATTGGAACTCGTGGCCGAGTTCCCGATGTTTGCATTGATCTTGCATTTCGTGGCGATACCGATCGCCATCGGTTCCAAATTGCGATGATTCACATTCGCGGGGATAATGCAGCGGCCGCGCGCTACCTCGCTGCGAATCAGTTCCGGCTCGAGCTTCTCGCGCTTGGCGATGTACTCCATCTCCTCGGTAATGACGCCTTGCCGCGCGAAGTGCATCTGCGACAAGTTGCGATTCCCATTTGCCTTCGCGGCGCCCGCTTCCCTCGATGCAATCCAACTATCGCGTATGGCCATGGAGCCCCCTCAGTAACCGTGCTGAATGAATCGTGGATAGCCTTCTCGAGCACACTCATTCTGCGCAGTAAGTTTGGATTATGGCACCGGGGGAGAGGTGCCGCAACTTACGCGAGGGCAACGTAAAGCCGGCAAGCCAGCAGACTCTTCTGCTGGGTAGCGGAATGTGCTTCAGGACGCGCCCGAAAATGACAAAGCACGGGACTGATCCCGTGCTCTGACTTTGTTCCCAACCGGTTGCCCGGCCGAAACTTTAATCTTACTGGAGGGCCAAGCTAGCGGCTGTGCAGCCAGCGCCGGAGGGGTCAAAGCGAATCACACCAGATTGGTCGGAGCAGAACATGCGTTGACCGGTGGTGCCAACGGTAACCGGGGTTCCCGTGATCGAATAGCCGACCGAAGGCGTATTGCCGTCGCCGGTCCATGCGAAGGTATACCCGCTCTTGGTACCTGCTGCGAGAACCGCGTCAAGCAAGCAGGCTGCCGCCGAAGTAGCCGTGCAGGGAGAAGGACCACCCAGCGCGGCCAGGGTTCCTGGGAAACCATCTTGCGGGTAGGTGGACGAATACGTCACCGCGGAGGTGTTGATCGTACGGATCGAACCAACCGCGGAAGCCTCATTGGCTGCCATGCGCGACCGGAGGAGGTTGGGGATTGCGATGGCCGCGATGATCAGGATGATCGCCACGACGATCAGTAGCTCGATGAGAGAGAAGCCTTTTTGCCGAGTACGCATTTCTTGTGATTCTCCTTTTTAGGACCTGGCCTTTCCGTGCCCCACTCTTTGGTGGGCTTTCATTTCCGCTAATTATGCAATTGCGCTTTAACAAGGACAATGGGACAACGTTCCCAATTTGGGCCGTCCCTATGGTTCAGTCCATCGGACGGCCGACCTGTACCTTGTTCCTAGTACCGCCTATACCCAGGTATTGCCCGAGGAGCACGAGAATTCTAGTAACTATAACAAAACAAAATATTTACAAGGACTGCCGATGGCCTCCAAGCGTTGAATCGCTAT
>Ga0210384_10008517_pt1 | contig 10680 bp, 10 predicted proteins | sample IncBWH2MmetaG_FD_160574 | JGI IMG/M metagenome (GOLD analysis project Ga0210384, IMG submission 160574) | Forest soil microbial communities from Barre Woods Harvard Forest LTER site, Petersham, Massachusetts, United States - Inc-BW-H-2-M | ecosystem: Environmental > Terrestrial > Soil >...
GAATCGGAGGAACGATTTTGAGAAGCTGAAGAAAATCGTTGTGAAAGATAAAATAAACCAATGACGCGATCAGCGGCTGCAATTATCTTCATCGATGCGATTGCAAGGACAGGACGGATCGTGAGCGCCGCGGCACTTATGGCCACAGCACTTGCAACTACCGCGAGCGCGCAGGCTTGGGGAGATCCGGTGTGGAGCGACGAATTCAACTCCCATGAACCTGGCGCTGCGCCGGACCCGAGCAAATGGACCTACGATGTGGGTGGAAGTGGTTGGGGTAATCATGAGCTGGAAGTTTATTGTGCGCCAGGCAGTTCGACGCCGGCCCCCTGCGACGCGAAAAATCCGAATGCGTTTCAGGACGGTCATGGGCATCTGATTATTCGCGCTTCGAAAGTTAGCGAAGACCCCCTTCCCACTGGCTTGTGGACTTCCGCGCGTCTCAAAACGCTGGGGCTGAAGGATTTTCAATACGGGCGAATGGAATCGTGCATAAAACTTCCTGTCGGCGCCGGTTTGTGGCCGGCGTTCTGGATGCTGGGCACTGCCGGGAAATGGCCGGCTGGCGGTGAGATAGACATCATGGAAAACATTCCGGCGACCGGCGGGTCTGGAGCCGGACTGGGGCCAACTAAAACTGAATCGACGATTCACGGGCCGAGCACTTCAGAGAAAGGACGATTTAGTCTTACGGAAATGTTTACGTTTCCAGGCGGGCAGCGCATCGATGATTCGACATCGGCTTGTCATGTGTATGGGGCGATATGGTCGCCGTTCATGGTGCAGATGTATGTGGGCGATTGGCGCAAGCCATTTTTCATTCGAACCGCGGCTGATGTGCCCGCTGGCGGGCGGTGGGTGTTCAATGCGCCTTTTTATTTCCTGCTGAATTTGGCTGTGGGAGGCGACTGGCCGGGGCCGCCGGACAGCACTACGCCGAGTCCTGCAGAAATGCTTGTCGACTACGTGCGGGTTTATAAAGCGGGCTTCGTGCAGGCGCCGAAGACGAGCTCGGCACCGCTAAAAGCGCCAGGCGGCGCGAACAGCAGCACGATTCTTGAGCTGCGGTCCGCAGGCGAAACCGGTTATGTATTTCTCGCTTGCGTGCTTGATTTTCCCATCGGTACGTGTTCCGTGGATACCGGCAATGCGCTGAATACCTCAGTAGTAGATTTTCATTCCGGAAGCTCACAAACGGCAAAAATTACCGTCACGTATGGAAAAGCTTCATGGCGTATGGATTCTGCCCTCTCAAAAACTCATGTGACTGTAACCGCTTACACCGTTAGTGGTGCGCAATCGAGTATCTCGATCCCCATTGAATGAGTCACGTAGCTCCCTAGCTCGTTGCACACGATTGGGGGGGTAAGCACATCCAACTAGCAGCAGGCAGGAGCACGCCCAGCCGGTCGCAAACTATTCAAGTATTTCCACCCGTGGGGGAATGATGAACGGACAGATTTCGGCGGCAGTGGTCGTGATGGGCGCTATGGTTTTGTTTGCAGGAAGCACGACGGATCGTGTGGGTGCGCAAACTCCTCGACAGAACGAATTGAACGCGGCAAACGCCCAGGACAATGGGCAGCAAACTAGTCCGCCGCCACAAAACTCGGATGATACCAGGCGCGATGATCCCCGAGGTGATGAGACTAAAAGACCCGATGAGGATCGAGCGCGCAGGGACGACCGCAGATCAGACGTCCCCGCAGAGGGCGAACGCGTCACGCTGCCGCCGAACACGATAATTTCGGTGCGCATCGCGGACGAAATAAATTCAAGCAAAAATCATACCGGTGATATTTTTACCGGCATTGTGGACCCCTCGGTGCTGGTGCACGATCAGGTAATGGTTCCGCGCGGAACGGAAGCGCATGTGCGCATGGCCGAAGACAAGAAGGGTGGACACATTCACGGCAAAGCGCAGGTTCGGCTTGAGCTTGTCGGACTGGTGTTGAATGGCCGCAGGCTCGGCGTTGAGAGTGACCAAGAGGTGCGAGGCCAAGGTGCTGCTGCCGCCAAGGCTAAGGCGGAGGTGAAATCCGGCGAACATCTCGGCAGTGCGACAGGGGTTGCAGGTCCGGCTGGCTCTGCCGCGGGGCCGGTGATCGCTGTGTTTTCTGCGGCCAAGGTGGAAATAAAACCAAACAGCCGGGTGGAGTTTATTTTGGCGGAGCCGTTCACATTCGCGAGGCCGCCGGTGACGGATGTTCCGCAGGCGCAATAAATAAAATTGCGAAAACTGCGTGCTGATTACTCTGGCTGCTTAATCACTCGTTGACACAAATCTCCTCGCTCGTTTGCAGCAATGGCAGTGTCTCCACCGGGATATTTGGAAATGTTTCGGTGGCTTGAAACGTTGTGGGCCGTCCCGCTTCGCCCGCTGGCGCGACGCTTGGACCAGTCGAAAATCTGGTCTGCATGGCAGCGTTTGATCTGGATCGCGCGCGCCATTGCCCAACAGCGATGGAGGCCTTAAAAATTGCGCCCACGGAGAGAAAGCCTCCTAACTTGTGGGCGGAGATGGCTGCCAGTCCCATGGAGGCGATACATCCGCACGCGGCGCAATCGGGATTTCCGCCGAACTGGCAGGGCGTGATTTTCGTTCGCAGGTCGGCCGACAGCGTTTGGGTTGTGAGCGCGAACACGCAATCGTCCGGGCTGTGTGGCGGCGCAGCGAACTGACGAATTACGGCCTCCGGCATATCCAGCTTCGCGAATTGTTTTCGCAATTGTGACATTTCCTTGATCACACGTAAGCGCTCACCTTTACTGAGCATTTCTGGAAGCTGATCGCCAACCTGCGGAGTGAATAAGCTGAACCACACTTTTTTGATTTCAGGACGAGGAGTCCAAAATTTCAAGAACTCTTCTAGATAGCCGGGGCGCTTCATCATCTGAGCGGTGATGGTGCTGTGAATGGTTACTTTTTGGCCGTCAATATTTTTTAAAATGCGCTCATAGGTTGCTGGAGCGCGTCGTTTGTCGTGCTCGGGCTGCAAGCCGTCAATGGATACGACGATGTTCAGGTTTGGCAAATGCGCCCAGTCGGGGCTCATCTTGCGGAAGGCGCTGGTCACAATCTGCACGTGGATGCCGCGCGCCAGTAACTGCGGAACGAGAGATTCCAGTTCGCGATATCGGACCAGCGGGTCGCCCCCCACAATGGACAGATGCAAGGGTTTCAAGCCGTCCACCACATTCAGGACGCCATCGATCAAAGCTTGGCCTTTACGATCGTTCAGGTCCCGCAAGGTCCGGCCGCCGCCGAGATGCGCGTTATCGAACGCGTAACAACCCGGACATCGCAGCGGGCATTCGCGAGTGATTTCAATGGAAAGCGAGGGGTGCTCGCCCTTAAGAATTTTTCCCCAAGCTTGAAGAATTTGAAAGGTCTGCACCTGTAATGGTCCTCTTAAGAAACACCATGCACATGTCTTGAGCCGAATCGTCTATGCGAACCCCGCACGAGGGCGCGCGGCGGTGCGGAGGATGATTGGGAACCGTACTCTGCATGACTGACGTTCATACCCCGTACACTCAGAAAGGGTGTCCAAGCGCGCCGCAAGTGGAGTAACACCCTTTCATGAGTGTTTCGATGCGACATCTTTGTCAGAAGTCACTTGGGACACAAGAAATAGATCCGACTCCTCATTGATTCTTCTTGCCAAAAGTGAAACGACACCAGCCGAATGTCGTAACTGGTTTGAAATCTGGAGCAGCAAAATAGTCGAAGCTCTCTAGCGGGCCCGCGAAGTTTATACTGGCATGTGTGCCTCGCTACTGGCCGAACCGGAGTATGGCGAGAACACCGATGAGCTGGTGGAGCACGGCTGTAACAACTATCATTCTAAAATTTTAGGGCACTTCTAATTTTAGCTGGCGGTCGGCCAACCGCTGATCACCAGAACGGTTGCGCTGCGGGCACAAAATTTACAGGGACTTCGGAGACAAAAGTTTTAAGCCAACGGGTGCACTCTTCCATTCCGGCTTGTTCGGAGGGGATGTGGCCCAGAATAATCAGCGCCTTGTTTTTCTTTTCGCTGACCGCGTCAGCGGCGTACTCCACGGTTTCCCATTCGCGGGATTCGCCGGTGATAAGCAACTGAATTTCGGGCTTTTCGAGCGCCCCAATTTCTCTCTGCATACCGGCAGAGCCGGGCGAAAGTGCGACCCGAGTTACTTTCATTTTGGGATCACCGACGACGCGCATGGTGTGAAGCTCCAGCCGGGCGTTCAGCACAGCCGCTAAGTTGTCGAGCGTGGTTTCTGGAATGGTGAAGAGGTATTGGTTTTGTTTGTCCTGAAATGCTTCCCAACCGAGGGCGTGGGTCATTCCTGCTTCGATTCCGTCTGGCGTGCGTTTGTGCCAATGATCGTGAAATCTCCAGACCACCAGGTGATGTTCCTTAATGAAAGCCAGCTTTTCGGAGAGCACCGGGTCGTTTTCTTTTTGTGGAATCTCGGCGAAGTCATCGAGATGATTAAAGAAAGTTGGTTCGTGAGTGATGATCAGATTTGACCCCGAGGCGGCGGCGCGTTGCAACACGTCGAAGGTGGCCATCATGGTGACCGCGATGCCGGTGACCTTGCTATCGGCATCGCCGGCTTTGAATGTGTCCACGGTCTCTTTCTGCCAGGTCACTCCCACGTGTTCCTGGATGCGTTGAACAACTTCCCGAGCGGTAAGCTGCCGCTCCTGAGCACAAACAGCGGTGAATCCGTTCGGGAAAAAAGAGAGAAAAACCAGGTAAGCAAGCCACCGCTTTTCATACATTAGAGGCGTCCTTAACGTCGTCGTTAACACCCAACATGGAAAGTGCGAGCCGCCCGGTTAGAGCTTGAATAATTCGCGGAGGCGTTTGGTCTGGGCGCGGCTCACGGGAATGTCAGTCTGTTTTTTGTCGTTCATTTTCAGCATGTAGCTGGACTTAAACCACGGCACAACTTCCTTGATGTGGTGGATGTTGACCAGGAAGGAGCGGTGGGGACGCCAGAAGGCGTCGGAGTCCAGGCTAGCGTTCAATTCTTCGAGGGTGCGGTAGTTTGAAGTGCCCTCCACATCGCGCGCGGTTACGGAAATCAATCCATCCTGGATCGAGGCACAAATAAAATCGTCGGCGTCAACCAGCAGCAAACGCTGTTGCGATTTCACGAGCAATTTGGCGGGCGGCGACGAATTCTGGCGGCTCGATTCCAGTTGATTTACAAGCTGCTCGAGACGGTCGGTTGCGGAAGTTTGCGTTTCCAGCATTTTGCGGGCACGGTTGATGGCCTTGGCGAGACGGCCTTTGTCGAAAGGTTTCAGGACGTAGTCAACGGCGCTAACATCGAAGGCCTGAACCGCGTATTGATCGAAAGCCGTGGCGAAGACCACGTGGGGCATTTTCATTTTGCGCTCGACCAATTTTTTGAGCACGCCAAAACCGTCGAGGCCAGGCATTTTTACATCGAGAAAGACAAGATCCGGGAGATGTTCCTTGATCAAAGCTACGGCTTCGACGCCATTTTTTCCCTGACCGATCAGGTTAATTTCGGGGAAACTTTTGAGTAGGAAAGCGAGCTCATCGCGAGCTGGTTTTTCGTCATCGACGATGATGGTGTTGATGGTCATTTGGGGTACGTGACCGCGACGAATTTAGTACTGAAAAACAGTAAACGTTCCGTTATGAAGCTGCGGTAAGTATAGGCGGGGGCCGCAGGGGGTGCAATTGTGCGCATGGTGCGCGGGAATTTTAGAGGCTTTATCGGGGATATTCACGGTTTGCGATATTTGCCGGTCGGTTATGATGTCAACATAAAATGGAGAGACCATGGCAAAGGGCAAGGTGCACAAGGCACGCATCCTTGGCAGCAAAACAATTTATACCGGGCCAGTTTTTGGAATCCGCCGCGATGAATTGGTGGAGCCCGGAGGAGTGCGCACCACCAGAGAAATGATCACCCATTCCGGATCGGTGGTGGTGCTGCCGGTCCTGCCGGATGGACGGGTGCTATTGATTCGACAGTACCGGCATGCCGCGAGGCAATTTCTTTGGGAGTTGGTCGCCGGACGGATTGATGAAGGGGAAAGTCCGCGGAAAGCGGCGGCACGTGAATTAATGGAAGAGACGGGGTACCGGGCGAAACGCTTCCGGATATTTTTGGACTTTTTTCCCACGCCCGGATTTCTGGAAGAGAAAATGTTTATTTTGCTCGCCGAGGGGTTGACCGAAGGAATAGCGCAACCTGAGGAGGACGAGAAAATCGAAAGCCGGGCCTACGGGCGCAAAGAATTGGAACAAATGATTCAGAAAAGGATCATCCGTGACGGCAAGACCATCGCTGGTTTGTTGTACTACTTTCGGTTCCTCTCGCAGAAAGATTAATAACTATTAATGTCTAATTTATTGGTTATTTAGCTTTTCGAACACAATACATCCCAGTCTACTCTTGACGCATCGACTCATTCTGATAGACTCCGCGCAAATTATTTTATTGTGTCGCCGCAGCGGTGTCGCCGTGGTGGCATAAACAGAAACATTTGGGTCTTAGCCAGGAGGGCGTCCTAGTGCAAGGAACAGTCAAGTGGTTTAACAATTCGAAAGGATATGGTTTTATCGGACGGGATGATGGTCCAGATGTTTTTGTGCATTATTCGGCGATTGCCGGCGACGGCTATCGCACCTTGCAAGAAGGAGACCCGGTCGAATTCGAAATTGTTCAGGGACCAAAAGGTCCGCAGGCTGCCAACGTAGCGAAAATCAGCGCGTAGTTTAATTCCCAGAGATACGATGCAAGGCTGTTTTGCCAAGGAAACGGCGTCTGGCCGAAGACGCACTTCCCTCTGAAGTCGATCCGCACGTAGGCGACGCTGACGCCCTAGGAGGTCGGAGTTTTCTTTCCGCACGGGTCTTGCTTAACTCGTGGACGGTTCCCTACTAACAATTAGCCGCTTAAAATATTCTGCAGAACCGCCTGAATTTGCTCAGCGGCCCGGCCAGATTGCACCAATTTGCTAAATTGTTCGTAAACATTCTGCGCGTCGCCGCTTTTTCGCGCTGCGACCGCGCAAGTGACGACAATCGTCAATGGTCTTTGCAAGGGCCAAGAGTCTGTTGGTTAGTGCCGTACCAGACAGTATTTCGAGAGTAGCGAGCACTGATTCGCGCTCGGTGATCAGATTGTCAAAAGCTGTTGCTCCTTCACATTGAATAGATTGCTTCGCCGACTGGTTGGCGACCGGCCGCGTGTGCAACACACGACAATGGATTTACAATGTGGGGATGGACAACAAGACGGTGGCGCGGATTTTGCGGGAGACGGCGGAGCTGCTGCAAATCGATGGAGCTATTATCGGCCGCTACCGAAGTTATGAGAAAACCGCTGAGCTGATCGGCGGGATGCACGACTCCATCGAACAGATCGCGCAGGACCCGGCCAAACTGACGGAGTTGCCTGGAATTGGCGACCGCATGGCGGAGCACATCCAGGAGATTCTTAAGACCGGGGATTATTCGCTGCGTGCCAAGCTACTGAAGAAGTTCCCTCCTACGCTTCTGGAAGTAATTCAATTGCAATCGCTGGGACCGAAGAAAGTCGCTTTTTTGTGGTCCACGTTTCAAGCGGCGACAGTCGCGGACGTGGAACGGCTGGCGAAAGAAGGCAAGCTGCGGGATTTACCGGGCTTCGGCGAAAAGACCGAGCAGAACATTTTGAAAGCGGTAGAAGTGCACAAGCGCGCCACGGGAAGATTCCGAACCGACAAGGCAGAGCCCGCGGCGGCGGAAATCATTGCGTATCTACAAAAACTGGGTACCGGAATTGAGTCTATAACGTCGGCGGGATCGTTGCGGCGATGCAAAGAAACGATCGGCGATCTGGATTTTCTGCTGATCTTGGCGGACGGCCACACTTCACAGGAAAAGATCGACGTGATTGCGGAGCATATTCTGAAATACCCGCGAATCGATCAGGTGCTGGCCAAGGGCGGCAACAAAGTTAGCTTCACGATGGATATCGGGCTGCAGGTGGATGTGCGGCTGATCGAGAAAGACAGTTTCGGGGCCGCGTTGATTTACTTCACGGGGTCCAAAGAACACAACGTGAAGCTGCGGGGCCGGGCCATCGATATGGGCTATACCTTAAACGAGTACGCGATGACCACGCTGAAATCCGGAAGGCGTGTCGCGGGACGCACAGAAGAAGAGATTTACGCGAAATTGAAATTGGACTTTATCGCGCCGGAGTTGCGGGAAAATTGCGGCGAGATCGAAGCCGCCGCGGAGCATCGCCTGCCGAAACTTGTCGAGTTGAAGGACATCAAGGGCGACTTGCAGATGCACACCACGGCGAGCGATGGCCGCCACACTATTGAGGCCATGGCCGAAGCGGCCAAGGGGTTGGGGCACGAGTACATAGCCGTTACCGACCACTCCAAATCATTGACGATCACAAACGGCCTGGACGAAAAGCGATTAGTAGAGCACCTGAAAACATTACGCGAGGTAAATAAGAAGAAACTAGGGATACGTGTGTTTGCCGGGTCGGAAGTAGATATTTTGAAGGATGGGCGGCTGGATTATGCCGACGAATTTCTGGCGCAGATCGAGGTGGTGGTTTGCTCAATCCATTCATTTTTTAATCTGGAACGCGCAGAAATGACCGAGCGCATGCTGGCGGCCATTGAAAATCCCTACACACAAATCATCGCGCATCCCACAGGGCGCATGATTTTGCGGCGGGACGAATTAGACTATGACATGGAGAAGATTTTGGATGCGTGCGCCAGGTATGGCGTCGCTATGGAATGCAATTCGTACCCAGACCGGCTGGACCTCAAAGATGTGTATCTACGGATGTGCAAACAGCGCGGCGTAAAGGTAGTGATTTCGACTGACTCGCACAACGCGTTGCATCTTCCATTTATTCGCTACGGCGTGGCGACCGCGCGACGCGGTTGGCTGGAGAAGGCGGACGTCATCAATACACTCTCGGCAGAGCAGTTTTTGGCGGCACTGCGACCAAAACCCGGCGCCGCGAAACCTGCTACACCGGCAGCAGGCCGCGAGAAGAAAACCGCAGCAAAAATGTGAACGACAGTGAGGTATTCAACGTTTCCAGCCATTGTCGCGGCGCATCCTTGCCTGCAAAAACAGGCCCCCTAAAGCGCACTGTTATTTTGGCTTGGAAGTGCCATGAGTTTTGCCGCCGTGGGGAGAATGTTTCTTAAGATTCCCGTTCGGGTGTGACTTCCAGCCCGCAAGGTCATGGGCTACAGCCATACACGATGCGCGCAATTCGTCAGCAAGCGCGCGGTCAACTACAGTTCGCGCGACAATCATGCCGCCAATACACATGGCGGCGATACCCTGGGCCCTGATGTGGCGAACATTGCCGCTGTCGATCATGCTGCGCTCCAAGACGCTGACCATGGCGGTAAATACTGTTTGGAAAGCGCTCTTGGCGCTCAGACCACTGCGTGCAACATCTATAGGCAATGCCACCATGGGACAAGAGTTCTCTACGTCGTCAAAATGCTGTCGCGAGAGATACGCGCGAACAATTTGCGAGCCGACGTCAGAAGAGGACAAATCCACTTTGACGCCCTCCCAGCAGCTTTTCCAGTTGGGATCGGTGAAGAAACATCCCAAAACTTCCGTGTACAGATCGCTTTTGCTTTTGAAGTAACTATAGAAGCCACCATGCGTCAGTCCCGCACCAGCCATTATCTCGTGCAACGAAACATTATCAAAGCCGCTGCGATTAAATAGCTTGCGAGCACTATCGATAATGGCTCTCTTCTGTTCCACACGGTGATTGGCGGGGTACGGCATAAGGCCTCCTCATGCATGCGCGGGTCAGTTGGTACGGAGGAAAGTCTAGCTGGCCAGCAAAATATTATCTTGAACATATTTTGGCAGCGTGATCCGATGCGCACGCCAATGAACCAGAGGCGGCAAAGAACTTCGGAGGGAACATGAGTGACCATAAAAAGGTGACACAGTCCGAGGCGATCAATCGAAGGCAGGTAATTTTTGGAGCGTTTGCGGCATGCAGCAGCCTGGGCGCATTATCTCCGGGAACCTTAGCGCGCCCCACAGAGGAAATTTCTCGTTCCGCCGAAGCGATTCATCAGGAACCCGTTTTTAAAGCGAGGCGTAAGCGTGTTTACGAAGCTCTGACGGATGCCGAACAGTTTGATGAACTGACTCATCTCAGTCACGACATGCACATAGCGGGAATGAAGCCAACCGAAATCAGTCGAGAAGTGGGCGGCGCATTTACACTTTTCGGCGGACACATCGTGGGCAGACAGGTGGAGTTAGAACCGAATGAACGGATCGTGCAAGCGTGGCGAGTGGTGGACTGGGCTCCGGGTTGGTACTCGATTGCCAAATTCGAGCTTGTGGAGCAAGGTGCGGGAACCAAGATGGTGTTGGATCACGTTGGTTTCCCTACGGGTTTAGCGGAACACCTAGCGGAAGGGTGGAAGGCCCACTATTGGGACTCGCTGCAGAAATATTTAGCGTGAGCAGTGATACCTGATGTGCCCCTACTGCGGGTTCTCGCAAAGTGAATCGACGATTCCGCGGGAAGTTGGATATCGCTCTGCGTCAGTTAGCAGATCTAAACAGCACCACGTCGCTTTGGTTGTTGCCGCGGGCCATGGCCACCGATTTGCCGTCACGAGTGTAATGGAAG
>Ga0210384_10008518_pt1 | contig 10679 bp, 10 predicted proteins | sample IncBWH2MmetaG_FD_160574 | JGI IMG/M metagenome (GOLD analysis project Ga0210384, IMG submission 160574) | Forest soil microbial communities from Barre Woods Harvard Forest LTER site, Petersham, Massachusetts, United States - Inc-BW-H-2-M | ecosystem: Environmental > Terrestrial > Soil >...
ACCAGCTGCAACAGTTCGGCGGGGTGGTGGCGGACGAGGCGGTGGTGCTGGTCAAGGGCCAGGTGCGCGACCGCGGCGGGCGTGCGGGCCAGGGCAACCAGGCCGGCCAGCTCGCCGCGGGCGGCCAGGGCCTGCCGCTGCCGGCGTCGCCGGGAGGCGGATATGCCGGCGACGTGGAGCTGACCGTCGAGGAGATCGTGCCCCTGGACCGCCTGTGCGAGCGGACGCCGGCCGGCATCGACCTGGCGATCGCTCCGAACCTTCCAGCCCTCGACCTGCGCCGGCTGCGCGATCTGCTCTACGAGCATCCTGGCGCGGTGTCGGTCTCGCTGTCGGTGGAGCTGGAGGACCGCACCGTGCGCATCGCCGCTCACGACCGTTGCAAGGTCGACTTCAATCCCGCGCTTGCCGCCGCCATCGAAGCCATCCTCGGTCCCGGCAGCGTCCGCGAGCGGCCGGAGCGGGCCGCCTGAGCTCCGCGCTCGGGCGGCTGCGGCCGGAGCTGGCGGCGCGGGTGGCGGTGGTGGCGCGGGTGGCGGCCGAGATGGGCGTCGAGGCGTGGCTGGTGGGCGGCACGGTGCGGGACCTGCTGCTGGGGCGCGACGGCCCGGACCTCGACTTCGTGGCTGTCGGCGCCTGCTCCGGCCTCGCGGCGGCCATCCATCGCGCGCTGGGGGGGCGGCTGCTCCGCCACGCCGAGTTCCTCACCGCGGACGTGATCGATGCCGAGGGTGTCCACCTCGACATCGCGACGGCGCGGCAGGAATCGTATGCGGCGGTCGCCGCGCTCCCCGACGTCTGGCCGGCTGCGACGCTCGACGACGACCTGCGGCGGCGCGACTTCACCGTCAATGCCATGGCGTTGCGCCTGCCGGCGAGCCTGCCTGCGAGCCTGGCTGAGAGCGTGAACAACGGGCTCGATGTCGGCGGCCTGGCCGCTGCCGCGAGCCTCGCCGATCCCACCGGCGGGCGGCGCGACCTGGCGGCCGGGGCGCTGCGGGTCTTGCACGAGCGCTCGTTCCTCGACGATCCGACGCGAGTGCTGCGCGGCGTGCGCTTCGAGGCGCGGCTGGGCTTGCGGCTGACGCCGGAGACCGAGGCGCTGGCGCGGCAGGCGGTCGCGGCCGGCGCTTTCGCCCGGCTGAGCGGCAGCCGGCTGCGGCGCGAGCTCGAGCTGCTGCTCGACGCCGAGCACGGAGCCGCGGCGGCGCTGGCCGGCCTCGAGCGGCTGCAGGAGCTCGGAGTGCTCGGCGCGGTGCATCCGCGGCTGGCCGCGAGCGCCGAATGGCCGGCGGCCCGGCGCCGGCTGCTCGACGCGGCGGCGGAGCTTGCCTGGTACCGCGCCGCCCACGTGGTGGGCGCGGGGCGCCCGGCGCGGCCGTGGCTGCTGCTGCTGCTGGCGCTCGCCGCCGGACTCTCCGAGGACGAGCGCGAGGAGCTCGCGGCGCGGCTGCTGCTGGCCGGCGGCGAGCGCCGGGTGCTTGCCGGGTCCGGCGCGCGGCTGGTGGCTGCCGGGGCGCGGCTCGGCGGCGGCGCCCGCCCGCACGAGGTGGACGCGGCGCTCGCCGGGCTGGCCGACGAGGAGCTGCTGCTGCTGGCGGCCCGGGAGGGTGCGCTGGGGCGTTCGTGGGTGCGGCGCTACCTGACCGAGCTGCGTCCGCTGACGCTCACGATCCGTGGCGGCGACCTGCTGGCGGCCGGCGCGCCGAGCGGTCCCGCGATCGGCCACGCCCTGCGGGCTGCCCGCGACGCCCGGCTCGACGGCGAGATCGGCCCGGGCGAGGAGCTCGCCTTCGCGCTGGCGCGGGTGCGGGAGGCGGGCGCGGGTGGCGGCACCGGAGCGACCCGCTGATGAGCGCGGCTGCCACAGGCACTGAAAGAGGAGCGGTAGGAGAGATGCGGGCCAGTGCAACGTCCTCGCGGCGCGCGCCGGAACGGCTTCCGGCAGCGGCGGCCGTGGCGGTGGCGGCGCTCGCCCTTGCCGTCGTGGCAGGCGATGCGGCGCCCACGACGGCGTGGGCGCAGCAGGCCTCGTCGCCCTTCGCGGCCTCCGGCGCCCAGGGAGGCAGCGCGTCCGGAGCTGGCGCAGCCGGCGCAGGCACGTCAGGAGCCGGCGCTGGCACGTCCGAAGCTGGCGCCTCCGGAGCCGTTCCCTCCAACCGCTCCATCGAGGTGCTGCGTCTCGACTGCGCCAGCCGCCTCGGGCGGCGGGAGGTGACCCTGTTCGGCAACGGCACCATCCGGCTGCGCGACGGGCCGATCGGCAAGGAGTGGATGGGGCTGGCGGAGCTGGGACCGGACGAGCTGCAGGGCACGCTGCGCCGGCTCGCCGAGGAGGATCTCTCCGATGCCTCGCACCTGCCGCAGGGGGTGGTCGGCGAGTGGGTCGAGAAGTGCGACCTGGCGCTCGCTCTGCCCGGCGGCAAGCGCCAGAAGTTCTTCTATGGGCGCTACGACACCCTGCCGCTCGGCCTGTTCCGCGTCCAGCGGGTGGCCGAGGAGCTCGCCGCCAAGGTCGCGCTGCTGCGCGACGTCGAGGCGCTCCCCGAGCGTTACGAGCCGCGCCTGGGGGACGTGCTGAAGCGTACCGACGGCATGCGCTACCGTGTCGCCAACTTCACCAGCGACCGCAAGGGCGTCGAGCTCGATGGTCTCGATCAGCCTCTCCACCTGATCGTGCTGAAGGAGCAGATGCGGATGGAGTTCGTGGGCATCGTGTCCCGGGAGCGCTGAGATGGCCGGCCGCCGAGCCTGGCGTCCCGCATGCGGAAGGGTGCGCCCGGAGGCGGATCGGGGCTGATGGCCGCGGGGGGCGGGAGTGACAGCGGGAGCGGGCGTGGGCGAGGGGTGCGGGTCACCGGCGGGACCTTCCGGGGCCGTGCCCTGACGGTGCCGGCGGGAGTCCGGCCCACCGAGGGACGGGTGCGCGAGGCGCTGTTCTCGATCTGGCGCGAGAGCCTCCCCGGTTGCCGCTTCCTGGATCTCTTCGCGGGCAGCGGCGTGGTCGGGCTCGAGGCCGCCGGCCGCGGCGCCCTGCGCGTCGTCTGCGTCGACCAGGACGTCCAGGCGGTCCGCGCCATCGCCGCCAACGCCGGCCGGATCGGCGAGGCCCTGGTCGAGACCCGGCGCCTCGCGCTGCCGGCCGGCCTCACGAGGCTTGCCGGGCTGGACGATATCGGAGGCATGGGCGGCATGGGCGGCGTGCCGGCCGCCGGCGGCGACGCTCGCACCGGTGCGCCAGCCGGTCCTTTCGATCTCGTCTTCGCCGATCCGCCTTACCGCTTCGACGCCTTCGAGCCGCTGCTGCTCGCCCTGCCGCCGCTGCTCGCGCCGGGTGCCGAGGTCGCCGTCGAGCACTCGGCGCGGCGGCAGCTCCCGCTCACCGCCGGTCCCCTGGTGCGCACCGATCTGCGGCGGTACGGCGAGAGCGCCCTCGCCTTCTACCGCGCCGCGGAGTGAGAAACATCGATTGGTCAGGGGGAGGGAGGGGGCGTCCCCTTCCCCGGGCCGTGTCAGCTATGTCCCGGCGCCAGCTCGCCGACCAGCTCGTCGACGGCGGTGATGCGGGCGAAGCGCTTGCGCAGCACGAAGGCGGTACGCCGCAGGATCTCGTCCGTGGTGAGCTCCTCGCCGGTCGCCGGATCGGCGATCGGGAAGGTGAGGGTCGCGTCGATCACGAAATCGACGTCGTAGCCGAGGTCGGCCGCCAGCCGCGCGGTGGTCTCGCAACACTGCTCTGTCTGGATGCCGGCGATGGCCAGCCGCCGTACGCCGCGCGCTTCGAGCCGCGACTGCAGGTCCGTGCTGGTGAAGGCGTTGCGGGTGTTCTTGGTCAGCACCGGTTCGTCGGGCGCGGGGACCAGGAAGTCCATCAGCTTGAACCAGGGGCTCGCGGTATCGAACCCCTCGTCGCCGTCGGTGTGCAGGAAGAAGATCACCGGGAGCGCCGCGTCGCGATAGGCGCGCACCAGCCGCTCGACGTTCCTCTCGAAGTCCTGGCTGCTGCGGCGCTGCCACCGCGGCGTCGCCTTGAAGGAGTCCTGGACGTCGATGACCAGCAGCGCCGAGCGCTCGATCGGGATGTCGCGTTCCGTTGCCAAGGCATGGCCTCCTCGTGGAACCCGGCGGCCGCCGCCGCGTTCCTCGAGCGCCATCCTATCCCGGGGCAGCGGGCGCGCTCGCCGCTGTGGGTAGCGGGTCAATTGCCCTCGGAGTCCCTTTGGGCGAGGGGCCGAGACTGCGGGGGCGGAGGACTTTGGCCCCTCGCCCAAAGGGACGCCGAGGGCAATTGACCCACTACCCCGTTGCGACGGGCACGATGAAGGAGAAGGCGCTGCCGAGGCCGGGCCCGGGGCTGTCGACCCAGATGCGGCCGCCGTGCAGCTCGACGAGCCGGCGTGCGAGCGCCAGCCCAAGGCCGCTGCCCTGCTGCCGGCGGCCATAACTCGCGTCCAGCTGCTCGAAGGTGTCGAACACGCGCTCCCGGTCGCCGGGAGCGATGCCGATGCCGGTGTCGGCCACCGTCACGCGCACTGCCGGGCGCCCGTTCCGCGTCGCGCCATGCCATGCCGCGGCGCTGAGCGTGACCTCGCCGCCCTCCGGCGTGAACTTCAAGGCATTCCCCAGCAGGTTGAAGACCACCTGCCGCAGCCGCAGCGGGTCCATCTCGACCGGCGGCAGACCGGGCTCCACCTCGGCGCGCAGCGCGATTCCTCGTCCGTGTGCCTGGGCCGCCAGCGGCTGTGCGATCTCCTCGAGCAGCGCGCCGAGATCGATGGCCTGCGGCTCGAGCCGCAGGTGCCCGCCCTCGATCTTCGCCAGGTCGAGGACGTCGTTGACCAGGCCGAGCAGGCGCCGGCCGCTGGCCACGATGTGGCCGACATACTGGGCCTGCGCTTCGTTGAGGTCGCCGGCGGCTCCCTCGGCCAGGAGCTCCGAGAAACCGATCACCGAGTTGAGCGGCGTCACCAGCTCGTGGCTCATGTTGGCGAGCAGGGCGCTCTTGGCCAGGCTCATCCGCTCGGCCTCCTCCTTGGCGCGCAGGATCTCGATCTCGGCCTGCTTGCGCTCGGTGATGTCGCGTGCGATGCCGGCGATGCGGTAGGGCACGCCGTTGCCGTCGCGCACCGGGAAGGCGCGGTCGGAGATCCAGCGCACCGAGCCGTCGGCGCGCAGCACCCGGTACTCCATGTCCCAGCTGAGATGGCGCTCGCGGCTGCCGACCTCTCCGACCCACGGCTGGTCCTCCGGGTGCACCACCGAGAGCCAGGAAGATGGCTCGTCGTAGAGACTGCCGACGGGCCTGGCCCACAGCTTCTCGTAGGCGGGGCTGACGTACATCATCCGCGGCGATTGGAGATCGAGGATGTAGAAGACGTCGCTGACGTTCTTGGCGAGCTGGCGGAAGCATTCCGGGCTGAGCTCGCCGACCTCCCGGAGACGCTCGGCCTGCTCCTCGGCGATCGATCCTCGTTCTAGAGTCATACTCTCTCCAAGTCTAAGCAAAACACGTGAGCGATACGAATGAAACGAGAGTCCGCGCGCCGCCGAGAGGATAGCGTCGATCACGCCCGCATGTAAAGTGACTACCTACATCCCCGGGGCCCGACGCCGCCATCAGCGCGATGGTTCAGCGGCCGGCGCCCACCTATTCATCGGGAAGGGAAGCATCCGGATCCAGGAGCCCGCGCACCATGTCCTTCAGGGCCTGCGGCCGGAACGGTTTCTGTAGGAACGCGACCCGCGGGTCGAGCAGCTCGCTGTCGCGCGAGTAACCCGAGACCAGCAGCACCTCGAGGCCGGCGCGGCTCGCGCGCAGCCGCCGCGCGAGATCGGGTCCGGTCATGCCGGGCATCATCACGTCGCTCACCAACAGGGCGATCGCGCGCCCCGGCGGCTCGGCCAGGCGCATCGCCTCGGCGGCGTCCGCAGCCGCCAGCACCTCATAACCCGAGCTCTCGAGCGTGATCCGCAGCAGGTCGCGGAGCGCCCGGTCGTCCTCGACCACGAGGATGGTGAGGGATGCGGCAGCGGAGGGGCGGGCGGCGCCGCCTCCTTGCCGCACGTCCAGGGAGACGGCGGCGGGCGGCGGCGGCGATGCGGTTGTGGCTCTGCCGATGGCGCTGTGCTTCATGGCTACGGTCTCCGGGCGGCCGGCCGCGACGGCCGGCTTCTTGCGCCGTGGATGAAGTCTGGCGCGCCGCGGCTCGGTGTAACATCAGCCCGTTTCTGATTCTGGTGTAGGCATTGCCAACGGCGCAAGTCGGCGAATGTCCTACATTGGCAGCGGCGGCGAAGGCGCGTAAAACATGATCGATAGATCCGCAGCATGATCAAAGTGGATCGGCGATGAAGTCAATGAAAGGACGTGCCGCCTGGCGGATGCGGTAGGATCGCCGTGCTTTGAGCGCACGGATCCAGCAGACGGCGCCAGCCCGCGCCACTCCGCCGACGGCAGGGACAGACGCGCGGGACCTGCGGCGGGCGGCGCTGGTCGCGGCGGCGGCGGCGGTGGTGACGCGGGTGCCGTTCGCGGCGCGGCGGCTGTGGGACCACGATTCGGTGCAGTTCGCCCTCGGGGTGGAGAAGTACGACCTTGCCGCCCACCATCCGCATCCGCCCGGCTATCCTCTCTATATCGCGGTCCTCAAGCTGCTGGCGATGCTCGGCGTGGACTCGCTGCACGGCATGGTGGCGCTGTCGATCCTGGCCGCCGCCGTGGGAGCCGGGCTGATCGTGCCGCTGACGGCGCGCCTGGCGTCGTCGGCCGCGGAACGCGGCATGGCGGCGGCGGGGACCGCTGGTCTCGCGATCGGTGCAGGTGTCGCGGGCGGCGTCCGAAGCAGGCTCGCGGCCGGAGCCGTGCGGGCGGGAGCGCTGGCGGCGGCGCTCTACGTCTTCAATCCGCTTCTCTGGTTCTATGGCGAGCTGCCGCTGGTCTACGCCGTCGAGGGCGGCATGACGGTGGGTCTTGCTTACACGGCGCTGCGCATGGCGGACGGACGCGGTCCCTTCCTCGCAGCATGCGCCGCCTTCGCCCTCGCGGGGGGCGTGCGGCCGTCGACACTGATGCTCCTGCTGCCGCTTCTCCTGCTCGGCGCCTGGCATGCGTGGCGGCAGGGAGCGACCGCCGGTACCATGGCGGCGGGCGCCGCGCTCGGCGCCGCCGTCGGACTGGCCTGGCTGGTGCCGCTGCTCGCGGCGGCCGGGGGCTTGGCCGCTTACCGGCGCATCGGCAGCGACAACTTCAGCGCGCTGCTGCCCTACACGTCGATCCTCTATGGCGCCGGCTGGAAGGCGCTCGCCCACAACCTCACCATCATGACCAAGTGGTTCCTGCAAGGCCTCGTGCCGGCGGCGGTGGCGCTCGCCAGCCTCTGGCTGCCGTTGCCGCGCCGGCGCGCGGTGCCGGCGCCGGCGCAAGACAGGAGGACGAGCGGCGCCGGCACGGACGGCGAGAGCGACGGCGCCAGCCAGAGCGCGGCAGCCGTCGCGGGGCTCCGCCTGCTGGCGGCGGCCTGGCCCTGGCTGGCGGCATGGGCGGTGCCGCCCGTCCTCTTCTTCGCCCTCTTCCACGTCACCAAGGCTGGCTACACCCTGATCTACCTGCCAGCGTTGCTGGTGGCGGCGAGCCTGCTGGGGGCGCCGGCCATGGCTGGACGGCGACAGCTGCGCACCGCCGCCGCCTTGCTGCTGGCGGCCGTGACCGGCGCCGGGCTCTTCCTCTTCGGCGCCGATCACCGTCCCGATCAGCCTCGCGCCCTCGCGGTGGTCCGCCACGAATTCAACCGCGCCGCGATCGCAACCTATGAGCGCGACCTCGACGCCCTTCTCGCCGCCCTGCGTCGCCTCCCACCGTCCACGACCGCCCTGGCCACGGTGGAGCTCTCGGGCACCGGCCCGGCGGGTCCGGAGGGGTTCCTCTATCCATGGCAGCGTCACCTGCAGTGGTACCTGCCCGGCTACGAGGTGCTGCACCTCGTGCCCGAGGAGGCTCTCGTCTTCGTCACCAGGGGGCATCGCCCCTTCCACCGCGAGGGACCCAGGATCGAGCTGCCCGCGGGCACGCGGCAGCTGGCCATCGTCCTCTCCGGGCCGACCGGCGACCGCTTCCCGCTCTCGGCTTGGCCGCTGCGGCGCATCGGCGACACTTTCTACTTCGTCGTCGTCCCCATCCAGGAGGGGCTGCGGCTGGGGCCGTTCACGTTCGCGGTCCCTCATCGGCAGGCGGCATGAACCCCGTCCCGCGTCTCCCCCGTGTCGGTGGCGCGGGCCGCGAGCTGCGGGGACGTCGTTTACTCGAAGACCTCTCGCAGCGGGATTCGCAGCCCGGAGAGCAGCGGGGTCTCCAGGGTGTCGCCGCCGGCGACCGAGAGCGACGCGTGGCGCTCCAGCGGGCCGCCGCGGGAGGCGGCACGATAGACCTCGACCGTCTCCGCGGGCGGATCGACGATCCAGTACTCGGGCACGCCCTGGGCGTCGTACAGGCGGCGTTTCTTGATCTTGTCGTAGCCGGGATTCGACGGCGAGAGCACCTCGATCACCAGGTCGGGAGCGCCCGCGACATAGCGCTCCCGCAGGCGGTCCCCGTGCGCAGCGGCGACGAAGAGCACGTCCGGCTCGACTACGTCGTGCTGGGAGAACAGCACGTCCACCGGCGCGACCAGGACCTCGCCGAGCCGATGTGCGCGTACGAACGTCGAGAGGATGCGCCCGAGGTTGAGCACGATGCGCTGGTGCTTCAAGGCCGGTGCCGGGCTCATGAAATGCTCGCCGTCGATCAGCTCGTGCCGCAGGAGGTCGTCCGGAAGTCGGAGGAGGTCCTGGTAGGTCATCCGCGGCGACTGGGAGCGAGTGATCATCGTGCGTCCCCCTTCGCGGTGATGCCAACCCTCTGTTGATATAGACGCAAAGCGCTCGTCCTCACGCGTAATTGGTGGCCGGCGAAGGCTGCGCGCCGCCTACTCGAGGACCTCGCGCAGAAGGATCTGCAGCCCGGGCAGCAGCGGCGTCTCGAGGGCGTCGCCGGCGGCGCGAGACATGGAAGCGCATCGCGCGAGCCGGCCGCCAGGGCTGGCGGCACGGTAAACCTCGAGCGTTTCCGTCGGCGGATCGACGATCCAATACTCGGGAACGCCGTGCGCCTCGTACAGTCGGCGCTTCTTGATCCTGTCGAAGCCGCGATTCGATGGCGAGAGCACTTCGACCACCAGGTCTGGAGCGCCTGCGACATAACGCTCCCGCACGCGATCCCCGTGCGCGGCGGAGACGAAGAGCACGTCCGGCTCGACCACGTCGTGCTCGGTGAACAGCACGTCCACGGGTCCGATCATGACCTTGCCAAGCCGATGCGCACGCACGAAGGTCAAGAGAATGTGCCCCAGATTGAGCACGATGTCCTGGTGCTTCACTGCCGGTGCCGGGCTCACGTAGTGCTCGCCGTCGATCAGCTCGTGGCGCAGGAGGTCGTCCGGAAGCCGGAGGAGATCCTGGTAGGTCAGCCGCGGCGACTGGGAGCGAGTGATCATCGTGCGTCCCCCTTCGCGGTGATGCTAACCCCTCTACTGATATAGACGCAAGGTGCCAACGCGGATGCGCACGGATGGCGAGCCGCCGAGGATGCGAACCCAGAAGCCGGGGAGGCGCTGAGCGTTGCTCTGCCCGGATTACATCCTCAGGCGGCGCCCCGCTCGACGGGCGAAAGGACAATCTGTAGATGCATCCCGGCGCGGGCCAACATAGTTACCAACATATCGATGCTGAAGAGCTCAATCTTGCCACGGACCAGGTCACTGATTCGAGGTTGTGTTACCCCGAAGACATCGGCGGCTTGCGCCTGCGTAAGCTGACGCTCGTCGATGATCTTCTCTATCGCAATCATCAGTGCCGAACGGATCTGCAAGTGCTGCGCCTCCTCCTTCCCAAATCCCAAGTCTGAGAACACGTTACCGCTGGACCGAGTGACCTTGGTAGTGTGCGTCTTCATGTTTCACCTCGATCGATGGTCTCGACTCTTCCGCCACGCCTCGAGCTCTTGATATCGCTCTCGCGCCAGGTCGAGATCCCGTTGAGACGTGCGCTGCTCCTTCTTCTGAAAAGCGTGCAGCACATAAACGCCTTCCGCGAACTTGGCCACATACAGCACTCGATGCTCAAGCGAGGTATGGATACGCAGCTTGCGAACCCCGGGAGCGATCGATGGCATCGGTCGGTAGTCATGGGGTTCGAGGCCATCCTGCAGGCGCCGTAGTTCGTACCCAGCGCGGCGCCTTGCGTCGTCCGGAAAGGCCCGCAGTGCCGCACGAGACGAGCCAACCCAGAAGAGGTCTCATCCATGGTCCATTATACAGGTTCTTGTATGTGGCGTCACCCGCGCGGCGGCCCGACCACCTGCTCCAGGGATCGCCGAAGACGGCCGGCGCCCGCTTGCCGGCGCCGCGGCTCAAGCAGCGGCAGGACCAGTCGCCGCTGGCGCGCGCGCCAGCCTTCCTGGTGCTACTCCTTGAGGAAGAACGCCAGCTCTTCGAGGTTGATGCGGAGGTCGACGTTCTTCAGGGGGACGCCGGGGCGGGGCTTGACGCGGACGGTGGCGAAGTTGAGGACGCCGCGGACGCCGGCGTCGGCGAGGGCGTCGTAGTAGTGCTGGGCCAGATCGCTGGGGACGGTGAGGACGCCGATCA
>Ga0210384_10008520_pt1 | contig 10678 bp, 6 predicted proteins | sample IncBWH2MmetaG_FD_160574 | JGI IMG/M metagenome (GOLD analysis project Ga0210384, IMG submission 160574) | Forest soil microbial communities from Barre Woods Harvard Forest LTER site, Petersham, Massachusetts, United States - Inc-BW-H-2-M | ecosystem: Environmental > Terrestrial > Soil >...
AGATTGTCTAACGGCTGCTGGTAGCATTGAGCAGCGTCCCTCAATCGACTGCGCGTATAGACTCTTACCATAAACGGGGTGACGGTATTTAGCAGATTTGATGGAAGCCGTTAATTGGAAGAACACACGTCGAAATATCTCTCGCGATAGTCTTCGGCATCAAACGGATTCCCAAACGCCTGTACTTGGTTGAAATTTGTGGGGTACAGGGCGAACGGCGGATCGTGGTCTGCGATTAGCCCGATGGTGGGGTTGATATCCGCTTCCAGAACGTGAAAGAAGAAATGATCGTTTTCGATGAGCACCGGAGAAAGATGAATGCCCTCAAGGTTGAGCCGGCCGGCCGGAGTAAGGCCAGCAAAGAACGACAATTCGCCGCGGAACTGAGCGTCGGTCAACACCGAAGCGCCGGGTATATGCGCTTTCAAATAGCTGTAGGTATTCGTGTTATCTGCAGGGCCGCCTCCCTCGGGCGGGTTATCTCCGCCGAATGCCTTGAGCGCCGCGGCGAGAGTCTGTTTCAAGCCTGTGAACGTCTGGCTGCCTTTCGGAACTGCCGGACTTGTTACGTCAATGGCCTTTTGAAAGCAGGCAGGTTCGCTTGTGACAATTTCGTAGTTTTGCGGCTTCAGCAACGCCATCAAGGCCTCATCACCTGAACGTGGTTCCCCATTGACTAGCACCAGACGCACGTCTCGCTCCGTCGCGTCGATCAGATTTCGATATGGCGAGTCGGGTAGATTTTGCCAAAACCCTCTCAACGGCTTCTTAATCACAATCAAATCCGCAAATTTCCCCGTCTCAATCGATCCGACACTTTGATTCCAACGTAGCGTCTTGGCCGGATTGCTGGTGACCATTTCCACCAAGAACTTATCCAGCGCAATTTCCGCATCGCGGAGGGCATCACCCGTCTTGCCATTGATACTAAGAGAGGGGCTGAGGCCGCGATCGACCCCTAGTAGTCGTGGATCACGCAGCGCTATGTCAGCGACCTTCAACTCGTCGAGGAGATTGCGGGAGCCGCTTGGACTCCAATCGGTCCCGAGTGAAACGACCACCCCAGCGTTGAACGCCTGATAGACAAGTGCGGTCTGGCCATACAGAAGCAGATTAGACAACGGTGACCAGACAAGCTTCGCACCCAAGCCATCTCCAGTTCCGTCCAGACGAATGCTAGGTGCATTGCGCATCGAAACGAAATCTTCAGCTTCAAGGCCGTTTCCCTGCACAATCACAGTCATATCCGTCAGTAAGCCTTTTGAAACCAACGTTGCGAACTCGGCTCGAGAGGAAAAGGGGTCGGCTGCTCTACGTTGGTTATCACGGACACCTTCAGCCAAATGAACAAGCCAGGCATCAATCTGGCCATTCTGCATTTGCGTCAACAAAGTAGAGAGATTGCTGCCATTGAACTGGGCGATGGCGGGGACTCGCGAGGCGACTGCGCGTCGACCAAAGTTCAGGCTTTCGACGTTGCGGATCAAAACGTTGTCAGTCGCGGGATCCGGCGTACCGTCCTGGAATGTAGTTTCACCCCCTAGCATCGCCTTAATTTCAGAATATTTCACGGCCTCAGAGCGGAGTCCAAGCCCGAAATCCGACGTCAGGAAAAGCTGAGGGGTATCAACCAGTCGCCGATATTCCGGAGGGGATGTGTTCGAGACATCATTCCACTGGTATCGGTTCGCATACGGTTCAGTCCCATCCGGCCGACCGAGAGCCGCTTGAACATGCGAAGAAGGAGCCGGCCAGAGATCGAGCGTGTCATAGCTCGCGTGATTGTGCAGGTTGATCAGCCCAGGAAAAATCAATGCGTCGTCTCCCAAATAGATGTCAATGGGTCCGCCGACCTGTGTACCGCTTGGAACAGCTGGCCCTTGCCACATGGCTATGACCTTGTTATTCCGAATCAGGATGCTGCCGTCATGCAGAATACTTCCAGCCGAATCCATCGTCACCACGGTGCCATGAAGGACGATACCGCGATTCTCATCAAACGATCCTTGCGCATGAACGAGAGGAATTAAGTACATGGTCACAAGCAGGCAGCATAACGTGCGCCAAGCGGCAATGAAGTTTCGGAGACTGTACGTATAGTTTTCATAACACATGTCTTCACCTCTTAGTAATTCAATCAGTTAACTTTGCGACGACAGTAATGAATCTTGCGATAAACGCTCCTCGCGAACTCCTCGTGTGACTGCTGCCGCTGCGATTAATGATACAGTTCAGCCGACGCGTCTACTCCACCCATGCAGACAGTCCTCCTAAAGATGTGTACCGGAGTTTGGCTGCCGGTCACTAGAACTTCCCCGCTCGGGAGTAACGCTGCTGCATGCGATCCCCGTGATATCAACATGCTTCCTGTCAGAGAGAAAGTTCCCGTACCGAGATCAAAAAGCTCCGCGACGAAATTGCCACCGCCAGCAATAAGAACCTTTCCGTTAGGCAATAAGGTCGCTGTGTGTTGGAAGTGCGCCGCGTGCATGCTGCCAGCCGCAGCAAACATCCCGGTGGTGGGGTTGTAAATCTCCGCGGTTGCGAGTGGGGCACCGGTTTGGTCAAACCCGCCGGCGATTAGTACGGCTCCATTGGGCAGGAGTGTTGCTGTGTGATTGCTACGCGCTGTTCCCATGCTGCCGGTGGGACTAAAGGTCCCAGACGCCGGATCGTAAAGTTCCGCCGTAAGAACCTGTGAAGAACCACCATTTGTGGATGCTCCTCCAACCAAAAGAACCTTTCCACTGTGGAGCAGCGTTGCGGTGTGAGAGGAGCGGGGTTCTGTCATTGACCCTGTCGCTGCGAAGGTACCCATTGTGGGATCAAACAGCTCAGCGCTGAGGCCGCTGCCCAGGCCTCCCGTGATTAATACTTTTCCGTTTGGCAACAGAGTCGCGGCGTGTAAATAGTGCACCGATATCATATTGCCCGTCGCTGTAAAGGCAGCCGTTGCCGGGTCGAAGATCTCTGCCGTCGCCGGGGTTTCAGTATTTCCTCCTGTCACCAACACCTTCCCGTCTTGTAGCAGAGTGGAGGCGTGATTGGCGCGGAAGGCTGTCATCAAGCCGACGGGCGCAAAAGTCCCGTCAGAGGGATCGTACAACTCTGCGTGATCGGTCGGGACACTAGCGCAAAAGGACTCAGAACCTCTGTAGATAAGTTTCTTGCTCCCGATTCCCCCGGCGATCAGTGCTTTCCCCGTGTTCAGGACGGTTGCCGTATGGGCAAAGCGCGGAGTGGTCATACTCCCGGCCGCGAGGAAGCCGGATTGGACGACGGTGACGGTTGCTGAGGCGCTTTTGGCCGGATCGGCCACGCTGATTGCAACGAGGTGGAAGGTGCCCTGAGTCGTTGGCGCTAAGTAATTGCCGTTGACGTCTACCGTGCCGCCCGCGGCTCCTTCCTCTATGCTCCAAGTCACCGCTGTGTTACTTGCGCCCGTAACATTAGTCACGAAGGTTCGCTTCCCAACTGGACCCAAAGTGTCCGACGTTGGGGAGATCGAGATCCCCACGGGCGGAACAGTGATTGTCGCGGTTCCACTCTTGGTCGAATCGGCCACGCTTGTTGCGATTACGTGATAAGTCCCGATGACCTGCGGGGCGGTATAAACGCCCAGATTAGTGATTGAGCCACCTGCCGCTCCTTCCTGGACAGTCCACGTCACCGCTGTATTGTTTGTTCCCGCAAGATTGGCCGTGAATGTCTGCATCGCACCCAGGAATACTGTCGGGTCGGGCGGCGACACCATGACGCTGAGAGGGGGAACTGTGATCGTCGCGGTTCCTGTGATCGAGAGCGTGACGATGTCTGTTGCCGTAGTGGTTTGGCTGCCGGCCGTGTTGAGCGTGGCGGAGAAGGTGCCCGTTCCCATGGTCAGCTTGCCGTTCGGTGGCAGGACTGCCTGACCGTCGGTGCTAGTGAAGTGTAACGTCCCGGAGTAGCTTGTAGCAGTGTTGCTGAATGGGTCCTCCGCCGTCACTGTAAAGCTGATTGCCATTCCAGCATTGGCGCTAGCGGGGGCGGTGATGGAAAGTTGAGACGCCGCAGCGGCGCTCACGTGGATCGAATTCAAGCTCCCTGACGTCAGCCTCCCCGCCGCGTCAATTACCGTAATAGTTTGGCTGGCTGCAGTTTTGAGCATGACGGAGAAACTCCCAGTCCCGTGTGTCAAAGGCGAACTGGCAGGCAATACAGCCTGAGTATCCGAACTGGCAAAATTAACCGTTCCTGCGTAAGTGCTGACCATGGCGTTCGAGGCGTCTAGCGCGGTGACAGTGATGTTGAACGCTGTCCCGGCGACCTGGGAAGTGGTGGCCGTGGTCACGAAAAAGTGCGTGGCTGCCAGTGGCGGGGGCGGCGAGGCTGCGCCGCATCCGTTCAGAAAGCACAAACAGGAGATAGAAATCAGGACCAAAAGGGATTTTTTCATGACTGCTCCTCAAGATCGCGGTTGCTTACATGGTGATGCAAACTTTTCATGTCACCGAGCCTCTTTAGTCGTTTGAGAAACGAGTTCAGGTAGACCCAAACTGGCCCATACGACGACTGAAGTCGCCCGTTATTGACCAAGGCTCGAACGGCTTTCACTTCTAGTTCCGCGGCGCTTTGCAGGCAGAGCATCTCCTTTTCGCTCAGGCGGTGTTCGCACCAAACCCTTGCCGACCCAAGGTGAATGACTAACTGCGACTGGGTCTCAATCGTGATGCGCATGGTTTTCTTCGTGGCCAAACCGCCTCCAATCGCCTCGTGTGATAGCCATTTACGTGATACATTCGGGGCACGTTTTGGCTTACTGTGTAAGTCCGCCTCGACGCGAACGCATCTTGCTTCGAAAGCAACCTGAATGTCCTCAAGAACCCCTTAATAAGTTTTGAATCCTTGCTGGGAGCAGCTATGGATAGGCAGGGCAAGCAGTTACTGGAATTCGGCCCTTTCCGAATGGACCTTGAAGAGCGCGTCTTAATGCGCGATCAGGAAACCATCACGCTGTCCCCGAAGGCTTTTGAAACACTTTTGGTGCTTGCCAAGCACAGCGAACGAGTGGTCTTGAAGGACGACTTGATGAAAACGCTGTGGCCGGACACTTTCGTGGAGGAGTCCAACCTCAGTCAGCACATTTTTCAGCTTCGGAAAGCCCTGGGTGATAAGGCGCACGACCCGCAGTACATAGTCACAGTCCCCGGGAGGGGTTACCGACTGGCTCTGGAGGTAGCAGAACTGACAGAAGCGGATAACGATGTGAGTGTCCACAGCCGGAGTATTCAGAGAGTGACCATGGAGGAAAGCGAATCCTACCAAGGCAGAGAGGCGATCTCCCCATTCGCAAAACTTCGCCAAAAACCTTGGAATTGGGTCCTGGGTGCCGGAACATTGGCCGTTGTCGCTTTGATCGCTGGCGGCATCTACTGGCGGAGCTCGCACAAAGTAACTGCACTCACGGAGCGAGACACGATAGTCCTCGCCGATTTTACGAACAGTACTGGCGACAACGTTTTTGATGACACCCTAAAACAGGGGTTGGCAATACAACTGGAACAATCGCCGTTTCTGGAGTTGGTATCCGACCGTAAGGTGAACGAGACCTTGAAGATGATGGGGCGCCCCGTCGGTGACCGGCTGACCCCGGAGGTGACGCGCGAGGTCTGCCTGCGCACCGGAAGCAAGGCCATGTTGATAGGCTCGATTGCCGGACTGGGCAGCCAGTTCGTGATTGGCCTGAAGGCCACGAATTGCAACACGGGTGACGTGCTGGGGGCGGCACAGGAGCAGGCAGGGGGGAAGGAAGCGGTGCTGAAGGCCCTGGATGCAGCAGCCGTGCGCTTGCGGAGAAAGTTGGGCGAGTCGCTGAGCTCACTGCAGAAGTTCGCCACACCCGTGGAGGAAGCGACGACTCCGTCTTTAGAAGCCCTTAAGGCGTATAGCTTGGGAAGAAAAACGGGGTTCACCAAAGGGGCGACAGCCGCACTGCCCTTTTACAAACGGGCCGTGGAATTGGATCCGAATTTTGCGATGGCCTACCGCGGCATCTCCGCTGTTTACACCAACCGCAGTGAAGTCGGGAGGGCCACCGAGAACGCGCGGAGAGCGTACGAACTGCGCGCCAAGGTGAGCGAACGTGAACGCTTCTCGATCGAGGCTACGTATTATATGCATGCGACGGGAGAACTCGATAATGCGGTGGAGGTCTACGAATTGTGGCAGCAGACCTATCCGAGAGATTTCCTGCCTTACGGAAACTTGGGGGTCGTATACGGCTGCCTCGGAAACTGGGAAAAGGCACTGGAGGAAACCCGCGAGGGACTGCGGCTGGAGCCAAGCAATCAGGTGAGCTATGGCAATCTGGCGAAGGACTATACAACGCTGAATCGACTGGACGAGGCTGAGGCAGCCTACAAGCGGGCACAGGAGCGCAAGCTGGAGAGTGAATTCCTGTCCTTTTACGGCTACCAGGTGTTTTTTGGGAAGGACGATACAGCGCAGATGGCCAAAATTCTCTCGGCGGCAGTGGGGAAACCGGGCCCGGAGGATTTGCTTCTCGCGGGACAGGCGGACACGCAGGCTTGGCACGGAAGTTTCAGGAGCGCGCGTGAACTAACGCGGCAGGCCATGGATTCGGCTCAACGGAATAATGCGAAGGAGGCCGCCGCTTTGTACCAGACAGCGGCAGCGCTAGGTGAGGTGGAATCTGGCAACCGTGAGCGGGCCCGGGCCGACGCGTATGCCGCTGTGAAAATGGCGCCGAATCGCGATGTGCGGGGGGTGGCGGCACTGGCGCTGGCGCGGGCGGGCGATCCCGGCGCAGAGAAGCTGGCTAACGAACTCGACAAGGATTTTCCGCTGGACACGCTGGTGCAGAGGTATTGGATGCCGACCATCCGGGCCGCGGAGGCGCTGGAGCGCAAAGACCCGAGCCGGGCAATCAAATTATTGAAGGTGGCGGAAGACATCGAGCTGAGCCAACCCACGAACCTCACGGTAACCCTATGCCCAGTCTATTTGCGGGGACAAGCTTATCTCATGCTGCACGACGGCGATTTGGCAGCCGTGGAATTTCAGAAATTCATCGACCACCGGGGACTGGTAGTGAACTTTTCTTGGGGAGCGCTGGCTCGGCTCGGCCTCGCCCGCGCTTACGCTCAAACAGGGGATACGGAGAAGAGTCGGGCCGGTTATCGGGAATTCCTGGCGCTTTGGAAAAATGCCGATCCGGACCTGGGCATCCTCAAAGAGGCCAAAGCCGAATACGCGAAGCTTCAATAGCAGTTTGGGGATCACAAGTTGAACAGCACTCGGTGTCACCGGACGACTCAAATGGTTTCTGAATACTTGTAGGGAGTGGCCATGGACAGGCAGGGCAAGCAGTTACTGGAATTCGGCCCTTTCCGAATGGACCTTGAAGAGTGCGTCTTAATGCGCGATCAGGAAACCATCACGCCGTCCCCGAAGGCTTTTGAAACACTTGCCGAGCGCAGCTCGGATCAAAAACTTGCCCACAGCAACCCCGCTCACGCCCCGTCAGAGCGCTGCCGCGATGCGTCCGCGATGGGCTCGTCAACATCACGTGTACGGAGCACCGAAGAACTAGTTCTGGAAGACGCGTGTGTATGGCGTGAGTTCACGGGGCAAGCGGCACCTGAGTTACTCGGGGACAGCCCGGACTTGAAGAGACACTTGAAACAATTTCTATTGGTCGTCATTTTCACGGGAACCCTACCTTTTCTGAATGGGTGCGGCAGTTCTTCGCCGTCTCCACCGCCACCGGCCGCGGACTTCAGTATCGAGATCTCACCTGCTTCGGTTTCGACACAGGTTGGTGGAACAACCTTACCCGTGAGCGTTTCTCTGAAAGCGGTGAATGGATTTACTGGGATGGTGACAGTGACCGCCAGTGGATTCCCGAACGGAATCAATTCCTCGCCCGCGGCGTCATTTATGCTGACTGCTGGAACGCCGCAGCAGGTTACGTTTTCCGCGCCGGCAGCGGCCGGAACATTTACGGTGCAATTTCAGGGCACCAGCGGAACTCTTTCGCGCAGTGCAAGCGCGACGCTAAGCGTCACGCCGCCGCAAAGTCCATACCTGGTGTCTGCCAGTTACTATCCCTGGTACAACGCGAACTCCTGGGAATACGCAGAGTGTTTTAACGGGACGTTACGCGGAGAGCTGCTACCCGCACAGTTGCCGGTCCTTGGCAAATACGACTCCGGGCAAGAAGACGTGGTAACCCAGCAAATCGCGTGGTCGGCAGCGGCTGGAATCAACGTGTGGGATCTAGAATGGGTGATGCCGGATGACCTTCTTGATAACAATCTTCAAAAAACCGTTTTGACCAACCCGCACATTGGCGACATTCATTTAGCGATGTTTTACGACTACGGCATCCGTTTCAATTCCGACAATAATTTGACATCAGACAAGGTCACGACCATTCTTTCGGATTTCCGATACCTTGCGGCTAATTACTTTTCGCATCCGAGCTACTTGAAGGTTGGCCAAGGGAAGCCTGTAGTTTTCTTCTATAGTTCTTTGAACCTACAGCCTGTCTCTGCGGTTCAGCAAATGGTCGCGTCGATCCGTCAATCGATGTCCGCCGCTGGGTTCAGCGTTTATCTGATCGGAGATGAATACTATCCTCTGCGCGCACCCGATCCCGCGCGCATAGGAAACTGGGATGCCATCTTTGGTTACAACCCCTACGCGACGCAAGCTGGATACTCGGACGACAACGGCTTTTTGGCCTTGCAGGCTACTATGTACCAACAATACCAGGCGGTTGCTCAACAATTGGGCGTCGACTTCATACCCAGTTTGGTGCCCGGATTCAACGACCGCGCGGTCCGTCGAACCTGCGCAAACAACCCGGCTTTGGCCCGCAGGACCAGCGCGAACGCAGCCGAAGGATCGATGTTTGCGAGTTTCCTGAAGGACCTCGCCCTACCCTACGCCAACAACAATAAATTGAAGATGATTCACATAACCACCTTCAACGAATGGCACGAGGATACTCAAGTTGAGCCTTCGATTATCACTTCACCGACAACTGTCGATACATCTCCCACAGGATCCCAGTACACCCAGGCCCTCGTGTATCAGGGCTATGGCACTACCTATTTGGACATTTTGAGAAGCGAGATTGCAGCGGCCAAGCCTTGATCTTCGGCCTTCGCTAGTCCTGGCTCGAATTCCACCATGCCACAGCAGGTTGTACGTTGCTGAAATCTGTTTTCACTGAATATCGCAAAAGGCTCAAATCCGGTTGTCACTCGTGCCGCTGACAATTCTTGCACCCTAGGTGGTGGGCTTTCGATCCACGACCGGTTCCTGCGCAGACCGTTACGGCCGTTACAAAATCTGCTCCCTGAAGCTCTCCTGAAAAACTGCAACTTCCCTGTTTCAGTTGCAAAGAAACACGGTCAGTAGGCACGGAAAACAACGGCGTCAGGAATTTCAAGGACTTACGAGGAATGACAAGAAATGCCAAGTCATTGAAAAAGAACGATGAGGCATGCGGAGGAGTTCTTATTGCTCCCCTCAAAGCTCCCTCGTTTTTCCTCCAGCATGGAGATTCCAACGGCGTGGGATTTTCGCCCACGGCCCTAAGTTGAGAGTCGACTGCGGGCCCAATTTTGCGGCACGGATGGCAAGCCGGCAACTCTACATCTGAAGCTTGGGTAGCTTGAAACAAAACTCTGAAGACGCTTGAACTGGCGGCTTTTACCAAATTGGAAGCAGGCCTTAACTGGAAAATAGATGGAAAATGAAAGTTCCGCGCCAACGATTTCATCCTTCTTTTGTCACGGCGGGCCGTGACCTGTAATTGCCATCACGGTTTGGTCGCTGGCCTGGGATTCGGCGAGTTCCGTGATCGCGTGGTGGTGAAGGTCGTGGAAACGGAGTCCATCGGTTGGCCTCAGTTATAAGAAAGAGTTCTTCACTGAAATCCTGGTGTGAAGGAAGCAGCATACAGTTGCTCTTCATCCAGGCCTACGGTGACGAAGTTGGCGGCGGCATTTATTTCGAGTGTTCGACTGTGCGGTTTTGCTGTCATCCGCAAGGCGGAAGAAGTCTTTTGTACAAACAACGAAAGCCAGAGAAAATAACAGAAGAATGGAGACAAATGCAGCAAGTGCCAGTGTGTCCGCACGCCTAACGATTTCGCTTACCTCCTTGCAAAACGCGAGGAGGCTTCTCTTCCGTGGTTGCCATGGCGCCCTCCCAACGATGGGAGGATGTCAAGTTAAGTCCGAACTGGTCCAGGATTCTCAGGACGGTCTGATCGACGAGGTCATCGATGGTCTTCGGATGATTGTAAAATGCAGGAACGGGCGGAAAAATCACGACGCCCATGCGCGAGAGCTTCAGCATATTTTCGAGGTGAATGTCACTCAACGGTGTTTCGCGGACGACGAGCACAAGTTTGCGGCGTTCTTTGAGCACCACGTCGGCCGCACGGTGAACGAGGGTGTCGCCGTGACCTTGCGCAATGGCGGCGAGCGACCTGACGCTGCAAGGGCATATCACCATGCCCTGAGTTACAAACGAACCGCTGGAGACGGCCGCACCCTGGTCCTGAGGCGCATAATGCTGCGCCGCCATTTGCTGGACCTGCTGTACGGTATAAGACGTCTCGTGGATCAGCGTGCGCGCTCCCCAGTTGCTGAGAATTAGATGC
>Ga0210384_10008522_pt1 | contig 10675 bp, 4 predicted proteins | sample IncBWH2MmetaG_FD_160574 | JGI IMG/M metagenome (GOLD analysis project Ga0210384, IMG submission 160574) | Forest soil microbial communities from Barre Woods Harvard Forest LTER site, Petersham, Massachusetts, United States - Inc-BW-H-2-M | ecosystem: Environmental > Terrestrial > Soil >...
ACATCATTCCGTCAACAACGACCAAGTGGTCTGTGAGGGACAGAGTGGGGACATCCGCCATGGCAGCAGCGACAGCAAATCATCATTTCCAACAGCAAAGTGAATATGGTCACCGAGAACACCGTCGTCAAAGCCTTCAACTGACGAGGCGCTGGTACGAGGGTATGGAACGACTGGAGTCTGTGAGGTGAATGGTACAGATGGTCGGACAACCATAGATATGAACTCCCCATACTCTGGGTTCAGCTCCGCAATCAATGCGTTGGGCGGGTATGATGGGGGATGAATGGCCATGCTCGGTAGGCGACTGTTGACTTGATTCAGCGAATGGTTCTCGAACGGATCCGACGTTACCATACAGTTTGAGAGCAGGAGGTCATAACGGACTGTGGCCGTTGTGATGGTGGACGGGTCTGCTAGGGACAAGGGGAAATACCCGGGGGTCAGAAAGGCGTGTGGATGAATGAATTCTGCGCTGGACAAGGCACCGGGCCAGGGTACAGTGGTGGACCAGTTGAAAACGAATTTTGGTGGGGCATGTACTTCGACAGTCACTACGTATCGAACTTCGCGCGGGTCGTCAGACCAGACGTTAATCGCTCTCACCATGCCGTAGAGGGCGCGGTGGGGTAAGTCGCCAAGGCCGGTGAGGATCGTGACAGGACGATTCAACTCGAACACAGCGTAGGTCATTGTTGACAAGCATTTGGTGGTGTACACTATCAGGTACGCCTCGCAGAAGGCCTCGCCAGCCAGCGCTGCATGTGCGCAGGCAGTAGTAAATTCGGGCGAATGGGGAGAAAACGGTCCTTCGAAGAGCGAGTCAGGGTAAAAGGTGGCGGCAGCGCGAGAGTTCATGGTGAGAGCAGTGGTCATGACGTTGGTGCGCAGCAAGTATAGCACGAAGTGGTGAGCGCGAGAGTACAATGCGTGGTTGGTAGTAGTAAAAAAAATGAGGCGAATGGCCGGACAAGTCAGCACGTGCAGAATGAGATCTCATCGGCCATTGAATACAACCACATACACTGTGAAGCATCCTTGGTGCTCGTCACCGAAAGGTCAAGCTTCTTCTGTCACGGATAACAATCTGGTGACAGAATAATGCTTGGTCTCGAGTCGGCGGCGATTACTAAATGGCTGAGAACTGATGTATAATCGTTCAGGATCCGCCTTTGAAGGCGCGCGGCATGGCGGGAGATTTAAATAAGAGGTGCTGATCGAGTTTGATCTACGCTGATTAGATAGAATGTGATTCGAGATGCCACCTGATGCTGAGGGCTGGGCGTAGTAGTGCTGCTGTGGAAGTGGATGGAGCTGACGTCGGTATGATAAGATCATAGTGCTAGCTAGGATCTAAACACGTTGATCTCCCTGAAACCCCAGGGTTTTATACGCTATGCTACGCCTATCTATTGTGTAACCTAGCCGTAGTTTCAGTCGCCGGCCTGTTAACAACTTGGCGCGTTATTGCGTCGGATTGCCCGTTTTAGCAATTCCTACCCTGAGTCTGAGGCATCCGTTATCGCGGGTTTCGGTTATTCCGCTGCCTCGGTGATTTGCCATATTGATATGGGCGATCTTCTTTCGGCTTCCATGGAATGTGTTGCGTACTCTGATGACTAGATTGGTGAGGTAGCTAGGTACTGACGAGGCGCGGGTACGAGGGTATGGACACATGGAGGTGTGGAGGGAAGGAGGTACCAGGTGTGGAGGGGCGAGCGCGTGGAAGTTGGAAATGAAAAAGAGTGCAAGAAGATAAAAAAAAAGGAGGAAAGAAAAAAAAGCCAACGCCAGGTTGTGCTAAACTCATAACTACGTGGGTATAAAACAAGAACGTGTAGTTCATGCAAGGGTGGGTCGTGGCCAAAGTCAAGAAACGTGAGGTGATGTAAGGAAAAGGGAAAGGGCAGGGAGGCACGATGAAGGGTGAGGGAGGATAGGGAAAGCTCTGTAGGGCGGCTCACAAGTCCCTGACGACGATTTACAAGGCGATGTCTTCACGTCCGTCGTCGGTTTGCAGCACAATAGCGGGGTTCGTGTCGTCGACGTTGGTGTCGTGCACATGAAACAGGACAGTGGGGAGCCAGCTTGTGGCATTGACGTGTGAAAGGGAAATGTCGGATCCGCGACGAATGGTGCAATGTTTCGCCGTGTCGGCAATACGTTCGAGAGTTGAGGAGAGGAACTTGGCGGCATGAGTGAGTGAGATCGAGGGTTTAAAAACGCCGTGGGCAATGATACCGCGAAGGATAGAGTCGACTGTATTTGCGATGTCCGTGCGTGCATCGTGGTAGATTTCGATCGCTTCGCGCGCGTCGATAACTTCAAGAGATTGATTCGGTCCGACGAACTCAGTTAACAACACCCGGCCTACCCAGCTAACGATCGCGACAGCGGCTTCTTCACCTGTCGTCCATTCGTCGTGATCATGATCAGCTTCGACGGCATCAGCCAGGGACTGGAGACGTGGGTGCCACGGGTTGGGAAACATGGGGCGACTGAACAAGGGAACGGGTATACGTGCAAGTCGAGGTTGCGAACGGGCGAGGTAGGTGTGCCATGATGGCGCGGAAACATGAGTGCAAAAGAAGGCGTCAATGTTGTCGAAGGAAAAGACTGGAGGTGACGCGAGGAGCAGGCGTGGAGAGTCGGACGGGAGACTGCCATACGTGAGCGCCGGTAGCCAGCGATCGCGCGCGGTCTGGTCAAAGCCGGTGTATGGTTCCCCTAATGAGAGCGAAACTCCCTTGATATTGGCACGTAGGATTGTTTGAGTCAGGTACTGCGAAAGCTCCCTGGTTGCCACTGTCTGCATTCGCGAGTCGTGTGCCCAGCCTCCTGGAGCGAGCGCGAGGGTGACTAGAGCGTGGCGAGTGATAGGCTGGAGGACGTTGTATAAACGAAGGACGGCGAGAGAGGTGGTGGTACGATCGAGTCCTTGCATGGTAGACATCTCGCTTGCGATCGTGAGGAAGTCCAGTACTGACCATAGGATGGCAGCGATCGCCGAGGTGGTGCTTGTGCATTCGTTGATTCGATGGTGGGCCAAGTCTAAGGCCTTAGCGCCGAAGGCGTCGGGCATTGCCGACTTCGCTACGTCCATCAAATGCGATACCCAATGTCGCGCGGATTCTGATGTCACTACCTGGGGTCTAGCTTCCGATAGTATGACTGGAGACAAATTGTGGCCATTCGTGGCCATTCGCGCTAGACAATCAAACTGGCGACGAAGGATATTGTGGTTGTCTAAAAGTAAGTCGAATCTAAACTTGAGCTCGCTGACTTCGCTAGTGCCTTGGCATTCGTGGGGTGGCACGCGTTCGTTTTCGACGGTCCTGCGGAGCGACGATAATCCGTCACCAAGCTCGTCGAGACGGTTATGGAAGCTTCGTAATTCGGTCAAGCAATCGTTTATCTTCGACAATCGTTCTTCTGCTCCGTCCTCGACCTCGGCGAGTCCTATATGAAGGTCATGGTTTTCCTCGACACATGCCTTGCATCTTGCGAGGTCGCGTGTTACTTCAGCTAGGTCCATATCGATTCGGTTGAGGCGCGGTATGCAAAGGAGGCGGGTGGCGTTGGTTTGATTTCGTGCGTCCACCGTTTGTTCTTTCGTTTCAACTACGCGGTCTTCTAATCGAGACAGGCGCAAGCGTAATTCTTCTATTTCAGTACTGACCACGTTTGCGTTGACGCGGGCGAAATTGGCCGAAGTGCCGTGCGTAGCTTTAGGTTCAGTGAGTGGCTGGTCATCAATGTCCATGCTCGACGAATTATCCTCTCCTGTGGCATCTGTGGTCTCTGGAGTGGCTCGCGATGTCCTGTTGATTCTTGGCATTCGAGGATTCCTTTCCAATTCGACGACGACGATAGGCGATGCGGGTGGCTTTCTGTTACGCGTTGATCGAGTGATAACTGGCGTACGAGGGTTCGCGCGACCCCGGCGCCTGTACGATCGCCTGAGTGCGGGAACGGCTGCGGGTGGACTTGCTTTGTCTGTTTCGGGGGGTGTGGGTTGCATCATGGGTGGCACGCTGACGCGTTCTGGTGTGACTATGATGTGGGGATTTAGGGTGATGTTATGATTAGGCGCGTAGATCGCCGGCGCGGAGTGATCGCCTACGATGCTGCTCTGCTGTGGATGTTCGATTTCTTGTGAGGATGGCGGTTCGAGGACCTGGTAACGATTGTGCAATGGAAGGATCCCTGGGCGCGGCCAGGCGCTCGGGATCCCAAAATGTGGGCTGAACCGTGTGCGGAACGGAACTTGCCTGAACCCTTCGTCGTCTATCGGGGTTGACTCGCGATCGTGATCGACCTTTCGCATCTGGACATACTTGGACTGGGCATCTCCCTTCGGATTTTCGTTCAGCGAAGGCACAGCAGATGCCAACATGTACGGTGACTCGGATATGAGCGTAGGCGAAGGCGGAGGAGCGAATGTAGGCCAATCGTTGCCGAAGTAGTTGGGCAGGCCCCAAACGTCGGTGTGCGAGTCGGAAGGGCTTACGATGCCGTCTGAAAGGAAGAACGGGAGAAGCGAGGGGTCGTATGCCGGGACTTGGTCTGAAATGGTATCATCACAGGGTGGCGCAATTGGCTCTGGCGAATGCGCGGCCTCTGGTTCAGATGCAGGAAGTGTCTCTGTGGTAGCATTGGCCAGGGTAGGTGACCGCTCGCTGGTGTGCTGTTCAAGGGCCGCTAACATTACTTGTTTAGCTTCGGGGTCGCTGAGAATCTGGTCAAGGATCTCGGCAATATCGAGGTGATGAGTCTCGTGGACTTTGTGCAACACAAGAGGGACAGCGGGTTGGTTGGAGCGTGTGGTCTCGCGCGCTCCATCGGTGCACGATTTCTCGACGCTGAGAAATTCGTCGGAGGCGGAGGAAGTCGTAAGCGATGAATCGAGCTGCATTTCTGCTATGGTTGATGAAGAATTGTAGGTGGATTGGGATGGTGCTGGGTGGGCAAGGACTTAGGATGAGTTGATTCGAGGGAGAGCTGTTGGGGAGGTTGAAGCCATGTTGCAAGGCTTTTTATGCTGGGAGGTTTGTGAAATTTGGGCGTTTGGCTTGTAAAAGAACTCCTCAACTCCCCTGTACATCATGTGGCAGTAGTCTGCGCCGCAAGCGCAGCCAGTGGAGCATCAGGCTAAATCTTGAAAATGTCGCCAAAATTGTCCGTGCCAGATAGATAGGAATTCCCGATATAAGAGGTGCCTGCCGTATATGGGTAGCGGCATTGGCCGGGTGGCTGAATGATCTAATAGATAAGCGACGGAGTGGTCTAGACTTTTTAGGTAAACACCCGCATCGAGGAATGGATTTGAGAATATCTGGAGTCTATGCCGGCCGAGAGATCGCCGACCTCCTAGCTTCGGCTAAAAGATGTCCGCCGAGCCCGTGCTACAATTGACCGGGGCTCCTTTCTTCTCCTGGATAGTGCGGAAAATCCTCCTTGAACTGCAGGTTAGTCTTCATCTCCTGGTTGGAAGTCGGAGCTGCTGTCCGTCGCTCCAAATGGGTCTTCGCTGTCCGATTCGTCGGTGTCGGGCATTCTTTGCGCCGGCGGGAGTTGTCCGTGTCGTGTATAGAATGGTTTAAGGTGTTCGGAAGGAAATGATCATTTCAGGATAGAGCCGTCTAATTCCGATAGCTGATAAGAGCCTGATATAAATCTTTTGACGATCTTGAATGGACCTGCCCATCTATCAGCCGATTTGGGAAGATTGCTTCCGCGGACTATACCAGGACCTTTGAGTGCAACTAGCACGAATTCTCCTTGGCCATACTGGCCGGAAATGAGGCGGCGCGCATGCTTAGCAGCATATTGTTCCGCAGCTTCTACTCGACTCCTGGCTACACGGTCTACAGCTTCTTTTCTAATGGCATGCATGTTCTTGATCTGGAGAGCTCGAATGGCTAACAAGTCTTCTGTCGTCTCGAGTCCATGCCAGTCAATAGTGTACCATGTCTCGTCGGTTATGTTGAAAGGGAATAGATGTGGTCTCCCATAGAGCAAATAGTAGGGTGAAAAACCTGTTGACCGGCGTGTGGTAACTCGGTCTGCCCAAAGCGCAGGGTAGAACCATCGGCTCCATGTGTGCTTTCGGTGAGCACATAGTTTCCAGATAGAATTGATCCAGGTGCGATGACTTCTTTCTATCATACCATTGGCTGCTGGGTTGTATGGTGATACTCGAACGACAGTAATTCCATATTTCTTTGTGAGGACGTCTACCGCTCCTTGGAATTCCGTTCCATTGTCTGTCGTTATCTGTGGTATGCAACCAAATCGGCAGATGACGTCTTGCCATAGGAAGTCAGCTACTAAGTCTGCAGACTTTCTAACTAGCATTCGTGCTTCCAGCCAACCAGTTAGATCATCTCGGATATCGACTATGTATTCGTAACTATCAGAGCGGATTCCCATTTCTACTAAATCCATATTGAACTTGCGTAGAACAGTTGGGACCCAGGTCGGATTGATAGCAACCTTTGGATATTCTGTTGATCGCAACTGGCATCTTTCACATGTCCTACAGAATAATGCTACCTGCGCGAACATGTTTGGCCAAAAATAAAAGTCAACGAGTTTCTTGTGTGTGGGGTCTCGGCCTCGATGGCCCGATTCTTCATGTGCTTGTCGGATAAGTTCTTCGCGTCGGTTAACATCTTGTATAACTCGGCGAGGGAGGACTCCATCTTTGGTTCGTCTCCAGAGTACGTCTTCAGCCAGGAAATAACGCCTGACTGTTTGAATAAACGACTTCCGCTTCTGTCTGGTCTTGGGAATTGATGGGGGAATCTGGGAGGTTGTAAGGTAGGAGATGATATTCTGCCAGTATAGGTCTCCATCGTTTGGGTCTAAAACATGGTGCTCATGGAGCTGGAGGTCCTCGCCGGGTGCCGGTGCGGATGGGTCACGTTCCTCACCCCTAGTGGGTGATGATTGAACGGAGGCTGGTGCAAGGGTTCGAGTTTTGGAGGAGGGAGCGGTCGTACGAACGTCGACTGTTGTGAATGAACAGAGTGTAGTGTCGAGGCTGTCTCCGGGCTCAACACGCGCGAGATGCAGAGTCTCCGATGCATTTCCTGATCGACGCCTAACCACGTCAATCGGTTCGCCACTACGTGCGTGTAGCTTGGTGATTTGGGCAAAGGAAAGGTCGACGAGATCAACCTCGAGGTACGGCTCTGCTGATTCAAATGAGACAATGCAGGTGGACACTGCCTTAATGAACGGAGCAGTCTCGTCGAGGTCTTCACCTAAATCAGAATTTTGTGTATCATCGTCAGCAGGCGGACGGCGAGATAACCCATCGGGTGCGACATGATTTTCTGCCGGGATGTGTTTGAATTCAATGTCGAATAAATGGATGTACACAATCCAGCGCGTGGCAGCAGCATTTGGAAGTTCTGGTGAATTGACCATAGCGCGAAGGAAAGAGGCATCTGCTTCGATTAGGACATTGAGTCCCCAAAGCATGTGCCGCAGTGCTCTGAGTGCACGATATAGACCAAAGAGTTCGAGTTTTGCCTGAGAGTAGCGACTTTCTGGTTCCTTCAGAGTGATCGATCCAAAACGAATGGGGTATTTGACCAGAGCAGAGGCCTTTGAAGGTGGAAGTGGCTTTCCATCTGCTGGTCGGAGGTCTTCATCATCAGTTCGAAAGACCTGGTATAATACATAGCCAATGGCGATCCAGGAAGTATCAACTGCAAGCACAACTCTGCCTTCATTGAGTTTTCCCGGCTGAGCAGTTAACGAGGCCCGTTTAGCGAGCTCAATGTCCAACTTCTTGAGCGCAACAACTTCTGAAACCTTTTCTTTAATTATGTCGAACGCGCGTTGGGCTTCGTCAGGCCAATAGAAATCGCGAGGCTCGAGTTTAGTAAGCAGTGTGAGCGGCTTCGCAAGCCGAGCATAGTTTCTTATCCAGTTACGAGTAACACCGACAGTACCAAGAAAGCCTCGCACACCTTTGACATTGTGTGGAACTGGCCAGTTTAGCACTTTGGTGATGATGCCGTGCTGTGGCTTCATGCCCTCAAGGTCGCATTCATAACCTACAGCCGATACTCGAGGAGTTGCAATGTGTAATTTAGAACCTGATGCCGTCGCGCCGGCCGTCGCAAGAAGTGATAGGCATGCATAAAGGGTGTGCGCGTATTCCCAAACAAATTGCCGAATATTCGGATTTTCTGGAATCGACGCATTGCCATAACGAGTTGTCGGACCTTTAACTGAAACGTCGTCGACAAAGTTGGCCGCTTTCTTTGGTCCAAGCGGTTCAATGATGTGAGTGGTGGCGCGCTGGAATTCTTGCATGGAGTTTGTATAACCCATGGGTAAAGAGGTGAGCTGAACGTTTCCCCTCGGGGTCTGGCATGCTGTGAGTGGGCGGGAATCCCTATGGATAGTGCGTTGGTGAAAACCAGAGTATAGGTCAAGGGTGCCATATATCGAGTGTCCAACAAAGGACTCAGCAAACTCTAAAACATTCGGAGGCAGCATGGCGTCCTTAACCGAAACAGAGTTGAGTGGTTGGAGGTCATGGACAATCCGAAGTCCTCCATGTGGTTTCTGAACGGCAAAGACGCGAGAGCGATATGACGACGTCGAGAGCTCGAGGTTTCCATTCTTTAGCTGGCTGTCAATCATGTCGGCTACCTCGCCTTTTATGGAGTCTGGTATTCGAATTGGTGGTAAGCACCATGGTTCATGCGGTATCGTCTCCATAACGTAGTCGGGAAAGTATTCGGATTTGTATGTGCCACGCTCGGAGTCGTCAAAGGCAATGGAGGTCTCGTTCTCAGCAACGACCCAAAGCAGCAAGCTAATCTCATCGTCCATCAGGAATCGCTTTGGAATCTTGCTGACTAACAGATTAACACGTTCCGGCGTGAGTCGATCTGTATAAGGAAACTGGTGAAAGGGTGTCGGGTGCGTTGGTAGTGGTGGCACAACTGGTTGAGGCATTGGCTTGTATGGCTGCCTATGCAAGGAAGGTACGCTGACGGGCACGGGGTTCTTCTTCTGGGCGACAGATTTATACTTTGCTCCAAACCCGAGTAGTGCGCTCGGCTCAGCTCGAAGTGTTGCCCGATACGAGGCGATTCGTTCTGCCAATAGATGTCCTAATTTATCTTCTTCTCCTGAGACTATAGAAAGCCCATTGTGGCCAGCCACAATCTTGCAAACCGATGTCAACACCGATTTCATTTCTGAGAAAAGTCCATTGTATGAGACTGAAAAGATGTCAACGGAAGTACGAAGGGCAGCCGTCGACCCATTAAACAGAGTTGTAATAATGCAAGTTGAGTCGTCTTCGTCCAGTTGTTCCGGCGCGTAGCAGGCCAGTCATAAGGAGCGAGTGAAGGTACCTCCCCTATCTGGGGGGCGTTCATATCGGACAGCAGAATATTCCGTTCTTGGATGTGTGAGGTTGGTATGTGTGCTCATCACATGTGAGTAGTGATAACTTGGAATTATGTTGGCGAGAGCATCGTTCAAAATACTAGGTGAGTAGGGAACAGACGGACTACCATTACTGTTGTTAGAGTCCTCCAGCCAAGGCGTCCCAGGTTCGCTGGATGGGTCGAATAGCGATCGCGAAAAATAGATCTGGAGGCCAATCATCCACGGCTTTCCACAGATCAAGTCATATCCTCCTGGCAGATCATCATCGGTTATGTGAAATATCCCAGGCAGGATTGGGCGAGTTCCTAAGTTAATAGGCACATACTTGCAATACGCTAAACCATTGTGGCTGACACACGCAGGCATCGGAGTGGCTTGGTCTTCTTGGCTAGTCATCTGGTGGAGGCCAGCGCGCCGGAGCGTCTCGCTGGTGATAGCATTGAAGCGCGCGCGTGGTTCAAGGAACATTCGGAAGGGTTGCGAATTAATAGTAATGTTATGTTCTCCTTCGCCGATCATGAGCATCCGGTTTCCAAAGGGTATGCGATATAGAGCTCTGTAGAACCGCTGCCGATAGATCTCATGGGCGCGTTCCATGCTAATCTGCTCGCGATCTGGCTGTACTGAGTTCCTATAATCGGTAGTAGCATCATGAAACGCTCGTTCGAGGTCTTCAATCCGGGCTACACGCGTTGTATTGTCGGCAGTAGATGTGAAGACGTCCAGTCCAACATTGTTGTCGGAGCTTTCATCGGAGCTTGCGCTAGCATATGCTTCCCGGTCGGACCATTGTAGGTTGACTTCATTGCCTTCATCAGGTAGTGGGATGTCCGATAGGGTTTCCTCTAAGGAGGACTGGGAAGAATTGTCGGTCATATTGTCTGATGGAGGATCAAACTCCTGAATGAATGGCTCTGGATTGATGAATGGATTAGTGATTTCGTACTCATCATTGGGCGGCTGGTCGACTCCGATCCAACCAACAAGCGCTGGCATGTTCCTTTGTTTGGGCGCATTTGTATCGAACATTAAGGCAGTGACTGGAGGCTTTTCGCGTTGTCCTTCTGGGTATAGGCGCAGTGACATTCGGTCCACTCCATCTATAGTGCTCCAGTTCATGCTGCACGCGTAGCGTCGTAGGAATGGCTGACCAAGGATGAGATGGAATTCGCTGAACCAGGAGTCGCCAATAAAGAAAGTGGCATCCCAGCGTTTGCCGCCTAGCTCTACTGGTATATTATTGAAGCATCCA
>Ga0210384_10008523_pt1 | contig 10675 bp, 9 predicted proteins | sample IncBWH2MmetaG_FD_160574 | JGI IMG/M metagenome (GOLD analysis project Ga0210384, IMG submission 160574) | Forest soil microbial communities from Barre Woods Harvard Forest LTER site, Petersham, Massachusetts, United States - Inc-BW-H-2-M | ecosystem: Environmental > Terrestrial > Soil >...
CCACGCCGGTCATCGACCGCGCTCGCAATGCCATCTATGTCGTGGCCATGTCAAAGAATTCAAGCGGCGCGTATTTCCACCGGCTGCACGCCCTGAACTTGTCCACCGGCGCGGAGATGTTCGGCGGCCCGCAAAACATCACCGCAACATATCCCGGTAATGGTGCCAATAGTTCCGGCGGAAACGTTGTGTTTGATCCCAAGAAGTACAAGGAACGGCCGGGCCTGCTACAGATTGGCGGAACGATCTACACCACCTGGTCTTCCCACTGCGACAGTGGGCCCTACACCTCCTGGGTCATGGCCTTCAGCGCGGACACGCTCGCGCAAACCAGCGTTTTCAACCTGGTACCCAACGGCAATGAAGGCGGCATCTGGATGGCCGGAGCCGCTCCCGCCGCGGATGCTTCCGGGAACATCTACTTCATTATAGGCAACGGCGATTTCGACACCACTCTGAACGCGAACAATTTCCCTGCAAACGGCAATTGCGGCAACTGCTTCGTAAAACTCTCTTCCGGGCAGTTGAAGCTGCTCGACTATTTCACTCCCTTGAATACCGTTTCGGAATCGAACGCGGACACCGATTTCGGGTCGGGCGGGCCGCTACTGCTCCCCGATGTGGTCGACGCCAACGGCCAGACTCGACACTTGGGAGTCGGCTCGGGCAAGGACGCCAACATTTACGTCGTGGACCGCGACAATATGGGCAAATTCAACGCCAATCAGGACAACAACTATCAGATGATTAGCGGCCAGATTGGCGGCGTGTTTTCGAAGCCATCCTATTTCAACGGCACCGTTTACTACGGCGCCGTGGGCGACGCGCTGAAAGCCTTTCCGGTGACCAAAGCGAAGCTCGCTGGCACTCCGTCCTCGCAATCCACGCATCATTTTGGATACCCGGGGACGACGCCGAGCATCTCCGCAAACGGCACCACCAACGGAATCATCTGGGCCATCGAGAACAGCGGCGCCATTCTTTATGCCTACGATGCCACCGACCTCACCAAGGAACTCTACGATTCCAATCAAGCCGCGGGCAGCCGCGATCACTTCAGCGGCAACAAGTTCATTACACCGATGGTCGTCAACGGAAAAGTCTACGTAGGCACGCCGTCGAGCGTAGCCGTTTTCGGCCTCTTGCCCTAACTCGCAGTTGGTTTGGGCTCGCGCCGCCGGATGCTACCGCTTCCATGATTCGCAGAGCCGCCCTACTGTGCCGCCTTAGACATCTGTCTGAATCTTGTTTCCTCGGCCACGCCAAACGCTTTCAGCAACTGCGTCTGCACGCGTGCGCATACCTCGTTGATGGCGTCCACTCCGCTCGCCCCCGGCCCGATTCGATAACGCACGGAACGCTCTCCCGCTGGAGTCTCGATGATCCGCAGCACAGCGTCGGCAATCTCCTGCGGATTGGACCGCGAACCTGCGATTTGTTGTGTGATTCTCCCGGGAATCTTGGCCATCTCGCCGTAGCCCTTCTTGCGCGCGGGATCTTCTCCTTGTTCGAGTTTTTCCAGGATGGGTGTGGCGTAGGCGCCCGGCTCGATCACCACAGAGTCGATTCCCTGCCACGCCAGCTCGTAACGATACGCTTCCGCCAGCGCTTCCATCGCAAACTTGCTCGCGCAATACAAGCCCATACCCGGAATCACCACGCGTCCCGCGCCGCTGCTCACGTGCAAGAGCAATCCGCTCTTCTGGCGCTTCATGTGAGGAACGACTGCGCGGTTCATCCGCAGGATTCCGAAAACGTTCACGTCGAACTGCCGCTGCGCTTGCGACATGGGCACGGTCTCCACCAGATCGGTGACGCCGAATCCCGCGTTGTTCACTAGCACGTCGATGCGCCCATATTGCGCAGCGGCTTCATCCACCGCTTTCTCGACCGAAGCATCCTCCGTGACGTCGAGCTCAAGAACGTGCAAAGCGAGGGATTCACGCTTAGCCAAGTCGAGCAATTCCTGCGCCGCGCCCGCGTTCTTGCCCTTCACGTTTCGCATAGTGGCAAAAACTTGAAAACTCTTGCGCGCCAGCGTTTCTGAGATCAACTTGCCGAACCCGCTGCTCGCCCCAGTGACTAAAACGACTTTTCGCTGACTCATCGCTACTCCCATTTTTTAACGTTGTCCCACTTCGTCTGATAATTTTCCTTGCGGCCGCGGCACAGCAGGATCGGCCGAGTCTCGTAGTAAAGAGCGTAAGGATTCTCGATAGTAGCCGCAACCGCCACGTTTTCGTAGCCTGATCTCACATCTTCGATCGGTGCTCCGACGCGAATTACCATCTCGCCGACATAATTCCGCGGCCCCCACAAAAAGTAGCTTTGATGACCGCTGATGGCTTTGGGCAATCCGTACTTCGGCCCGAAGAAATCGATGGCTGCCGCCTCTCCGTAGTTTTCGGTGAAAATCGCCGTCTTGGCCTGCTCTTCCGGCGTCAATGTGGAATAGACCCTCGCCACCGCTTGCACCATCTCCTGCCAGTTGAATTCATCCGCATAGTATTGCGGCAGGGCTGCTCCAATCTGGCTGCGCTCGGTGCGGGCGCTCTGAATCGGCAAGTGTTCTTGAAACTTCAGGAAACCGTCGATGGGCAAAACGGGCAGAATGACCGGCAAAATCGGCAGTACTCCGGCGATGAGCCACGCGAACGCCAGCGGCCGTAGAACGGAGCGCAGACGCGGCCGCGCGTCGAAAAGCGGCACAGCTAGAAAGCGCTCCGCAGCGACCGCACCTGCCGCGAGCATGATGGCATACGCCGGAGCGGAATAGTAATCCTTCCCGTGGAGCATCAGGAAAAACGCGATAGTGATGACGAAGGCCCAGCCAAACGCACGGTACGGCTTCGCATGGCGCGAGAACAAATAGAAAAGAAGTCCGCCAAACCAGAACGGAAAGTTGAACGGGCCGGCCATCAGAATCTGTTGCCCAAGATACGCAAGCGGAGGGAGGGCCACATCTTTTCCGGAAACACGGATGTTGTGCATCAGCTCGAGGAACGGCCAGTGGTGCTGGACGTTCCAGAGCAGATTCGGAAGAAAGATCAGCAGCGCCACGCCGCCGCCCGCGAAAAGCCATGGCGTGAACAGCAGTTTGCACTGCGTGCTTAGAAGCAGACCCACAAGCAAGCCAAACGCGAAAACCGCGATCGAATATTTGTTTTGCAGCCCGAGGCCGGAGACCGCCCCGAACGCCAACCAGAGCCGGACGTTCTCCGTGTTGATCATGCGCAGGATGACGTACGCACAGCCCGTCCAGAAGAGCGGCTCGAACGCGTTCATGGCGAATTGATGATCGATGACGTACCACACAGGAGGCGTGGCGCTCAACATGGCGGCTAGCACCGTGCCAAATCGCCCCGCTCCCAATTCCCGCGCGAACGCCGCCGTCAGCACGATGCGTCCGGCTGCCGCGAGCGCCGGCCAAAAAAGCAGAGCCCGCAGCGAAGTCCCCAGCGTGTGCCTCGCCACCCAGGCGAGCGCCGCGATCAACGGCGGTTGGTCCACGTAGCCCCAATCCAGATGCTCCGAGCACGCCAAATAGTAAAGCGCGTCGCGAAAATAGCCGTAACGCGTAGCCGTCAGCAGGTGCAGCAGAATATAGACCGCGGCCACGACAAAAACCCAGCGTGACATTCCTTTCTCAGTTGAACTTTCTTTCGTTGCATCGCGGTCCATGGCCGAAGAGGATAGCAGTTCTGCGTCTGTCCTGTGGGGAGGGATAGCAAACGACTTTGCGCGAATACTCTTGGAAGTAGACTCCACCGCTTCACTTCCGCCAAAAACAAAAAGCCCGCGGCGACCGGGTCGGCGCGGGCTTCTATTTATTTCTAATTCTTCTTAGTTCATCCCTTGGGTTTGAGGCCCTTCAGCAGCGCATGAACCATGTCATTGACCTGATCATGCGATAACGCGACGCGGTTCGGTGGCTCAAACCCTACGGACCGGTAGACCATCCGGTTCGGCGAGCGTTTGTAGAAATCAAACACAAATGTCCCTTCTCGGAACTTTATATTCTCGAAGCTGACTTCTGGAGGGCCGTAGCCTACCCCTTGCCAGCATCCATACGGCCCGCACACCAGCCCGGGATAGGCGCCGGGATACACGCGCTCGACGGTCGCCGTGTGGCGCCGCATCGCGTAGTGATAGTCAACCAGGAAGTCCGCCGTTGCTGGATCGCTCGCTTGCGTCAATCCTCTTTCGCTCAGCTGCCGCTCGATCGCAGTGCGCAACTCTTGCCGGACCCCTTCCGTTACGGACTCAGGGATAGGAGCGGCCTGCGCGTTTGCTGCAGCAGGTTGCCGGCCTCCAATAACGTCGCGCGAAATCACTGGCCGCTCATCCTTGGCTTCTCTTACTTCTTTTCTGGCGGGCGCCGGACGCCACGCCCAGGTCTGATGTTTCAAAACCGGAACATCCAGGCCGTGGACAATGGTCACACGCTCATCGCATCCCGCGAGCCACATCCCGCCAAGCAGGCCCACAGCCGCCAGCAGCGATGACTTCTTAATTTGTTCCCCTGGTATCGTCAAAGGCTCCTCCCTACCGCACAAGTTTCCCCCAGTGAGGTAGAACCCAGAATTCTTGGAAGAGTTGCATTCGGAACAATATCTGACACACAGGCAAGTGACTGGACCAGGCGAGCCGGCCGAACAGTTCTTCTCACCCTCAGATCATCTGTTTGCCGCGCCCCAATCCGAAGGCGGAAAAACCACGGGCCAGAACTTGGGGTTGGGAGCGTCAAACTCAAAGGCCACGGAGAAGTATTCCGTGGCAGTGTCGTCCACGCGCACCACCCGGCAATTCTGTTCCTCGCCGTTCTTCAGGTTTACAAGGAGCATCGGCTGGCCCACGTGCACGTCCATCTTCATTTTCAGCAAGCCGCCGTGGGCGTTAACGACCTGCGTCATGGCTTCCTCTTGACGCGAGTTGTGCTGGACGTCTTCGGCGATCACCGTGATCTTCATCTGCAGAATCACGCGTTCACTTCGCCGGCGATTGATCGGGTTGTCTGGAATGGCCAAGATCTTTTCTCGAACTCGGTTCCGCGGGTCGGGCCGCGGCCTTGCTCCCGCGCGTCTCTCGCAAATGAATAATCTGGACCAGTTCGCCCCGTTTAGTTGGCGGGCCGGCTCCAGCTTCTACGAACGAATAGGAAAAGGACCTGGTGTCCGCAACAAATCTTACCTTAGTTAAAGCCTGCGCAACGCTTGGCAAAACGCGAGGCGTTGCGAAAAAGGTAGGGAGGGCAAGCCTTGGCGTACCCACCCAGGTTCAGGGTTGGTGCGAGTTGAGCCGGGTTTCGAGGCGGGCTTTAGTCTCCGGCCATTCGGAGTCGACGATGCTGAAATACACGGTGTGCCGGATGCGTCCGCTCGTGGTGATCATGTGGTTTCGAAAAATGCCTTCTTGCTTGGCACCGATGCGCAGGATGGCGGCGCGCGATTTTTCATTTAGCGAATCCGTCTTGAGCTCTACGCGGATGCAGCCAAGCGTTTCGAACGCGTGCCGGAGCAGGAGGTACTTCGCTTCGGTGTTCATCGCGGTGCGCTGCCATTCGCGCGCTACCCACGTCCATCCAATCTCCACGCGGTGATGCAGGCGATCGATGTTTCCGTACCGCGTGCTCCCAATCACCCGGCCCGTAGCCTTCTCAAGAATCGCAAGCGGCAAGGACACACCGCGTTTTTGCTCTTCGAGCGCCGTCTCAATGTACGCGGCCATCTCTTCTGCCGTTCGCACCTGTGTGGGGATCCACCGCCACAACTCTTCGTCCAGCCCAACCTGTGCCAGCCCCGCCAGATGCGCTTTCATCAGCGGCTCCAGCCGCACATGGTGCCCTTCCAAAGTGACAGGCAAAACGATCATTTCTGATGCCATAGAGGCGGCATTCTAGGCGCAGCCGGCCCTTTCATCGAGCACCAATTTGGCCATGTCGCGCGGGGGCGCAAGCTGAGTTTGGTGGTCGCAACACGCCTTCGTGTCTTTCGTGACTTGCGGGAGGGGCGGTCTAAATCTTTCGTATCAAAAACAGTGACTGATCATCGAATTGCAGTCCGTGCCGCGCCACGCTCTCTTGCAGCGACCGGCAAATGACGTCCAAGGACTCTTTACCATGTTTCTGAAATTCACCTTGCAGCCGCGCGATACCAAATTCTTCGCCGGCGGCATTCGCCGGCTCGAGAAACCCGTCGGTGTAGAGAGCGAAGACGTCGCCCTGTTCCGCGCGAACCTCGGAGCTTGCAAAATCACCGGACGGAAGAATTCCCAAAGGCATGTTCGGACATTGCAATTGAGTCACAGCATTCGTTCTGGCGGAAAAATGCAGGATTGCCGGATGGCCTGCCAGTCCAACCTTCAAGCCATCTCCATTCCGGGCAACAAAACAGAAAGTCACGAACATATCCGGCTTTTTCAACGGATACAGGACTTCGTTCAGTCGCGGCATAAGGTGTCCCGAGTCATCGCCGGAACTCAGCAGCATGCGAGCCGCACTTTTGGCCATGCCCATGACAACCCCGGGCGCCACCCCATGCCCAGACACATCGGCTACGTAAGCGACCCAGTGATCTTCCGAGCCGGCGAGATCGATCAGGTCGCCGCCAACTTCGCCACTCGGCGATGACCGTCCGTAGAACTCGTAGCCGCCGAGCTTCGTCTCAATCGGCGGCACCAGCACGCGATGAATCTCCGTAGCCAGCTCGATCTCCGCATGGACGCGGAAATAGCGTCGACCCTCGGTGATGGTTACGAACACAAAACACGCATAGCCAAGCGCCACCACTACCATGACCGCGTACCCGTCGAACGCCAGCCGGCTGTGCATGCGGAGAATGTCGGCAGTATTCATGTGCGACGCCTGCTTCGGCGTTGGAAACGAGCCGCCGAGCAGGCTCATCAGGAAAAAATGTACGGCAAAAATGGGAAAGAAGGCTTTCCAGAAATGCTTGCGAAGCGCAAATCCTCCCGCGGCATAGAAAACGGGGAAGACTCCGGATATCAAGACGCTCAAAACAAAGCGAAGTTTCGGCGTGCTTCCCATCTCTGAGACATCGCTGGCAAATCCGACGGCGCTGAACACAAAAAACACGCCCAGCATGAATAGAAAGAAGGACCGGCGGGAGAGTGTCTTCCAGAAAGATACGGGTTTTCTCATGCTAAGGTGCCGCGCGTTCGCGCATCCTATCACGGCAGCCCGAGGGCGCTAAACTAGTCCGATGCTGTTCTGAAGGAAACGGGATGCCAGTAAGGAGCCGCGTAAGGTATGATAGAGTCTCGGGAAAATAACTCTTTAGGATGACAATGCCGATTGCAACGAATGGAAAAGTACTGCTGAGGGTCAGGCCGCGGGGGTTCTGCGCGGGCGTCGTCCGCGCGGTAGATATCGTCGAATTGGCGCTGGAAGCCTATGGCGCCCCGGTCTACGTGCATCACGAAATCGTCCATAACACCTACGTAGTAGAGCAGTTGCGACGCCGTGGCGCCATTTTTGTGGAAGCCATCGAAGAAGTGCCGCACGGCGCTGTGCTCGTTTTCAGCGCCCACGGTGTTCCGCCGACCGTCCGCGACGAAGCCAAATCGCGCGCCCTCAAAGTGATTGACGCCACCTGTCCATTGGTTACCAAAGTCCATCTGGAAGCCCTGAAGTTTGCGCGCGAAAAGCGCACCATCATCCTGATTGGACATCGCGACCATCAGGAAATTGTCGGCACTTCGGGTGAAGCACCGGAGAGCACCATCGTTGTGGACTCCGTCGCCGCAGTCGACGCGCTCCAAGTCGATGACCCGGGAAGACTGTCTTTCCTCACGCAAACGACGCTGAGCCTCTACGACACCCAGGAAATCGTCGCGCGCCTGCGCCAGAAATTCCCGCTCATCCAGGGGCCGGCCAGCGACGATATTTGCTACGCTACACAGAACCGCCAGGAAGCCGTCGAGCAAGTGGCCAAAGACGTAGACTTGATTCTCGTGGTTGGTTCGCCCAACAGCTCCAATTCGAATCGCCTCGTGGAAGTCGCGCAGCGCAGCGGCGTCAAGGCCCAGTTGATCGACTCCGCGAAGGACATCGATGTGAAGTGGCTCGAAGGCGTTTCGCGCGTCGGCTTGACCGCGGGCGCATCCGCCCCGGAAGTTCTTGTCGAGCAGGTCAGCCAGCGACTCGCGGAGTGCGGCTTCACGGATCAGCGCGATCTGGATCTAATTCGCGAAGATGTGCGTTTTACTCTGCCGCCGGAATTGGCAACCATCGCGCCGGCGCCGCGCCGCTAGCGAATTCGTAGTTCGCAGGGTCGGACAGGTGGAGTTGCATTTGTCCGGGGTGATTTGAGGGGACGGTTTCTGAATCGTCCGCTCGTCCCTTGCCAGTCGCGTAGCCGGGGAATACAACACAAGGAGCCAGACCTTGGCGGTCAAAATCGTCCGTCAGCCGAAGAAGATTGCCCTGATAGGCGCGCCTTCCAGCGCCGCGGCGTTTTCCGCGGGCAGCGAGAAAGCTCCCGCGGCCTTGCGCGCGGCTGGGCTTGCCGAAAAGTTGCAGTCCGCGGGCTACGAAGTGGTCGACTACGGCGATTGCGCTCCGCGCCTGTTCGCCGATGACGAGGAGCACCGCCGCGCCCGCAACCTCACCGAAATCGTCGCCGGCCTCAATGATCTGAAAACACGCGCCGAGATGGCCGTAAAGAGTGGCGCCTTGGTGCTCGTTCTGGGCGGCGACTGCGCTCAGGTGATTGGCCTCTTGACTGGTGTGCGCCGTTACTACAAGCACGTAAACCTCTTGTGGTTCGATCGCGACGCCGATTTGAACACTCCTGCTTCTACGCCCTCGGGTCGCATCGACGGAATGGTTGTGGCCCACATCATCGGTAAGGGCGCGCCGGAGCTGGTGCGCTTCTGGAGCGATGCCGCGCTAGTGCGCGAGCCGGATGTGACGCTCTTCGGCCTCGAAAGAATCGATCCGCCCGAGCAGGAGTTTCTCAGCAAGTCGCCGATGCGCCACATCGACGCCGCGGACATCCAACTAAAGGGCGCCAGCAAGGCGGCGCACGATGCCTTGGCGCAGGTTCACGCCGACGCGCGCGAATTTGTCCTGCATCTAGATACCGACGTGATCGCCCAGGAAGATTTCGCCGCGGTCAACGTGCCCGGCAGCGGCGGCATGCGCTACGACGAAGTACGAACGTCCTTTCTGGAATTTGCCAAGCACAAGAATCTGCTGGGCCTGGACGTAGCGCAATACAACCCGCATAAAGATGTCGACGGCAGCGGCGCGAACAAACTCGTCGATCTACTTGTCGAAGCGCTCGCTGCTCGTCTCGAAGCCCTGGCCGCGCCGGCAGCGGAACCTGCTGCCGCTCCACCTGAGCTTTCCTCCTCGGAAACCAGCGCTTAGACCATTTCACCACTGAAGTATTCAGTCGAAATTCAAGAATCGGGCACCGAGCGTCAGGATGCAGCGGCCGCGCGCTTGCGAAGATAGCGCGCGAGTCCAAGAAAGGACAGATTGAGGCCGGCGGTGAAAGCGTAGTGTTCCACTTCTTTGGCCGGAAGGTTTTCCACGATTTCCGCTTTGCTGGCTGCTACAAACGTTTCCGTCGCCGCCGCGTCGCTCGCGGCAGAACGGATGCTCTTTTCCGCTAGCGCCGCCCAATGATGGAGGCGCTCGCGAAAACGCAAGATGTGCTCTGCGGGGTTTTCAGAAAATCCAAAGTGTGTGAGAAAAAGCCGCGAGGGCTTTCTCTCCAGGATCGCCGCGAAAGATTTCTCCCAAATCTCCAGATCGATGTCCGGTGGCGGAGTCGCCGGCATCACATACGAATTCCCTTCGATTCGAACGCCCGCGGTGTCGCCGACAAACGCGATGCCTTCCTGCTGGTCGAAATAACTCACGTGGTGCGACGCGTGCCCCGGAGTGTAGACCACTTCCACCTTGCGCGATCCCAACATAAGCGTCTCGCCGCCCTCAAGAACACGCAGATTCTGCTCAGGCACAGCCAGCATCTCGCCAAAAAGCGCATGCAGTTCGTTTGGCCAGAGCCGCAGCGCGCTAGCCATCAGTTTCGAAGGATCGGCCATGTGCGGCGCGCCAACCTTGTGAACGTAAACGGACAGCCGGGGATTCTCTCGAACCAGCGCTCCGCTGGCCCCGGCGTGATCCATGTGAATATGCGTAAGCCAAATGGCATCGAGATCGATCACCGAGAGGCCACGAGCTCGCAGCTGTTCCCGAAGCGTTTCGAGTGTCGAGCCGGGTCCCGGATCGATCAGCACGCGTTGGCCACCAGATTCGAGCAGCGCCGTGCCGATCGATCGCGGATGCCCCATCCAGTTGTTGTCGAGTGTGGTGATCGAATTCATAATCGAGAAGTGTAACGCAGGAACGAGCGACAGGAAAAACTCCCGGTGTTTTACATTAGAATGGGTGCCGCTTGCCGATTTCCAGCAATGAATGGAGAGAGCCTGCATGCCCAAGAACGCCGCTGCATTTGCCGTTGTCGCTCTGCTTTTCTGCAGTGCAACGCTGCGCGCTCAGGGACCCGCTGCGAGTCCCGCCTCTTCCACACCGCAGCAAACGGAGTCAGATGAATACACGCGCTACGAATTGCTCGCGCCCGAGACCGCCAGCTTCAAGATCTTCTATGAAGTGACGGCCACGACCCCCGGCGCCAAAGTGTAT
>Ga0210384_10008526_pt1 | contig 10670 bp, 5 predicted proteins | sample IncBWH2MmetaG_FD_160574 | JGI IMG/M metagenome (GOLD analysis project Ga0210384, IMG submission 160574) | Forest soil microbial communities from Barre Woods Harvard Forest LTER site, Petersham, Massachusetts, United States - Inc-BW-H-2-M | ecosystem: Environmental > Terrestrial > Soil >...
GATAGGCGCATTCTCGTCATGGGCGATCCCGTCTACCGAAAAGACGAATACACCGAACTCCCCAACGCCGCCACCGAGATCAAAGACGTGGCCAGCCATTTTCCGTCCGATCACCGCACGATTCTGACCGGCGCGCACGCATCCCCGGACGCATATCAGCTCAGCAATGCGAGCCAGTTTTCCTACATTCACTTTGTCGCCCACGGTACTGCAAACATGACCGTCCCGCTCGATTCAGCTGTGGTGCTTTCGAGTAACCGCGACGATGCAACCGTTTATAAGCTCTACGCACGGGACATACTTAAGCAAAATCTAAATGCCGACTTGGTAACGGTATCAGCCTGTAACGGATCCGGGGTGCGAAATTACTCAGGCGAGGGGCTGGTAGGGCTAGCCTGGGCATTTCTTCGTGCCGGCTCGCATCATGTCGTCGGAGCCATGTGGGAGGTCAGCGATGTCTCAACGCCGTTGTTGATGGACCATCTATACGGCGAACTCGCCAAGGGCAGCCGGCCGGACGCCGCCCTCCGATCCGCGAAGTTAGCCATGATTCACTCCGATGGAGTCTTCCGAAAGCCGTTATACTGGGCTGCGTTTCAGCTCTATTCCGGCGCTTAAAATGGTATCCCCTTCCGGATGAGTCGTGCATGAATGTCGGGTCGCAAAATGAAAGACCCGACGCTTCAGGACGTCGGGCCTTAGAGCGAGAACCAACAAAAGATACCGCAGCCCACCATTCGCCAAAGCTTCGGCGTAGGTAAGGTAAGTACAGAAGCAGCGATTGAGATTTATTGGCCTGACTCCCGTTCAGGCCAAGCAATCCGCCGCTGATACAGCTCCACGCAGCAGCATTCGCTACAAAAAGATAGTGTGATTTGATCAACAGACGTTTCACTTTATTCCGAAGGATTTTTGCACGGTCGAACCGGCTCTTCATCTCAGGGCGTGGCAGGTCACCCGAGGCGAGGTTGGTCGATTCGTGCATATGGGGCTTTATCTTGATTCCAGGCATTTCTCGTTCGAACAGTCTGCAACTGCTGCTCGCTGAAAAGGTCTAAGTTGGGATGCCAGAGCGTCCATTAGATATTCCGCAGCTTTGTTCAGGGCAATCTGGTCCTCCGGAATAGGCGTCAGGGTCGCGCCAATTTGTAGTGTCGTAATCGCGCTCATTGCAGCCATTCCGGAAGACTTAGCATCTCCCCAGGAATGTATTTCCCAACTTCCGACTGGATTTCTCTTTTCGATTGCATTTTTGTTGTCGATTGCATCATGAGCGACAGTACTTTCTACCGGCATCGGAGGCTCCTTCAAATGTTGTTGCGAACGTACATTGGGATAGTGAAAGAGAGATCCAAATCGTTTCACCAAACGGAGGCCATCTGGTGTGACCACTTCCGTTCTAAATGAAGGCGAATAACAAAATGGGAGGCGATCTGTCTCCGCAATGCCTCGTCAGCATCTGCTGTCTTCGCGACAAACACATTAAACAAGATCATTAATGACCGTTCCAGCCACGACACAACTTGACAGAACGGACACGGAGGGAGCCGATACACCCTCAAGCGATGTCGCAAAAAAGGCGCCTTAGCTTCCGCAATCCGGAGTTGGCTTTGAATTGGCCGCCCTTTCGGCAGGCTTACGGAGGGCATACATGAAGCCGGCGGCAACACCCAGTAGCTGCGCACATGCCCGAGCTCCCAGGAGGACAGGTGAGAGTATTCCGACAATTGTGTCTTTCCTAATCGCCCGCACCGTAAAAGGCAATGTTGTCAGCATAAAGCTGACTAGCACAAGCGCCGACACTGGAACCCTCGGTCGCGCAGCCAGATCGAAGATCACCGCAAGCAACAGCCCCGGTGCAAAGACAAGTTGGATCTTCATGATCTGCGGTGTGTGACTGTCCTTGACGCCCTTGCTGGGATTCTTGCGCACAGCGAGCATTCGCCAAAACGCGAACTTGTACTTCTTCTTCAAATAACGCGAGAACGTGTCCGGGTGTGTATGGTAGACGATCGCCGTTGGAACAAACTTCATCTTCCAGCCGCGTGCCGACATGCGATAGGAGAGTTCAATGTCCTCAGCGCATGCCACCGGAAAGGATGTGTCGTAACCGGTCATCTCCAGGAACCGATCGCGGCGAAAGGCGGCAGAGTAGGTGTCAATGAAGTCGATGCTCGGCAAACCGACCATGAGACGGTATTTATCTTCATACTCGATCTGCACAAAGCGAGCAGCCAGACTCTTCTGGTGGGTACGATAGACACCTTTTGCCCCAACAACCTCTGGATCCTCGAAAGGTTCGAGCATTGCCTGGAGCCAGTCCAGCATAGGCACGCAGTCGTCGTCAGTGAACAGGAGGATCTTTCCTTGCGCCTCCAACGCCCCGCGATTCCGGGCCGACGCAGGGCCAGCATTTGTCTGGGGAATCAGACGAACGGAAGAATAGCCACTGATCACATGCGCTGTGTTATCGGTAGAGCCATCGTCGACGACCAGAATCTCTACGTTCAGGCCTGCCGTCTGCTTCACTAAGGAATCAAGGCAGTTTCCAATGCGAGAGGCGCCATTAAAGGTCGGAATGATGATCGATGCCGATTTGGCTTCGATGGAGACTCCACCTGGCATCTCGGGCACTGGATACTGCCTTGAATCACTCATGAATCGAGTTATACCGTAGCTCCCTGAGTTTTGGCCGGAGTCGCCGGCTTGGATGGAGTCGCAGCCTTATCGTGTTCGCTCCCGCGCAATAGATATTTCGAAAGAGTGACGAAACCCTTTACGTTGCGCTGCAGTTCACGACGGTCCATCAAGGATTGCTTCAGCTTGTATGCCAGGTAGGACGGGGCGAGATAGAAACTCCTCCGCGCTCGATCGCAAAAGCTGACTAGCTGCTCGTGCGTGATGTTGGGGAGGGTGACGACACTGTTATGCAGACCGTCCTTGGTCAACCAGGCGCCCCAATCTTCAATCTGGATGTATTCTCGCTTCTTGGCCTCCTGATATGCCACCGTGCCCGGATAGACCATGATGGGGAAGAACTGTGCTGTGTCAGGCCGAAGCTTCTTGGCGAAGCTCAATGTCTTTTCCATGCTGGCCGGCGTTTCGTTCAGGTTGCCGACCATGAAGCAGCCGTGGACCATAATGCCTGCATCCTGGCAGCGACGGACAAACTTGTGTGCCTCTTCGTGGTATTTGGCGTCACGGCGGTCATCATTGTTCTTCTTCATGCCATTGATAACTTCAACATCACCGCTCTCAAAACCAACGCAGAATAGCCGGGCGCCGGCCTTGTGGAGCGTCGAAAGCAGTTCACCTTCCGCACCAATATCGGCGCGGCAGTTGGCATCAAATGGAAGCTTGTTGCCGCGGCGGATCAGCTCATTAGCCAATTCGAGCGTGCGCGGCTTGTTGACGATGAATGTGTCATCTTCGAGCATTACCGTCTTTATCTCGGGCATCTCGCGGGAGACGAACTCGAACTCATCGGCTACGTTCGCTACAGACCGGTACCGCATAGTATGTCCGCTGAAGGTCTGCGGATAGACACAGAAGGAACAGTGATACGGGCAGCCGCGGCTGGTGTCAAAAACCACGAGCGGCCACAACGAGTGACCGTAGAAATAGTCCGGCGTGTGGAGGAAACGTTTATATACTTCGGAGACAAATGGCAGCTCATCGAGATCCTTAATGGCTTCGCGCTGCTTGTTGCTGATGATCTCTCCTGTCCCACTGCGCCAAACCAGACCGTCGACCGTGGAGAGATCCGCACCGCAGGCCTTCGCGGCCAGCCAATCACGCACCGTGTATTCGTACTCGCGGATGGCGACTGCCTCCAGGGAGGGCGACATGGCGAGTGTCTCCTTCGGAAGGGACGACACATGACGTCCGACCATCAAAACATGCAACGAACGATTCGCCGCGACCATCGCCTCGACAACGCTGATGTCATTGAGAATGCTGGGAGTGGAGGTATCGCATACAACAGCTTCGATGTTTTTCGACGCGATCCGGTCGATTACTGCCTGGACCGAGAAACCGCCAGCAGGAGCATCAACCAAGTCCACTTCATGCCCATTTTTTATGGCAACTCCAGCGGCGGTCGCCAACCACTTCGGGTAGTACAAGGTTCCACTCTTTGTCACGGCAGGGCTGCGCTGTTCTCTCGAAAAACGAGGGTGAAAAGGGGGGTTGAGGAAGAGAACGCGCATTAAGAAGAGCCTCCGTCGATCTTGATTAGATCACAACCCCCATTATATCTATTAAGAAACCTCCCGCACCCTTATGAGATGACACCAGTTAGGTTCGCATCACGCAAAGTTACAGTTGAATCCTTGCTCTAGGTTAAGACGGCAAAGGTCTTATTACCAACAAGGTTTTCGTCTGGATAAACGATCCGCCACGGGCTCGATGTTCCCATCGATCGATCGCTAAGCAGCCTATCGAGTTCATGAAGGACTAGCTCGATGGTTACCTGATGCATGCATCCGTTAAATTGGCAGGGCGCGAAGTTGCGACCGTCGTAGCAAGGGCGGCAAGCGAACCCCTGGCCACCCCATATACCAACGACAAACGGTCGCCGAGGGACCCGGGTAGCTGGATCGGTTGGCCCAAATACTCCCACCAGGCAGGTATCACTCAAGCCTGCCAGATGCAGTGGGCCAGTATCATGCGAAATGATGGCATCGCAGGCATCGCAAAGATTAATTGCCTCCGGAAGAGATAGCGTACCGATGCAATCTGTAACCATGAGCTCATCAAAATATGGCTTGACCCAGGTGTCCTCGGGGCCGCCCAGTAGAACAACCTCCCATCCCCGCTTCCGGAGCTGGTGCGCGAGAGTTACGTATCGCTCTACGGGCCACCGACGCAAGACCTGCTGCCCAAGCACGTTACTTGTACCACCCGGAACGATCGCAATTCGGCGCGAAGCATGCTTGAGCTTCCAGGGAGACGGTGGCAAGCGATCGGGACGAACCGGAAGGCAACTCTGCGCTCGGCAGTTGTCTTCTATTCCCAAAAGGACGCGAAGGTACTCGTCAGTGTGGTGACGTCCTGCGAGCAATGTGGTCGCTCTTGAGTTCTCGGAGAGCGCAATTTTTTTTTCTGCTCGAATTGGCAGCGTCAGCAGGTGGTAGCGGCGATCGTAGTACAGGGTTGCGCAGAGATCATAGCCAGTGAATGCGACTTTCGCCCAAAAACTTGCGATATGCTTTGTCCGTTCGATGGGGCTGCCGAGAAGTATCGCCCGGTCATTTACCGGTATCAGGGTGATCCACGAATAGCACTCAAGCAAGGACTGAGCAGCTCCACCGCATACCCAATGAATCTCAAATCCCTGCTCGTAAAGTGATCGCGCGGCCGGTATGGCCATGATCACGTCCCCGATCTGACCAAATTTCACGATGAGGGCTTTCTTTCTGGCCACCTTTTTCTCCCGGAACCGATTCTCTTATTACTTGCGCCTGCAGCAGCTAGGATACAACTAACGTCGACAGCAGAGGCCCACCGGAGACAGTTCCCTGCTCCTTCCTCAGATGTCGGCCGTTGCTTGTGAGCAGTTCACGACCATGCACCTTACGCAACGCTGGCATTTGCAATCCAGCGAATCGTTCCACAGGCCTTTGCTCCGTATCTTCGATCTGCAGGTGTAACGTGTGCCCTGGAGGACTCGCGCCAATACGACTGGGTCGTCATCGTCACGGATCATTCGGATTATGACTACCAACAGATCGTCGATACGGCTCAACCTGTCGTCGACACGCGGAACGCTGCAGCTGCGATTGCTCGCCGGAGATCGTTCGTTGCTTCCTGCCGGGGGTACCCCCCATTGCCAGGCGGTAAATATGCTGCAATAGCAATTTACAGCATGTCGCTGCCTGCAAGATATTCACGACAAATTACTTACTGGCAAATATCAGCAAACAAAGGAGTTAGTCCGCAGTTGTTCCCATCCCGATCCGGTGAGCTTAGATTTTAATCTCTATATTCAGTATGAGAATCAGCGACTTAACTCTCCCCTGCCGCTATGACCGCCGGTCTCCGTGTTCATTCGGCCGGTGAATGCTATGGTGCAACCGAGCAGCCGTGGAAGTTGGGGTCGCTCATTGAGGGCGGGGGCACTGTTTTGCCCCAACTGGACGGAGCTGAACCCATGGTGAGCACGAGGGTCGCACCGTCTTTTATCTGTCCGTGGCGGAACCATGAGGTGGGCAGATCGACTCCGTTCAGCGTTGCCGACTGGACGTAGCGGTTGAGACCGTTGGGGTCGAGGTTTTTTGCGATGATGCGAAGTTTTTTTCCGTCGCCGAGAGAGAGCGACGCGTCGGGGATACTTGGCGTGCTGATGAGGTAGACGTCCTGGCCGGCGACGGGGAAGATGCCGAGGGTGGAGAAGATGAGCCAGCTCGACATTGCTCCGGAGTCGTCGTTGCCGGGGATGCCGGCGCGGTTGTCCATGAAATATTTTTCGAGGAGCAGGTGAACGATGTCGGCGGACTTGTCGGGGCGGCCGGCGTAGTTGTAGAGAACCGGGATGAGGAAGCCAGGCTCGTTGGTGACGTCGAAGTGGCGGCGGAGGAAGGTCCAGTCGAGGCGATTGACGAACATCTGATCGCCGCCGGCCATTTCGATAAGGTGGCGCATGTCCTGCGGGGCGTAGATGGAGTAGGTCCAGATGTCGCCTTCGTAGAAGAAGTCGGGCCACGTGCCGCGGACGACGAGGTAGGGCGGAGCCCAGGTACCGTCAGGGTTACGGGGACGCATGAAGCCCTTGAAGCCTTCGGCGGTCATGTCCTTGTCCCAGAGGTGCTCGAAGTTGTGGGCGCGGCTGGCGTAGAGTGCGGCTTCTTTTTCTTTGCCGAGGCCACAGGCGACCTCGGAGATGGCGAAGTCGTCATAGCTGTACTCGGCTGTTCGCGAGCCGGAGCGTTCGTCGGCGAGAGTGACGTAACCTCTTTCGTTGTAGTCTTTCAGACCGCCGCGGCCTTCTTTCTGCGGGTCGGCTGGAGGTACTTCGGCATCGTGAACCATGGCGGCGAATGCGGTTTCGTAGTCGATGCCATTAAGGCCCTTCACCCATGCGTCGGCGATGACGACGTTCGCGTTGGAGCCGCCCTGGGTGCGGCCGTTGTCGTTGCCGCTGCGAGCGTCGGGCATGTATCCGGTGTGGCGATAGATGTCGATGAGCGAGCGGATGAGGTCACGCTGGCGGTCGGGTGAGATGAGGGTTAGTAGAGGGCTGGAGGTGCGGTAGGTGTCCCAGATGCAGTAGTAGTCGTCGTAGTAGGGCTCGGAGGATTTCCAGTCGGGGTTCTCTCCAGTACGGTCGGTGGGCATCAGCATGATGTGGTACATGGCTGTGTAGAGCTGATGGCGTTGCGAATCGCTTGCGCCGGTGAGATTCAGCTTTGCCAACTCGGTGTTCCACAATGCAGTGGCTGCTGAGTGGACCGCGGTGAAGTTCCACGCAGGGATTTCCTGTTGTACGTTCTGCTTTGCGTGCTCTGCGCTGACGAAGGAGATGCCGACTTTGGCATGAATGACTTGATTGGATGTGGTGGTGAAGTTGAAGGAGGCTCCGATGGGCGTACTCGCGCCGACTTCGGCGTCCGTTTTGTCTGTGAGGGTTTTTCCGGTCCAGGTTTGTGTTGTTGTGGCGGGTGTGTCGAGCACCATGTAGTAGAAGACGCGATATTCGCCGCCTCTGTTCCAGCCGCCGGTGAAGCGCGCGACTCCCTGGGCTTCGTGACTGGAGGGGAGATGGATCTCCGCGCCGAGAAACGTCTGCGACTCCCAACCGGTGCCTAAATCGAGCGCAGAGGCGACGTTGATGGTGATGTGCGATTGCTGCGAGGCGGGAAAGGTATAGCGATGAAAGCCGACGCGACGGCTGCTGGTCAGCTCGGCTTTGACCTGGTAGCGAGTGAGTTTCGCCGCGTAGTAGCCGACCTGGTTGACCTCGTCGGTGCGTGGAGTTTTGATGTCGTTCGTGTCAAGGGGACCGGTGACGGGAGCGACGAGGATGTTGCCGTACTTCCCTTGCGCGCCGCTGAGGTGGAGATGCGAGAAACCGAGGATGACGCCGTAGCTGGAATAACCAAAGCCGGAACGGTGGCCATCGAAGGTCTCCATGTCGGGGCCGACCTTGACGAGGCCGTAAGGGATTGCGGAGCCGACGAAGGTATTGCCACCCCAGTCAACGCCGATAAACGGGTCGACGTTGTGTGTGTAATCCTGGGCGGCTTTGACTAGGGTTTGCGGGCTGGCGGACTGGTCTGCGAAGGGAGACGCGAACAAGAGCGCGCTGAGAACAATATAGCTCGAACGTTGAAGAATGAACTGCATGTTTCGCTGCATTGTGAACATTCCCTTAAGGTATCGGGTTTCGGCGGAGACCGATAAGACGGGTTGGGGCCTGTCTGAACAGACCCCAACACTGTCCTGCAAATAATAGAGCTTTTTAGAAGGAGTAGCGCAGACTGGCCTGCATGGCTCGCTGTCCGGTTTTGCTGGTGACTTTGCCGAAGGTCGCGTCGGTGTAGGTGGAGTCGGGCGCAGACCAGTTGGGGTGATTGGGGAAGTTGAATGCATCGAAGCGGAAGGTCAGGAACTGATCCTCGAAGGTCTGGAAGCGCTTTTGCAGGCTGGCGTTGTAGTTCGCCGAACCGGGCCCGAAGAGGATATTACGATTGCGCTGCGTGGTGAAGGTTCCCGCGGCTGGGGTGGTGAAGACGTTGGTGCCGTCACCGTTCTTCGTGGCGAACCATGAGTTGGAGTCGGCGCCGACGGAGAATTTGCCGTTGCCGTGCAGGGCTGCTCCGGGCGTGACCTGCAGGAGTTGCGACTGGAAGCCTGCACCGACACCGGCGATGTCCTGACTCGTGGCGACACTGAAGGGTGTTCCGGTCTGGAACTGGTACGACTGCGAGAGCTGCCAGCCGCCGAGAGCTTCGTTGGCGAGACGGCTGCCGCTGTGGAAAGGAATCCGATACACGGAGTTGATGGCGAGCACCTGACGGATATCATAGTCTGCGTTGCCGCACAGGCCCTTGGTGTCGAGGAAGTTGGGCAGGAAGTTCTTCTGGAAGGAACCGCAGTCCTGCGAGTGAGCGAAGGTGTACGCGACGCCGAATCCAAGGTTGCGGCTGTAGCGGTGATTCACGTCGATCTGCAGTCCCTGATAGAGGGCTGTGTCTCCTTGGTAGACCTCGGTGATTGCGGCATAGCCGGCGTAGGGCCGATGCGCGTTGACTCCATTGGTGCCGAACTGCTGTGCGGTTCCGAGGGGCGCCTGGTTGAGGTCGCCCTGAAACTGCTGGTGCAGTGCGTGACGACCGACGTAGGAGATGTCGGCGACGGTGTCAAAGCCAATTTCGCGCTCTACTGAGACGTTCCAGGTGTAGGCCTCGGGTTGAGGGGAAGCCTGGCTGATTGCGCCGGAAAGCTGTGGGTAGGAGCCGGTGGCACCGGCTGTTCCACCTGGGTTGTCGACACTGCCGGCTGAGATCGAGACCAACTGCTGCAGAGGCGGGATGCCTCCGGCGAAGACGCCGTCGGAGACGCCCTGGCGGTTGACGTAGCGGCCGAAGCCAGTGCGCAGAACGGTTTTGTCGTTGAGTTGATAGGCGATACCGAAGCGGGGCTGGAAGAGATACTTCTGAACGTGGATGTAGCCACGGGGCAGATCGTGAAAGAGGTGGTCGTATTGACCAGAGGCTGCAATGGGAACGTGATTCTTTGCGTCGGAGGTAAAGCCGTTGCCCCAGAGAACAGTGCCGTTGAGCGGATCGCCGGAACCGGCTATAGGATTGCCTGTCGTCTGGCTGACTTGTATGGCATTGGCGGGGTTGTAGAACGCAGGGTCGAAGGTTCCCGCGTTGTTCCACAGGCTGTAGTAGGGATGGATGCTGCTGTAGCGGAGGCCGAACTCGAGGTGCAGCTTTGGGGTTACCTTCCAGGAGTCCTGAACGAAGAGCTCGTACATGTTGGCCCGGTTGGGCGTTTCGTTGCGAGGGCCGACTTCGGAGTAGGTGTTGAAGAGTCCGAGCGCTGCGTCGGCGATGTCGTAGCTTGAGCCGAGAGTGTTTCCGCTTGAGAAATCGAACTTACCGTTTTGGTTGTTGGTCTGGCCGGGAGTGGAGTTGGCGAAGGCGATCTGGTCGTCGTCGTTTTCTCCTGACCGCTCATAGAGAGCGCCGGCGCGGAGGACGTGATTGCCGATGATGCGGGTGAAGGTATCGGCGAAGTCGAAGAGCTCGCCCTGGGAGTGCGATGGGTAGGTGCTGCCATCGAGCGTGGTGATGCTGGTGGTGGTGTCGAAGGCGACGGTGGGGATCTTGTTCGGCAGGTCCTTGCCCTGAGGGAAGAGGTAGGGGAAGTTGATGCCGTATTTCGTGCGGTCATAGGTGCCGGTCGAGGTATCGATGCTTAGCCGTGCGGCGTCGTGACTGGCGGTGAGCAGCACTTCGTTGGTCATTTTTTCGCTGAACGTGTGCACGTAGTCGAGGGACGCGGTTTGGTTCGGCCGGCTGTAGATGCGCGGAACGTTGCCGTAGTTCGAGGTCGCGAACGGGTTGTTCTCGTGGTAGAAGAAGTGGACCAGACGGAAGCGGATGTAGTCGTTGTCGGTGGGCACGATATCGAGGTTGCCGCTGTCGATCTGCTGCTGCTCG
>Ga0210384_10008527_pt1 | contig 10670 bp, 8 predicted proteins | sample IncBWH2MmetaG_FD_160574 | JGI IMG/M metagenome (GOLD analysis project Ga0210384, IMG submission 160574) | Forest soil microbial communities from Barre Woods Harvard Forest LTER site, Petersham, Massachusetts, United States - Inc-BW-H-2-M | ecosystem: Environmental > Terrestrial > Soil >...
AACGTCGCCGAATGCGTGCCCTTCGCAGAAGTCAAAGAGGTCCCGTGGCCCGCGGACAGATACTTGGTGGAGACTGGCGATTACATTTCCGATATCTCGCAAATTCAGGCTGCAACGGCGTGGGCGCCCGAAGTGAATCTGCGTGAGGGCATTAAAAGAACAGTAGAGTTTTATAAGACGAACAAGCACCGGTACTGGGAAGAAACCTCCTTAGTGGTGCGAACGTGACCATACTCCATCTGATTTCGACCTTTCCGACGCTGACCGAAACCTTTGTCCTGCGCGAAATCAGGCGGCTTCGGAAGATTGGATTAAATGTGATCATCGGCCAGTTACGTCCACTGCATCGGACTGCGCCTGCGAAAGGGTTTGAGGACCTGAGTCCACTTGTGAATGGTGCTGGATGGTTCGGCTTGGAGATGTTGAAAAGCCTCGCTTTTTTCTCCTTTCGGAAACCGCGTAAACTTGCAGAATGTTTGAGGATCGTCTTGCGCTCGTTCGGCCAGCCAGAACATTTCGTAAGAATGCTATACGTCCTTTTATCATCAATGCGGTTGGGCTATTCCCTCCGAAATGTCCCGATTGAATTCGTCCGCGCAGATTTTCTTCACACCCAAGCTCTCGCAGCGCGATTCTTGAAAAGTCTCCTCGGAGTTCCATACGGAATTACCGCATATACCGTCGTCGTTTATTACAAGCTGGCGATCCTCGAAGAGATTATTAGAGGGGCTGCCTTCCTAGTCGCAGACACACGGCAGACGAAAAGGTTCTTGTTATCCATGGGTGTGTCGCCCAGCCAGGTTCACCTGATTCGAAACGGTGTTTCTCCAGAAGAATTTCCAGCGTGTCATGGACCTGCGGCTGCTGGCTTTCCGGTTATTCTAGGGGTGGGCTCTCTAGTCCCCAAGAAAGGATTCGATGTTCTGTTTCGCGCTTGCGCCATCCTACGTGCGCGGGGGATTCAATTCCGTTGCGTGGTTATCGGCGACGGGTCCGAACGAGAAAACCTGGACAATCTGAAAAAGAATCTCGGACTAGATGGCTGTGTGGAAATGTTGGGATACCGCACGCTCGAAGAACTCAGGGACTGGTACTGTCGCGCAACTCTGTTGGTAATGCCGTCGGTGGTCTCCCCAACGGGGGAAACCGATGGGCTCCCTACGGTTGTCATTGAAGCACTTGCGAGCGGGCTTCCGGTTGTCGGCACGGAGACGGCAGCAATTCCTGAAATAATCCAGGACGGTGTGAACGGCTTTCTTGTAGAGACGAACGCTCCGGAACCGTTAGCAGACCAGGTTCAAGTGCTTTTGGAACGCCCTGATCTGAGAGAGAAGTTTGGCTGTGAAGGGCGGCGACGTGTGGAGCAGGATTTTAATTTGGATCGGAAAGTCGAGAAATTGCGCGATCTGATCATCCATCACGTGCCGTCTAAAAGTCTTTCAGACATCGGTGAACCGTTCCCGCAGGCCGTTCGATAAAACCCGAAGCAACGGGTCATCTGGACATTCTGCTGTTTGTGTTGCCCGAGCTGGTGTGTTGATTCGTGTGCCCGATGTTTCGTGATGTACCCTAAGACAGCCTACGAGGTCTAAACGCATGACGGCCGTGTCTTTTGTGATGCCGGTAAGAAATGAGGAAGAGTACATCCGTGCATCCCTGAAGTCGCTCCTAGATCAGAGCTACCCGGCCACTGAGCTCGAAATTATTGTAGTGGACGGGCGGTCATCCGATCGAACGCGGGAAATCATCGAAGAGATTCATCACCAAAATCCGCAGGTTCATTGCCTGGATAATCCCGCAGGTATCGTTCCCGCGGCCATGAACATTGGCATCGCGGCCGCGCGTGGAGACGTCATCATCCGAGCTGATGGGCACAACCTGTACCCGAGGGACTACGCAGCAAATTGCGTGAAGTACCTGCAGCAGACAGGCGCGGACAATGTCGGCGGACCGTGGGTGACTGTAGCCGCAGACCAGAGCTTTGGAGCCAGGCTTGTCGCGGCAATCTTGAGCAGTCCCTTTGGTGTAGGTAATTCCAAGTTTCGAACGAGTCGCGAGGAGGGTTTTGTTGACACGGTTCCTTTCGGTGCCTTTCGAAGGGAGACTTTTGACCGCGTCGGGGTATACAACGAAAAGCTTGTTCGGAATCAGGACAACGAACTTAATGCTCGAATCCGAAAAGCAGGCGGAACAATTTACATCACGCCAGCGCTGACCACTCACTATCATCCTGTAAAGAACTTCCTGGGCCTGCTGGAATATGCTTTCAAGACAAGCCAGTGGCACATCTTCACGCTTCGTGAGAACTGGGAATCAATGGGACTGCGTCACTTTGCGCCGGCTATGTTGCTGGTATTGCTCCTGCTCTTGTTACGAACTTCCTTCGCAAGTGCAGTAGCGCGGCCGTTGTTGTTTGGAATGATGTGCGTCTATCTTCTGACGGGTTTTTATTTTTCGTTGCGCACGAAGGCCAAGGGCAATTACGGTGTGGCTCTCATCCAGCCATTTGCGTCTTTCTGTTTTCACATGGCATATGGAGCTGGGACACTTTTTGGTCTCATCTATCTATTCCGGCAGCCATCCTCGACGCCCATACGGCCTGGCCTTCCAATTCAAGAAAAAGTAAAGTGATATTGTACTGTTGCTGAGTTAAGTTGCGATGGGACGGATGAAATATAGTGGTACAAGGTTGAAAGCCAAAACCGACCTGCCGGTGCCAATTCCAGTTACCGTAGAGCGCAATGAATTCAAGGACCGCGAAGAAGCGCGGATCCGCGAAGCGTACGCACGGCGACAGGAATGTCCGCAAGGTACGTACTCGTTCTTGAATAATCCGTCGTTTGTTCTTCAAATTCAGGAACGAGACAGCGGGTTATTGTCAATGCTCTCCCAAAATGGCGTGGGCTCATTGGAAGGGAAGAGAATTCTAGACATCGGCTGTGGCACGGGCTACTGGCTTCTTGCATTTCTGCAGTGGGGAGTGCTCCCGGAGAATGTCATTGGTATTGACCTGTCGCCTGAGAGGATTGAGCAGGCGCGAGAGCGCTGTCCTCACGGTGTGCACTTGGAATGCGGGAACGCGGCGGCTCTGGATTTTCCCGACGCATCGTTCGATCTCGTCCTGCAGGCCACTGTTTTTACTTCGATTCTCGATCCGGAGATAAGCCAACGAATTGCGGCGGAGATGCTTCGCGTGCTTAAGTCAGGCGGCTTTGTCGTCTGGTACGACTTTTTTCTCGGTAATCCGCGAAATCCGGATGTTCGTGGAGTTCGCAGAGGCGAAATTCGCAGGCTCTTTCCGGGCTGCCAGATTCATCTTCGACGAATAACTTTGGCTCCTCCGATAGGGCGGTTAGTCGGGCACTATTCACCGTTCATGTACATGCTGCTCTCCTGGACCAAAATCTTATGCACACACTACCTAGGCCTCATCAAGAAGAATTAGTAAGCGCTCCTTCCGAACTGCTGGTTCCGTTTCATCGCGCCTCCGTAGGAGAGGACGAGGCGCAGGCAGCGAGTGCAGTGATCCGCTCAGGCTGGATGACGATGGGACCGAAGACGTTTGAATTTGAAAAGGAATTTGCAAAATACGTCGGCGCACAGCATGCCATCGCGGTTTCCACGGGCACTGCAGCACTGCACCTGTCACTCGAAGCCGCGGGAATTCAGGTCGGCGATGAAGTGCTACTTCCAACGACAACATTTACGGCGACCGCTGAAGCAGTCACTTACGTCGGCGCCCGGCCTGTGTTGGTTGATGTTGATCCCATCACGATGAATATAGATGCAGAAGATGCGGCGCGACGAATCACACCAAAGACCAAAGCGATAATTCCAGTACATCTAGGCGGGCAACCTTGCGAAATGGATGAGATCCACTCACTTGCGAGAATGCATCGCCTGCGAGTCATCGAAGACGCTGCTCACGCGCTCCCTTCGGATTACAAAGGAAAACGGGTGGGGCAGATCAGCGAGTTTACCTGCTTCAGCTTTTATGCAACCAAGACGCTCACCACTGGCGAAGGAGGGATGGTCACGACAGAGAACCCTGTCGCCGCAGAACGAATCCGTCTGATGCGCCTGCACGGCATCGAACGGGACGCTTGGAAACGCTACCGCGACGACGGCTCCTGGCGATACGAAGTCCTCGAAGCAGGTTTCAAGTACAACCTAACCGACTTTCAATCGGCGATTGGGCTGGTGCAGCTGGCAAAGTGCGATGCGATGCACCAGGCCCGTCAGACGATTGCGCTGCGCTATACCGCTGCTTTCTCTTCCCACGAAGAACTCTGGGTTCCCGAGATCCGGCCAGAGTGCAGTACTTCGTGGCACCTATATATTCTCCGTCTCAGGTTGGACCGTTTGCGTGTGAATCGAGACGCTTTCATCCGAGCTTTGAAGGAGCGTGGCGTTACTTGCAGTGTGCATTTTATCCCGTTGCATCTGCAGCCTTATTACCAGCGCGCATGCGGCTACAAGGCCGGAGACTTCCCACAAGCAGAACAGCAATATGGCTCGTGTCTATCGCTACCCATTTTTCCGGGCATGACTGAACAGGAAATCGAACACGTCATCCGAGTGGTGCAAACAACTGTTGAGGAGTTTCGGGTAGTCCGCCAAAATGCAGCCGTCTCCCCCATTGCTTGAACAGGTGAAGGATCCGAGCGTCATCCTCTGTGGCGGAGTCCAGATGGACTCATTACCGCGCGGGTTTTATGCGAAACACGGGAAGCGAATCTTGGACTGCGTCTTTTCGGCGACGGGCCTATTAGTACTTCTGCCCCTATTCGCCCTAGTGGCTCTATCCATCAAGCTCACTTCTCGTGGCCCTGTGTTTCACCGCCAGATGCGTGTCGGCAAAGATGGCCATTTGTTCCATATTTTGAAGTTTCGCTCGATGAATGGCGTTGCTTCTAAAATGTCACCGGGCATAACTGTTTCAGGGGACAAACGGATCACCCGGTTGGGGATGATACTCCGGCGGTACAAGATCGACGAATTGGCCCAGCTCTGGAACGTCTTGCGAGGAGACATGAGCTTGGTTGGGCCCAGACCGGAATTGCCGAAATACGTGGAGGTTTATTCCCCAGAGCAGAAACTAGTCCTCCGCGTGCGGCCTGGGATTACCGATCTAGCCAGTCTCGCGTACCGGCACGAAGAAGAGATTCTCTCTCGGTACGAGGATCCGGAGCAGGTCTATCGCATGGAGATCTTGCCCGATAAGCTGGTGCAAAACCTTGGATATATTCGAGACATTTCATTTCGGACAGATCTTCGCATCATTTTCGCAACAATCAGCCGTTCGTTTCTTTTTGTCGAGAACTCACGGCAGTAGGCGAAATCACAGGACAAACCGCGAATCCAGCATAGAAATCTCATGAAACTATATTACGCACTGCCGCCATCTGTCGCACTGCTCGCCTGCTCGGGCTACTACTGGGAGACAATTCGTTTATGAGACGCGAATACCTTACTCGCTTGCCGAAGTTTGTGTTCCACCGGCGGCCCTTGTTCATTTACGTTTTCCAGGCGGTACTGGTCATCAACTCCCTGGTGTTGAGTTGGTTGCTCCGCTTCGACTTCTCGTTGCCGTATCGGCGGAGTTTGCTGCTGTCGGGTCTTTTGCTCGTATTGTTGCGGCTTGTCGCGCTTCGGTTCTTTAATCTGAATCATGGATGGTGGCATTTCGCCAGCATCAGTGACGCGATGAACATTGTGAAGGCGGTGGCCACAGGTTCGCTGGTGTTCTACCTCCTGAACCGTTTCGCAGTGGCCGGTCCCGGCTTTCCCAGGTCCGTTTATGTTCTAGAAGCCATCCTTACGGCAAGCTTTCTCGCTGGCACGCGCCTGGCTTCTCGCGTTCTGGTCGAGTCCGTTCGGAGAGAGTCTTTCGCTGCGCGACGGGTGTTACTTGTCGGAGCCGGCTTCGCAGCCCAAATGGTCATCCGAGAACTTGCGCGGCCGGACAGCGGCTATTTTGCCGTCGGCTGTGTGGATGACGACCCGTCAAAAATGAGGCTTCGCATCAATGGTGTGCCAGTCCTCGGAAGTGTCGGTCAACTGGAATCGATCCTGGAAACCGACCCTGTCGATGAGATTCTAATAGCCATTCCTTCTGCGACGGGGAAACAGATGCAGCGAATCACGGAGATATGCCAGAGAGCAAAACTTCCCTTCAAGACGGTGCCCACACTCGGCGACATCATTCGTGGTGAAGCCAAGGTTAGCCAATTCCGCGAAGTCCGCCTCGAAGATCTTCTTGGCCGGCAGCCTGTGCGAATCGATCTCGAAGCGGTCCGCGGTCAATTGCGGGACAAAAGTGTCGTCGTGACCGGCGCCGCCGGATCCATCGGATCGGAACTGTGCCGCCAAATACTGGATTACGACCCCAGCATCTTGATCTGCATCGATCAGAACGAGACAGGGATCTTCTACCTGCAGCAAGAGCTTCGGCGGCGGGGCCGCGGGACACGGGTCGTCTGCTGCGTTGCGGACGTGAGTGATGCAGAACGCATGCGTCGCTGTTTTTCCGATCATCAGGTCGAATATGTCTTCCATGCGGCCGCCTATAAGCACGTGCCGGTCATGGAAGAAAACGTAGCCGAGGCCATACGCAACAACGTATTTATGATGCAGGGTTTACTGGATATTGCCGAGGAGCGGGGATGCAAGGCGTTTGTATTGATCTCCTCGGACAAGGCGGTGAACCCGACGAGTGTCATGGGGACCAGCAAGCGGATCGGAGAACTAATGCTTGCTGCGCGGCCGAGCAAGAAGATGCGTTGCGTTTCCGTGCGATTCGGAAATGTTCTGGGCTCGAGCGGTAGCGTCGTTCCAATTCTCCAGGAACAATTGCGGCAGGGAAGAGCTTTGACGATCACCCATCCGGATGTCCGGCGGTTCTTCATGACTACTCAGGAGGCCGTGTCGCTGGTTCTGCAGGCTTTCACGATAGGGCATCACGGAGACATCTTGGTTCTGGAGATGGGTACACCGGTAAGAATCCTGGATATGGCCCGAACGCTAATTCGCCTTTCGGGAAAATCAGAAAACTCGGCACAGATTCAATTCATCGGCCTACGAGAGGGTGAGAAGCTGGAAGAAGAGCTCTTTTATCGTCACGAACACGTATTGCCGACAGCCTACGACAAGATCAAACGCATTAACGGATCGAAACCGGACTGGTTGCAGCTGTGCCACCAGTTGGAGGAGCTTCGGGCTTCGATGAGCATTGATGGTGCAGGCCCGATCCGGGCAAAGATCAAGGAGATCGTGCCGGAATACTGCTATCCATTTGAGACGGCGTCGGAGGTTCTCTCAGAGAGGCATGAGGGGCGTCGCTTCCGAAGCGCGACGGCTGACCACTAGCGTCGTATTGCACTGCCTGGCGCATCTTCTCGACTTGAAAGATCGAATGAGCCAAGCGCAACCGGCCCGATATGGCGCCAGAAATGAGGAATCGGTGGAACGTGGCCAGGCGATAGCGCCAAGTCCTCAAGGAGAAAAGGATTCGCCCGAAAAGCTGTATTTGGACCTGATGAAGAAGTGTCTAACGCGAATTGCTTTCCCCGAGAGATACGCGCCGATTAAGCCGCCAAGAACAATCCCGAGAAAGCTGGCATGGAATCTCTGTCAGAAGTTGCTTTTGCCGCTGGAGTTGGAAATTGTGCGCCGCAAGGAATTTGATCTCCGCGCAAGAGAAGAAGGGCGTGACTGGCCGGGCGACGGGGAAACCATGGTGGGGCTCAAACGGCTCGACAATCTTGAAGTTTGCATCACGGATGTACTCCGGCGGGGAGTGCCCGGTGATCTGATTGAGACCGGCGTGTGGCGGGGTGGAGCTTCGATCTTCATGAGGGCAGTCTTGAAAGCCTATGGCGACCGGCAAAGAACGGTTTGGCTGGCCGATTCGTTTCAGGGCCTTCCGAAACCCAACTCCGCAAAATACCCAGCCGATGTGGGATCGGAGGCCTGGAAGAACGCCGCCCTTGCGATTCCAGTAGAAGAAGTTAAGGGGAATTTTTGCAAATACGGCTTGCTCGATGAACAAGTGAGATTCCTAGTGGGCTGGTTTCGCGACACATTGCCCACGGCACCGATCGACAAGCTTGCCGTGCTTCGTCTGGACGGCGACATGTATGAGTCCACCTTCGACGCGCTGACCCACCTTTACCCCAAGCTTTCACACGGAGGCTATGCGATCATCGACGATTATGCGTTTTCCGGTTGCCAGTCTGCCGTTGAGGACTACCGGGTGAAACACCAAATTAAGGAACCACTACTTCCCATCGATCAGTATGCGAAATTCTGGCAACGGCTCACCTGAGGTGTTTAGCCGTATTGCGGAAGAGGAAGTACGGGTGGAGCGACCCCACCGATCATCGGAGCGCCGCCTTGACAACACCTCACCTTCGGAATGGCCCAGAGGCGCTTGCCACCTTGCCGTACTACTTGCTCTTCTGCCCTATCACTCAACCACGCCGAATGGCCCGCTTTCTGGAGAACCTCTTTGAGTATCAACGCGCTGAGAAATCGCATTCTGGCAACCAGGGTTTGATTCCCACGGTCGACCCTGAGCAATTGTTTCCCGGCCTATTTCCCCAGAAAGTCTCCCTGCTGGATCTTGGCTCGCGACCGGGCGGAACCACTTTCTTCGAAACCTACTTCACGACTTGTTTGATAAAGTCCCTTGGCGCTAGAACCATTTTCGAATTGGGCACTTTCGAAGGCAGAACCACGCTGCAATTGGCCCTCAACGCTCCGGAAGAAGCCACGATCTACACGCTCGATCTCCCCGAGTGCAGCCCTGCAACCCGATTCGATCTTGCCTGCCCGAAGGAAGCCAGCTCCCGGAAACTGCCAATAGGCGGGTTGTTTCAGTAACGCGCGGAATCCGGAAAAATTATGCAAATCCTGCTGGACTCCGCGAACGTGGACTTCGAGCCGTTCCGCAGCAAAGTAGATTTCGTCTTTATCGACGCCGACCACGGCATGAGTTATGTGAAATCAGATTCCGACAACGCCTTCTCCATGCTTTCTCCTCAGGGAGTAGTTCTCTGGCACGATTACGGAGGACGATGGCCCGATGTGGCACGCTATTTACGTAAAGGTTGCCGGAAAGAAAAAACTATCTCACCTCGACGGGACCTCTTTAGTTGTCCACGGGCTCTTGCTTTGTGGGTCTCTGATGTCGTTCATAAATGTTGCTCCGACGACGAGTGTCTCTGAAAACGTGACGCACTCTCCTCCACGTACAGCTCCTGTGTTGCTCGCGCGGAATGCGATCCTAAGCTTAGGTGCAGAAATTCTTATCAGCATTGTACTGGTGGCGACGGTGCCGACACTAGTTCACCGGCTCGGGCCTGCGTCCTTCGGGCTCTATTCCCTTGCTTTCGCGCTGATTGGCTACCTTAGCTATTTGGACCTGGGGGTCAGCCGGGCGGCCACGCAATTTGTGTCAGCGGGCTTAGCACGCAATGATGAGGCCGGATCGAAGCGAGTCGTGCACTCGGCGACGTTCGTTAATCTATTGATCGGTCTGCTGTGCGGCCTCGCTGTCTTATTGGTTGCGCCTTTGCTGATTCACACAGTTTTCAAGATCACGCCAGCTCTGGAAAAAGAGGCCAGACTGGTTTTTTACGCCGTAGCGCTTGCGGTTCCGGTCTATCTGGTGCAGGGAGTTTTCCGAGCTGTCTTAATGTCTTATCAAAGATTCGGAGTGATTAGTGTCATCAATGGCGTCTCAACTTCTCTTCAACTCTTGATCGCTCTCGTTTTGGCATGGATGGGGTTTGCAGTGGGAGTCATCGTGCTCTCGTCTGTAGCCATCCGCGTGGTAGCGGCAGGCGCTTACGCAGGCTTCCTGCTCCGCTTGATGCCGGGTCTGGTGCGCCAGCTTGACCTGGACCGGCACGAGTTCGGCGCGCTTCTGCATTTCGGCGGGTGGGTAACCGTCTCTCAGCTGATTCTCCAACTGCTCGTCTACCTCGACCGTTTTCTCTTGGCTTCCTTCCTCTCTCTGGACGCCGTCACTCTTTATTCTGTTCCCTATGAGAGCATCTCTCGCTTTCGCATTATTCCAGCTAGCCTCATGGCTACATTGTATCCGGCAATGAGCGAGCACCATGGAGGTACCGCGCAGGGCAGTCTTCAAGCTCTTTACAATACTTCCATGCGCTACCTGCTGCTACTAATGCTGCCTGGGATCAGTTTTCTGGTTGTGTTTGGACGAGACCTGCTTTCTCTCTGGATGGGAGCGGGATTCGCGCTCAAAGCCTCCGTAGTATTCGAGACTTTGGCTATAGGGTTCTTGTTGGGTTCTCTAGCTTACGTCTCTTATTCTGCGATCCAAGCCTTTCGAAAGCCAGACGTGGTAGGCAAGTTTCATCTCTTCATACTTCCGTTTTATATGGGTTTGTCCGTAGTTCTCGTTCGCCGCTGGGGAATTACGGGGGCTGCAGTAGCTGCGACTCTGCGGTCTGGATTGGACGCTGTGCTCCTATTTTGGGTCGCACAGAAACATTGTGGATGCTCGGTGAGGTCCGCATGGAACTCGGGCATGTCGCGAGTTTTCTCCTTCGGGCTGCTTTTGACATTCTTGTTGTTGGTTGTGAAATCGGTGGTGCCAACTCCGTGGGTGCGGTTGGTGACCGGGTCGCTCGTGGTCATCG
>Ga0210384_10008529_pt1 | contig 10667 bp, 8 predicted proteins | sample IncBWH2MmetaG_FD_160574 | JGI IMG/M metagenome (GOLD analysis project Ga0210384, IMG submission 160574) | Forest soil microbial communities from Barre Woods Harvard Forest LTER site, Petersham, Massachusetts, United States - Inc-BW-H-2-M | ecosystem: Environmental > Terrestrial > Soil >...
GTGGCGGGTGGAAAATACCGCTCAAGCCGTGTTCGACGTGGAGGACTATACGAGCTACGTCGAAATACAGAGCGAGTCGGCCATTCGCAGCATCGCGAGCCGCTACGCTTACGATCAGGGCGAGGAGCACGAGCTCACATTGCGCGGCGGCGCGGATGAAGTTGCCCTGGCGCTGAAAGATGAGTTGCAGGTCCGCCTGTTGAAGGCCGGCGTCGTCGTCGAGGAGGCCCGCCTCACGCATCTTGCGTACGCGCCGGAAATCGCGCCCGTCATGCTGCGGCGGCAGCAGGCGGAAGCGATCATCGCAGCGCGCAAGATCATTGTGCAGAACGCGGTCAGCATGGTTCACATGGCGCTGGACGAATTGGATCAAAAGAATGTCGTGAAGCTCGACGACGAACGCAAGGCCGCCATGGTCAGCAATCTGCTGGTCGTGCTCTGCGGAAATTCAGACGCATCGCCCGTCATCAACACCGGCACGCTCTACACCTGACGTGTCCTCGGAGCAGCGCAAACCCTTTCTGCTCAGGATTCCTCCTGATCTGTGGAAGGACATCGAAAAGTGGGCGGCGGACGATTTGCGCAGCGTGAATGCGCAGATCGAGTTCGTCCTGCGCCAGGCCGTGGCGAGAAGGAAGGGCCCGGTCAAGGACAAATAGATTGTCCTACCTTGATTTGACCATCGCCGCTCCCATAGAACCAGGACGTCAGGATACCGTGAATCAAACCCCGTGGGCACATGCTAGGCTTGTCGTCGTGGAAACCGTGAATCTCGATGCGCGCCCCGCCGGACGCAGCCATAGGATGGCGCACAAGTGCCTGATAGGCCTGCTTTTGCTGGGCGCAGCGCCGTTCGCCAGCGCGACCACCTACACGCTGGCGAAACCCGATGACACCGTGATCGGGGAAGACCAGAACATCGAAACGGTTTATGAAGACACGCTTTACGATCTCGCGCGAGCGTACAGCTTGGGCTCAGAGGAACTGATCCGCGTCAATCCGAGCGTCGATCCCTGGCTGCCTGGGGCCGGTAAAATGCTGGTGGTTCCGGGGCGGCATATTCTTCCGCCCGGTCCGCATGAAGGCATCGTGGTCAATCTGCCGGAGCACCGGCTTTATTACTATCCCAAACCCAAACGCGGCGGCCCCGTCGAGGTCATCACCTATCCGGTCAGCATCGGCAAGATGGATTGGCGTACGCCGCTCGGTGTCACTCACGTCATTCAAAAGGAGAAGAATCCCACGTGGTTTCCGCCTGAGTCCGTGCGCAAGGAACATGCCGAAGCAGGCGATCCCCTGCCGCCGAAGGTCGGCCCGGGGCCTGCCAATCCGCTCGGTGCCTATGCGATGCGTCTGGCGGCGGGAAACGGGACCTATCTCATTCACGGCACCAACAATCCGATCGCCGTGGGGCTGGCCGTCACGCACGGCTGCATTCGCATGTACCCCGATGATGTGGCGGCGCTGTTCCCGCTGATTCCGGTCGGCACGCCGGTGCACCTCATCAACGTCCCGGTAAAAGTCGCATGGGTCGACGGCGAGCTGTTGCTTGAAGCGCATCCGCCCGTCGATGCGCAAGGGCAAAGCTTGGAACCCGACATCGAGCAATTTTCGGACTTGTTGAGAGCCGCGGTCGGCGAAACCACCGTGGCGATTCATTGGGACTATGCGCGCGAAGTGCTGCAAAAGGCCGATGGTGTCATCGCCACAGTGGGCCTCGAGGCCGATTTGCCTGCGCCAAACGCCGAAGCGGCGCCGGCCGCGGCGGCGATTCCGGCAACCGCGACGCCGGCAACGCCGCCACCGGCAACGAGCGCCAGCACCAACAAGTAGGCGGCAGCCCGTAAGCCTGTTGCTTCAGCGCAGAGCCGCGGGCACCAGCGATTCGATCTCCCCTTCCGTCAGGACGCGCCAGCCGCCTTTCGGCAGCGGTCCTAATTGCAAGCTTCCGACGCAGACTCTGACCAAGCGCAGCACGGCGATGTCAAAGGCGCTGAGCAGCCGGCGTATGTGCCGATTTCGCCCTTCCGCGAGCGTGATTTCAAGCCAGCCATGCTTTTGCCCGCTGCGCAGGCAGCGAACGGATTTGGTGCGCAGCATTTCGCCATCGACAATTGCGCCACGCTCAAGCGCTTCGATCAGCCCGGTGTTCGGGACGCGGTCAATTTGGACATGGTAAGTTTTGTCCGGCCCGCTCGAAGGACTGGTCACGCGCGCGGCCCACACCGGGTCGTTGCTGAACAGCAAGAGGCCCTCGCTGGCCTTGTCGAGTCTTCCCACCGGCGCGAGCCAGGGCAGGCCCGTGCCGGCGAAACAGCGATACACCGTTTCGCGGTCCTGCTCATCCCGGGTCGTCGTCACCAAGCCTCGCGGCTTGTTCAGCATGATGACCAGCCGCGGCCGCGCGCCGGTCAGTCCGTCCACCGCGATGCGATCGGCGGCGTGGTTCACCGGAAATTCCGGATCCGTCACCACGCGGCCGTTGATGCGTACCCGCCCTTCTTTCAGCCATTGTGCCGCTTGCGTACGGGAGCCCAAACCTAGTTTTGAGATCGCGCGCGCCGCCCCGTAACGCGGCGACTTCGGCCTCATGGATGCAGCGAGATGGATGCCTTCGATGCGCTGCTCAAGGTACTGCCGCTGCTCGTGTTGCCGAGGACCACATAGAATAGCGCAGTTCGTTTTCGCGATGCATTGGGAAGCAGTTTGACGAACAGGCTCACGGTGCGCACGCCGGATGGGAAAAAAACCGTCGCCGGCATTTGCGGCGCGAAGTCGGTGTCCGCGAGCGCGGAAGCCGGCTCGGTCCACCAATCGAAACTGGTCGCGCCCTTGGATCCGGTCGAGCGATGCACGCGGATTTCCGCGAATCTCTGGCCGGGTCCAAAGGAGTAGGAGTTGACCGTCATGCCGATCGCCTCGGTTCTGTCGATCGGTCGGGCCGCGGCGTTCCGCGCCTTCAGTTCGGCCTTTGGCGCGTGCAAATTGGCGGGCGGCGGCGCCTCGTCGGTATCGGCCTCCGTCAGCGCGGGAACCACCGCCGGGGCGGCGTCGGCATCGGAAGCGGCGGCATCGGCGGCGGTGGTTGGCGCCTTGGGGCGGCTGAGCACGGCCCAGGTGATTCCTCCGACGACAAGGGCGGCGAGCAGCGCCATCAGCGCGGAGGCGACGACGCCTTTCGCGAGAAGTGAAGTCCTCGACCTCTCGTGCTGAGGTATCGGGCCCATAGGGGCGCGCCCAAGCTCGAGATCCGCCAGCCAGTTGCGCACCGACGGCGGACGATCGGCGCGCTCCCACGCGAGACCCTGCATGAGCGCCTTCCATTGCCGTCCGGTCAACCCCGGCGGCCGGGACGGCGCGATCTTTTGTGAGCGCGCCTCGGTCGCGCGCCGATGCTGAAATGGATGTTCTCCCGCCAGCAATTCATAGGACATGCAGGCGAGCGCGAACAGATCATCGCGCGGATCGGCCTCACGTCCCTCCAATAAATCGCAGGAAGCGTATGCCGGCGTCATTGCCGTGGCGGATCCGCCCGACGTGCCGAAATCAAGAATGCGCACCTCTCCGCAATTCGTGACCATGACGTTTTGCGGCTTGATGTCGCCGTGAATCACGCGCCGATCGTGGGCATGCGCGAGTCCTTCTCCCACTTCGCGAATGACCGCCCACACGTATGAGCGCGGCAACGGCACCGGATGAAATCTCCGCATCAAGCCGGGGAGGTTTTCTCCGTCGACCAACTCCATGCTGAAAAAGGGGACCTGCTGCAAATCCAACTCGTAGACTTTGATTATGCTTCGGTGCGACAGCGCCTGAGCGCAATAGAATTCGCGCCGTAGCTTGGCGAGCACGTCCGATCGCGACCGCGTTTTCTCGTGCAATACCTTTATGGCTACGTAGGCATCCGCGTCGGTGTGTTCGCTGCGGGATCGATCCAGCGCCTTGTAAACGGTGCCCATTCCACCGTTGGCCAACTGGCTTTCAATCACATAGCGGCCGCACAGGATTTCGCCGACGCCTAGGGGCGGCGTGCTCGCCGACTCGCGCGGCGCGGGCGGCTCGGGCGGGTGAAGCTCGGGGAGCGGCTCGGCGGTATCGGGAAACACATCGACGGTAATGCCGTCGGTCGCCGCGCCGTTTTCACGCTGCGCGAGCTTCGACCTGATGGAGCGAAACAGGTCGCTCGGCTCCAGCGGGTCGTCGATCGGGTTGCGTCGGTGTCGTGTCATGGGTGCGGATTGGGGTCCATTTGACTCCGCAGCCTACCTGCTTAGCGACTGTAAGACTGAAGACCGATCCGCACAAAAAGGCCGCGTTTGCCGCAAAAATTGGCGGCATGTGCGCTAAATCACACCTTGTTTTGATCAAATCGCAGTGCAGCAAGGCCCTTGCGCATCGCCACCCGCCGGGCTCCCAGACAGCTATTGCGGCTTCAAGGCCGCCGCGAAGGGCTTCACGCCAAGCTCGCCATACAGCTCTGCCGGGAAATAGGCATCCCCATCCTGCAAAACCAGGGCGACGTTGCGGACAGCGGATATGTCCTGAGTCGGATCACCGTCGATGAGCATCAGATCGGCACGCTTGCCGCGCTCGATGGATCCCCGATCCGAGAGTACACGCGCAAAGGTCGCGCCGTTCCAGGTTGCAATCCGCAGCACCTCGTTCGCAGGGATGCCTGATTTGACGTACAACTCAAGTTCCCGCTGAAACGCGAATCCGGCGACATCGTCGGTCCCCGAGACGATTTGAATCCCGGCACGGTGGAATCGCGCCACCGCGGCGAGCATCTTGGCGTAGGACGCGCGCCAGCGCGGCGCCATTTCCTTGGTGATTTCGCTTTCGCTCTTGTAGAGGCTGCGGCGCAGGTTGATCGGCAGATGATCCGCGGCCGCGGCGAGCGACGGATTGAGCTCGCCCGGCATTTGGGTAAATTGCGCTTCGAACGCCGTGAGGGTTGGATCGAGCACGGTCTTGTGCGCGACGAACAGCCTGACCAAATCCTGGAACGGCTGCGCATCGAGGTCGAGCGAATTGGCGTTTTCCGCAATCAGCGTAAAGCGCTGCAGTGAACGTGTGTCGGTATCGGGTTTGACGTAGAAGTTCAGCAACACTTGATTGATGTGCTGAATCTCATCATAGCCATCCTTGACCGCGTCTTCGGCTTTCATGAACGCCGGGATATGACCGCTCACCCGCAGCCCGCGCTGATGCGCATACGCCGCGGTCTCCTTGACCCATTCCGGCTTGAAGGAATTGTAAATCTTGATTTGCGGATAGCCGCGCTGCGCATAGAAATCGACCGCACGTTTCGCGCCGTCGAGGCTCTCGACCAGAATGCCGCCGTTCGCATTGAACGGACTTTTGCCTTCGATGAAGCCCGCGGGCACGACATGCGGTCCGATGGACTCATGTCGTTCGAGACGCCCAATCGCCTCCGCCAGAGTCGCATTGTCGTTGCCCATGTCGCGCACCGTGGTCACGCCGGATGCGAGATTCAGCAAGTAGTCGCCGGGCGAGACATGGGCGTGCATGTCGAAGAATCCGGGCAGCAGCGCGCGCCCCTTGGCATCGATGACCGTGCCCGGCGTCTGCCCGGGCGAACCCGCGGGATAAACCGCCCCGATGCGGCCATGATTCACATAGACATCCTGCTCGGCGCCAAGCACCGCACGCTCGGAATCGAACACGCGCGCGTTCTTGATCAGCACCGGTTGCGCCAACTCGTGCCGATCACGCTTGGCGATGTCGCGCTGGTATGCGGCCTGGGCCTGCAGCTGTTGCTGCTCGAGTTCCGCCGCCTGGCCTTCCCAGCCCTTCAATATCAATTGTGCGAAGCCGGGAAAAATCGTCGCGAACGCTCTCTGTCCATCGGCCGTCATCCACACGTAATCCGGTTCCAGATCCGCGCCGCGCATCGCGTAGAGCGCCACTGTCTGCGTATCCTTGCCGTTCGTCACGCTGGTATCGATCAATTTGACGACGGACAACTCACCGCCTGGAATTCCCGGCAGTTTGGAAGTCTTTTCATGAATCAGGGCGCGGAGCGTGATGCCCGTGACTTCGATGGTCGAATCGATCGGCACGTACAGCGCCTTGCCGCCGATCGTCAGCGTGCCATGATCGACCTTGCCCGACCATTCGGCGCGATCGCCCTTGCGCCCGAAGCGTTCATCGACCAGCGAACCAAAGGTCGACTTACCGGTGATTGCAAAGCGCTGCAGTGTCCCGTCGGGCGCGAGCGCGAGCTTTTCCTTGAAGTCAGGGCCGCGGCCGTTCTCGCGATAGCTGAAGTCGGTCGTGATGCCGCCGTCGTCGGCGATGCGAGTGACGTGTTCGCCTCCCACGTGCCCGGAGAACAGCATGGTGTAGCGGTATTCCGTCGCCGCTTGCACGGCGCCGGCCGCGCACGCCGCGATGAGTACCGCGCACAATTTGACCCTTGAATTCATGCAACGCTCCCGCTTCTAGTTGGTTTTATGCGGCAGAAGTGCCAGGCTCAGGCCTGGCTCAAGTCACGCTCCCCATCGGCGATCATAACTGCAAAGCGAAGCATTGGGCGACTTCAGGGTCACGGTGCTCGAAAATTTCACATTGGGCCGGTAAAGTGGGCGCCGATCGCATCCATTCAACTTGTGGGGTTCCGCATGTCCATTTCCATCTACGATGTATCGATTCCGATCTTTGTGCTTAGTCTCAATAATCTCGCCGCCATCCTCGACAAGGCGGCAACGCACGCTGAGGCGAAGAAAGTTGACCCGAAGGCCCTGCCGGCAACGCGCCTGATCGTCGATATGTTGCCATTATCGGCGCAAATCCAAATCGCCTGCGATACCGCCAAGGGCGCGGCGGCGCGATTGGCCGGCGCGGAGATCCCGAAGCACGAGGATACCGAATCGACCATTGCGGAGCTCAAGGCGCGCGTGAGCAAGACGTTGGACTTCATCAAGAGCATCAAGCCGCAGCAGCTGCAGGGAGCCGAGACGCGGGATATTGAGTTGAAGTTTCCATCCGGCACCTTGAAGTTTACCGGGCTCACCTATTTGACGAATTTCGTGCTGCCGAATTTCTTTTTTCACATCACCATGACCTATGCTCTCTTGAGAAAGAACGGGGTCGAGCTCGGCAAGCGGGATTTCTTGGGGCCAACGCAGTAAGGGGAGAGCTGCCGGTCCAGATTGCTAGCCGTTGAAGAACGCGAACGTTCGAAACTCGACGCTCTCTCTCGGTGCCACCACCGGGTGAGGGGTCGTATCGACAAAGGCGGTGTGTGGAGCGAATCGCGCCCTTCCATCCGTGGCAGTATCGTAGTTCTTGAATATCCAAGCTTCGTCGGTGCCCATGTCCGAGGCATAGTACCAGCGATGCGCGGGATTGAACGTCACGTAATAAATCTGTCCCGTGCGATTCGGGTAAAGGAGATCTGCCGCAACGAGGTCTCGCTCGTCAACCGAAGACGCATCGCATATCGCAAGCGGGCAGTCCCGCAGAGGTTCAGCGATCGGCCGCCAGACGTTGATCGCCGCCATTCGTTGACCTGGTAGCGGAGGCTTGGCGAGGACGGCACCGGCCCTAGCCTGCGCGGACTTGCCGCTGAAGTCAGTGTGGATGTGAAAGACTGGACGCTTGACATCACCCGCGGCCGGCACCTTCGGTGGCCCCGCGGGGCCTCGGATGTTGTGGTCGAACACAACGACATCCGCCGCGCCGGTTGCGGTCCGAACGAGATCGGCTGTTTCCGGATAGCCTACGCGGCGCAGTTCGTCCTCGTCATAGAAACTATGCACGGCACTGCGATGACGCAACACGCTCGCGCCTTCCACCTCGAGCCGAAGGGGTCGTCGCGGTTGGCGCACGTCACGTATCTCCACCACATGCTCCACAAACTCAATATTGGTTTCCTCTGTCCCGTGTGGAGCGTAGGCATAGGCAAAGAGCCGCCGATTGCCGGCGGCTGCGTAGTACACGGAGCCTCGCACGGCGGCATTACGATGATGTGAATTCGCGGACATGGCGACCTCGTTGCTCGGTTGGTCGGCTGCGAGCGAAGCGCGCGGGTTCGAGCCGACCACACTTGAAAGGTACGCCCGTGGAATCGGTGCGAGCCAAAACCTTCTTAACGACTGTTAAGCATTCCTGAATCGTGCGAGATTTCACATCATCGCGACGCCAGTCTCCCCAATGAGTCAGCTGCTAGTGGCCGAACTTTCTCTTTTTCTTTCTACGCCTCTCCAGGTACTCGTCGACCGCCTCTCTAATGTGGTACATCACGGGTGTCTCGGTGTCGTCCGACAGCCTCTTGAGCGCGGCGATCTGGCGCGCGAGCAGATATGGGGGGTAACGATTTACCGGATTTTTCTTGGCGGTCATAGGATGATATTACCCGCGACCGGGCACCACTGGCCAGAGTATCTCCATGGTGAGCGCGGGACGATTTTTCCCAAACACGAATGAGAGAGCTAAAGGATGAAAGGACGTGTGGCACTGGTTACGGGCGGCGGCCGGGGGATCGGGCGTGAGGCCGCGCAGTTGCTCTCGGCGACGGGGGCGCGCGTGATGGTCGCGGCGCGCAGCGCTGCGGAACTGGCTGCCGTCGGACTCGACTACGTCGCGGCCGACCTCGGCACCGCCGAGGGCTGCGCCCTGGCCGTTGCCGAAACCGAGCGACGACTGGGGCCGATTGACCTGCTGATCGTGAACCACGGCATCGGCTCGGCGCACGAGCGGCTTGTGTGGGAGCAGGATCCCGAGGTGTGGCGCGAGACGATGCGCATCAACCTCGACGGTCCGTTCGAGCTCGCGCGGCTGACGGCGGGCGGCATGTGCAAGCGCGGCTTCGGCCGGCTCGTATTCACAAGTTCGACCGCCGGCGAGAAAGCGGAGCGTTCCGGCAGCGCGTACACCGCCTCCAAGCATGGGGTTATCGGGCTCGCACGAGCGGTCGCCCAGGATGCAGGGCCCTTCGGAGTCACATCCAACGCAGTTCTGCCGGGCTGGGTGCGAACCTCCATGGCCGAGCGCTCGGCAAAGACAGAGGCCGAGCGGCGCGGAATCAGCGTCGAGCAGGTGTGGCGCGAACGCGCCGCCATCTACCCGCAGAACCGGGTGCTGGAGCCTCGCGAGGTGGCGCAGGTCATTGCGTTCCTGTGCAGCGATGCTGCGGGGGGCGTGAACGGCGAGGCAATCACCGTGGCTCTCGGCGGCATGTGTTAGGACGCGATTCGGCCGGCTCGGCGGCGCGGTTCACGTCGGATCGGGCGAGCCGCCCGGCGATTAGCCATCGCCTCCCCGATGCACTGCTCCAAAATATTCACGGATCTGCTCCAACTCCAATTCGCTGGCAGTCCAAATTACGTCGTGGCAGGTAGCTACCAGACAAATGTCTGAGCCCCGTTGCAGGGCATCCGCCACTTCGCTCAGGGGAAGCTCAGCTAGCCGCTCCCTTCCGCATTGCGGACACGCCGCCGGAAATCTGACCGTAGGGTGATGCATCGCTGTCGCCTCGCGTCATGTGTCGATATCAAGACATACGTTTGGCGCGACGAAAAAAATCCGAGACGGTTGATGTTTATGGGCAACCGTGGGAACGACCGCGCCACCAATCCTCGAGACGTCGGGTTCTGATTGACGGCCTCGATCGCACGCGCAGTTGGTTGAAGGATCGCCGCCGCGAACGAGCACGCAAAAGCGTTCGTCGACGACTACAACCAGAAGACTTGAGAGTAATCGATTCCGTCGTTGCGCTGCGCCAAGCTGCAAACGCTCCACGGTGCGGTCGTAGTGAGGCGAAACGCCCCCTCGGCTGTCACCTAAATTTGCTTTCGACTGAGCCAAAATCGGCGCATACGGAACATACGTCTGCCCCATAGGGGCAATACAAAAAGGTCTCGCCGCAGGGGAATTCCCGCCGCCAACGCTCAGTACCCAACTCAAGCAACCTTAGGAGGATCCACATGATATCCCGCATGACAAGACGGATTCTGATCACAGTGCTGCTGCTCTCGCCGCTCGCGACGCGGGCCGACTCCGACGACAAATTCCCTTTTCGCGAAGCGACCGTAGCGCAGCTGCAGGCCGAGATGGCCGCCGGCCGGCTGACCTCGGAACGGCTGACGCGCGCGTACATTGAACGCATCCACGATCTGGACTCGAACGGTCCGGGAGTCAACTCCATCATGGAGCTCAACCCGGACGCGCTGGCGCTGGCGCGCAAGGCCGACGATTTGCGCAGACATGGCGTGGTGCTGGGACCCCTGCATGGCATCCCGGTGCTCTTGAAGGACAACATCGACACCGGCGACAAAATGCAGACCAGTGCGGGATCATTTGCGCTGGTGGGCATGCCTGCTGCGCACGATTCCACCGTCGCGGCCAATCTGCGCGCGGGAGGCGCCGTCATTCTCGGCAAGACCACCCTGTCGGAGTGGGCAAACTTCCGTTCCTTCGAATCGATCAGCGGCTGGTCGGGCCGTGGCGGACAAACGCACAATCCATACGGCATCGACCGCAACGCTTGCGGCTCCAGCTCCGGTTCCGCCGCGGCCGCTTCGGCGAACTTCGCCACCGTGTCGTTCGGCTCGGAAACTGATGGAAGCATCGTTTGTCCGGGCAATGCGAACGGCGTGGTTGCCATCAAACCCACGGTTGGACTCACGAGCCGGGCTGGTGTC
>Ga0210384_10008531_pt1 | contig 10666 bp, 5 predicted proteins | sample IncBWH2MmetaG_FD_160574 | JGI IMG/M metagenome (GOLD analysis project Ga0210384, IMG submission 160574) | Forest soil microbial communities from Barre Woods Harvard Forest LTER site, Petersham, Massachusetts, United States - Inc-BW-H-2-M | ecosystem: Environmental > Terrestrial > Soil >...
CCGCCTCTACGAGATGGCCCAGCCGATCCTGCTCACCGACGTGCAAGACTTCCGGGAGCAGAGCGCCCAGAAGGCCCGCCGGCGATGACCGGCTGCCCCGGCACCGCTGGCTCCAGGCACTCCAGGCGCTCCCAGCACTCCAGGCATTCCCGGCACTGCCGGCACTCCTCCCGGAAACGCTCGTTCCCGACCGGCTCCGTCCTGGCCGCCCTGGCCTTCCTCGTGGCGGCCAGCTGTACGCCGACCACCCCGCATCCGGTGAGTCGGCCGGCACGCCCCACCGGGGCCCAGAAGGCAGCGGCCGCGCCGCGGGCTCCCTCGGCGGCTCCGGCTCCGGCGCCGGCGCCGGGGAAGACTGGTGCTCCGGGAACCCTCGGCGGCGCCGCCGCCTTGCGCGTCGAGCCGATCGGCGAGGCGGTGCCGGTGACGCCCATCCTGCTCAAGGTCGGCCTGGCCAGCGACCTGCCTGCCGTCTCCCTGCCGTGCTGCGAGGCCGGCCTGCGGCTCTCGGCCGGCGGCAAGGTGGTGGCGGCGGTCTCCTCGATCCGCATCGAGCCGGCGGCGGCCGGCGCGCAGGCGGGGATCTACCGCCTGCAGGTGGCGGCGCTGCGCGACGAGCGCCAGGCGCAGGACCTGGCGCGCCGCCTGGAGCGCGACACCGGCCAACCGGGCGATGCGCACTTCGACGCCGGCATCGACCTCTACCGGGTGAGGATCGGACGCTACGCGACCCGCGAGGCGGCCGACAGCGATCTGCGGCGGCTGTCGACGATCGGCGTCACCGGCGCCTTCGTCGTCTACGAGGGCGGCAGCGTGTCGCAGCCGGCCCTGCGGGTGACCCAGGGGGACGTCTCCGCGGTCTATCCCGGCCGCTGGCTGGCGATCGATCCGGCCGGCGAGGGCGGCATCCGGGTGCAGGGTCACCGCTACCGCGGCCGCATCCTGGTGTACCTCAACGACCGCGACACGCTGAACCTGATCGACGAGCTGCCGGTCGAGGAGTACCTGCGCGGCGTCGTGCCAAGCGAGATGGGACCCGAGCAGTACCGCCAGCTCGAGGCGCTCAAGGCGCAGGCGGTGGCGGCCCGCACCTATACCCTGCGCAACCTCGGGGAGTTCTCGCGCGAGGGATACGACATCTGCGCCACGCCGCGCTGCCAGGTCTATGGCGGCATGGACGTCGAGCATCCGCTGTCGGACCGCGCGGTGTCGGAGACGGCCGGCCAGGTGCTGATCTATGGCGGCCAGCTGGTCGACGCCCTGTACAGCTCGACCTGCGGCGGCCACACCGAGGACGTGAAGGTGATGTTCCCGCTCAAGGAGGACGAGCCGTACCTCAAGGGCGTCCCGTGCATGGAGGAGGGCATGCAGCGCCTGGAGGGTGACCTGCCGGCCGGCATCCCGTTCCCGGCCGGCCTGACGCGGCGCCTGCTCCCCACCTTCGCGACAGCGGCGACCCCCGTCATGGAGCTGGCCTCCCGCATCGAGCACCTGGCGCTGCTCGCCGGCCTGCCGGCGCCCGACAACGACCGGCTGACCTCGCTCGACCGCCGCCACGTGGCGCGCTTCGTGTCGTCGTCGTTCGACCTGGCGCTGGACGCCAAGGTGCTCCTGGCGCCGCAGGACGTCGCCTACCTGGTCAAGGACCCGCCGCCGGATTGGAGCGAGGAGGACCGGCGCCGCGCCGCCTACCTGGCCAAGAGCGGGCTGTTGACCGGTCCGCCCGACCAGCCGCTGCGCGAGGGCGAGGTCGAGCGGATGCTGCTGGCGCTCGCCGAGATGCTGCAGGTGGTGCGCCGCGAGCAGGTCTCCTTCCTGTCGCTCGTCGACGGCAAGCTGACGGTGCGCTCGGGCAAGGAAGACCGTACCGTCGCGATGCCGGAGCGGCTGGCCACCTTCCACAAGCGCGGCACCGACCTGACCGCCGCCGGCCTGGCGCTGGTGCCGGGCGACAACCTGACCCTCTTCTGGCAGGACACCCGCCTGCTCGCCGCCGTCCAGGATATCAGCCTCGAAGGAGTGGCCTTCGACCGCACCAGCCCCTACAGCTCGTGGAGCCGCTACCACAGCGATGCGCAGCTGGCGGCGACCATCGGCACGCGCTTTCCCGGGCTGGGGTTCCGGACCTTCGAGATCCTCGAGCGCGGCATCTCCGGCCGCGTCGGCAAGATCCGCATCGAAGGCGAGGAGGGCCGCACCGCCGAGGTGGACGGCCTGGCGGTGCGCTGGACGCTGGACGTGCCGGACACCCTGTTCACCGCCAAGCGCCTGGCGCCGCCGCGCCGCGAGGCCGGGTGGCTCTTCACCGGCCGCGGCTGGGGCCACGGCGTCGGCCTCTGCCAGGTCGGCGCCTACGGCATGGCCCAGCGCGGCCACACCTACCGCGAGATCCTCTACCACTACTACACCGGGGTCGAGCTGTCGCGAGTGCGCCTCGAACCGGCGCCCGCCCAGAAAGACGCCGCCGGGCAGGGCAGCCGGTGACGGCCGGCGCCGGCTCCGGCGCCGGACCCGCAGTCCCCGGCCCGTCCGGTCTCGGCCCGGCCGGAAGCCTCGCGCCTTACATCGATCACACCCTGCTGCGGCCGGAGGCGCCGGCGTCGGCGATGGAGCGGCTGGCCGCCGAGGCGGCGGAGCACGGCTTCGCCTCGGTCTGCCTGCCCCCGGTCCACGTCGCGGCCGCCGCGAGAGCCCTGGCCGGCACCGCGGTCCGCACCGGCACGGTGATCGCCTTCCCCTTCGGCTACGTCCACCCCGAGACCCGCATCGCCGAGTCCCGGCGCGCCATCCACGACGGCGCCCAGGAGCTGGACACCGTGATGAACCTCTCCTGGTTCGCCGGCGGCGAGGACCAGCGAGTGCTCGACGACCTCGCAGCCTGGGTCCAAGCCGCACGAGCCGAGCGCCCCGGCCTCACCCTCAAGGTCATCCTGGAGACGGCGCTCCTCACCCCGGACCAGAAGGTGCGCGCCGCCCGCCTGGCCGTCGCCGCCGGGGCCGACTACGTCAAGACCTCGACCGGCTTCTACCCGCCGAACCCACCGTCGCCGGTGGACCCGGCCGCCGCCCGCGCCGCGGCCGTCGAAGACGTCGCCCTGCTGGTGCGCACCGTGGGCCCGGGCGTGGGCGTCAAGGCTTCCGGAGGCATCCGCGACGCCGCCACGGCCCGAGCACTGATCGCCGCCGGCGCCAGGCGCCTCGGCACCTCGAGCAGCTTGGCGATCATCGGCGCCGGGCGCGGTTAGCTTAGCTGGCGCAGCCCGCGGTCGGCTCGTGGCCGCCGCAAGGGTGACATCATTGACGTCCGAGCCGTCCATGATGGAGACACTATGCTGCGTACCCAGATTCGGCTTACAGAGGAGCAATCCCTGGCACTCAAGAGCTTGGCCGAGAAGCGGCGGATCTCCGTTGCCGAGCTCATCCGGCAGGTCGTCGATGACCTCTTGCGCGAGAGCCCGACCCTGAGCAGGGCCGAGATGAAGCGGCGGGCCCTCGCCGCAGCCGGCCGTTTTAGGTCTGGCGAGAAGGACCTTTCAACAGGCCACGATGACTATCTGGCCGACATCGAGGCGCAAGGGTGACATCAAGCCACTAGGTGGCCAACACAACCCCGTTCCATTCCACCACCCACACTGTCCGATGTTTGTGCAGGATCAACACCCGTTCTTCGCCAGCGGTGAAACCACGGGACAAGAACAGCACCATCACCGCCCACGCGCGATCGCGAGCATAGCCAGGCAACCCGAGGTCTACAAGCACCGTTGCACCAGCAAAGGTATCCCGAAACCGCGACCAACTTTGAGGTCCCCCCTCACTGAAAACCCGGCGCAACTCCGCTTCGTCGACCACTCTGAAATGCGCGTCGTTGAGTCGCAAAGGGAGGTCCGAGGCACGCCGGCACCGCTGCGCCTGGTTCGCGAGCATCTCGCTGAGAGCGACGCGAGGGCAGGTCGCGCACGTCGCACCGGCCTGCGCCCTGAACCAAGCCTCGTCAATTTGCACTCCGAGGCTTTGCCTGGCAACGACGACGCTGCCCACTGGCAGATCATGCGCAAGCGGCTGCAGTGCAGCCTCCAATACCTCAGCGTCGGAGAGTTCTGTATCGAAAATAGTCGAAGTATCGCGCCCCGTTGATATGCACGAGTCCGAACTCAAAACGCACAGGAGCACTGCGACTGCTTTGATATGACCGCGCAGATGCAAGACGGGCATCTTGAGTGCCTACCTACTAATGGCCAGGATCCGGCCCTGGGTCACCCGGCACTCCATGCCCTTGACCATGTCGCCACCCGCAGTTGTGCGACCATTCGTGGACGACCAGATCCCCAAGGTCACCTGGTCCCGCTCCCACCCAGTTGTCAGGGCAGAGATGCGCTTCCCCGGAGCCGATGGGTCCCCACGCGCCTGCGCCCCTTGTTACGTTGCAGGGGTCCGTTCTTGGGTCTGTCTTCCAGCTGCAATTGATCCTGCCGGTATCGCATTTCCGCTGCAAGCATTGCAACAGGCTCGAGTCGCTGTAGATCGTGAAGTCGAGTCCCATGCACGCGGCTTGTACTTCGAGCTTCACCTGGTTATACATATTCCCGACGTTGCCAACGTCCGTGGGTTTGCACCGCAGACCGTCGCAGGAAGGATCGATAGTAAAGAGACCAAGGGGGTCCTTCAATCGCGTGGGTCGGGACAGTGCATAGGCGTACACAGACACCCGCCTCCCCTGATCGACCGGATCAGGCGCCAGATAGCGACCTGACGCTGGCTCGTACCACCGGTTCAAGTTGTGGTACAACCCAGAACTGATGCGTGAGTTGTTGTCCCATACCGCATCGTCCCATTGACCGGGAAGGCGAAGGAAAATGCCGGCGCTCTGAGCGCTTGGGGTCGTGAAATCTTTTCCGAAGGGCTCGAAGCCGCCACTCCAGGTAGCGGCTGCAACGCTGGTGCTTGCGAGGATCGGCGTCCCGAGGTGGTCCACCGTCAGGTAGGTTAGCGCGCCCCCAGCGGGCGGAACGTCGAGCTGGGCCACAGGGCGGCCGGCGAAGTAGAAGACGCGGGTCTGCGCCGTCACGGCGCCAGTGGACAGGTTCTGCTGTTGGCGCTGATAAAGCAGGCCCTCGGAGTCGTAGGTCGGGAGGGTCGCGAGCGGACCGCAGTCGACGACCGCGTTACGGGCCTTCGCGAGGTAACCGCGGCCGTCGTAGGCGAGGGTGGCGGTCTCGTGGCTGGTCTCCTCGGTCATGCGGCTGAGCTTACCGGCGGCGTCGGGGGTGAAGTCCAGGTGCGAGGTCGGAGTCGATTCAAGAACGACGTTGCCGGTGAGGTCGTAGGCGAGATACTTCGTGCCGGCGCTGTTCGCCAGCGTGATGGTCTCGAGCAGCGGCGTGTCGCCGTGTGGGGTGGCGACGTTCGGCTGATAGGCGTAGGTGTCTTTCGCGCCGCCGCCGCGATCTTCGCTCAGGCGGTTGCCGATGGTGTCGTAGGCCCAGGTGCGGGTGCCCCAGAGGGTCGGGGCGTTGGCCTGGGTAAGGAAGTACTGGAAATTCTGGTAGGTGAAGTTGCGGCCGGGGGTGATGGCGGTGATGTTGCCGATGGCGTCCGTCGTATAGGTCCAGGCGAGGAGGGTGCCGGCGGTGATGGCCGTCGGATAGTAGCGCTGATCGAAGCTGTGGGTCTCGGCGATGCCGTTGGCGAGATGCAGTTGCTGAAGCGGTCCCACGGCCGAGTAGACCGTCGGGGCAGCCGGGGTCGAGATGACGATCGGCGTCGTGGTCCCCTGGCAGACATTGGCGCCGGTGGCGGTCGAGTAGGAGAGAGCTGCCTGGCGATCGGCCACGTCGTAGACGTAGCAGGCGGTGACGTTGCCGGGATAGGCGATCGAGGTCCGGTTGCCGTTGGCGTCGTAGGTGTAGCCGAGGGCGTTGCCCTGCACGCCATCTTGCAGGATGCGGCCGAACAGATCGTAGGTATAGGCGATGACGGAGGCGCTGGCGCCGCTCCCCTTGGTGATCGAGGAGAGGCGGCCGATCGGCGAAGTGCCGGTGGCCGTGGTGGCGTCATAGGCGTAGGTCGTCGTCAGCGTCGGGTCGCCTGAGTAGGTGACCTGCGTCGGCCGGTCCGCGGGATCGAGCTGCCGGGTCGTAACGACTCCTCGGGCGTCGGTCTGCTGCACCAGGGCGCCGTGACCATTGTACCCATAGGTGGTCAGGCCGGTGACCGGCGAAGTCTGTGATGTCAGCAGGTCGCGGTCGCTGGTGACGTAGGTGGTCTGATTGCGCTCGGAGTCGGTCACCGCGGCCAGGTGGTCCTCGAGATCGTAGGCATAGGTCGTCACCGCCATGCCGCCGCCGGCGCCGCCCCACGGCTGCGAGACCTGGGTGAGACGGTTCAGTGGATCATAGGAATAGCTGGTCGAGGGAGCGGCCGGCGCAGAGTGGTTGGGGTCGTTGACGCCGATCAGGTTGTTGTCGCAATCGTAGGCGAAGCTCGTCGTGCTTTGAAGACTCGGATTGTTCGGGTCGCCCGCGGTCATGCTGTCGAGGTGGCAGGTGGTCGTGTAGGTGTAGGCGGTGGTGGCGTCGGTGACCGGCGAGCCGCTCACGATGCGCTGGCGCACTTCCTGGATGCGGTGGCCGGCGGCGTCGAGGGTGTAGAGAGTCTGCTCGAGCGGCTGCGTCGCGGCGCAGCTGGCCTGCCGCGCCATCGCGGCCAGCCGGCCGGCGCTGTCATAGGTGTAGGCGATGGCATTGCCCGCCGGGAGCTGGACGCAGACGAGGTCGCCCAGGGTGTTGTAGGTATAGGTCGTGGCCAGCGGCTGGGCACTGCCGAAGCCCTGGGTGACGGTCAGGACTCGATTGAGCGCGTCGTAGGTGGTGTGGGTCCGCATGCCGTTGACGTCGGTGACGTCGGTCGTGCGGTTGAAGGCGTCGTACCCGAACGAGGTCACGGCGTTGAGCGGCGGTGCGCCGACGACCGGATCGCTCCGGTTGGCGCCGAGATAGCCGTTGGTGACGCCGCTCATGAAGGTGAAGGCGGTGGCGTCGGCCGTCGTGCTTGGCACGTCCGGCGGATCGATCAGCCCGGGCAGGCCGGCGGCGCTGTAGTTGCTGTACGCCGTCTGTAGGCTGAATGCCCCGCTCGGGTAGGTGGCCTCGCTGCCGCTGACGGTGCTCGTCTGCAAGTTGCCCTTGGCGTCGTAGACCAGAACGGTCGCGCGCGTCCCGGTGGGCGGCGTCGGCGCCGGCGGCGAGAAGGGGCCGGTGACCCTGGCGACGAAGGCTGGGAAGGTCGGGTTGTACATCCAGCTGGTCTGCCGCTGCACCAGCACGGGTGTGGTCTGCACGGTCTCGACCTTGCTCAGCTGGCGGCCGTTGGCGTCGTAGGTGAAGCCGGTCGCGACGCCCTTGCCGTCGGTCACCGTCGTCGGCAGCAGCGGATTTGCCGGGTCGCCGTAGGTGAAGCTCGGGTTGGCGGTGCCGCAGGAGGGGCACTCGCCGGTGATCTGCTTGACTCGGACCTTGCGGGTGCCGCTGGTGCCGGCACGCCCGGGGTCGCGGTCGAGGGTGTAGGTGGCGGTCTGCACGACATCCTGGTTGGCGCCGTTCACCACGGTGCGCTTGATCAGCGTCTGCACGGTCGCCATGGCCGGCAGGGCGGGCGAGTCGAAGCTCAGCTGGTATGCGTCGGTCGCATTCGGGCCGGTGAGGAACGGATCGCCCCGCCAGGCCTCGACGACGTTGCCGGAGCTGTCGTAGACGAAGGCCGCCTCGATGCGGCCGTTGTTGTGGCAGTCCGTGAGCCTCGCCTGGGTGAGATAGCCCGGGTGATTGGCGTCGCCGTAGGAGAGCTGCCACGAGGTGCCGACGCCAAGGCCGGGGCAGGTGTCGGGCCGTCCGATCATCGTCAGGTCGTCGCCATTCCAGGTGAAGGTCCAGGTGCGCGCGGTGACGCCGTCGGTGCCCTTCTCGGTCAGCGAGGCGAGCTTGCCGCTGGCGCCGCCGGTGTAGAGGAAGTACTCGCTCCGGCCGTCCGGGAAGGTGACGTGGTCGAGCTGGTTGCTGGCGTTGTAGCTCGCCTGCACCGGCGGATGGGCGGCCGGGTTGTTCGGGTCGTAGAGGCGGTCGATGATCCGGTCGAGGAAGCCCGCCAGCATCCCGGAGGGCGAGCCCGCGGTCTTCGGCAGGAAGTATTCGACGCTGCCGTCCAAGCCCTGCAGCTGCCAGCCCTGGGTGGTCGAGTTGAAGGAGAGCTTGCGGTACTCGTCGCTCGGGGTGACGGTCTGATAAAGCCGCAAACCGGAGCCCGAGGCGAGGCTGCCGAACTCGCGGAAGCTGCCGAAGCGGGTCAGCAGCCAGACGTGCGTCTCGTCGGGGTCCATCACGATCCGCTCGGCGTAGTCGTGCGACCAGTTGCGGCCGAGGTAGGTGTTCCAGGGGTTCGCGGTCACGCCGGCCGAGCCGGGGAACCCTGTGGCCCCGACACCGCCCGCGCCGTAGCGCAGGTGGGCGCCCGAGGCCTGGAAGAGACAGCTCGATCCCCCGCCGATGCTGAAGCCGCACCCCGAGCCGCCTCCCGATCCCGCGCCAGCCCCCGCTCCCGAGCCGTCCCCGGACGACGAGCCCAGCGACTTGCAGCTGCTGCAATTGCCGTTGCCGGTCGTCCCGGCCGCGCCGCTGTCGGGGCCGTTGCCCTTGCTGCCCGTGGCCGCCATGCGGCCGCCGCTGCCGGCACCGCCAGGTCCGCCGGCACCGCCGCCGGCTCCCGCCCCTTCGCCGCAGAAGTCCGGGGGTGGCGCGCAGCCGGGGATCATCGATTTCGGGACCTTGATATGCAGCCCGCTCTGCGCCGACGAGGTCGAGGCGAAGCAGAGGCAGTTCGGATTGCCGAACTGCTGCTCGCAGACCGGACAGTTGGGCTGCTGGCAGCTGAAGGCCAGCGCCGACACCACGAAGTCGTACGGCGCCCCGGCGCAGGTCAACCCTGTCTCGTCCAGCCAGAACTGACCGTGGTCCGTATTCTTGAGGCTGCACAGGGACATCGCAATCCCGGTGGCGCAGATGTCGGGGACCGAAGGGGAGTCGTACCAGAACACCTGTAGCGTGCCGTTCGGGTTGTTGGTGCTCGCCCAGTTGTTGAACGGCGCGACCACGTCGAGGGGCAACCGGGCGGTGAAGCTGCCTCCCGAGCCGCCGAGGATCTGCACGCCCTGGGGCGTGACGATCGGGACCACGCAGTTGTACGTCCCGGCACACTGGCCGACGCCGTTGCCCGAGCAGACGCCGGAGCCCGACGGGGGAGGCGTGCAGGGAGTGTCGGTGAACCCGCAGCCGCCGGTGGTGAGGTCGCCGGTACACTGCTGCGGCAGGCTACATTGAGCGAGAAGCACCCCCGAGGAGCTCAGCGCCGCCAGGAGCAGAAGACTCAGAACGGCGGCCGGACCACCGCGGCCACGACCGCGGCAGGTCGGGGTGTTGCCGGCGATCCTGGCGCTCACTGGTCGATCTCCCTCGAGACAGCGCAGACCGATGCACATCTCCGGTCCCGGCAGCGTCTGACGCGCGAGCGCAACCTTGCCCCTGCTCATTGGAAGTACCCGTTGACGTCGATGAGCAAGTGGACCTGGTTCCCTGGCCCGAGGCCCGGCAGCACCGTGACGCTGCCGTCGCCGTTGCGCGAGAGGAGGACGATCGCGTTGTTGGCGCGCACCGTACCGGCATCGAAGTTGAGATTGCTGGTCAGCGGCGTCGCCGCGTCGCCCGGGTAGATCACCAGGAAGCCCGCGGCCGCGGGCGTCACCGCCGTAGCGTTGGTCGACAGCGCCTTGGCCGTCGCCGGCACGCCGCAGGCCGCGCTCAGCAGCGGGAACTTGCGCGCCTGACCGCTGGTCAGGATCGGGCCTCCCAGCGAGCCGGCGGCGTTGCGGGTGTCGACCATCCGGCAGGGTGTTACCGTGTAGAACTCGAGCGGCAGAGCGGCCGCGCGGGCGGTGATCACCATCGCGTCGGCGGCTGCGGTCTGGCTCTGCCAGGCCGTCAGCAGGCTCCCGCCGGCGCTCAGGCCGGCGCCCACGAACGCCTGGTCGCCCGCGGTGGTGGTGTTGAGCTGCAGCTTGCCGCCCTGCGGCTGGACGCGATTGTCGAACGGCTGCGCGAGCACCGCGGCGCCGCTGCCGTCCTGCCCCAGGGCGTCAAACACGACGACGAAATCGCCGACCGCATTGGCCGCCACCACCGGGTCGTGCTCCGGTCCGGTCGGGCTGGGATCGACCATCAGCTGGCCCGACAGCGCCGTCCCGGCCGCGTTGAACCGTCGCGCGAGCACGACACTGCCTCCGGCGGTCAGGCCCTCCCAGGTGACGACGAAGTTGCCGGACGGGTCGCTCGCGATCCGCGGATGGGAGTGCGCCCCGGTCGCCGGGACGTTGATCGCCAGCTCGCCCGACTGCGGGTTGCCGGCACCGTCGAAGGCGCGCCCGACGATCCCCGAGGCGCCGGCCCCTGCCCCATCTTGCCCTTCGCTCTGCCACACCACCTCGAAGCGCTCCGCCGGCTCCGCTGCCGAGGCGGGCAGGTACGCCACCGCCGGCGAGTGCTGCGCCCCGGCCGTGGTCACGTTGACGGCGATCTCGCCGCTCGCTGGCCCGCCGCCGCCGGCCTTGTACGCCCGCGCGACG
>Ga0210384_10008532_pt1 | contig 10666 bp, 11 predicted proteins | sample IncBWH2MmetaG_FD_160574 | JGI IMG/M metagenome (GOLD analysis project Ga0210384, IMG submission 160574) | Forest soil microbial communities from Barre Woods Harvard Forest LTER site, Petersham, Massachusetts, United States - Inc-BW-H-2-M | ecosystem: Environmental > Terrestrial > Soil >...
GAGAGGGTAGGGTGAGGGGAGAGGGTAGGGTGAGGGGAGAGGGCAGGGTGAGGGGAGAGGGCAGGGTGAGGGGAGAGGGCAGGTGAGGGCCGCTTACTTTGCCGCCTTCGCCCGCGCCACCGGCGCCGACCCTTCCAGCGGCTCCAGCGCGGCGAGCCGGTCGTCGAGATCGGGGTGCGTGGCGAGCAGGCCCTCGAGCCCCTCCTTCTCCTTCGGCGCGTACTCGGCGAGCGCCCGGAGCGCGGTGGCCAGCGCGCGGCGCGGCGCCGCGTAGCCCATCGCGCGCAGGATCTCGACCGCCTTGCGATCGGCCTGCATCTCCTGGTAGCGGCTGAAGGCACGCACCACCAGCGGGTTCACCACGAAATCGAGCAGCCCGGCGCCCGGGGCGAAGAGCCCCAGCGCGCCGAAGCCGGCGGTGAGCGAGAGTGAGAGCCTGCGCCGCGTGCCGATATGGCCCAGGACCTCGTGCGCCACCTCGTGGGCCACCACCGCCTCGATGATGGGCTTGGGCTGGCGCATGAGGCCGTCGGTGAAGTAGAAGGTGGCGTCCTCGTCGCTGTAGGCGGCGGCGGTCGGACTCTTGATGAAGGCGAAGCCGTAGCGCTGGGGGTCGTCCGCTCCCGCGATGGCCGCGCGGCTCAGGATCCCGGCCATCTGGGCCGTGCTCGGATTGACGGGCTCGGCGTAGTAAGTGCCGGCCGGAGCCGAGGCGCAGGCCGACAGCAACAGTCCCCCCGCGAGTGCCGTCACGCCGCCGCGAATCGTCATGGTTCGCGCCATCATCTTAGGAGGCGGTCCAGGGGGGTCCGGCAGAAATAAGAACGCCTACCGCTTGGGCATGCCGGGACCGCGAGCGCGCTCGGTTGGGGCGAGGGTTGACACCCCCGTGACATCCCGGCGGGCGGCGGCTGCTACACTCGGCGGCACAGGAGGGCGACATGCTCATCAAGCGGGGCTCCGACATCACGACCGGGGAGATCACGGACCGGGCGCTGTACCTCAACCGGCGCGCCTTCATGATGGGGGCCGCCGCCCTGGCCCTCGCGCCGGCGGTGGCCCGGGCCGCCGCGCCCGCCGCCGGCCAGCCGCTGGCGGCCACGCGGAACCCGGCCTTCAACCTCCCGGACTCGCCGACCAAGTTCCAGGACGCCACCACCTACAACAACTTCTACGAGTTCGGCATGAACAAGGACGATCCCGCGCAGCTCGCGGGGACGCTCCGGCCCCGGCCGTGGAAGCTGCAGGTGGACGGACTCGCTCAGAAGCCCAAGACGTTCGACCTGGACGACGTGCTCAAGATGGCGCCGCTCGAAGAGCGCGTCTACCGGCTTCGCTGCGTCGAGGGCTGGTCGATGGTGATCCCGTGGATCGGCTTCCCGCTCTCGACCCTGCTCAAGCGGGTGGAGCCGACCGGCGCGGCCAGGTACGTCGAGTTCTCGACGCTGGTCGATCCCGAGCAGTTCCCCGGCCAGCGGAAGGGCCTGCTCAGCTTCGGCGGCCTCGACTGGCCGTACACCGAGGGCCTCCGGCTCGACGAGGCGATGCACCCGCTGACGCTGCTCACGGTGGGGATGTACGGCCAGGTGCTGCCGAACCAGAACGGCGCGCCGCTCCGGGTGGTGGTCCCATGGAAGTACGGCTTCAAGAGCGCCAAGTCCATCGTGCGCATCAGGCTCACCAGCGACGAGCCGAAGACCGCGTGGAACAAGGCGGCGCCGCAGGAGTACGGCTTCTACTCCAACGTGAACCCGAAGGTGGACCATCCGCGCTGGAGCCAGGCGACCGAGCGACGCATCGGCGAGTTCCGCCGCCGCGAGACCCTGATGTTCAACGGCTACGGCGACCAGGTGGCCTCGCTCTACGCGAACCTCGATCTCAAGAAGTTCTACTGAGCCGCCGCGGTGACCCGGCGCGGGCGGGTGGGCCTGAAGGTGGCGGTCTGGGCCGCCTGCCTCGCCCCGCTCGCCTGGCTCGGCTATCGCGCCTGGGACGGGAACCTGACCGCCAACCCCATCAGCTTCATCACCAACTGGCTGGGCGACTGGACGCTGCGCATCCTGCTGGTCAGCCTGGCCATGACCCCGCTGCGCATGCTGTTCCGCTGGTCGTGGCCGATCGCGCTGCGTCGCCTGCTGGGGCTCTTCGCCTTCCTCTACGTGCTCCTGCACTTCTCCACCTGGCTCGTGCTCGACCACTTCTTCGCCTGGCGCGAGATGGGGGCCGACATCGTCAAGCGCCCCTATATCACGGTGGGGATGGCCGCCCTGGTGCTGATGATCCCGCTCGCCGCCACCTCCACCGCCGCCGCCATCCGGCGACTCGGTGGCGCGAACTGGCAGTGGCTGCACCGGCTGGTCTACGTGATCGGCGTCTGCGCGGTGCTGCACTACCTGTGGCTCGCGAAGAAGGCGAACCCGGATCCGTACTACTACGCGGCGGCGCTCATCGTGCTGCTGGCGATTCGCGCGGCGGACTGGGTCCGGCGGCGGGCGGTAAGGCTGAGCCCCTCGCCCCAGAAACACGAAACCCTCTCCCCGTCGGGGAGAGGGCCGCGTTGAGAGGCGGGACTACTTCGACGGCTGGTAGTACGGGTTCTCGCCCGACGCGTGATCGGTCGTGTCCAGCACTTCCTCGACCTCGGGCAGCTCCTCGCGGATCAACCGCTCGATGCCCTGCTTGAGCGTGACGTCCGCGGCGCCGCAGCCCTGGCAGCCACCGCCCATCTGCAAGTAGACCTTGTTGTCCTTGACGTCCACGAGCTGCACGAAGCCGCCGTGGCCGGCGACCGCCGGATTGATCATGTTGTCGATCAGGTCCTGGACCTTCGTCATCAGCTCGTCGCTCATGGGATTCCTCCGCGGGACTGTCGAGCTACAGCCATACTCTACCTGAACTTCCCCTCGGGGCCAACTGGCCCTTGCCAGGCGAGCCCGTGGCCCTGGCCTACGAGCGGATGATGGGTGGCGCGGCGCGGTTCCGGGTGGTGCTCACCACCGGCCAGTAGGAGCCGATCGGCCCGTGGTAGGATGGCCGCGCTTTTCCAGGGCCGAGGGAGGATGCCATGGCGCCAGTCGGGGTGGGGATGGTCCAGTTCACGGCGCGGCCCGGGCCGGTGGCCCGTGGCTGAGCCGAGCGGGGCCGCGGCCGACGTCCTGAGGGCCGACGATCGCCGGTTCGAGGCCATGGTGCGCGGCGACTGGGCCGCGCTCGACGCCGCGCTGGCCGAGGACCTGACGTACGTTCATTCCACCGCGCGGCTGGAGTCGAAGGCCGAGCACGTCGCGAACCTCCGCGCCGGCAAGCCCCACTATCGGGGCATCGCGCCGCGCGAGCGACGGGCGCGCGTTCACGGGGCGGTGGGTATCGTCAACGGCGTCTCCGAGATGCACGTGGAGAACGCGGGCAAGGAGCAGCACTTCACGGTTCGCTACCTCGCGATCTACGCAAAGGCCGGCGAGCATTGGCGAATGATCGCGTGGCAATCCACGCGTCAGCCCGATGCCTAGCCCCGAGGAGAGCTCATGACGTACAACCGGATTTCGGCGGATTGTCACCTCGATCTGATCTGGCTCCCCCCCGAGCTGTTCGTATCGGAGGCGCCCCGCGCCCTGAAGGACCGCATGCCCTACGTGGCCGACGGGCCGGAGGGACGCCGATGGGTCGCCAACAACGGCGCGACCTTCGGCCTGGCGGGCGGGGTGGGCGCGTCGGGGACGAAGTACGTGCCGGGTAAGCAGCTCCGGGTCGACGTGATGGCGGCCACCGGGCTCTACGACGACGGCAAGAAAGGTATTCGCCGTCCGGGGGATCCGCACCTGCGCATCAAGGAGATGGACCGCGACGGTGTCGACGCCGAGGTCATCTACGGCATCCTCGCCGCGGCCGCGAAGCTAAACGATCGGGAAGCCTCCAACGAGATGCTGCGCATCTACAACACGTGGATGAACGAGTTCTGTCGCCACTATCCCGCTCGTCACATCGGCCTCGCCTGCCTGCCGTACGGCGACATCGAAGCGGCGGTGGCCGAGGTGCATCGCGCGGGCAAGCTCGGCTTCAAAGGTATCGAATTGTCCTGCTCGTGGGACATGGACCCGATGTGGCATCCCACCTGGGAGCCCCTGTGGCAGGCGATCGACGAGGTGGGTCTGCCGCTTCACTTCCACACCTTTCCGTCGGTGTCGCCGAAGCTCCGCGAGCAATACACCGGGCTCACCCAGCGGGCGCTGGCCTACAGCAGCCTCTGCCTGTTCCAGATGACGCTGGCGAACATCCTGACCGCCCTGATGGGACGGGCGGTCTTCGAGCGCTATCCGAACATCCGCATCGCCTTCGGCGAGAGTGGCATCGGCTGGATCCCGTACGTGCTCGACCGCATGGATTTCGAGTACGAGGACCAGTACAAGGATCTTCCGCTCAAGATGAAGCCCAGCGAATACTGGCGGAGGCAGTGCAAGGCGACGTTCCAGTACGACCGGGTGGGCACGAAGCTCATCGACGAGATGGGCGTCGAGACGCTGATGTGGGGCTCCGACTACCCGCACCCCGACGGGGTGTGGCCGGAGTCGGAGAAGTACATCAACGAGCAGTTCGCGCATTTGCCCGCCGACGTCACCCGCAAGATGGTCTGCGAGAACGCGGGCCGGTTCTATGGCCTGATCCCGGCCCCGGCGCCCGCGGGAGCTCGCGCATGATCGCGAGGTTCGGGAGCCTGTTCGCGGGGCACGTGGATCTGGACGACGAGGGCTTCGACGGCACGCCCGCGAACGACCGCTGGCTCTCCGACGAATACCTGGCCACCGTATTCCCGAAGAGCGAGGCCATCGCGAAGCTGATGGACCGGACCGGCTACGATATCTTCTGGCTGGCCGAGCACCACTTCCAGCGCGAAGGGTACGAGTGCATCCCGAACGTGCTGATGCTGGCTCTCCATCTCTGCCACCTCACCCGCAACATCCGGATCGGCTGCGGCTTCAACATCGCGCCGATGTGGCACCCGATCCGGATGGCCGAGGACTTCGCCACCGTCGACTGGCTGACCAACGGCCGGGTCGTGTTCGGGGTCGGACGCGGCTACCACACCCGCGAGGTCGAGGCGTTCGGGGCGCCGCTGCTCGATCAGGCCGCCAACCGCGAGCTGTTCGAGGAGCAGGTCGACCTCATCTTCAAATCGTTCAACCAGCGCGCGTTCTCGCACCGGAGCAAGCACTACACGATCCCGCCGCGGGTCCCCTACCGGGGCTACGAGCTCGAGGAGATCACCCTGGTGCCGCGGCCGAAGACGCTGCCGGTCGAGTGCTGGCAGCCGGTGGTCAGCGCGAGCCCGCGGGCGCTCGACTTCATGGCGAAGCACGACATCCGGGGCATCATCGGCGGCGGCGCGGCGCCCGGCGGCGCCAACGAGAAGGTGGTCCACGCCTTTCGCGAGGCCCGCGCCCGCGCCGGACGGGAGGGCGAGCCGGGCGAGGGCCTCTGCATCGGGTTCTCGTTCCACATCGCCGACAGCGTCGAGCAGGGGATCGAGGAGGCCAGCCCGTTCTTCGAGGAGAACATCAAGATGTTCGCGCCGCTCGGCTTCGTGCCCGGGCTCACCCCCGAGCAGATCGAGGCGGTCGCCGACCCGAAGCGGGCGCGTCAGGCCAACCTGCCGACCCTCCGCAACGCGGTCAAGGCGGGTAGCTGGCTGATCGGTCCGCCGGAGCTCATCACCGAGCAGCTCATGGAGATCCAGCACAAGTACCCGGGCCTCGAGGTCGTCAACGTCGGTCAGCCCGTCGGCACGCCGCAGGCCGTGATTCTCGAGCAGCTCGAGCGCTTCGCGGCGCAGGTCATGCCGGCCTTCAAGAGCAAGTAGGCGGGGCGAGCCGGGCGCCGTCGAAGCCGTACAAGCGCGCGGTATTGCCGCCCGCGATCTTCGCCTGCTCATCCTCCGGCACTCCCGCCAGGATCTCGGCCAGGATCTTCCGGGACTGCGGGAACGTGGATTCGCTGTGGGGATAGTCCGAGCCCCACATCATGTTGTCGACCCCGATCGCGTTCCGTAGCCGAATCCCGATCGCGTCCTCCTGAAAGCTCAAGAAGACATTGCGGTGGAAGAAATCGCTCGGACGCATGGCGTCCCGGAACCGGTACAACGCCTCCTCGTGGCGCTCGCGATACGTGTAGTCCATGCTGGAGAGCACGTGCGGGGCCCACGCGAGCTCGAATTCCACGATGGCCACCTCGAGGCGGGGATAGCGCTCGAAGACCCCGGAGAAGATCATGTCGCACATCGAGATGGCGGGGTAGAAGGCCTTCGTCGAGCGGCTCGTCGCGTCGCGAATCGTCCGCTCTCCCGCGCCGCGGATCTTCCCCTGCCGTCGCGTCGCGGTGTGCAGGCTGAGCGGCATGTCGAGCGCCTGGGCCGCGGCCCAGAAGGGCTCGTACTCGGGTTGATCGTACCGTCGGTGCTCCAGTGGGTACTCCGTGATCATCGCGCCGGCAAAGCCGCTCTTGGCGGCGCGCTCCAGCTCCTTGATCGCGTCCTGGACGTCGTCCAGGTTGATCATCGCGATGCCCTTCAGCCGCGCCGGGTCCACGCGACAGAAGTCGGCGAGCCAGTCGTTGTACGCGCGGAAGATCGCCGACATGAGCGATGGATCGGCCACCTTGAAATAGAAGAGGCCCTGCGACGGGTACAGCACCTCGCCGGCCACCCCGTCGAGCTGCATGTCCGCCAGGTGCTGGTGAGGGTCGTACCCGCCCGGATGCACGTCCTCGAAGCGGCCGAGGGAGGAGATGGTCTCGGGCGCCTCGAAGCGAGCCCCGGCGTTGGAGATGAGCCCGATCCCGGACACGATCTGGTGCTCCTCGACCACCAGCTGATCGGCGCCGTCGATCCGCTGCATCCGGGGCGCGCGATCGCGGAACGCTCGGTCGATGCGGGTCGTCCACAGGTCCGGCGGCTCGAAGACGTGAGAATCGGACGACAGGATGAGTGGCGGTGTCATGGGCCTCTCCTCGCCGGCGCTACAGGAGATTCTGCGACGTCAGGGCCAACTGGCCCCGGGTAGGCTCCGCTCAGCAGAACCACGCTTCGGTGAGACGCGGCGCGCGCTTCCGGGCCGTGCCCATGGCGCTCGCCACCGGCGCCGGCGCCTCCACCCCCGCCGCCCGCGCGGCCAGGGCCCGCACGCGGTCGAAGATGATGGGCGCGTCCTCGCCGCGTTCCACCGCCTGGGCCACCACGTCCGCGGTCTCGGCCTGGAGTGCGTCCATGCGCGGGTCGGGATGCGTCCACCGGTAGGAGAGCGTGGCCTCCTCGAGCGGACCCAGATGCGGCGCGAGGGCCGCGGTGTCGAGCAGCAGGGAGCCCGGCGGCACCAGCAGGCGCAGCCCGTACTGCACCGGGTCCACCGCGTCGATCAGCGCCTGGGCGGCGACGAAGTCGAGCCACGCGCGATGGTCGGCGAGCGTGGTCCACGGCGTGAAGGCCACCCACGTCGGGCGCAGCGCGATGCCGGCCTCCCGCGCGGCCTCGAGCGCGGTGGCGATGTCGGCGCGCGTGTGGCCCTTCTCGAGGTGCGCGAGCACGCTGTCGCTCAGCGACTCCGCCGCGGAGACGATGAACACGCAGCCCGACCGCGCCAGCTCCGGCAGGTGCGCGCGGTGGCGCAGCAGGTGCTCGATCTTGGCGGTGAAGTCGAAGGTGAGGTCCGGCCACTCCGCGTGGAGCGCGCGCGCCACCGCGAGCGCGTGCGTGGGTCCGTTGAGGAAATCCGGGTCGCCGAACGTGACGTGGCGCGCGCCGGCCTCGACCTGCTGGCGCACGTCGGCCAGGACGATCTCGCGCGGCACCGCGAAGAAGCGCCCGCCGTAGACCGGCGGGATCGGGCAGTGCCGGCAGCGGTGCAGGCAGCCGCGGCTCGCCTCCGCGTAGGCCACCAGCTCCATGCGACCGTCGCGCTCCAGATGCGCGTACTTCTTGATGGAGGGCAGCGCGGCGCGGCTCGGCACCGGGAAGTCGAGCCGCTTCAGATTCGGCTCCGCGGGCCGACCCGGCCGCGCCACCGCGGGCAGGGGGGCCTCGTCGCCCCGCTCGAGCGCGTCGATCAGCGCGAGCAGCGGCGCTTCCGCCTCGCCGCCGATCACGCTGTCGCCGCCGTGCGAGAAGAGGAAGTCGGCGTTGAGGGTGGCGTACAGCCCGAAGAAGCACACGTGGGCGCTCGGGTTGACCGCGCGGGCGCGGGTCGCGACCTCGAGGCCCAGGCGCAGCGCGGTGTGCATCGGCACCGAGATCGCGATCACCTTCGCGCGGGCGAGCTTCTGCGCGTCCACCGGCTCGACCGAGATGTCGAGCAGCGCCGGGCGGTAGCCGGCGCGCTCCAGGAACGCGGCCGGCCAGGCCAGCGCCAGGGGCTGATGGCCCAGCTCGTAGCAGGCCACCAGGAGGACGTCGCCGGGCTCGCGCATGGCGGTCAGTCTACACCGGCTCGGCGGAGCCCTCGATCCGCCGGAACGCGACGAGCGCCACGACGGTCAACGCCAGCAGGACCGCGGCAAAGAGTAAGGGCATGCCCGGGTCGCCGGTCACGTCCCGCACGTAGCCGGCCGCGGTCTGGGAGAACGCCATGCCGAGATAGAACAGGGCGTAGTACACGCCGAACGCGGTGGCCAGGTGCTCGGAGCGCACCGACTTCGGCAGGAGCGACATGATGATGCCGGGCGACAGGCCGAGGACGATGCCGCTCGCCACCATCCACAGCGCGGGGAGCGGCGCGCGATCGATACAGACGATGCCGACCGCGGCGCCGAGGCAGCCGATCACGACCTGCAGCCGCGGCCGGTTCAGGCGGTCGGCCACGAACCCGCCGAGCGGGATGGAGAGGATGCTGATCCAGAGCGCGATGCCGGTGAGGAAGCCCGCCTCACCGACGGAGAAGTCGTGCGACATGAGAAAGCTGGGGGCGAAGCTCGCCACCACGATCAGACTCGCGTTGAGCAGGGCCCACGCGACGCCCGCGCTGATGGCCAGGGCCCACACCCGGCCGGGCATCCCGAGGCGCAGGGCGGCGGGCTCCGCGGGCCCGTCCTCCGCCGGGGGATCCTGATAGAACAGGACCACCGCGGCCAGGGCCAGGCCGGCCGCGGCCACCGTCACGTACTCGGCGAGCCGCCAGGAGGTGGCCGCCGCGAGCGGGCCCAGGATGATCAGCGCGAGCGCCATGCCGAACGGCCACGACGCGAGCATCACGCTCATCGCGGTCTGGATCTCCCTCCCGCGAAACCACTCGGCCACGATGCGCGTGAGCATGATGTTGACGAGCACGGCCCCGACGCCGGCCAGCACGCGGCCGGTCATCGCGACCGCGAAGCTTCCGCCATAGGCGACGACGGTGCCGCCCACCAGCATCAAGAGGAGGCCCGCCACGACCACGCGCAGGCTGCCGAAGCGCTGGCCGAGCAGGCCGCCGGGCACCGCCATGATCACGCCGGGCAACATGTAGAGCCCCATGAGCAGGCCAACCTGCGCATAGCTCAGGTCGAAGGCGGATAGCAGGAACGGCGTGAGCGCGGCGATCGACTGGAACTGAAAGCCGAGGGACGTGCGCGCGAAGAACACCACGAGCAACATCACCCAGCGGCGGCTCACGCGGGGTGCTCCGGAGCCACCACCGTGAGCGTGCCGTGACAGGCCGGGCAGTCCAGGCTGCGGCCGGAGACGAAGCGCCCGCCCACTTTGAAGTCTTGCTGGGCGCCGCAGCGCGGGCAGGCCCCGCGCACCAGCTGGAGCCGCTTCTCCTCCTTCGAGCGCTTCACCGCCATGATGATACCGGCGGTGAGGAAGACCGGCACCAGGATGAAGTGCGCCACCGGGATGAAGAGCCCCGCCAGCGCGAGCGCCCAGAACATGCCGAGCCCGGCGAAGGCGCGCCCCACCCGCTCGGCGGTGGTCTGCTCGATCACGACCGCGGTGGCCGCGCGCGGCTCGAAGCCGAACGCGCTGAGCGAGATCGCTACTTCGACCTGGGTCATGGATGGAGAGCTGGACCGTCAGGATCGATGGCTGATCCGGTAGACGCGGCCGGCGTCCTGCGTGGAAAGATAGAGCGCGCCGTCGCGCCCCACGATGAGGTCCACCGGCCGCCCCCACGCCTGGGTGCCGTCGAGCCACCCGGTGGCGAAGTCCTCCGGCGGACCCGCGGGGCGCCCGTCGCGGAAGGGGATGCGCACGATCTTGTAGCCGGCGGGCACCGAGCGGTTCCAGGAGCCGCGGAAGGCCGCGAAGAGGCTGCCGCGGTATTCCTCCGGGAACTGGGTGCCGGTATAGAAGGTGAGGCCGATCGGCGCCGAGTGGGCCTGGATCTCCACCACCGGGGGCGTGACCCCCGCGCAGCGTGCGCCGGTCGCGAAGCGCGTGTCCACCACCACCTTGCCACCTACCACCATGCAATCGGGCCACCCGTGGAAGGTGCCTTCGCGGATCTCGGTCACGTAGTCGGGCGGCACGTCGTCGCCGCGCCAGTCCCGCTCGTTCACGGTGGCCCACAGCACGCCGGTGGTCGGGTGGAACGCGAGCCCCACCGCGTTGCGCAGGCCCGAGGCGAAGATCTGCTCGCCGCCGCCGTCGGCGGAGTAGCGGAGCACCGCGGCGCGGCGCCGGTCGTTCTCACGGCAGACGTTGCAG
>Ga0210384_10008533_pt1 | contig 10666 bp, 9 predicted proteins | sample IncBWH2MmetaG_FD_160574 | JGI IMG/M metagenome (GOLD analysis project Ga0210384, IMG submission 160574) | Forest soil microbial communities from Barre Woods Harvard Forest LTER site, Petersham, Massachusetts, United States - Inc-BW-H-2-M | ecosystem: Environmental > Terrestrial > Soil >...
AAATTTTTTTATTTTAATTTTGCCCATGCACTACTCCTCAAAATATCAAACAAGCCTCAATCACCTTGAGGAGCAGCGTAGTACATTATAGCGGCCGTGGCCATGAATTTTTTTTACTTCATCGCAGCAAATTTTTTCTGTGCGGCCGTAAGGGTCCGTGCGTATTTGTTAATATCCTTCCACGGATCACCCATTTTATCCAACCGCTTAAAAATATTTTGTGTGTTGTATTTCTGAGAAGTTAATTTTGTATCTTCAACTTCTTCCCACACCAGCGGTGTTGCAACTGGCGCTCCTGGCCGGGCACGTACGGCGTAAGCGGCTACTGCGGTCTGTGCATAAGCGTTGCGTGCAATATCAAGAAATAAGCGCCCTTTTCTTTTTTCTTTTCGTACTTCGGTAGTTAATTTTTTTGGATACTGTGCCGCAAAATAATCGGCTACTTCTTTGGCAAAGGAACGGACCACATCAAACTCAACTGTTGGCTTGAGAGGAACTTCAACATGCAGCCCGCGTGAGCCAGTTGTTTTAACAAACGGTACCAACCCAAGGTCTTCAAAAAAATCTTTTAAGAGTAATGCTGTTTCTCGAACGAGAAAGAACTCTTTTGTCTCTACATCCAAATCAAAAATTAAACGATCAGGAAAATTTATTTTTGGTGCTTTACTTAACCATACGTGCGGGGTCAGTACCGCCTGGGTTGCCAAGTATACGAGCGTAGCCTGATTATTGCATAGCACATGGTGTATAACACCTCCTGTTTTTTTTACATCAACCCGCTTGATCCACGATGGGAAATAATCGGGAGCATCTTTTTGATAAAAATCTTCGCCCGTAATCCCATCCGGAAACCGGTGCATGGAGAGTGGTCGGTCTTTCATGTGCGGTATCATCACGGGAGCAATGTCGTAGTAGTACTGCACAATATCACTTTTTTTTATTTTTTCTTTGGGGAACCATATTTTTTCCGGATGCGTAATTTCTATGGAATAGTTCCCAACCTTTATATATTCAGACATAGGTGACTCCTGAGTCTGCGATCTGCTTCATTGTTTTTCCCGATAACGCTGATTTCGTTACATTCGTAATTCTTTTATTCGCATAGTCATCCCGCATTTTGACAAGCAACCAATACACTTCTTTGTCTCGTTTGGTACGAATGAGCGCATACCCACCTTTGAGTTTTTTCCCTTCAAGAAAAATTTCTATGCGGCCAAGCTGTAGGCATTGTTCCATTGAAACAGTTTTGTTCTTTATCTTTTTTATATTCTGGTAGGTACCGATATCCCACACCATCACGGTGCCACCACCATACTCGCCCACAGGTATGATCCCTTCAAAGTGCGCGTATTCCAAGGGATGGTCTTCCGTTGGCACCGCCAAATGCTTTTCTGCCGGGTTGGTTGTTATGCTTTTTGGTACGGCCCAAGAGACAAGCACGCCGCCAACTTCAATACGAAAATCAAAATGTAAATGGCTTGCGGCATGTTTTTGAATGACAAAGAGGGGAGAACGTGGTGTTCTTTTTTTAATCTTGCCTTTTGGTTCGGCGGTTTTGCTAAAATGTCGTTTACGTTGGTAGGGTGTCAATGATCTTTTTTTTGCTGACATTTTTTTAACTGACATAGGTTTCCTTTTTTGTTGCATCTTTATTTGCATCATAACGGCCTATGTCGTGAAGATTCAAGATTTTAGAAAGAGCAAAGAGCTTTCACTTTTTTGTTCACCATGCTAGACATGGACGTACCTTGTTTTTAATGCCTCGGTGTCTTAAGCTAGAGAACAGAAACCGGGTGTTCGTTCGAGAAAGGAATCTTTGGAATGAAAAAATTATTGTCACTCATTATTTTTCTGCTGCCCCAGACAATGAGTGCATTCTCTCTTTTTTCTATCAGTGACCATGCCTCAAGGTCATTTATGTTTCCTCGTCCAGGGCTTCATAACTTAGCTATGCAACAAGCAATGTGGCATGATTATATTTATAATCGAAAAGGACAGGTTTCCGGCAGTCTCCAGGCTTATAGTTTTTACCAACACTCCGTCGATCTTGATTGTTGTGATGAAAGTAATAAATTCGCTGGCTATTTTTTACCGGACTGTATGCAAACATTATTAGTCGCTGGCGATAGTGCAGGGTTCAATAACACACGCGATGTACGATCAGAGTGGCTTGATATCCCTAATCCAGCATTTAGCGGCAACCTTTCCATCATGCCGGAACAAAAACAGTACGGTGTTGTTCTTGAATATCACCAAGACCTCCATCGATTCTTATCACCAAGTTTGTTTGATACGTTTTGGTTTAGTGTCACGGTACCATTTGTTGCAACAAAAAATAATTTACATCTGCGGCAGACTAATGTTATGAATCCAGGAACTACGCCTGGCTTTCCTGCCAATATTGTTGAAGCATTTGATCAACCAAATTGGCGCTATGATAAAATTTGCGGCGAGCAAAAAAAGTCAGGGCTCTCAGAAGTTAAATTAAAGTTTGGGGCTGTTTTATTGGCACATAATGGGTTCGAAGTAGATTTTTATGAAGCTCTTTCTATACCGCTTCATGGCAAAGCCAATCCAGCCTTTCTTTTTAGTCCGTTCATTGGTAATAACCGACACTGGACCATAGGCAGTGGTGTCAATTTTCAATTCCCTATTTCTTCCAAGGATGCCAGTTTCCCGCTTCTCTTTTTCTTAAATGCTGAGCACCAATTTTTAATTCGTAATTCTCAATTACGTACCTTTGATTTAAGAGATAAGCCATGGAGTCGTTTTTTACTCCTCAATGCTGCCGATGGTTCAACAACCAATGTTCCTGGCGTCAACGTTTTAACCCGTCGTGTCACCGTACGTCCTGATAGCTTTGTAGATCTTTCAACAGGGTTGCGTGTAACACGTGGCGGCTTTGAAGGTGAGATTGGTTATGATTTATGGGCACATCGCGGTGAACGTATAAAACTTCATCGAACTATTTGTAAAAAATGTAATGAAGAGGTTGTCGTTAGTGATTTTGGTATTGCCGGCTCTGGTCAAGGCAAATCGGCGAGCGGAAGTAATATCAAAACGCTTGCCCCTGATGATGCATCATTTGTTGTGCTGCATGATTGGGATCTTGATCTAAGTTCAGGCGCAGCGGGCTCTGCTCTTATTAATCGCTTTCATGCTTCGCTTGGCTTTGGTAGCAAGGGAGAAGATTTTGAAGGATTTCTCAACGTTGGGTTCTTCTATGATCATCCACAAAATAATGGTGCGCTGAAGCAATGGGGTGGTTGGGCAAAAGTTGGCGCTTCGTTTTAAGTAGTTAGATTTAAGTAGTTAAAAAGAAAGAGCTTGGAATTTCTCCCAGGCTCTTTCTTTTTTAAGTTGTATATTGGCAAGTTACTGTTAATTTTTATGCAGCAAAAACTTTTTGCAGATCGAGTGCTAAGATCTCAAAATCTTTAAGTTGTATTTTACTTTTTTCACCTACTAACTCTATTATAAGGTTTACGCTAGCAGCAGTATGATTTGCATAATGACCAATAACCCTATAGCCCATTTTTTCAAGCACGCGGCCAATATTTTCTGCATGCCAACCACCAACACAAACAAATATTGTTTTCCTGTGGCGATTTGCATGAATCAGATGAATTGCGCGAGCATCTAAAAGATTTGAGTCGTGCAATTGTAAATCCCTATATACAGTTGCGCAATCCTTATTTAATTTTTTAGCAAGTGTTGATACAAGCGTTGATAGAGATTGATTCGGATCATTCTTAGCCAGAGTACGAAGTTCTTCGATAATATATGACCTCCCTGCCCGATATCCTGCAATACATTGATTATAAAAATCTTTGGGTACCGGACCATCATTGTAGGAAGCAATTTCTTTAAGAACCTTATTCTGATTCTGATAGTAATCCTTAACGGTGACAGGACAGCGATTTTTATTGCTAGTTAATTTACGCATAGTCCAGTTACTTGCTAGCCACAGTTGATCAATTAGCCAACTCAATCCTCTCTCCTGCTTCAGTTCTTGATTGCCGCGGTTTCTAAATTCAATACTAAGCGCTTGGACTTCATGGCGTTTGGCTTGTTGTACTAAGAACTGCATCGGTGAAATTCCAAATGTCGTAAGCAATGAAGTGGATTCATATTTTTTATTTAATTTGGCAATATATTCATTAAAAGAAAGTGACGGTTTTCTGAAAAACATGCCCCATAGTAGCCAATGGAGGAATAATGCCCCTACGCAAGGTGGTATGCAAAATAGAACAATATTTTCTCTTATATTAAAATTAACCATTTTATTGACCAACTTAGCGTAAGGAATAGCCATTCCTATTCTTATTCCATTTATTAAACTCCCCCCAATAATACCACCTACAATAAAAGCAAGGTAAACGGCTTTAACAGACTCTGATTCGACCTTATCTTCAGCAATAATTAAAGCGTCCTCCTTTTTTGCTTCACTCAATAAATCATGTCGCTGAATGAGCGTCATGTTACACAAAGGATCAATATCAATATGCACATCATGGAAAAGCACAACTTGGTTGCCTGTTTGAGGATGTTCGTATTTTTGCACGAGATAAAATACCGCTGAGATTTGTGGAGCATTAAATACTGCTCCTAAAACAAGAGCAAGTGTCAGTATTTTTGATAACCTCATTTTGAACGCCTTCTGTCTTAACCTATTTTGAGTTTTATATTTGCAAGTTATTGTTAGTTTTTTATGCAGCAAAGACTTTTTTGATATCGAGTGCTAGATAATCCAAATCTTTAGCCTTTATTCTTCTCAGAATTACCCGCACATTTAGCTGCAAATCCTCTGTAGCCAAGCAGTTATTTCCACAATGACCAATAATCCTATAGCCCATTTTTTCCAATACAGGGCCAATATTTTCTGCATGATAACCACCAACACAAACAAATATTGTTTTCCTATCACGATTTGTATAAATCTTATGCGCCACACGAGCATCTAAAAGATTATAGTCGTGCACTTTTAAGTCGCGATATACAGTTGCTTGCTCTTTACCTAACTTTTTAGCGAGGTTTGACACAACCGTTGCTAGAGAGTGGTTAGGGTCATTCTTAGCAAGCATGCGCAGTTCTTCAATAATGTATGGTTTGTCTGCACGATAAGCCGCAATACATTGATTATAAAAATCTTTGAGTGTTGAACCATCGTTGTAAGACATAATTTCTTTAAGAATTTTATTTTGGTTCTGATAATAATCCTTAACGGTGATAGGATAGCGCTTCCTATTACCTGTTAATTTCCGCATGCCCCAGTTATCCGCTTGCCATAGCTTAGAAATAAATAACCAGCCTAATCCATTCTTCTGCTCCAATTCCGCAGCCCCTTTGTTTCTAAATTCAATACTAAGCGCTTTAATTCTCTGCCGTTTGGCTTGTTGCACTAAATCCAATAATGGCGAAGCTTGGCCTATTTTAAGTAACTTGGTGGAATCATATTTTTTATTTACTTCAGCAATATATTTACTAAGCGAAGGTAAATTTTTTAATGTGCGCCACTGCTTACATTGCTCATAAAGATACATACCCCCGTAGAACATCGCGATAAGACGCGTATTGGAAATCGCTAAATGTTTTATATTAAGATGACTTCTACCGAAACTAGCGATTCCTGTACATGCGGCCACCGTTAAAGCTATCATTGCACCTTCAAGCACATAAAAGCGCCCCTCGTTCGAAACAGCTGCCGGATCTTCCGCAATAATTAAAGCATCACGCTTTTTTGCTTCCCGCAATACATCCCGTTGCTGAATGCGCGTTATAACTTGAGAGTCGATATCGATATGCAGATCACGAAAAACTACAATTTGATTACCTGTTTCAGGGTGCTCATACTTCTGCGCATAATAAAATACCGCTGAGATTTGTGGAGCATGGAATACTGCTCCTAAAACAAGAGCAAGTGTCAGTATTTTTGATAATCTCATTTTGAACACCTTCTGCAATCACCTAGTTGTTTCTATAACCTTATTTACTTTTTTAATCTGATTATTGTTAATTTTTATTCGGCAAAATCTTTTTTATATCGAGTGCTAAGATCTCAAAATCTTTAAGTTGCATTGTCCTTGTATTCTCTAATTTCGATACATTATTTTGTTACTGGAGTTGTGGATACACTCGATTGATGCATTTCTTCTTCTAATAGATCAATGATATCAATTGAGTGCAGAAAAGTTGGGCTCTGAGTAGTAATAGTTAGGGCTGTTTGACCGCCATGGTGTATGGCATTAATATCTGCGCCCCTCTCAAGCAATAGCTTAACAATGTCACTACTACAGCCATATGAAGAAGCAAGCATCAGGACTGTATCGCCATTACTGTCTCTGGCGTTAATATTTGCGCCATTCTCAAGCAATATCTTAATTAGGTCAGTACGGTCAAGGGCAATAGCAAACATCAGGGCTGTTTTACCATACTCGTTTGTGGCATCAACATTTGCCCCCTTCTCAAGCAATAGTTTAACGATGTCAGTACGGCCAGCGCCAACTGAAAACCTCAGGGCTGTATCGGGGACGGCAAAGCGGTAGCGATGTTGGAAATAAAATGTGGCATCAGCATTTACTCCGTAGTCGAGTGCCTGCTTTATGCCAGCAACATTCCCATCCAAGACGGCGCGCAGAAACTGATCGTTAGCATCTTGCATGCCAAAGATTGTGCACGAGAAAGAAATAAGCAGCGTAATTAATACAAACTTGTTCAATTTTAAATGGTTTTTCATGGTTTCCTTGTAAATTTCGATACATTATTCTGTTACTGGAGTTGTTGACCAATGCTCTTCTTCTTGTAATAGATCAATGACATCAATTTGGTGCAGATAAGCTGGGGTCTCAGTAGTAATAGTTAGGGCTGTTTTACCACCATCGTGTACGGCATTAATATCCGCGCTCCTCTCAAGCAATAGCTTAACAATGTCACTACGGCCATATGAAGAAGCAAGCAGCATGACTGTATTGCCATAATCGTCTCTGGCGTTAACATTTGCCCCCTTCTCAAGCAATATCTTAATTAGGTCAGTACGGCCAACGGCAACAGCATACATCAGGGCTGTTTTACCATAGAAGTTTTTGGCATCAACATTTGCGCCAAGCTCAAGCAATAGTTTAACGATGTCAGCACGGCCAACGGCAACAGCGTACCTCAGAGCTGTTTCGGCAACGCAGTAGTTACATTGGAATGTGGTATCAACATTTACCCCGTGCCCGAGTGCCTGCTTTATGCCGGCAACATTCCCATTCAGGACGGCGCGCAGAAACTGATTGTTAGCATCTTGCATGCCAAAGGTGGTGCACGAAAAAGAAATAAGCAGAGTAATCAATACGAACTTGTTCAATTTTAAATGGTTCTGCATGGTTTTCTTTTTCTTCGTTCATTATTTAGTTTTTTTAATTTGATTTAAAAACTGCGGCATCACTCGTGTAGCTCTTTGAAGCAAACTTTGAGCTGTAGAGATTGGTGCTTGCGGTACTGGTGGGACCGGAGGCATTATCTGCGTAGCTCTTTGCATGATGTCTGGATTGAGGTTACCTAATGGTTGTGGCGTCTGAGGTAATTGTACCCTAAGATTGTTTGATGCTGTCAAACTTGGACCAGCTGCTTGTTCTGCAGCTTGTGTTGTAGCAGCTTGGGCCACACTAGAACCACGACTTACTGGCGGCATTGAAGCTGCCGCGGTTGGCCGAAGATTGCTCCCGAGATTTCTTATCGGTGGCACATTAAATGCACGTGAAAAAGAAGGTACTCCTGTTTGCACAGGTGATCTTCTGAGCGGGAATATTTGAGTATTTGCTGACCTTAATGGATATCGAAAAAAGGGCTGTACCTGAAGATTTCGAGGATCAGTATTTTGATGAGCAGGGTTGACGCTGGCAACATTGTTTCCACTGGCAACATTTCGATGATCCGGATTTATAGGAAAATGCACAGGGTCCTTACCATGAGTGCTAGCTGGAATCTCTGAACCATTTGGCTCCCAAATTCTTGCTCCACGCACCTGTGCCATTACTGGCGGTAAGCTTGGTCCTGCAACTGGTTCTGGTTCTTCTGCTGGTGCCGGAATTAATATCGGGATTATTACTGGTTGTTCTACCGCTGGAGCTATTGGTTCTTGCGCTGCGGGCACCGCTATCGGTTCAGCAGGTGGTGCCGGCGCTACTGGTTCAACTGGCGGTACCGGGTCTGCTGGAGGTGTTACCACTATTGTAGGTACTGGAGCAGGAGCCGGGGCTGGGACTACTTGATTGTTGTTTGTATTTGGACCTGGTGCAACAGGAGCTGGCGCAGGCTGAGGACCTTGAGCCGAAGCTCTATAATTATCTAAAAGTTTCTTACCAGTAAGGAAAAGGGTTATTAATCCTCCCAATGAAAGAAGGCCCTTAGGGCTCATTAAAAAGGAGAAAAATTTACTAAAAAATCCTGTATTCTCTGTCCCTTCCTCTGCCGCTACCTCTTCCGGTTTTTGAGGACCGATAGGGACTATAGGGCGTGAGGCCTTTTTAGAGACTGTTGGCGTAGCCAATTGAGCGGCTCCCCTCTGGCGGAAAGCAGAGGCCTTTACTTGGGCCCTACGAGCCAAATATGCCTTCGTTAAAGCACTGTGAGGCGCCTGAGAACGGCACCCTACAGCCGTTAGTTGGCCTACGGCTAAAATACTGGTTAAAAAGAGACTTAAAAGTCGAAAAAGTGTTGATTTCATGTAACCTCCCATTTGATGAACTTTTCCATTTGTAATTAAGCCTATAGACAAATAGGGGGAAATCAACAGCCCAGGGGGTTTTGGGCGTTAAAAAAGGCCCTTTTTAGGGGGCCTTATATTTTCATTTACTAGTTCGGATAATTAGTTAATCAAACATAGTACCCATTACTGAATGTTGTTCTAAGCTTTTAAGCTTATTAACAAGCTCCTCATCAGCTTCTAATACACGAGCTATTTTAATTGCTTCACTCGTAGTGCCAATAAATCTTGGATTATCTAATACGTAATTAATTATTTCTTGTTGATTGAAACCTACTGCGGCAATAAGAATCATGGCAAGGTAAAAATCTAATTTAATTTGTGGAATCAATGTTTTAAGCGTATTTAAATCACCCGTTTTAACTGCATTCAAAGCTTCTGTCTCAAGCATAGCCTGCATTTCAATCTTCTTCTTCGTCATACCCATTCCTTGCAATATCGTGTGCATGGCAGAGCAACCTGCATACGCTACAAATATCGTTAGGGCAAAGGCTACTTTTTTATAATTCATAGCAATACCTTTCGTTCTTTTTGAATTAAAACTGTTATTTACTAATGATTAGTACATCATAATTCAATTTGAAAAGTCAATAATTATATTATATAATTATATTTTCATATAGAAATAATAGATCGCCTCTTCGAGGTTTTTGGGCGTTAAAAAAGGCCCTTTTTAGGGGGCCCTTTTATGAGTTTTTGAGCTTGTTTTTAGTACATGCCCGGCATGCCGCCCATTCCTGGGGCACCATGGCCATGAGCTGCCTCTTTTTTCTCTTCAGGCAGGTCACAGATGATAGCCTCAGTGGTAAGTAGAAGGCCGGAAATTGATGCCGCATTTTGAAGGGCGGTACGGGTAACCTTAGCCGGGTCTACAATACCCGCTTCGATCATATCCACAAACTGACCTGTTTTGGCATCAAAGCCTCTTGTACCTGTTTCAGAACGTACCGCATTGACGATAACTGATGCCTCAAAGCCGGCGTTCGAAGCAATAATACGAAGCGGTTCTTCAAGAGCACGGCGAACAATTTGTGCTCCGAGACGCTCATCACCTTCGAGGGTCAGTTTATCTACCGCTGATTGGGCACGCAGGAGAGCAACACCACCACCAGCAATGATACCTTCTTCCACTGCCGCACGAGTAGCGTTGAGTGCGTCCTCAATACGGTCTTTCTTTTCTTTCATTTCAGTTTCAGTAGCAGCACCAACTTTGATAACCGCAATCCCGCCTGACAATTTCGCCAAACGTTCTTGGAGTTTTTCTTTATCGTAATCAGAGGTACTTGCTTCGATTTGTGCTTTTATTTGGGCTAGACGACCTTTGAGGGTTTCTGCATCGCCGTTACCATCCACGATGGTGCAAGCATCTTTGGTGATGACTGCTTTTTTGGCGGTACCAAGGTCATTAAGAGTAATGTTTTCAAGCTTGAGGCCTAAATCTTCAGAGACAACTCTGCCGCCAGTAAGGATAGCAATATCTTCAAGCATTGATTTACGGCGATCACCAAACCCAGGAGCTTTTACTGCTGCAACATTTAGGGTTCCACGGAGTTTGTTAACAACTAAGGTAGCAAGTGCTTCACCTTCAATGTCTTCAGCAATAATAAGGAGTTGGCGACCAGTTTTTGCAACTTGCTCTAAAATAGGAAGCAAGCTTTTCATGGTGCTGATCTTTTTTTCGTAGACGAGGATCACCGGATCGTTCAACTGAGATTCCATCTTTTCTGCATCGGTTACGAAGTAGGCAGAAAGATAGCCACGATCAAATTGCATACCTTCAACAACGTCTAATTCGTCGTACATACCTTTTGCTTCTTCAACGGTGATAACACCATCGCGTCCAACGCGTTCCATTGCTTGCGCAATTTGTTGGCCAATAACTGTATCAGAGTTAGCAGAGATGGTAGCAACTTGTTC
>Ga0210384_10008534_pt1 | contig 10665 bp, 11 predicted proteins | sample IncBWH2MmetaG_FD_160574 | JGI IMG/M metagenome (GOLD analysis project Ga0210384, IMG submission 160574) | Forest soil microbial communities from Barre Woods Harvard Forest LTER site, Petersham, Massachusetts, United States - Inc-BW-H-2-M | ecosystem: Environmental > Terrestrial > Soil >...
TGCTTCTATCCCCGAGTGATATCACCGAGACCGTGAGGACCTCACGAGTCGAAAACCGTCAGATGCTCGCTAGGGCTTGTCGTTGCCTTTCTTCTTGACCGATCTGCGTGGTCGGCGCTTCATCGCGGTCGAGCCTGCCGTGAGTTTCGACTCGTAACCCCAGAACTCCTCGATCTCTTCTTTCGAAGGCCGATCACTCGTGCCATGCTCGGACTTCTCGATCTCTCTGAGTCTCTCCACCAGACTGGTGAAGTCGCGGTAGTAAGTCGGGTCGTCCTTCTGCTCCTGCTCTACGAAATCTCGGAAGTCAGAGAAAACGCTGAAAATCCAATAGCTGAAGCTGCACCACACATCATGCGCGTCAAGAAAATCTCGTCGGACGAGCAGCCCGATTGTCTCGAAGAAATCAAGAATGTTTTCGAGTTCGGGCGGGTCATCATCGCCTTGGAGTCTCTTCGCAGCGAGCGACCTCCTGATGTCGGCGAACGGCGGGGTGTCGAATTGCTCTACGAACCTCAGAAGATGCTGGACTCTCTCAGAGTCGCGCGCCTGCCGCAGCTGCTTTATTGCATAGACCAGTGCGCACACGGCGGTGACCGCTAGGACAACGGTAAAGACTGCCGGGTTGCCCCCGAAGATCGCTGCCCATGCGTCCGCGCTCATGCGGAATAGCATACACTTCGAGGTGTGGCGAGTAGCGGAGGGCAGACGGGCATGGACAAGTTCACATTTCGCTCGAATATCATGCCCGCTGCTGAAACGGGATACACGCTTCTGATTCCTCCGTTCGACGTGGTCGTGCGTGAGAATACACTCACGCTCACAGCCACTGCTCCTGCCGCTGACGAAGACAGGCTGGAAGAGCAGGCCGAAGAAGTGGCGCACGATCTGGCTCGAAGTCTGTCGTACGAACACAGCGAGCGATTCGAGGTCACCTTCGTAAGCTATCGCATCCTGCATCCCAATGGCTTGCTGAGCGTCGTCAGTCACCTTCGCAAGATTGCGAAGCCAGCGCTCATTTCAGCGCCTAGCACTGTCGATCAGGCTACGCTACAGCGTCGTTCCGATCGCGCAAGGCGCGCCGGTCGTAATGCCGATCTGCGAGACATGCTCGATCACTGGGCGCGCTACGCGGCCGACCCTGAAGGGCGCCTGCACCCGCTCTACGATGTGCTGCAGGTCGCCGAACGTCTGTACGCCGCGCCGAGGGAGCCACGCAAGAAGCGCCACCAGAAAATCGCTTCGGCGCTGGGCATGAGTTCGGCTGATCTCGACGCGCTCGGCGATCTCACCAACAACCCCACCGTGCTGAACGGCCGTCATCCCGGCGCTGCGCCGGGGCCGCACCGAATCGCGACCGACGCCGAGGTCGCGACCTGCGAGCGCGTCGCGCGCGCGATCATCGAGAACTACGCAGCGAAGATCGTCGTCTGACCGCGCTCTGAAAAGACGTCGCACCTCATTCTCGACGAGTCGGTTCTGGAGATGCTCAGTGGCGACGAGTTCTCGCTGCTCACGAAATACTTCCGACTGGTCGTCCCACCGGTGCTGATCGACGAGATCGTTGCCGATCTGGAGCTGAAGCCGACAGAAAGGCGACTGCCTGATGTGGTGGTCAAGAGACTCGCAGAGAGGATGCGCAAGGCTCTCGGCTACGAGCCTGTCGATTACGTGCAGGCCGTCGCCGGGAACCTGCTAGGCGCGGCCATCCCGATGTTCGGGCAGGTGCCGATTGGCCCCAGACCGAACGCCTACCGAACTGCTCTGGGGAAGGATTCATCTACGACAGGAAGCCCGAGCAGGAGTTCTGGGAGCGTCTCGCTGCTGGGGTTTTCGAAGCTTCGGATGCAGTTCGCGCGAGAGAGTGGCGCGAGAAGATCGCGCAGATCGACCTTCAGAAGTTGCATCGCGCGTTAGTCTCTTCTGGGAGACAAGCGCTCGGCCCGGTCAGCTCCTGCCACGACATCCTGCTGATCGTAGATCGCCACATGGAGAACCCCGGCGCAGACGTGCAGCGCAAGCTCATCAGCGAATGCGCCGTGTTTGTCGGTCTCAACGAAGACGGCCAGAAAGCCGTGCTGCGCCGATGGGAAGGGCTGCATCGTCCGAAGTTTCGCGACTTCGCGCCTTACGCTGCGTACGTTGCCAGGTTGAACTTGACCTTCGCCATCGGAGTGAGCACCGGCGTCGTCACGACGCGCTCGACGAACGCGATTGATCTCGAATACTTGTTCTACGCGCCCTTCACGATGGTGTTCACGTCAGCAGATCGGTTTCACGAGACGATGTGGCCGGCCGCATCGGGGCGAAACACGTTCGTGCACGGCGCCGAGCTGAAGGCCGACCTCCGTGAACGCTATCGGCGACAGATGGAAGGTCAGAAGGTCAGGGGTGTCGGAATCCACCCGCCGCGCATCGACGACTCAGTGATCACGAAGGTCTTCGACATCCACATGGGCGCGGAAGAACCGGTAGACCGGCCGCGAGAGCGCTCGCCGCGAACGGTCGATGAGCTAGAGCCAGAGATTCAGGAGCGCCTGAAGAAGGTCTGGGAAGAGATCGACAAGCGAAAGGGCGGCTGACGCGCGATAGACCTGCTCTTCGTTCAGCCGATACTCGACGCTGGGGCGACCTGCGCCGGGGTGAATTTTCACGCGCCGCGTTAAAATTCCCAGCGTTTCAAGATTAGGAATGATGCCGACGATCACGCGGCGAATGTTTCGCGGCTGCGCCAACTCGGCCCACTCTGCGAGCTTCAGGTCGAGCACGCGCACTCGATGCCAGGGCGGGTGGCCCACACAACGCGAGGGTGCCCCATTCAATCGCGTTCTGTGCGATTGAGTGGGATAGAGATGCGGCCTGCGATTCCCGTCCTCCGCACACCCCAAATATTCGCCTCTTTTTTCGACGCGTCGGGTCAAGATGCAGCCTGCCACGCCCAACGTTTCACCCAGCACATCTACCCTGTGACAAGTGCCCTTGCGGTCCTCAGGTTTGGTAGGCGAAGTTCAATCGCTGCGCGCAGAATATTCTCCTTTTCTTCGCTAACTCGCTTTTTTCATTGCCCAATTTTAGAATCTTGATGTACCATATTTGGTACGTTGAGCAGGATGAAGGACAACGTGCAACAGAAGAAAGTGCCCGCCTTTTTCTATAGGCAAGAGTCGGGCGCAGAACCTGTTCGCGAGTGGCTCAAGGGTTTGGATAAAGAGGAAAAAAAGCTTATTGGAGAAGACATTAAAACCTGCGAGTTGGGGTGGCCTATCGGAATGCCTGTTTCCCGAAATATGGGAGACGGGCTTCACGAAGTTCGAACAAATCTTCCCAACAACAGAATATCCCGGATTCTTTTCTATATAGACAAAAAGAGCAGAATGATGCTGCTGCATGGTTTTATAAAGAAGACCCGAAAAACACCCGAGGATGACCTGAAACTTGCTAGACAGCGCAAGGCGAAGCACGAGGAGCTAAAATGACCAGCCGCGCCGAAAACTTTGATCACACTGGATCGACCTTCGACAGCTTTCTTGAGGAAGAGAACCTCCTTAACGAAGCCCTCGCTGTCGCACAGAAGCGTGTAATTGCATGGCAAATAAAGCAGGGAATGAGTCGGCGGCAGATGACCACTGTGGAATTGGCCCAGCACCTCCACACCAGTCGCAGTCAGGTTCGACGCCTTCTAGATCCGGAATACATCGGCGTGAGCTTCTCCAATATAACCAAGGCACTTCATGCCATTGGGAAACAATTGCGCGTTGAAGTCGTCGATGCGCCAAAGCCAAAAACATCCAATCTGTTGCGGGCACGACGCAAGGCTGTAGGGAAATAAGTTCACATCACGCCGCGAGCAAACTCACCTCCGAGTCCTCTTTGGTAGAACCCGAGGACAGCCCGGACGTTCACCGATTTCCATTTATAGAAAAATTGGGCAACCTTCCGTCTGTCCCGATTTTCCTGCGACCAATAAATCGTGAGTCCTGGAATTCCCTCTTGGAATCTCTTCCGATGGAGGGCAACGAATATGACCACTCTCGACTCCATGTTGGAACGTAATAAGGATTATGCTGCGAGCCAGTCTCCGGCGCGCGAAGCGATGCCTCGTGCCCTGCCGAATGTGAAGGCAATCATCATCGGTTGCGCTGATATGCGTGTGGACCCCGCCCATGTACTCGGCATTAAACCCGGCGAGGCCGTCGTGATGCGTAACATCGGCGGCCGAATCACGCCAGGGCTGTTGGAGCAGTTGGGTATGCTCGGGCGCATCGGCGAGGTTGTCGGAGCCGTTCCTGCAGGCGGCGGGGAGTTTCATCTCATCGTCCTCCAGCACACCAATTGCGGCATCACTTACCTCGCCGGCGAGACCGCCATGCTGACGCGCTATTTCCAGACGCAGGAAACGGAACTTAAGAAAAAAGCGGTCACTGATCCCCGCGCGGCCGTTGCAGCCGACGTTGCTCTGCTCCGCTCGATTCCCGCGTTACCGGGAGACTGGCTCGTCTCCGGCCTCGTCTACGATGTGGAGACAGGGCTTGTTGAGATCGTGGTACCGCCATCGCAGATTCGCCAGACGCGTGCTGCATAAATCGGGCGCAAGAATCTTCATTGTCCGCCGGGTGGCCCAGAGCCTGCCCTGAGCGAAGTCGAAGAGTTCGCGTCCGTTCTCTGGACGCTAACCTGGGAGAAATTCGACCGGTGGCCCACCCAAGCCTGCTTTTGGCTCGAGTGGGAATGTTCCCCCGCTGTGTGACTCAGCTCTTCGATCGTTGGGTTAACACCTGAAGACAACCCCCGGATGAGAGCCTGGCGCCCAGCCTTCGTGGTTTTCGAAGAGTAACAAGCTCCAGCCAAAAAATAGGGCCGCCATCACAGCGGCCCCTTCCCTGACTACAAACTTAATTCCTAACACCTAAGACCCAAGACCCAACGCCTGCTTCTCAGTCTCCCAGCACCGGTTCGCTCACTTCCGGCGCTTGCGGCGCAGGAGCGATTCCACCATTGGTCTTGTTCAACGCAGCCAGCGGAATGAACCCGCCTTCCGACGTCGGTGTCTTTTCCTTCAACACGACCTCGCGATACAGTGCCGCCATGCGCGCGTTGTACGCCGGATCGTTCTTCTGCTTCTGATCCCGCGCGCGAACCTTCTCCTCACGCGCCGTCTTCGCGATGCCCAGCTTGTCAAGGTCATGCTGCACTTCGGTGGTGACGATGTCATCATTCAGCACCAGCGAGTGATTCGTGTCGGCGAGCAACACCTTCTTGCCGCCCGCGAAGATCTCATGCCGCCCGTGCTCCTCGTACCACTTGGTGAGCGTGGCCGTCATGTGCATCTTCTCGATGATGTTCCTCCATCCCACGCCTGTGTTGTACGCGCAGAACGAAATCTCGCCTTCCTGCGTCGCGTAGGGAATGATGCACTGCTCCGTGCGCCGGAAGTCGTAGTTGAACAGATCCTGGAACCACATGCCCGCAATGAACAGGAAGTTCCAGCGGTCCTTGCGCCGCTTCATCACGTCGTCGATGGTTCGATCCGGACCGACCTTGCCGTAGTTCCGTCCCGTGACGTTGTAGTTCTTGTCGAACTTCTGCAGCAAGTCCATCAGCTTGAAGTGCGTCGGCGACTGGAACGGATCGTAGTTCTTCATCAGGCACAGCGCCATGCCGATGCCCGTCCAGAACTTGCTGCGCGCCGCGTCGTTCACCTTCGCGATGTCCTTCGCCAGCTGATCCCCCTTCAGGAACGCCGTGACCGGCACCGCCTCCTTAGTTTCCTTGTCGATCATAACGGCCATGCCAGTCCCGCAATTCGGGTGACAGCCACAGCTAAGTTGGCCCCAGTCGTTGTTGGCGTCGTTGGAGTGCATCAGGTCGGCCCAGTCGCTGAAGGTTCCCATGAAGCTGATGGGGAACCAGTCGCGCGTGGGTTCGCCGAGACCGGTCTGGTTTTTTACGTCGTGGGCGAGGTGGCTCAGCGTGTAGCGCTGGGCCTGACGGCGTTCGTCGGTAACGGCTTCGTCGCGGCCGGTGAAGCTCACCGGCTGGAAGGAGAGAAAGCCGATCTTCTTGGGGTTGTCGAGAGCGAACTGGATGATGCGTCCGACCTGTTCGTTATTAATTCCGTTTACGATCGTGACGACGGGAACGATCTCGCAGCCTGCGGCATGCAGGTTGTCGATAGCTTTCAGCTTCACGTCGAACAGGTTGCCGACGGCGCGATGCGAGTTGGCGGCGTTGCCGATGCCGTCGAACTGCAGGTAGGCGTAGCGCAATCCGGCTTCGACGGCCTGTTGCGCAAACTCGAGGCTCTTCGCGAATTCGATTCCGTTGGTCGCGGCCTGCACCGAGTTGTATCCGACCTTGCGCGCGTAACGGATCGCGTCGAGGAAATACGGCGACAGCGTCGGCTCGCCGCCCGAGAACTGCACCGACATCTGGCGGCGTGGCTTGATGGTGATGGCGTTGTCGAGAACGGTCTTGATGTCTTCCCAGCTCAACTCGTGAACGAAGCCAACCTGATTGGCGTCCATGAAGCAGGGGTCGCACATCATGTTGCAGCGATTGGTGAGGTCGACGGTGAGCACGGAGCCACGGCCATACTTCACGGTCGAGGAGCCGTGGTTGTGCAGTTTCTCGTCGTTGTGGGCCATGATGTCGCGGCCGGGAAAAACTTCTTCGAGATGCTGCGAGAACTCGGGGTCAATCGACATGACGTCTTCGAAGTGACCGTGCTTGGGGCAGTCCTTCACCATGAGGATCTTGCCATCGCGTTCAATGATGGTCGCCTTGATCTCGCCGATTTTTTCGTTGAGCAGGATTTCGTGAGGCAGTTCACCGTCGAGAATCTGCTGGCGAATTTCTGGGACACACCTGGGGCAGAGCGAGTCGGTCGAGCGCGGCCAGCCAAGCGGCGGCTTGGACTTTTCGTAGGACTTCAACAGAGGCTTATCGGACCACTTTGGAGTTGGAGACGGATTCGGCTTGATGCGATTCAGGCGTTCGAAAACAGCCCATACTCCCGTCGCGGCGACGGTGACAGCCTTCTCCACATATTTAACCGGTTTGTGCATCATCCTCTCACTTTCCAAATCGGGCTCTAGGCTCTGGGTTCTCAGCTCTGGGAGCCAAGGCTTTGAGCGTAGGCGCTCAGTGTCCAGCCCATCGCTTCTTCAAACAATTAGCCAGTTGGGTCCTGGGTTGAACCTGGGTGAAGCGGCTACACGTTCTCGGACTTTAGGCTAAAGGGAGGGGGGCGATTGCCGCATCCAGAAGGCAATGAAAGGGTGAAAAACGTGGTTTAGCGGTGGAATCCTGCATTGAGCGGAGGGGTGTTTGGAAGGGTAAGCCGTTGAAAAGAATGGGAGTTGGGGAAGGATGTATGGATTTTGGGCGGCGGTTCTGAGATGAGGCGATCCTCCGGAAGAAGCTTTTAACCGCAAAGGACGCAAAGAAAATCCGCAAAGGTCGCAAAGACGAGCCGCAAAGAAAAGTTTCGAGTTTCAGGTTTCAGGTTTCGCGTTTCGAGTTTTGGAGAGACCTGAGCTTTGGTGAAGTTCGGAGGAGCAGCGAGGAATTCCAACCGTAAGGCAAAGTCAGCATTGCGGGGGTGCTCTAGACGGGTGTTTCGGAGAGTGGTTGCGACATCGACGGTGAAGTTCGCCACACAATCGCCGAGAAGGGAATGGGCACCCGATGATTTGGAGGCCACCCGCTGGCGCTCAGTCACGGCGTGGTGTTGGTCGAAGTCCGTGCCCCGTTACTGTCCGTCACCCTTTGCCGTTCTGGCGGGATCGCGCATTTCGGCTGTGCCCACGTGATTCGGGCCAGCCCCACCCTAACGCAAAGAACGCACTAAGATAAGCACCCGGCCCTGTGTTGGGAAAGTAGTTGGACATCGACGGTGAAGTTCCCCGCTCAATCGCAGAGAACGCGATTGAATGGAGCGCCCGCAGCAGCCTATCAGCAGCACATCTCGGATCCAGAATGGCAAACCTAAACAGCGGAAACGCATCACCTCCCCTACCTAGGTCTTCCGCACAAACAAGCTGTTACGCTCAACGCGTGAACGCCGCATAGCACCTCCGCAAGTGATGCCGCTGCAAGTTGCTATTTTCGGCTACAAGAAGCATCGGTGCCCGTCCCCCCCAAATCACCACCTAACGATAGTGAACGCCCTGTTTCCGCGAACCCCTAATCCATTAACCATTTCGTTTGTGGCCTAACCGCCGGGTTTGCGGAAACTGTGGGCGGCCCTTACAAATCGGTTGGCGCGTTCGGATGGATGCGACGTAATGCTGCATCTGATCAGTACTTTAGGTCGGTGAGATTCGAACGTGTCGGTGTCCCCCCCTTTGGCACATTGCGTGCGATCACACTGAGTGCGGTTCGAATTAACAGTAGAGGAGTGGAGAAACGCACGAAAGCATAAATACGCGACCTCGATCATTCTCGAGCCGCTGGAGGAACTATGAAACAGCAAGCCGTCAGTCTCGTTATCCTGCTGAGCCTGCTCCTGGTAGCGGGGTCGGCGATAGCACAAACCGTCCATGTACGTGCGGACATTCCTTTCAACTTTGCGCTTGGGAATAAGACATATCCCGCCGGCGCATACTCCATCGGAACTCTCGGCGATCGCGACGGTAAAGTAGTGCTGCTGCGAGCCGAGGATGGAACTGCATGCATGGCGGTCATCAGCAACGCAGCGGAAAATCGCACGCCTGCCGATAAGACCAAACTAGTCTTCAGTCGCTATGGGAACCAATATTTCCTATCGCAGGTGTGGTTGAGCGGCTCGAACCGAGGTCATCAGCTTCCGAAGAGTAATCGAGAAAAGGAAGTAGCTAAAGCGATGGCCCGCAATTCCGCTCAAGAACGAGTCGAGGTGGTTGCTAGCCTTCAATAATTGCAAACAGGAAATTCCAAGCCAACCAATGGCGCCCTCAAAAGGGGCGCCATTCTTTTCACTTTTGACTCTACACACCGGGGCAAAGTTTCTAGAGCGCACTTTCCGAGCAAGGGCGAATGCAACTGGTGCAACATCATTTTTCAACACCCACGCACGTGGCTGTTGAAAAAGTCGGTGATCGGGATGTCTTTCCGGCTGCGATGATTGCGGCGGCTGAGTTCTTTCTTCTCGCCTCAGCTATGAGGCGGCTTCCATAGTAGGTGTTGTCGGTTGGCAGAGGAACCGCACTAGTCGCTTGATGTTTTGAGCCACCGCCGCCAGGAAGAACTGCTCGCGCACGAACTTCAGTCTGCGCAGGCGCAAGCGACGCAATCCGATCTGATTCTTGAGTTCCGCGAACAGAGCTTCCACTTTCTTTCTTTCCCGCTGTGCCTTGGCAAACTCTGGCGTGTTCGCCAACTCCCGAGCTCGTTGCCGGGCGGGTTCGTCCATGTGGATGGCAAGAAAGCGAAACGCTCCGCTAGTGCATTGGGCTTTGAGCGCGCACGCACCGCAACGTTTGCGGGTCCCGATGTAGGCATAGGTGCGATTCCGCATGCTGCGGCCGCCATAGTTTAGTGGTTGCCCCGCAGGACAGCGATAACTGTTGCTTTCGGGTTGATACGTGAACCGCTCGGGACCGTAGAACGGGCTGTTCTTCCTATGGATACTGTCGCGGGTTCGCATATAGGGAGTGATGCTCCGATCCGCCAACCAGTGCAAGAACTCCCCGTTCCCGTAGGTCGTGTCGGCCGCTACCGATTCTGGGGTTCGTTCTTGCCATGGCGTGAAACGAGTGAGCATGTCCTGTGCGGCTACCGTTTCCTGACTCATCCGTGCTGCCGTCGCTTGCACCCCGACGATCACGCAACTGTGATTGTCGATCAGATAGTTGTCGTAGTACCCCAGTCGGGCGGGAGTCCCACCCTTGGTGGCGTAGGTCGCATCCGGATCGGTGGACGACACCAGCTTCTGCTCATGCACCGGCTCTTCGCTGGGGTTCTGCTGCTCCAGTTCCACCAAGTACTGGCGCACGGTGTGGTTCACTTGCGCCGCTTCCACTAACTGCTCGCGTGGAATGCGGCTTTCTTTGGCCGCGTTCGCCTCCACGAAGCTGCCATCCACCGACAGATGTTTCCCCTGCACCAGTCCCACTTCCACACACTGCAGCACGATCTGCTCAAACAACTCTTCGAACAGCTTCGATTCCTGAAACCGTCCATGCCGGTTTTTCGAGAACGTGGAGTGATGTGGAATCTCCTGATCGAAGCCCAGACCGGTGAACCAGCGCCACGCCAGGTGCATGCGCAGTTCCTCCACCAGCTTCCGCTCACTCGTGATGCCATACAAATAGCCGATCAGCAGGATGCGCAGCAGTAGCTCGGGGTCAATGCAAGGACGGCCGGTATCGCTGTAACTCGCTTTCAGCTTCTCCCGCACAAAGGCAAAACTGATGTGCTTTTCAATGAGCCGCAGCAGATGAGTCTCAGGAACCTGATCTTCCAGGCGGAAGTAATAGAACAGCGCTTCGGAGCGGTCGTGTTGCCCCATCATGATCAGCAGGCCTCCGACGATCAGAATCAAACACAGCATGGGCGAATGCTTCCTTCTAACATGCTTCTGCTGAATCTCATCCCGCTAATCGACGTGACTTTTTCAACACCCACAGACGTTTACGCATCATAACCAGTCGGTTACGAATGCAATCGCGAGTAGAAGATCGTGTG